>Ga0137397_10004183_pt1 | contig 10040 bp, 6 predicted proteins | sample czorhiz116metaG_FD_106658 | JGI IMG/M metagenome (GOLD analysis project Ga0137397, IMG submission 106658) | Vadose zone soil microbial communities from Angelo Coast Range Reserve, California, USA - czorhiz1.16 metaG | ecosystem: Environmental > Terrestrial > Soil > Vadose zone | place: USA...
CCGTAGGCGCCGGCGCCGAAATAGACGCGGTTGAGATAGAGCTCGAGGATCTCTGTTTTTGAGAACTTGCGCTCGAGCCAGAGTGCGAGCACGACCTCCTGCAGCTTGCGCCAGTAGGTCCGCTCCTGTGTCAGAAACAGATTCTTGGCGAGCTGCTGCGTGATGGTCGAGCCGCCCTGCGCCACGCCGCGCCGCATCACGTTGGCTGCCGCGGCGCGCATGAGCCCGACCGGGTCGATGCCGAAGTGGCTGTAGAAGCGGCGATCCTCGATTGCGACAAAGGCGCGCGGCAGGTAGGGCGGTAGCTCCTTGAGGGTAACGGTTGCGCCGTGCATCTCACCGCGCGTGGCGAGCGGCTTGCCGTCGAGCCCGACGATCTCGATCTGCGGCGGGCGCTTGGGGATCTCGAGCGACTGGATCGGCGGCAGATTGATTGTCACCCAGACCATGGTGCCGACCGCCGCGATCACGAGCCAGAGGCCGAGCACCAGGCTCCAATAGACGAGACGGCGCAGTCGCGAGGGGCGGCGCTTGGCGCTGCGGCGCGGCGCCGAATCGGACTCTGATTCGCGGCGCTCTGCCCCTTTCCGACGTCCCTCCGCCATGTCAATTGCCCTAGGCGAATACTACTCCCGGCGGCACGGTAGAGAGCGCGATTTAAGGTGCCGTTACTGGCCAGCAGGCCGTCATAACCATCTTGGTTAACGAGAGAATTCCAATCCGGTGAGGGCGCTGCAGCATGCATCAGGTTGCAAATAAATGCGGGGGACTGTGAGCCGCGCGCACCAAACGACTTCCATCAAACAAACTTCCCGCTTAATCTCGTCACGCCGGGAGAAGACCGGTTCGCGAATGCTTGGGGGTAATCATGCGAAAGCTTGCAGTTCTACTTTCGGCGGCCCTGATGGTTTCTGTGCCGCTGGTCGCAACCATGACGACGGACACCTACGCCGCCGCCAAGAAGGCCAAGAAGGCTGCCAAGGTTGCCAAGGCGGCGCCGGCGCCGAAGGATACGGGCCCACAGGCGCCGTTCCAGTCGATATATAACGCGGTCAATGATCTGGGTGGCCAGCTCACCACCTACCGCTATGACCCGAATGCTCCTGCCAAGAAGTAGTAGTAGGGGCTGACCGAGTTTTCTCGCATTCGCACGGCGGCTACGATCCGCCGTGCGTTTGTTTTTTTGAGGAATCGTTCTTGTCAAAATCATCAAGCGGTCAGCCTACACTGAATCTCTTCAAACAGCCTGACAAAGCGCGCTGGGCAAAAGGTGCCGGGTCGTACCGGATTCCGGCATTTATTGCCGGGTGATGCAGCACTTCTCCAGCATTTTTCGCGGTATTCCGTCTGGCGCGCGGTTTGCATTGGGGCCTACGGGGAACCTTCGCCAACGGATTGAGGAGGTGGACGTCGCATGACAGTTTCATCCTTAGGCGCCTCGACTAATGCGTATTCCTACTTGCAGTCGCTGCTGCCACAGCAGCCGGATGATAGTAAGCGAACGGGATCATCCGATCCCGTCACCGAGCTGCTGAAAGCCTTCTATCCCAACAGTTCCACGGAGGCAGGGGCGGGCCCGCCGGATGCGTCCGGGGGGAGCGGCACCGGGACGCTCTCGCCCTTCAATCACGACACGATGATGGCATTGATGTCCGCGCAGGAGCAGCCATCGAGCGGCAATCCGTTCGTGACGGCACGAGCCCAGTCGCTGTTCTCGCAGCTGGACGCCAACGCTGACGGCCAGGTCAGCCAGTCCGAGTTCGAGAATATCTTCGGCTCGAACGCCGACACGTCCAAGGTCGATGGTTTGTTCAACGCCCTCGATGGCAACGGCGATGGCTCGGTGAGCCTGGACGAGCTGACATCGGCGGCGCAAGCAAGCCACGCGCATCACCACGGCCACCGCCATCAGGGCGGCGGAGGCCAGAGCATCGGCCAGACCATTGACGCGCTGCTGACGTCCGGCACGCAGGGCGCCAGTGTCGACAGCACGTCCAATGCGGACGGCTCCAGCACGACGACCATCAGCTATGCCGATGGGTCGAAGGTCGCGCTGACCACGCCTGCGGGTTCAGGTGATTCGGGGGGCGATTCGACGTCGGGCTCGGGCTCAGGCGGCACGAGCTCGGGCAACACGAGCTCAGGCAACTCGAACTACGCGAGCCTTCTGGAGCAGCTCATCCGGCTGCAGGCCCAGGTGCTCTCGGTGTCATCCAGCCAGAGCCTGGCGACCAGCCAGACGCTTGCAAACGTCTAAAGCGGGATGAGTTTAGGTTTGCACCGCCATTGAACCAATCTCCGTTCGTCCCCGCGGAAGCGGGGACCCAGAAGCCAAGCACTTTTGCGTCTCAAAGTCTGGGTCCCCGCTTCCGCGGGGACGAACGGAAGAGACGACCCAAACTCACCTCATCTCGCTCTAGTCTGGCTGCCACCAACTAAAACTGCTCAGCCGCCGCAATCGGCGGCTGGCGGCCTCTGCGGTAGCCGATTGAGGTTGGCTCCTTGCGCTTTCAAGGCGTTGCGTTGGAGCGGGCAAACAGGCGCTTTGGAAATTCCTTAAGCTTTTGGCCCTATGCACTCGCGCGTTGCCGACGGCGCCTGTGCGACATTTCGGCACGCCAAAATTGATCTTCATGTTCAGCGCAATAGCCCGCGCCCAGAATTGGCGAAAGCCTGGCGCGGGGCTTGAAACGCAAGAATGCGGTTCCCAGATCGCCCGTCGTCGCCTTCGCTTGCCCGGCTGACTCCGGTTGCAGTGCAGCAAGGTGTGCGCTGGCGGCGGCTCTATCGATTTGCGCTGAACATTGGGACGGATCGCGAGGGAGGACCAAATGTTCGACGTGAGTAAACGCATTCCCACCAACGAATCCGATGATGAGACGACCCAGCCGGTCGGCGGCACGCTGCTCGAGCAGCTTGCCGGCGCCGAAGGCCAGCGGATCTACCTGCCGCGCGGCTCGGCGCAGTCCCGCTTCGAGCCGAGATCCTATTACTACCCGGCGTCCGACAGTGGCGCAGTGCCGAGCTGGGTGGCCGACGAGGCTTGGCGCAAGCGCGGTCGCCGAGTCAACTGACAGGTCAATGGACGAGTCGATCGACAGGCCATTGAACGAGTCGATTGACGGGTCCGACACCGCTGAAGAGCGGTGCTGGTCGCGTCGGTGGCAAGCGCCCCCACGGAGCGCTTGCCCGCCAAAGTCTCGATCGGGTGCCATAGTAGTCCTTCATGTCGCCAAAGTTTTCGGGCGCACTGAGGCAGCGGCCTAAACGAATGATTAGGCGGGCGCCCGCATTCTTGTGCGGCGATTCGGGGGTGCCACGTTGAGTGCCAAGATTATCAGGCTGAGCGACCATCAGGTCGCGAGTGAAGCCGACCTCGCCATCGACCTGCGTACGGCCGTCGATGTCGCGATTCGAGACCTGCGAGAAATCGCGAGCTGTTGGGGTACCGACGTGGCGCGGGAGCGGCTCATCGAATGCCAGGACATGCTGCAGAAAGTCCTGGCGGCGTCGTAGATCGGGACCGAATCAGGTCGGGGCGCACCGACGCAAAAGTGGCGGAATACGCTTCGCTATTTACAACCAGCTTTCGGACCGCCGTCATCATCGACGACAAGGATCGTTTGCTGCTGCTGTCTTGAAGGTGGCGTGCCGGTGGATGGAGCCAGGCTTGGAGCGGCAACGACAGGCAATGACGGCTCGACCGGCAGATAGATCGAGAAGGTGGTCCCTTCTCCGACCTTGCTCGCGACCCTGATGCCTCCCTTCATGTCCTTGATGAAACCATAGACCATGCTGAGGCCAAGGCCGGTACCCTTGCCGACGTCTTTGGTCGTAAAGAAGGGCTCGAATATCCGATTGACGACCTCCGGCGGCATTCCGCTGCCGGTATCCTTGACGTCCAGCACGACGTAGTCGCCGGCCGGCAGTTCGGGATCGACCTGCGTACCATCGTCAGGAACCGCGCAGCCATGCGTGGAAACGGTGATCGTGCCGCCGTCGGGCATCGCATCCCGCGCATTGACAACGAGGTTCGTCAAGGCACATCGGAATTGGGCGTTGTCGACGGACACAACAAAATCGCCGTCAGCGTATTTCTCCTCGATGACGACCTTGCTGCCAACGGCCCGCCTGACCAGACGTATCTGCTCAGAGACACTCGTCCTGACATTGACGGGCTCGACTTTGAACCTCTGTCGCCGGCTGAACGCAAGCAGACTGTTTGAAAGCTCAGAGCCGGACAGCGCCGCAGTCAGGGAAGCTTCGATCAGCTCGAGCTCCGATGAATTTGGCGCCGCGGTCTCCTTCATGAGATCGAGGTTTCCGATCACGACCAAAAGGAGATTGTTGAAATCATGCGCGATTCCGCCCGTCAGTTGGCCAACGACCTCGAGTTTCTGAGACTGTGCCAGCCGGTGCTGCAGCTCCTCCTTTTGTCTGTCAGCATTCAGCTTCTCCGTGATGTCCTCATGAATGGTCACCCATCCGCCGCTGCTCATGGGGCATTGCGTGAGCGATACGACATGGCCATCCGGCAGCTCTAGGTGCCTACTGAGGCGCTCCACGCTGCCGCTCCGTGCCAGCAGCTGCCAAACATCTGGTGGAGAAAGGCCCTTTACCCCGCGTTCCTTCAAGCAATACTCGTGAATCCTTTGAAACGGCGTTCCACGCCGTAGCAGGCCCTCTGGCAGACGATAGAGATCCCCATATCGCATATTGCTGACGATGAGTGCTCCATTCGCATCGAACATGGTCAAGCCATGTGGGAGACTTTCGACGGCGGCGCGGAGATTGTCGTGGGCAACCTGGCTGTCGAGTTGACGCCGAAGGCCAAAGCCGACGAACAAGACGACGATCAAGGTCAGCACCACCGCGATGGTGACGTAAAGATTGCGATGAGCATAATAGCCGCTGAGAATGCGGCTCTCCAATTCGCCCACCGTGATGACGAGGGGCAATTCAGAGAGTGTCTGATAGGTCAGCAGGCGACGTCCCTCGCCATTCAACCCATAGCTCAAGACATGTCCAGAGGGTGCCCGTACCAGGGCGTCGCTCAATGCGCCTTGGCGGCTATCGGCACTCAAGTAGCCGAATGATACGAGGATTTTGCCGTCTTTCCTTCTTACACTAACCGTATTGCCCTGCTTTATTCCCGCAGCTTGGGCAAACTGCTTGACGAAATCCGGATCAAGCGTCGCGGAGATGATTCCCCCGAAGCTGCCATCCGGCTTGCGCAAGCGACGCGAGACTTGCACGGCGTGCACGCCTGTGCTGCGAAGCATGACCGGCAGGGCAATATAAAGCTCATCGCCGGCTGGCTGGATCTGAGCCTGAAAGTGCTCCGCGTCGCCAGTAAAAAACGGGGAATTGTTGGGTAGCGGCGAGCTGCTTCTGGCGACGAGATAGCCATCAGCGTTGATCAACGCGAGATTGATCGTTGACTCGCTGATCACCCCAAGGGGTTCTGCGTTGGCATTAAAGTCAAAATGTTCCGGATCCCGCTCGTAGGCCTGCCGTAGCACCAAGAGCTTGGCGTCCGCCTGCTTGAACAGCCGAATGGTGTCCTTGGCAAGCAAACGTGCCGTGTTTTCGCCTTGCTCAATGGCGCTCCTGATCGCGGCTGAATACTCGTTTGACAGCAGAACGTTGACGCCGGCCCAGAGCAGCGCAACCAGCGCTAGCCCCTGAACGCAAATTGGATGGCGCACGATCCGCCACAAGGCTGTGAGGTCGAAGTGATTAAAGATTGCCATCGATGCGCGCGCTCGATTCCCAACAATAAATTGTAGATAGCGAGGATTAAGCGTGACTGACCGTCGATGTTTGGACGGGCATGAATCGCAAGAAGTTGCGCGACAAACCTTATGATTCGTTAATTGTAATGGGCGCAGCGGGCTGGCAGCGACCGAGATCGGTGCCGCGTATGGGTTGAGAGCGACCAGCTTTCAGGGCGTCTGTCCGTCGCGACCAGCGCCGTCACCCCACCACGGCCGGCTGTTTCGGTGCCGGCTGCTCCGAGGCGGCGAACAGCCCCACCAGCGCGCGCTTGATCGCGGCCTGCCGCGTTGCCGCGGTGATCTTGGCGCCGAGCAGATCGGTCACGTAGAACACGTCGACCACGCGCTCGCCGAAGGTCGCCACATGCGCGGAAGCGATGTTGAGGTTGAGCTTGGAGAGCGTGGCGGTGAGCTCGAACAGGAGGCCGGGGCGATCAAGCCCGGTGACCTCCATCATGGTGTAGCGGTTCGACCAGTTGTTGTTGATCGTCACCTCGGGCTCGATCGCAAAGGCCTTGATGCGGCCCTTCGGGGGCGAGCGCTTGGCCAGCATGTCCGGAATCTTGATGGCTCCGGTGAGCGCCTTCTCGATGGTGTCGGCGACGCGCGCGGCCCGCCGCCGCTCGTCCTCATCGTGATCGAACTCGCGCGTGAGCGCGATGGTGTCGAGCGCGCGCCCGTCGGTGGTGGTGAAGATCTGCGCGTCGACGATATTGGCGCCCGCCATCGCGCAGGCGCCCGCGATGATCGAAAGCAACCACGGATGGTCGGGCGCGAGGACGGTCAGCTCGGTGACGCTGCGCGCGGCGTCGAAGCTCACAGTGGTGGCGAGCGACTTGCCGGAAGCTTCCGCCTGCCGCACGAAGCGTGCATGCTCGACCTTCTGCGGCAGGTCCACCTTGAGCCAATAGGCCGGATAGTGGCGTGCCATATAGGCGTCGATCTCGGCGGCCGGCCAGTCGGTGAGGGCGTGCCTGAGCTCGGCCTGCGCAACGGCAACCCGCTGCGCGCGGTTGACCTCGGAGAAGCCGCCGGTGAGCACCGGCTCGGTCTCATAGTAAAGCGTGCGGATGAGCTGCGCCTTCCAGCCGTTCCAGACTCCCGGCCCGACGCCCTTGATGTCGGCGGTGGTGAGCAGCGTGAGCAGCTTGAGCCGCTCGACCGACTGCACCACCTCCCCGAAGGTCTGAATGGTGACGCGGTCGGACAGGTCGCGCGACTGCGCGACGCTCGACATGACGAGGTGCTGCTCGACCAGCCAGGCGGTTGTGTCGATCTCGGCTGGCGTGAAGCCCAGGCGCGGGCAGAAGCGCCGCGCCACGCGTGCGCCCGCGATCGAATGGTCTTCGATGCGGCCCTTGGCGATGTCGTGCAGGAACAGCGCCACATAGAGAACCCTGCGGCTTGCAGGCAGCAGCGTGCGCATCAGCTCGGTCGCAAACGTCGTGTCCTGCGAGCGGCCCGCCTCGACGTCTGACAGAATGCCGATGCAGCGCAACAGATGCTCGTCCACCGTATAGTGGTGATACATGTTGAACTGCATCATCGCCACGATGCGGCCGAACGAGCGCACGAACTGGCCAAGCACACCGACCTCGTTCATCCGCCGCAGCACGATCTCGGAATCGTTCTTGGAGGTGAGGATCTCGAGAAACAGCCGGTTTGCCTCTTCGTTGGCGCGCAGCTTGTCGTCGATGAGCTTAAGCGAGCGCGTGACCGCGCGCATGGCGTCGGGATGGAAGGCGAGGCCGTATTTCTGCGCCAGATAGAAGATGCGGATCAGGTTGACCGGATCGCGCGTGAAGACATCGGCGTCCGCGAGGGTGATGCGATTGTAGTCGACGATGAAATCGTCGGTCTCGACGAATGTGCGGCGGGGGCGCGGGCGCAGACGCGCCATCATGCGATTGAGCACCGGCATCGGCTTCGCTTGCCGGTCCTCGAGCTCGGCGCACAGGATGGCGGTGAGGTCGCCGACATCCTTGGCGACCAGGAAGTAGTGCTTCATGAAGCGCTCGACGTCGCGCTGGCCCGGATGCGAGGTGTAGCCGAGCCGCACCGCGACCTCGCGCTGGATGTCGAAGGAAAGCCTCTCCTCGGCGCGGCCGGTGAGGAAATGCATGTTGCAACGAACTGCCCACAGGAAGTCGCCGCAGCGGCGGAAGCGCCGGTATTCGCGCGGATCGTAGACGCCGAACTTGATCAGCTCCTCGCGCTCACGCACGCGGTAGACATATTTGGCGATCCAGTAGAGCGTGTGCAGGTCGCGCAGGCCGCCTTTGCCGTCCTTGACGTTGGGCTCCACGAGATAGCGTGACTGGCCGGCGCGGCGATGGCGCTCCTCGCGCTCGGCGAGCTTGGCGGATACGAACTCCGCGGCGGTGCTCTGCACGACCTCCTTGTCGAAGCGGACCATCAGCTCGTCGAAGAGCTTGCTCTCGCCGAGCAGGAAGCGCGCTTCCAGGATCGCGGTGCGGATGGTCATGTCCGCCTTTGACTGGCGGATGCATTCGTTCACCGAACGGGTGGCGTGCCCGACCTTGAGACCCAAGTCCCACAGGCAATAGAGGATCGCTTCAGCGATCTGCTCGCTCCAGGCGGTCCGCTTGTAGGGAAGCAGAAACAGCAGATCGATGTCGGAGCCCGGCGCCAGGATGCCGCGCCCATAGCCGCCGGTCGCCACGATCGCCATACGCTCGGCTTCCGACGGGTTCTCGGCCGGATAGAGATGCTTCTGCACGAACTCGAACATGATGCGGATGATCTCATCCTGCATGAAGCAGAGCCGCTCGGCGCACAGCCTGCCGCGGCGGTCACGCAGGAGCATGCGCTCGACGACGGCACGTCCACGCATGAGGGCGGCCTTGAGCTTCTGTGCGACGGCGGTGCGCAGCTCGAGCTCGTTTCCGCTCCGCAGCGCCGGCAGTTGCTCGAGCTCGGCCGCGACCGCGGCCGCGTCGAAGATCTCGGCGAAGCCTGCCGGAGCAGGGGAAGGGATCGGCGCAGGCACGTTCAGCATGGGTTCTCGATTAGCGGAGCAGGCGTGCGCTGTCACGGAGAAGCCGCGCGCCGTTGGGTTGCGGCCGGCGAAGTGCCCGTGCGAGCCACTTTCGATGACTAGCGTATTAGTATATCATTCCAATTTAATGGATAAACGAAGAAAAGCGTTTCTATTGACCCCCATTAATCCACCATATATAGAATAAACCTAGCGCCGATTTGAGCATGCAGCTTGCGGGCGCTTAACAAATGCAGCTAAAGCGCGGATGCCCGCGCCAGGCTGACTGAGCTGGCGGGCCGAACAATTCCGCCTGCAGTGCTGTTGTCGTCCTGCCCGCCCACGGGGTGTGGCATTACGCGTGGAGGATACCGATGAATTTCTGTTCCCGACGCATCCTGCTGGCGGCGGTGCTGACCGTCGTGGCCGGCGCTGGCGTCAATGCCGCCGAAAAGCCCAAGGAGATCCTGATCGACTGGGCGACCTACAATCCGGTGTCGATGCTGCTCAAGGAGAAGGGCTACCTCGAGCGCGAGCTTGCCAAGGACGGCATCGCGGTGCGCTGGGTGCAGACGGTCTCGTCCAGCAATGCGCTGCAGTTCCTCAATGCCGGCTCGATCGACTTCGGCTCGACCGCGGGCTCGGCGGCGCTGGTCGCCAAGATCAACGGCAACCCGATCAAGTCGGTGTACGTCTATTCCAAGCCGGAATGGACCGCGCTGGTGACGGCGAAGGATTCAAAGATTACCAAGGTCGCGGACCTCAAGGGCAAGAAGGTTGCGATGGTGCGTGGCACTGACCCGCACATCTTCGCGGTGCGGGCACTGCTTGCCGCCGGCCTCACCGACAAGGACATCACGCCGGTGCTGGTGCAGCAGCACGCCGACGGCGGCACTGCACTCCTCCGCGGCGACGTCGACGCCTGGGCGGGGCTCGACCCGATGATGGCGCAGCATGAGATCATCGACGGCGCCAAGCTGTTCTATCGCAATCCCGACGCCAACACCTGGGGCATCCTCAATGCCCGCGAGGAATTCGTGAAGGACAACCCGGATCTGGTCAAACGTGTGATCTCGGCCTACGAGGAAGCGCGCAAGTATTCGCTCGCCAACTATGCTGAGCTCAAGAAGATCTTCATCGGCGTGACCAAGTTGCGCGACGACGTGGTCGACAAGCAGCTCAAGGAGCGCACCGGACTCGTCTACAACAAGGTCGGCCCGGCGCAGCGCGAGTCGATTTTGGAGGCCGGCATCGCACTGCAGAAG
>Ga0137397_10004184_pt1 | contig 10040 bp, 8 predicted proteins | sample czorhiz116metaG_FD_106658 | JGI IMG/M metagenome (GOLD analysis project Ga0137397, IMG submission 106658) | Vadose zone soil microbial communities from Angelo Coast Range Reserve, California, USA - czorhiz1.16 metaG | ecosystem: Environmental > Terrestrial > Soil > Vadose zone | place: USA...
GCTGCTCCACCCTGCCGGCTTACATCCGCGAACTTGCCATTCCCCAGATTGTGCAGCAAAAGATTCGGCTGGCCCAGCGGGTAGCGGTTCCCTTGGCGCACCTGCTCTTCGATGGTCTTGACTGCGCCGTTCACAATCAGGAGATCCAGGCGTCCGTCATTGTCGTAGTCGAACATTCCCGTACCAAAGCCGGTATAGGGACGAGTCGATAGAGCGACCCCACTTTCAAAAGATGTGTCGTCAAAAAGCCCGCTGCCGTCGTTTGAATAGAAATCGGTGTATTCTCCGGAGAGGTTGGTCACGACGAGGTCTTCTCTGCCTCGTCCCCAGAGGTCGCCGGCTTCCACTCCCATGCTGGATTGTGGCGCGCCGTTGCGATCGAGGGCGCATCCCGCCAGCATGGCGGTGTTCTTGAAGGTTCCATTCTTCTGATTGATCCATAATTGGTTCGGCCGCTGGTCGTTGGCCACGAAAAGATCCATCCACCCATCGCTGTTGAAGTCGGCGCAAACCACCCCCAGAGCGCCGTATGATTCATTGCCGATCAGCGCCTTCGCAGTGACGTCTTCGAAAGTACCATCTCGCCGGTTGCGAAACAGCCGGTTCGGCAATGGATCAAAGGAGAGAGGCCCACAATAGTCGGGAGCTCCGGTTGACGAAAGACATGGCTTGGCGTTGGCGAAGCGAAAGTCCAGATAGCTGCCTACGAAGAGATCCAGCCAACCGTCCTGGTCGTAGTCGAGAAATGCCGCGCTGCAACTCCAGCCCGGGACATCGGTGCCACTCTCGCGAGTAACGTCGGCGAAGGTTCCATCTCCATTATTCCGCCATAGCTGGTTGTGGCCGAAATTTGTGATATAGAGATCCACCCAGCCGTCGTTATTGAAGTCGGCGGCAGTGACGCCCATTCCGTAACCTCGCGCATCAATCCCGCATTGTTCTGTAACGTCGGTAAACCTCAGGGTGCAGGTCCCGTCGGCGTGGCGGATGGAATCATTGCGGAATAGGCGGCCCCGGAGCGGTGTGTGCGGAGGGAATAGCGCCTGGCTGACCTTCTTCTCCGGCCCTAACATGCAACCCTGGACGAGAAAAATGTCCAGATCACCATCGTTGTCGTAGTCGAAGAGAGCGACTCCGGAGCCGACGATTTCAGGATAAAAATGCTCGCCCGACATGCCGTTAAAATGGACGAAGTCAATTCCGGCCTCCCTGGCGCGGTCGGAGAAGATTTCAGAGTTCGACGAAGCGACGCCGAGCAGACGTTTTGTTTGCCTGGCCAGCGTGGCCGCGGCGCCAAGCTTCACGAAATCGCGCCGGCTGATGGGAATCACTCGAATCCTCGGCGAATCCTCGTGGCTCCGTCAGATTTCGAGCGCGAGATGCAGTTCATCGCCTGGATCATTGGGCCGCAGCTATTGTACCGGCCCGCTATCGCTCACGAGAATCGCGTGCGTTTCCATAACAAATATCCGCATCCAGCCAACGAGCCCATCATGGCAAGGACCATGACGGCCACCCAGCGCGAGTCCATACGGAACGGTACGCGCGAGCTGTCCTTCGCCAGAACCACAAACACGCCCACCGCGAGTATCACGATGATGAAATCCCACCAGCGGCGGCTGGGAGCCGTGCTGGCCAATGGATCTTCTCCAGCGAGGGAAGCCTCCACCTGCGTATGGTCCATTCCGTAACGCTCGCATTCGCGTTTGCTGGCGACCGAGCGCGACAGGTGCTCTTCATGTGGGGCGGCGGCAAAACTAATTGCCAATGCGCCCGCGATCATGATCAGGGAAGCGCCGCTTACAAGAATGCGTATGAGCAGGCTCTGGCCGGCGAATTCTCCAAAGACCAACGCTCCCCAGGCCAGGCCCCACAGTTGATTGGTGTTCATGAGCGGCGCGGCGCGGCCGATGCCGACGTATTTTGCCGCGTATTGCGCGAAGAGGTCTCCCACTACCCAGCAGAAGCCACCCAGGAACATCCAGAACAGGGCGGGCCGAGCCAGCGCGATCTTGTGCCCCAGCTCTCGAGGTCCACCTTCAAAGGCCAGTGCCAGGGCCGTCATCGTAACCAGTTCGCCGATGGTGAATACGGTCACGAACGACAAGGGGTTCATGCCGCTGATGTACGCTTTACGATACGGCAGAAACATGGTGCCCCAAAGTACAGCGGCTCCAATCGCTACGAGAATTCCAGCACCGCTGTGATGGGGCCCGGTGGCCGCACGCAGAGAAGAGGCATAGCCAAGGATTACGGCGCCGATCAGAATTGCAGTAGTGCCACCCAATACCTTAGTCAGAACCGAGCTGCCCGCTCCCCTAAGCTCGTGGAAGAAAAGCCAGCCCCACAGTAAGCCCACCAGGCTATCGGTATTCCAAAGCGGAAAAGCAATCGACAGGCCGACATCTCGCACCGCCACGGTGCCCAGCGTGTTCGCGACCGCCCACAAAGCCCCGCCCAGCAGCGCCCAAATAATTAAATGTTTCTTTTCCCTCAAATCGTGAAACACATATCCCGTCCCCTTCAGCAAAGTGGGGATGGTCCAGCGGCCGGTAAAGACTCCGGTCACCATCGCCAGGGAGAGCAGCACTGGAGAGAAGCCGGCGGCCACGAATTTGGTGGGAGCTTCCGCCGCTCCCATCCAGACGCCCGCGGCGAACCCGGTTAGCACGCCCAGCATGTGGAGCGACCGGGATGCGCTGACCGGGGTTGCCATATCAATCGTCTGCTCCGCCATGGTGCTTAGTGGTAGATCGCCAGCAACACAATTCCGAAGACCAGTGCAATGACCGGCACCCAGAATTGAGGGTCCGCGAATATTGCAGCGACCGTGCTTTTCTTTTCCATAAGAACTGCGTCATTAATGGAATTACGAAGAAAGCCTCTTAGTGCGCCGCTTGACCCTGCATAGCTGGCAGAACCATCGCCGAAGGGTGATCGCGGTCGCGATATATGGTGTTGCTTGCTTTTGTCATTCGGGCGCTCAGTCCGGGGTTTTCACTGGTGTCGAGGTTGCGCTTAAACCGGGACAGTTGCTGCTCGAAATTTCCAGACGAATACGGTGCCCGGCTTTGAAAAACATTGCTGGCTGCCCAAAGATCGATGCGAAGCCGATAAATCTCGCGGGATTCATGAACCCGGCACGCTGCGGCGAGGGAACCCGTCCCCAAAAGGGAATAGCTCCTGCCTGACGCGTCCCCAATCGTGAAAAAATAAGGCCATAAACTCTGCCCAATGGCCCAGCCATCGTGCCAAAATACCCTTGTACCCTGTCTTCGTCAACAGTTTTCGCCAATTTTGCTCGACGCGTGTTTCTGTCCAATGGTTTTCACTAACGTGAGGTAGATAACGTGCACCGTGTTCTGGTAACCGACTACGCCTGGAAAGATTTGCAAATCGAACGAGAGATTCTTTGCGGTGCGAAAGCCGAAATCCTGGTTACGAAAACGACTGAGGAGGCCGAGCTGATCGAGACCGTACCTGCCGTGGACGGCATCCTTACCTGTTGGAAGCCGGTGAGTGGCAGTGTTATCCGGGCGGCGAACCGCTGCCTGTCGATCGGCCGCTTTGGTATTGGTCTCGACAACATCGATGTGGCTGGCGCCACCCAAGCCGGAATCATCGTGACCAATGTACCTGCCTATTGCGTGGATGAAGTCTCCGACCACGCCATGGCATTGATCCTGACGTGCGCGCGCAAGACCGCCTTCTATGACCGCAACCTAAAAGCAGGCACATACGATCTACAGGCCGGGCCGCCGCTCTACCGCATTCGGGGGAAGACCCTGGGAATAGCCGGTTTTGGAAAGATCGGCCGCGCAGTTGCCGGCAAGGCTCAAGCTTTCGGCCTGAATGTCATCACCCACGACCCGAACGTAGACGCCGCCAGCGTGGCGATAGCCGGGGCGGAGAGGGTCTCTTTTGCAGAATTACTCGAGCGAAGCGATTTCATCTCAGTGCATGTCCCGCTTTCGCCCCAGACCAGACACTTGTTCAACTACCAGGCATTTCAAAAGATGAAACCCACAGCGATCATTGTGAATACCTCACGAGGCGACCTGATCGATCCTGCCGGGCTGCTTGCCGCGCTCGACGAGGGGCTCATCACTGCAGCAGGCCTGGATGTACTCTCCCAGGAGCCGCCAGCGGCGGGAGATTGTCTGGTCGCCCATCCGAGAACCGTGATCACACCGCACGCTGCTTTCAACTCCGAAGAATCACTACGGGATTTGCGCGAGACCACGGCGCGTCAGATGGCCGACGTGCTATCCGGCCGGCGGCCGCAGAACATCGTGAACCCGGCAGTGTTGCAGCAACAGAATTTGAGATGGCGTGCCAATGTGTAGCCTAATGGCCGTCGTCATACGCGGATTGGCCAATTGGTGAATTGCCAGCCGGTGGTCTCGGCAATTTCTAAAAGACGGTTGTACTTGGCCAGCCGCTCGGACCGGCGGATCGATCCATTCTTGAACTGGTCAGCCTTCCATCCCACAGCCAGATCGGCGGCCCAATCATCTTCCGTCTCTCCGCTGCGGACGCTCAACGTGATCGACCAACCCCCCGCACGAGCTTGTTGGTAGGCCGCCGCGGCTTCGGTGAGCGTCCCAATCTGATTTACCTTCAGCAATAACGCGTCGCAGGCATTCAGCTCAATCGCCCGGCGTATGCGGTCGGGATTGGTGCATAAAAGGTCGTCTCCCAAGGTAAGCGCTCTTCCCGCGATTGCCAGGCGTAGATTCGGCCAATGCTCCCAGTCGTCTTCTGCCAGACCGTCTTCCACGCTGATGATCGGAAAGCGCTCGAACCACCCTGAAATCGCACGAACCATGCCATACGAATCCAGGAGCTGAGAATCCAGGGCATAGTGCTTATTCGCATAAAAATGAGAGGAGGCGACGTCCACGCCGACAGAAATATCTTTTCCAGGCGCGTAGCCGGCCTGTTCAATCGCCTTGACCGCCAAGGTAAGCATGTCGCCTACACTCTCGAAGGCCGGCGCCAGCCCTCCTTCATCCGCTACCAGAGAACGCATTCCATATTTGTGGAACACCAGTTCTGCCGCCGCGCGATACACATCGGCGGTTGCGACCAGAGCGGCGTCCAGGGTCTGCGCAGACATCGGGACCAGGAGAACGTCCTGAATGGAGATCTGCTGGCCGGCATGTTTGCCACCGCTAAAAAGATTGATGGTGAGCCGCGGGAGCGCATCTGGAGAAACACCGATCATGTGGGCGAAGTGTTGGTAAAGTGGAACTTGGCGCTCTATGGCGCAGGCGCGCGCAAATGCCACCGAGACCGCCAGGATTGCGTTAGCGCCGAGGCGCGCCTTTTTCGGAGTTCCATCGAGCGCGATCATCATCTCATCGAGCTCAGACTGATCGGAGAACTCACGGCCCATGACCGCTTGACTCAAAACGCCGCTGATGTTCGCCGCCGCCCTCTGACATCCCTGCCCGCGATAGCGTTTGGGATCTCCATCCCGGAGTTCGCACGCCTCGGCCGTTCCCGTGGAGGCGCCTGAAGGAACCGAGGCCGAAGCCGTTACTCCGTGGTCCAGTTCACACACTGCGAGAACCGTGGGATTACCCCGGCTGTCGAGGATTTCTCTTCCAACCAGCTTCTTAATTTTCGACATGGGCCTCAATCTGCCGAAGGAATTCTGCGATCAGATCACTGACGTACAAGGGCGGCTGAGCCATCAGCTTTATCACGACATCACGCTGGCGTGCTGCCTCGTGGTTGGTCAAATACTCAAGAGGCGATTTGCCCATAACGCGGGCCAGCAAGCAAGCCAGTGTATGTCGAACTGCCCGGGACTGGAGATCTTCCCAATGGAGAAGCGCAACCTCCCGCGCGTAGGACTGCCAGAACAGGGAAGCGGCCTCCCCGAAGGCGGCCCTGTAAGGACGCAGATGATTGGCTTTGCTGAGAAAGTGCGTCAGCGCGAAGCCCAAATCGAATGCCGGATCTCCAAAGTGCACCACCTCGTAGTCCAGCAAGATCAATTTGTCCTGATAAACGAGCACGTTCTTCGGGCTGAAATCTCCATGAACGAGGCTCAATTTGTGGCGCAAGGTCTCCCGACTCAGAGTAGTGAGAAAACCCGCGGCAGACGCTACTTTGCGAGCTGTGTTCCCGTAGTAGGGATCCAAGCGCAGGGACTCGAAGTATCCGGTATCCGCGAAAGCCCGGCTCAACTCAGTACCTGCCTCGGAAGACTTGCGATGAATGGTCCCGAGCAAAGCGCCAAAATGCTCACAATGCTCTGGGCTAATGCGGCCGGAGAGTAACATCGCCTTCCAGTTTTCGTGCCCCTCAGGAACTGCTTCCATGGCCAGCAGATGATTGGGCACATCCTCAAAAAGAATAGTCGGAGTCATTCCAGGAGGAGCCAGGCGGTTTAGCCAACGCAGTGCTCTCGCCTCTACGTGAGTTCTTTCCGGACTGCTGAACCAATCCTCTTTTACGCGCAACCTCTCCAGGGCCTGTTTCAGCACCCACGCCCGGCCGTCGTTCCATGTCACCTGAACCGTCCGGTTCGATATTCCACCTGGCAATGTCTTGATCAAGGCCGGTTCTTGCCGCAGTACTTGCAGCGCTAGATACTTTCGTAGCGCATCGAAGTCTTCGATATCGAGTTCCATGGACGATCAGATTCCACAACCAGGTGTTTACTCCGGAGAATGGGCAGTGGAGGATGGTGAACTACTGTTTCTGGCCAATTTCGTGGTCTGCCATCTTTTCCAACACCCGCACCAGTCCGGAATGATCCCACCGCCCGCCGCCCAGCGCTACAGCGGAGTTCATCAACTCCTGACAGGCTGCGGTATGGGGCAAAGAAAGGTTTAGTTTACGGGCGCCGTCGGTTGCCAGAGTCAGATCCTTGCGGTGCAGTTCGATTCGGAAGCCGGGATCGAAGGTCCGTTTGATCATGCGCTCCCCATGGACCTCTAAAATCTTCGAAGAAGCGAACCCACCCATTAACGCCTGCTGGACCTTGGCGGGGTCGGCGCCTGCCTTTGACGCAAACAGGAGCGCTTCCCCGACGGCCTCGATGGTCAAGCCCACAATGATTTGATTCGCGACCTTGGCAGTCTGGCCGTCTCCGTTGCCCCCGATGAGAGTAATGTTTTTTCCCATTAGCTCGAACAGAGGACGGACCCGTTCGAAAGTCTCCGCCGGTCCGCCGACCATGATGGTGAGGGTAGCAGCCTTTGCCCCCACCTCGCCGCCAGAAACCGGAGCATCCAGGTACCCGCAGCCCAACTTATTAATTCTTTGCGCGAAGTCTTTGGTCGCTAGCGGAGAAATAGAACTCATGTCGACCACCGTCTTGCCGGGCTTCAAGCCCTCTGCGACGCCCCCGGCTCCAAACAGCACGGATTCCACATCCGGAGTATCGGGCAACATGGTGAATATGGTTTCAGCTTGGCTCGTTACCTCGGCGCTTGATCTGCAGGGGATCGCGCTTTTTTTCACCAGCTCGTCCGGGACTGAGGAGCGACTATGCGCGAATAAACGGTGGCCTGCCGCCAGTAGATGTCCCGCCATCGGGCGTCCCATGATGCCGAGTCCAATGAATCCAAGATTTGCCATGGTTAGGAATTCTCCGATTGAAAAATGTCCCGTGGAATGATCGAACAAAGGTTGACCATACCAAAGAGCGCCAGTATCATACCAAAGGCCGAGCTGCCGGACCAATGGGCAGGTCGATCCCAACTTCTGAAGTTTCAAGGACAGTAGCCATGCCAGAGATTCACGTCTACGCGGCGGAAGGGCGAACTCTCGACCAAAAGAGTCAATTGGTAAAAGAGATTACCGACTCCGTGGTAAGGATTTTTTCCGTTCCAGCTGACTATGTTGTGGTGCAGATCATTGAGGCTCCCAAGACGCAGAAGTCCCGAGGTGGAGTGCTTTTCAGCGAACAACTTCCGCCAAAATGATTGCTTGCCGGCGGATGTGGGAGCGCGACGCCGTCAAAAATTGAAACAGCCAAGTTTACGAGGAACAGTGATGGGTGGCCCTTTCGCAGAACGCCTGCGGCAATCTCCGATATCCTTCATAAGACAATCCGCAGTGGCTTTTGTACTTCTTCTCGTTTCAGGGAGCACTGTAGGGATCGCATCCGGACAACGCCTCGATCTCATCACGGAGTGGGCGACCAACGCCTCCTACACCTCGGGTATCCGCAGCAACGTCGTCTATCAAAAGGCCGGCGATCTGGAGTTGAAGCTGGATGTAATCACCGCAGGCGGTAAGCGTCCGGGACCGCGGCCCGTTCTCATTTGGCTTCACGGCGGCGGTTTCGTGAGCGGCAACAAAGAGGGATCATTACTCGAAGGCCTGCCCTTCCTGGCACGGGGTATGGACTTTGTAGACGTGGACTATCGTTTGGCGTCGCAGGCCTTGGCGCCGGCGGCGGTCGAAGATGCACGGTGCGCATTACATTGGGTAGCGCGGCACGCCAAAGAATACGGCTTCGACGTGGCCAAGATCGTCGTTGCCGGGAGTTCGGCGGGCGGCCATCTGGCTTTGATGACCGGAATGCTAAGCGCGAAGGCGGGCTTCGACAACGCGTGCGAAGTGCCCTTTGAAGACTGGCAACTCGACGGTCCCAAAGAAATCAAGGTTGCAGCCATCGTAAATTTTTTTGGTTTGGTGGATCTTAACGAGTATCTCCAGCCCGCCAAGATGAGTCTGGGTCCCGAAGTTCTTCCCATGCCAAGAAATTTCGTATTGCGCTGGCTGGGCGACCTCTCGCCGGCGGCGCAGGCCGAGCTTGCCGCGCGGCTTTCGCCCTTGACGTATGCTGGCAAAGACACGCCTCCCGTCATCACCGTGCACGGGGATAAAGATCCATATGTGCCGCACGAACAGGCTGTCCGCCTGCATGCGGCCATGGATCGCGCCGGCGTGCAAAACCAGCTGGTTACTGTGCAGGGAGGTGGGCATGGCGCGTCTCCTCCTTTTGCTTGGACTCCTGAACAGAATCTCACGGCGCACGAGGCAGTATTTCATTTTCTGGAAAGAATGGGACTGCTCGACCGGGCGGCCAATTAAAGGCGCCCGAGATCGATCCGAATTAGCAATTGGGAATCATGAATAGCTACCATCAAGCCTCATGGGCTCTGGAGAGCTTAACCATTGTACTGCTGCTTGCGTGCTCATTGAACTCGCGCTCCCAGGCGAATGTTCAGTCGAACGGTAAAGAAGCCACTTCACATCGTCAGCCCGGGGACAGCTCCAGCTTGCAGGCAGTTCCGTCTCCAGACCTCAATGCAATGGATCCCGAGGTTCAGCGGCAAATCCGTGAGGCACAGTCTGGAGTGGCCAGGAAAGACCTGCACGAAAAAGAACTCGCCGGCGCTTACGGCCGGCTCGGCGAAATCTATCAGGCCTACGGCCTCAACGACGCGGCGATCGCGTGCTATGACAACGCTCACGCTCTTCAGCCGGAGGAATTCAAGTGGCCCTATTACCTGGGCTATCTCTTGCAGACCAAAGGTGATCTGCAGCAGGCGCTCTCGAACTATCGGGCGGCGCTCCAATTGCGCGCAGGGGATGAGATCACGATTCACCGCATGGCAAGCGCAAACCTGAGCCTGAACCAGCTCGATGAAGCCGAGCGACTCTATCAGCAGGAGCTCTCGCGCGACGCCAAAAGTGTGGCGGCCCTTGATGGTCTGGGAAGAGTGGCGCTGGAGCGACGCCAGTTTGAAAAGGCGATCGACTATTTGAGTCAGGCCTTAACCATCGATCCCCAGGCCGCCTACCTTCATTACCCGCTTGGAATGGCATATCGCGGCGAAGGCAATCTGGAAAAGGCGCAAGAGGAACTAGGCCAGCATGGCCCAGCCGCTCCTGAATTGACTGACCGCTACTTGGGAGAGGTTCAGGAGATCAGGGTCGGCAAGGCAGATCTTTGGACGAAGGCATCGCAGCAGATGGCCGCGAACAATCTATCAGAGGCGATTGCCAGCTACCGCAAGCTGGTCGAAAGCAACGGCCAGGATGCTACCGCCAGGACCTATCTCGGAACC
>Ga0137397_10004185_pt1 | contig 10038 bp, 9 predicted proteins | sample czorhiz116metaG_FD_106658 | JGI IMG/M metagenome (GOLD analysis project Ga0137397, IMG submission 106658) | Vadose zone soil microbial communities from Angelo Coast Range Reserve, California, USA - czorhiz1.16 metaG | ecosystem: Environmental > Terrestrial > Soil > Vadose zone | place: USA...
ATGGTCGCGGACGCATCGACGCTGGTCGACCTCATGCGCACCGACGTGCTCGAGCGCTGGGCCGAGGATCGCGAGCTCATCCACAACGTCGGGCGCGAGTACCTCGACAGCTCGCTCGAGGTCGCCGCTGCGGTCGATATCCCGATCGTGCTCACGCCCCTCGCGCATCCCGGTCAGTTCCACGGCGGCGACGCGCCCTCGGACTTCGAGCGCTACCGGCGCGCCACGGCGATCATCACGATGACCGACTGGGAACGCGGCTGGTACGCGAGCCATGGGATCGAGCCGTACCGCATCGTGACGACGGGGATGGGTCCGAACGCAGCCCATTCCAATGACGGCCCGGCGTTCCGCGCGCGCCACGGCATCCCGCATGACGCGCCGATGGTCCTCTACGTCGGACGGCGCGAGCGCTACAAGGGCTTCATCCATCTGCTCGACGCCGCGGAGCTGGTCTGGCGCCGCCACCCCGACACGCGCTTCGTGTTCATCGGCGTGCCCGGCTTCTACGGGGCGATGGTCGACGAGTTCGCGCGCTACACCGACGAGCGGATCGTCGAGATCGCGCGAGCCACGAGCATCGACCGCTCCGATGCCCTCGCGGCGTGCGACGTGTACGCGATGCCGTCGGCGCACGAGACGTTCGGTATCGGCTACCTCGAGGCGTGGCTGCACGAGAAGCCGGTGATCGGCGGCGACATCCCGCCGCTGCGCGAGGTCATCACGCACGGCACCGATGGCCTCGTCGTGCCTCAACAGGTCGACGCGATCGCGAGCGCGGTCGTTGCGCTGCTCGATGACCCGGCCCTCCGCGCGCGCATGGGGCAGGCCGGGCACGTCAAGCTGCTGGAGCGTTGGGACTGGGAGCGGGTCATGGACCGGGTGGAGGATGCGCACCGCCGCGCGATCGGCTCTCACGTCCCCGCTGGAGAAGCGCTGGCCTAGTCCTGCTCGGCCTCTTCGAGAAGCATCACCGGGATACCGTCGCGTATCGGATAGCGGAGTCCGCACTTGGCGCAGACGAGGTGCGCGTCCTTCTGGGCGACGGCCGACCCATCGGCTGGGCACGCCAGGATCGACAGCAGTTCCGGATCGATCGCCATCAGCGTCGGAATACACGGTATGGCCCGACCGTCGTGACGAGCGTCGCGCGCTCCGTAAGGCGCGCGACGAGCTCGGGCTGAAGCGGCGGGACCGTGGTCATCTGCAACTGGTCCTTCACGATCACCCAGCGCAGACCGACCCGATCGGCGATGTCCGAAACCTCCGCCGGCGTATACGGCGTGGCGATGTCATAGAAGTAGACGGACGGGAGCCCCGGCTTTCGCTCGAGGGCGAAGTACACCGGGTCCTCGCCGGGCAGAAGCACGAGCCCATCTCCCGCCGGGACATTGTCGCGCACCCAGAAGAGCATCTGGTCGAGGTCATGGATGTACGGTCCGCGCGCCGAGAGCCCGGCGAGGGAGGGGTAGGTCGAGGACGCGACCGGTCCCTTCGCGTTGACGTCGATGAAGTCCAGGCGGCTGTTCTGAAGTGTGTAATGCGCGCCGCTGCCCGTCGCGATGAGCGCAACGATGGCGGCGCCGACCGATGCGAGCCGGCGTGGCTGCGGCACGAGTGCCGCGAGATCGCGCGCCGCGCAGGCGATCGCCAGCGAGAGCAGCGGGAAAATCCCGTATGACGAGCCGAACAGACCCTGCGATTGGAGAGTCCCGAGCGTCGTCGCGAGCACGACGAGCGGCAGAAGGAGCTCGAACGTCGGGCCTTCGCGCGCCGCACGAGTCAGCCCGAGCGCGGCGGCGAGAACGAGGAGCGGCGGGAAGAGGATCGGCGGGCCCAACACCGTGGCCGTCACCGCGAGCCAAGGGGCGACCGCTAAGCTGGTCATGCCTACGAAGATCGGCACGCGCAATCGCGGTGGGATGCGCGACACGGACAGCGCGAAAGCGCCGATGAGCGCCGCCGGCCACAGCATCAGCGGGTCGGCGAACTCTCGGATCCGGTCGGTCGCGACCCCGCGACCGGACAGTGCGAACGTCCATGTCCAGTGGATGAAATTGTCAAGCCCGACGACGACCTGCAGTAGTGCGACCTCGATCGCAAGCGCGCCGACTATCCCTAGGCCGAGCCAGGGCAGCTCGCGCCGCCGTTCGGGTCGGAACGACGCTTCGACCGCGAGGACTCCGACGAGAGCGACTAGGAACGCTCCGCCGATGTTCTGCTTGATGAACAGTGCCAGCGTCGCGACGGCTCCCGCGACGACCAGGCGCCGCGGCGAGGGCCGGTCGCGCGCCGTCAACACGAGCGCGATCGTGATGAGCACCGCGAGGCAGGCGTCCGGGTCATAGAACGGATTCGGCAGGATGGCGTAGATCCCAAGTGGGATCAGCGGCAACACCGCGATCGCCGCGATCGTCCCGGGCGAGCGCACCAAGCCCTCCAGCAACCGTCGCACGATCAGGTAGGTGATGACGGTCGCCGCACCGCCGAGCAGCGAGGCATAGGCGATTTGCACTAAGTAGTGGGAGCCGAAGACCTTGATCAACAGCGCTTGGATGAGGAACTCGCCGGGCGAGTGCGCGAGGGGAAAGTCGCGATAGGGCACGTCGCCGAGGGCGATGCGCATCGCTGTATTCAGCGGATAGCCTATGTCGACCAGGACGCCGACCTGCGCGTTACGCCACCACACGAACGCTGCGCTCGCGAGGAAGAGGAGACCGGCAACCACAGAGCGATAAGGTAGCCGGGTGTGTGACATCTGCGGGGACGCCGGAACCGCTCGGCGCGTCGAGAACGTGTCGGACTACGTCACGGGAGATCGTTTCTCGCTCTCGCAGTGCCGCCGCTGCGGGTTCGCGCGCACCGATCCCATACCCGCATCGCTCGATCGCTACTACGCCGACCGCTACCGCCGATTCAGTCCTCTTGCGGCGTGGGTCCTCCGACGCCTGTATCTGCGACGCGTCGACGGCTGGCTGAGCCGACTTCCCGCACGAGGGCGCGTCCTCGAGATCGGGAGCGGTACCGGATGGATGCTCGGCGCGTTCCGCGCTCGGGGTTGGGCGGCCATCGGGAGCGAGCGCAGCGTCGCGAGCGCCGCCGTGTCGCGCCACGCGTCGGGCGCGGCCATGTTCGTAGGCGATCTGAGCGCAGTGCGCCCCGGCGCGACGTGCGACCTTATCGTGATGTTCCACGTCCTCGAGCATCTCGCCGACCCGCAGCAGGTGCTATCCGAGGCAGCAGCGCGCCTCGGTCCGGGCGGCACGCTGGTCCTCGGCGTCCCCAACATTGCGAGCTGGCAGGCGCGCGCCGCCGGGCGGCATTGGCTGCATCTCGACGTACCGCGCCATCTTGTGCACTTCACACCTGATGCGCTTGAGCGCGCGCTCCGTGCATCGGGCTTTCGCGTGACGCGGATCGACTTCACCTCGCTCGAGCACGATCCTCTCGGCTGGGTACAGGCAGGGCTGAGCCGTCTCGGGTTCGAGGAGGCGCTCATCCTTAAGGTACTCATCCGCATGCCGCGCCGGTCCGGGCCGGTCGCCACGGTCGCGGCGCTCCTGCTCGCTATCCCCCTCGGGGTCGTCGGGCTGATCCTCGCGGCTGCGAGCTGGCGGCTCGGGGCCGGCGCGCTGATGGAGGTCTGGGCCACGCGCGAGGTCTAGCAGGACCAAAGTAATGGCCCCGCGTGCGAGAGCACACGGTAGTCTGGCGGCCGATGAGCCAGGGAGAGCCCTTATCCAGGCCGCATTCGAAGTGCCGGGTCTGCGGCGCGGCGCAGCTCCACCGTTACTTGGACCTTGGCGTGACTCCTCTAGCGAATTCGTACCTCACGGCGGAGCAGCTCGATCGTCCCGAGGCCGTGGCCGAGCTCGCTCTTCAGCTCTGTACTCGGTGCGGCCTCTCGCAACTGACGCGAGTCGTCGATCGTGACCGGATGTTCCGCGATTACCTGTACGTCAGCTCGACCTCCGATACGTTCCGGACGCACTGCGCCGAGCTGGCGGCAACCGCCATGCGCTTCGTTGACGCAAAGGCTGACGAGTGGGCGCTCGACATCGCGAGCAACGACGGGCTGCTGCTGTCGCGATTCGAAGCCCTCGGTATGCGCGTCTTCGGCGTCGATCCCGCGCTGAACCTCGCGGCCGAGGCCGCCGCGCGCGGGATCCCCACGATCCCCGAGTACTGGACGTCCGACCTCGCGCGGGACGCAGTCAAGCGGTTCGGCCGCCCGCGCACGATCACCGCGACGAACGTGCTCGCACATGTCGACGATGTCCACGAGTTCGTCACGGGCGTAAAGCTCGCGCTCATGCCGCGCGGCGTGTTCGTTGTCGAGGTCCCCTACGTCCTGGACTTTGTACAGAAGAACGAGTTCGACACCGCCTATCACGAGCACCTGTCGTACTACGGCGTGCATCCAGTGCAGCAACTCCTCGGCGCTCACGACCTCGACCTAGTCCGGGTCGAGCTATTTCCCGACATCCACGGTGGCACGATCCGATTCTTCGCGTGCCACCGCGGCGAGCGCGAGCCGGACGTCACCGTGGCTGAAGCGCTGGATCGCGAGCGCGACTTCGGCGTCCTGTCGCTCCCCGTCTATCGCGAATTCGGTGACCGCGTCCGCGAGAACATGGCAAAGCTCGCAGATCTCGTCCGCGGGCTCCATGCGGAAGGGGGACGGGTCTGGGCGTACGGAGCGAGCGCGAAGGGCAACACGCTGATGAACTTCGCGCATCTGACGAACGACGCGGTCCCGGTGGTCGTCGACGACAACCCTAAGAAGTGGTCGCTCTTCACTCCCGGCGCCCACATGCGGGTGACCGGTCCCGCCGAGCTCGGCACCGCGAAGCCCGAGTACCTCCTGCTTCTCGCGTGGAACTTCGAGACTGAGATCGTGCGCCGGAGCCGCGCCGCGGGTCACAACGGCAAATTCATCCGTCCAGTTCCCGAGGCCAGGGTCTTCGGATGACTACGATGATCGCCGGCGTCGAGCGCCGGGCGCTGGAGCCGCACACGGATGCGCGCGGGACGCTCCGCGAAGTGTGGCGCAGCTCGCAACGAGCGATCGACGTGCGGCAGGTGCTGGTCACAGTCTCGCTGCCCAACGCGCTCCGCGGCATGCACTACCACCTGCGTCAGACGGACCTCGTCTTCGTGACGTCTGGTCGCGTTTCGATGGCGCTCATCGATCTGCGTGACGATGTGGCCGCCAAGCATCAGTTCGTCTTCGGCGAGGGCGAGAGCCTTCTCATTCCGCCCGGCGTCGCGCACGGCTATGCGACCGAGCGCGGCGCCACGACGTGTTACCTCCTCACGACGGAGGTCGACGGGTCCGACGAGTTCGGCTTCCGCTTCGACGACCCTGAGGCCGCCCTGGCGTGGCCGACAGCCACGCCGACGCTCTCACCGCGCGATCGCGACGCGGGCGCGCTCGCAACGGCGCTCGCACATGTGCGCCGGTCCTTCGCCGCATGAAGATACTCGTCACCGGCAACCTCGGGTACATCGGACCGGTCTTGACGGCCGCGCTCATGAAGGCAGGCCACGTCGTCCACGGCTACGACTCGGCGTTGTTTGCGATTTTCGCTACCCACAGTCTGCCGCCGGTGGCCCACCAGACCCTCGCGGATCTGCGCGACGAGCGATCGCTCGCGACCGCGATCCGCGAATGCGATGCCGTCATCCACCTCGCCGCGATGTCCAATGATCCGCTCGGCGAGCTCGAGCCGACGGTGACGCGGAGCGTCAATCTCGACGCGACGCTGCGGCTGATGAACCTCGCGGCCGATCGGCGCCTGGTCTTCTATTCTTCGGCCTCGGTCTACGGCGCAAACGCGGCGACGAGCACCGAGGGCACCGCGGTTCAGCCGCTCACTCTGTACTCGGAACTCAAGGTGAAGGCGGAGACCGCCGCGCTGCAGAATCCGCGGGCCCTCGTCCTCCGGAACGGCACGGTACACGGTCCCGCTCCAGTCATCCGCGGCGATCTGCTCCTGAACGCCATGGTCGCGTCGGCTGTCACGTCAGGCGAGGTCGTGCTGATGACCGCACCGTCCACGCGGCGGCCCGTCATCGACGTCCGTGATCTCTGCGCGCTCACCGTCAGCCTCATCGCGTCGGACACGAGTGGGCTCTACAACTCCGCCGCGACAAACACGTCCGTCGGCGAGGCCGCGGCGCTCGTCTCCGAGCTCACGTCCGCGAGGCTGGTCGAGCGCCACGACGGCGTCGACCCGCGCGATTACGCGATGGACACGTCGCGCCTGCGCGCGCTTGTGGGCTCTTGGTGGAAGCCGAGGCCCCTCGCCGCGTCGGTCCGCGACCTGGTCGCGCACTATCGGGAGATCGGCCTCACGGCGCACGACGTCTCGTCGCGCCGCTACCACCGTCTCGCGCAGTACCAGCGACATCACGCAACGGTCTCCTCCGGGTCGTGACCTCTCTCGCCGTCATCGTCCCGGTCTACAACGAGCTCGGCAACATTGATACCTTCTACGAGCGCAGCACCAGAGTTCTGGACGGTCTCGGCGGCATCAGCTGGCAGATCGTGTTCGTGAATGACGGAAGCACTGATGGAAGCTACGAGCGCATCCGCGAACTCGGCGCGAGGGACGAACGGGTGAAGGTGATCTCCCTGTCGCGCAACTTCGGCTACCACGCCGTGCTGCTCGCAGGGCTCTCGATGGTCATTGCCGACCGCTACGTGATGATCGATGTCGACTGCGAGGATCCGCCCGAGCTTCTGAACAACTTCCATGCGGCCCTGGCGAAGGGCGCGGACATCGCGTACGGCATCCGCTCCAACCGCATCGAGCCCGTCGCCGTCACGTTCGGCCGGCGGGTCTTCTATTACCTGAACCGCTGGATCGCGGACAGCGACATCGTCGTGTGGATGGCGGAGTTCGCGATGGTCACCCGCCAGGTGCGAGACGCGATCCTCGTCCCGCGGACCACGTACGTCTTCCTCCGCGCCGAGATCGGATATGTCGGCTTCGTAAGGGTGGGGATTCCGTACCTCCGGGCGGCGCGGACCTCAGGAAAGACGCACTACAACGTATGGCGCATGACCCGTTTCGCGGTGTCCGGCGTCCTCGCCGGCTCCACGTTCCCGCTGCGACTCACACTCTACGTCGCGGCGCTCCTGGGCATGATCTTTCCCCTGATCGTGCTGCTCGGACGTCTCGACCCCGCCGCCACGGTCACGCTCGCGATGATCCTGACCTTCTACTTCATCCTGGTCACGGTGCCAACGCTCGCGCTCTACCTCGCGCGGACGTACAAGAACGGCGTCGGCCGCCCAGTGTTCGTCATCGATGCCAACAAGACCGTGCTCTAGGGGACTAACGCGGCTCGCGCTCGCGCATGGCCGCGAGGGCCGAATCGGCCGATGCGAGCGACCGACCCAAGAATGCGCGGAGCTTCTCCGTTCGCAGCCCCGCGCGAGTAGGCCGCGGTGCGGCGAGCCCCAGTTGCGCCGTCGGGAGCGCGTCAAGCAGCGAGGCGTCCAGGCCGAACGCCTTCGCCGCGCGAATCGCGAAGTCCGCGCGCGCAACGATCTCTGGGCCCGCGGCGTGGAACGTCCCCGACGCGCCGTGCTCGATGAGGTCGACGATCGCAGGGGCGAGGTCCTGGGCGGGCGTCGGCGTGATGAGCTGGTCCGACGGAACAGTGAAACGCCGACCGGATCGGAGGCGGTCGACAAGCTGCGCGACAAAGCTTGTTCGCGCTGCCGACCACCCATAGACGCCGGACAAGCGGAGGATCAAGTGCCGCGGCACGGCACGCGCCAGCGCCTCAATCTCGACCTTCTGCCGTCCGTATTCGTTGATCGGGGCCACGTCATCGTCCTCGGCGTAATCGCCAGCCAGTCCGTCGAACACGTACTCGCTCGAGAACACGACGAGCGTGCCGTCGCCCACGGCGGCGGTAAGACTTCGAATCGGATCGACGTTGACCTTGCGCGTGGCCTCGGGCTCACGCTCGCACAGTTCGACGAAGGCGTCGGCGGCCGCGAGGAGGATCACGTCCGGCCGCACGTCGCGCGATACTCGCGCGATCGCGGCGCGATCGGTCAGATCGAGGGGGATGCTGCCCACGATTGGCGTCCGGTACGACGTGAGGGTGACGTCGCGTCCCTGGAGCGCCGTGCGCAGATGCGAGCCAACGAGGCCGCTTGCGCCGACGAGGAGCCATCGCCGACCGTCCACGCGGTCACACTAACGACCTAAGCGTGGGCATACTGATGCCGCGGTGAACGCTCTTGTTGCTCCGACCGCGATCGTGTCCGCGTCGATCCGTGTCCGACATCCGGAGAGCTTCGTGGTCGGCGATCACTCCGTCGTCGACGACTTCTGCTATTTCTCGACCAAGGTCCGTATCGGCCGGTTCTCGCACATCGCGAACGGCTGCAGCGTCGCGGGCGGCGCCGCGCGCTCCTTCGTGCTCGGCGACTACTCGAGCCTCTCGGCCGGTGTGAAGGTCTGGTGCGCCAGCGATGACTTCGTGCGCAGTCTCATCTTCATCCCGCCGCCCGGCTTCGAGGACGTGAAGGAATCGCTCATCACCGGCGACGTGACCCTGGGCAACTGCACCGGCGTCGGCGCGAACAGCGTGATCATGCCGGACAACGTGATCCCGGAGGGGACGACCATCGGGGCGCTGAGCTTCGTGCCGCCGCGATTCGCATTCGAGCCGTGGAGCGTCTACGCGGGTACGCCGATCCGCCGCGTGCGCGCGCGCGACCGCGAAGCGGTGATGCGTCAGGTGAAGGCGCTCGAGGCGCGGCTCGCGCGCGGTTAGCGCGGCGTCGAGGGCACGATCCGCGGAGTCGGCAGCGGCACGATGTAGCTTCCCTTGAAGCCGTTGGCCGTGAGCTTGGGCATCAGCTCGTCCGCGATGTGCCACGAGAGCAGTAGCGCGAACTCCGGCCGATCCTCGAAGAGCTTGCGCTCGTGTAGGACCGGGATGAGCGTGCCGGGGACGTACTTGCCGATCTTGTGCGAGCCCTCCACCTCGAGGACGCAGTCGAGGATCCCATCGTCGAGGCCGACGTAGTTGATGAGCGTGCTCGCCCGCGAGGGAGCTCCGATGCCGTAGATACGTCCGCCGGCTGCCTTCACGTCCTTCAGCAGCGCGTAGAGGCCGAGCTTCGACGCGACGACGTCCCGGCGGAACCGCGCTACCGCGTCGCGGGTGAGGCCGGCGCGTTCCTCCGCGAGCAGTGCCGCCACCGTCGGTCGCACCGGACGTGCGCCCTTGCGCGCCGCGTACACCCGGATCGAGCCGCCGTGCGTGGGGATGCGCTTCGCGTGGATGACCTCGAGCCCGTGCGCGCCGAGCAGATAGCTGAGGCTCCCCAGCGTGTAGTGGCGCAGGTGCTCGTGATAGATGGTGTCGTACTGGAGCGTCTCCACCAGTGCGAGCCAGTAGTGGGACTCCGAGATGAAGACGCCGTCTTTCGAGAGCAGCGCAACGACGGCGTCGGTGATGTCGTGGATGCCCTCGATATGCGCGAACACGTTCGTCGCCGTGACGACCGTCGCCGGGCCCTCCTCCGCGAGCACGCGATCCACCGCGGCGCGGTCGAAGAACGCGATGTCCGTCTTGATGCCGCGCTCGTTGGCCAGCTTGCCCGCACCGGTCGGCTCGATGCCGCGCACGCGGTGCCTGCCGTCCTTGAAGTTGCGGAGCAGCGTGCCGTCGTTCGAACCGATGTCGGCGACGAGATCGGCCTTGCGGAGACCGAGCAGCTCCGTGGACTCGCGATAAAGCTCGGCGAAGTTCTCGCGGAGGATGCGCGTCGTCCCCGAGAGATACGGATAGCTGGGTGGGAACAGGATCGCCGGGTCGACGATGAGGCCGAGCTGCACCAGCTGGCACTGCCGGCATTGGAGCACCTGGGCCGGATAGGCCGGCTGCTCGCTTGGCTGCGTTCCGATCGCCGGCATCGTGTTCACCGGCGGCAGATAGCCGACGAAGATGACCGGCTCGAGATCGCGGCTGTCGCAGACCTGGCAGCGATCCACGACCACACTG
>Ga0137397_10004186_pt1 | contig 10037 bp, 9 predicted proteins | sample czorhiz116metaG_FD_106658 | JGI IMG/M metagenome (GOLD analysis project Ga0137397, IMG submission 106658) | Vadose zone soil microbial communities from Angelo Coast Range Reserve, California, USA - czorhiz1.16 metaG | ecosystem: Environmental > Terrestrial > Soil > Vadose zone | place: USA...
CGCCATCAGGAGCGATTTCTCGCTGAGGTCGGAGCTCGCGCCCGTCGGGTTCGCAGGCCAAGCAAAAACACAATGGCCCCGTCGCTAAGTACAGACGGGGCCGTTGGATTTGGTTGCGGGGGCAGGATTTGAACCTGCGACCTTCGGGTTATGAGGGCTGCTCTACCCAACCGGCAGACGGGCGTCGCCACTCATGTTTTCAGTCGTCCCGAGGGGTTGGCTCAAGCACCAAGTCTACTTAAGTCCATGCAGGAATCCGCCAGTCCCCTCCTGTTTGGACAAGATCTGGTCAAAGTCCCGGCGAGCCACTCGAATGGGCGAGCTCAGCGATCGAGTCCGTGCCCGCTCGCAGGCACGTAGAACAGAAGCAGTTAAGCGATTTCAGGCTCGCACAGCTGCTCACGATCTGGCGCGCACAACAAGCACTGGTTGGTTGCGGTGCAGAGCGGGTGGCATCGCGGTCATCGCGTTGTAGCGGGGCCGCTGATTCCCGCGGTCGTGGCATGGGTCGAAGCGCAGGCGCGCCGTTCGTAACTCCGGCTCCAGCACCCGGCAGTAAGTCGCTTCTCAGCTTTGTCGTCCGCGCTCGAATGGAGGTTATGCCGAGAAGACGGCCCCGAAGAGTGAAGCTATAGTTCGCGGCGCATGCTGCGCGTGCTCCTCGCCGTTCTCGCGGGTTCCGGTGTGGTCAAAATGCTGCCGAAGCACACGGGGTCGTCCAGGGCGAACCTCGAGACGCTGCTCTCGGCGCAGTCCGATTACGATGCGATGTACGGTTCGTTGGAGACCGTTCGCAAACCGGCGGACCCGAAGGAACTCGACCGGCTCGCCAGTGGCCTGCGGCTCGAGCTGGAGCAGGTGAAGCTGCGACGGCCCGTCGACGCGGCGAATTGCGCCAATGCCCGGCCCAACGGCTGCTCCACCACCATCGAGCCGTGCCTGAGCCGGGCGGGTTTTCTGGTGCTGGCGCTGCAGCAGGCTGACGCCCTGGAGCGGGTGAAGGCCGAGCTGGCCGAGCTGCAGGCGCGAGCCAAGGCCGAGAACGACGCCCTCACAGCGCTGGTCGTCGCCGAGGCGATCGGCAAGGTCGACCCGGCCGCGGTGGTCGACTTGCAAATGGAGCGGCTCTCCTCCGAAGACCCGTTCTGCCGCGCGGGAGCGCTGAAGGCGCTGGTGCCGTTTCTCGACCGGCGCGAGGTGAAGCCGAAGTGGCTGGCCGCCCTGCGCGCGGCGCGAGGCGACGACCGCGAGGTGTTCGCCCGCGCGCTGGAGAAGTCGAAGGCCGCCCTGCCGATATTCGACGAGTGGCTCGACGTGGAGGACTGGACGGTGCTGGTGGAGATACTGCCTGCGTTTGCCGAACCGCCCCCCAGCGCGCACGTGCAGGCGCGCTTGCGCGAGCTGGCCGCCAATCACTGGTCGCGCGATGTTCGCGAGGCCGCAGTGCGCACCGGCGCCACGCTCGGGCTGGCTCTTGAGACCGGGCCTGACCGGCCGAACCCCGACCTGTCCAAGCTGAAGCTTACTGAGATTTCCGAATCCGACCGGCGGGTGAAAGCGCCACTCGGCGATGCGCAAGTGGTGGGCCTAAACTGGGGCGAGTGGGGAGGCAGCATCGAAGTCTTCAAGGGCGAGGAGCGCGTGTTTGAGAGCAGGACATGGTGGAGAAACCCGCACGCCGCGGTCAAAGTGCGTGAGCGGCTCTTCATTCTCGAGGGGCTGCGCCACCTGGGCGTCTCGCACGGGCGAATCACCGAGGTGGCGAAGACGCCCAGCGGGTGGACTGCCGAGGTGCTCGCCGTGTTGCCCGACGCGCCGAGGGCGTGGGCGATCGACGAGAACGGCGAACTGATCATCGTCACCCACGCGGGCCGCGCGGTGCGGTTCACAAAAGACAACCAACTGCGCCAGTTCTAGCCGTTCATCCGCACGAACTTCACTCACGCTGAATTCCGAACTCCTCAGCCCGGTTGCAGGAGTTCTCGAGGGAAGTGTTCGATCTACCGTAGAGGGTGGCTCCGCGAAGGACACCAAAGTAGAACGCGTCGCCATCGGTGGTCCGAGAATCAGGCACTTGCGCGATTTGTTCGTGATCGAGAGCGGTGCCAGATGCAGTTACGAACTCTCGCTGTGTTAACTGCGTGCGGAGGGTTAACACAACTTCGCCGGCAAGGAAGGCGGCGATAGCGAACGGGGCGATGTTCTCGCAGGAGCGCATGTTCGCCCTCTCGTGCAGGGCTACTGCTCCACAGGCTTCCAGCCATCGCCCGGGTCGAAGCCCTTCATCGACGAGGCGAGCTTGGCCGTCTTCGACCCGAGATCCTTCTGGAAGACGACGCCGTTTTGGTTGACCAGGAAAGTCATCACGCCCGACTTCTCGTAGGAGGCCGGCCAGGCGATCAGCGCGAAGCCGCGCGTGAGCAAGCCGTTCTCGCGGTAGTCGAGCGCGCCTCCCTCGGCATGGGCGCCTTGCGCACTGAGAACGCGGTAGAGGTAGCCGTGGTACGGGGCTTGCTGGCCGGGCTTGGGCGCGTACCCTTCGGCGAGCGCGCCGCTCACCGCCGGACCCATCGGGCTCTCCGGCTCGCCGGGCCCCGCCTTCCAGTAGAGGCCGTCGTGCTTGCCCTCGGTGCTCATGAGCCGGTCGGCGTAGTGTGGCACGGTGGCACCGTCGGGGTTCAACGAAAGGTAGTCCTGCTGCGCGCTGACGTAGCCGAAACACACCTGGATCGCGTCGAGCTCGTTGCGGCCCACGCGGCGCGCGAGGATCTCCTGCTCGCCCGCCTTCGAATCGAAGCTCCATCCCGACTTGCCCTTGACCAAGGGAATCGGGAAGGGCCACGAATCCTCGCCGATCGACAGGGTGCGCGTCTTCTCGTCGGGCGAGGCGAGCTCGTGGCGGTGGTCGTAGAGGTCGACAAAGCGCGCGAGCGCGGCGCGGTCTGCAATGGCATCGCCCGAGGAGAGGTACGACTTCGACGGCTCGCCCAGGATCGACAGCACCGGCTTCATCTCACCCGCGCGCACCGCTTCGACCAGCGCGCCGACCGCGGCCTCCGGGTCGGGATATGCTTTTGCCGCGAGCGCCGGAGCGGCGAGGAGAAGAAGGGATAAGATCGCGCGAGGCAGGGTCATGTCTAGCGCCTCCGTCCGCCGCCGCCGCCACGACCGCCGCCGCCGCCGTAGCTCGAGGCGCCGCGGCTGCTGGCCGCCCGGGTATCCGAGCCGCTGCCCATGCCGCTCCAGCCGCCGCCGCCGGAAGGCTGCGGATTCGCCGAGGCCCCGCCCCAGCCGCGATCTCCACCGCCGCTGGGCGCGCTCGGATAGTTGGAGGGCCGTCCGCCGCCTCCGCCGCTGGGAAGTTGGCTCGCACTCGCGCCGCCCGAGGGGCGCTGGTTCGCTCCCGGACCGCCCGCTGGAAGCTGGCTCGCACTCGCGCCGCCCGAGGGGCGCTGGCTCGCTCCCGCGCCGCCTGCGGGAAGCTGGCTCGGACCCGGACCTCCGGGGCCACCAACACCGCCGACTCCCCCAGCTCCGCCCGGCCCGCCGACGCCACCCACAGCGCCGACGCCACCCACAGCGCCGACGCCACCCACAGCGCCGACGCCACCAACTCCGCCGACGCCACCGACTCCCCCCACTCCACCCGCTCCTCCGGGACGCGTTCCATTCGCCGGCGGACGAGAGCCCCCGCCCCAACCGCCCGGAGGCGGTGGACGAGGCGGATACGGCGGGTAGCGGGGGTACGGCGGGTACGGCGGATAGCGCCAGTAGCTCGAGCTGGCCATGGCGAACCCGATGGTGAAGCTCACCGCCACCGCGCCCGCGACGTATCCCGGCGGATAGACCGGCGGCGGCGGATACGCGGGATATGCCCAGGTCCCGTACACGACCGTCGGGCTGTACGTCGGCACGTAGACCACCTGCGGCTGCGCCGGCTCGATGCGGATGATGGTCGTCTGCGTGCCGTCGCTCTGCGGCTGCTGCTCCGACTTCACCGTCTGCTGCGACGACGACTTGAGGTTCCCGTTGTCCGCCGCGCGCTGGCGGAGCTGCTGGACGGCGAAGAGCAGCGAGCTTTTCTGCAGGCTGTAGGCGGAGGAGAGATCGCGCGCCCAGTCCGTGTGGTCGCTCAGCATCTTGAGCACGTCGGGCAGCCCCACCAGCGCCTTCACGCTGTCGTGCCAGCTCTGGTTCTTGAGCGCAGCGTCGAGGTTCTGTCCGGTGACGCCGGGGTTCGCCTTGATCCACGCCGCCGCCGCGGCGACCTCTTGCGGGCGGACCGACGCCTCGAATACCTGCCCCAGCACCGGATCGGGAAAGAGCGCGATGGGCGCGACGATCGACTCGAGCTTTTCGGGCGGGAAGGAGCCGGGCTGCGCAGGCGGCGCGACTTGATCCGCGGCGGGCTGCTGCTGCGTCGGCTGCTGCTGAGCCGCGGGTTGGGGTGCGGCCTGTTGTTGTGGCGCGGGCTGCGGCGGAGGCTGCTCGGCGGGCGTGGGGTTCGGCTTCGAGCTTGAGCAGGAGAGCGCCAGCGCGCCGATGAGGAGTGACCGCCCGAGCGTCATGGCGCCATTCTGCCAGCCGTTGGGCGCAGATCATCTTGGACCATGGGGCAACACGCCGCCGGCAGGTTCGTCATCTCAGCGAACCGTAGCGGGTCATGCCCCGCCGCCCGCACTAACAGACCTGGCGAACCTTCCTCCAGAACCACGCCGCTGACGTCGCCTCCATCGACCTCTTCGTGGCGCCGACTGCGTTTTTCGAGTGCTATACGTGTTCGTGGTTTCTGCCGCATCACCGCGGCAAGGTCGTTCACTTCAACGTCAGCGCTTCCTGTCGTCAAGACTCGATCGCCACTCTGGACGCGTGCCGAGGGGAGCGACGCTGGGCAGCAATGTCCCTCGTACTCGCTTTGCTCGGAACTCGCCCTGCTCCGCCGCCGGTCTGCCAATAGATTTCTTGGACAAGTATCTGACAAAGTCGAGTGGGACCAGCCCAAGAGCCGTGGCTGCGTGGACGGGCCAACGGCCTGTAAAAGACGGTGAAATTCGGATCCGGACCATCGGGTTCGCAGGACAATGCACAAACACAAAGGCCCCACCAGCTAAACACTGGCAGGGCCTAGTCTATTGGTTGCGGGGGCAGGATTTGAACCTGCGACCTTCGGGTTATGAGCCCGACGAGCTACCGGACTGCTCCACCCCGCGTTGATGGGGTGCGTCGTATAGACTTCCGGGCTGCCGCTTGTCAACGCCTAAGGCAGGATCTGGGCCACCGTGTTCCACGCCTTGTTCCGCTGCCCTCTGACGTTCAGGGCGGAAGTCAGGGCCAAGGCAGTTCCCGCGCCGACCAGCTCCAGGAGCCCAAAGAACGAGGCCAGCCGGCTCAGCCTGGCTGCCGGCTCGGGCGTGCGCTCGCTCGGCCGCCCCTGACCAGCGATGGGGAACGGCTGCTCCTCCGAGAGCCTGCGACCGATGAGGCTGGCCGCCAGGCTGGAGGCGAGCGTCACTCCAAGAGCGATGTCCTTCGCGATGATCAGCCGCCGGATCCGCCGGCCCATGAAGCGCCCCGAGAAGGCCGCGCGCCCGATGAACCAGGTCGCCGTGGCCATGAGCAGCCCGATCGTGCTCGGGACCGAATACGTCTTCCAAGCCTCCTCGATCACCCGGGACCGGTCGTGCTCGTCCGGGAGCACCTTCACCGACTTGCCGAGGCCAGTCTCGCCGAACAGGATGCCGCCGAAAGTTGCCGCAAGCCCGAGCTCGTGCGCTGCGAGCGCCGCAGAAGTGAGTTTCCCCGCCATGTGCATGCCTCCTCGCGGCGCAGAATCGCCATCGGCCGCATTGAAAGCACGAGGCGGGCGAGCGTCAGCCAGGAGGGGACGCGGGCGCGGCGGTCCACTCGCGCAGCACCTCTTCGGTGTGCTGTCCCCGCGACGGAGCAGCGGCTTGCGGAAGCTCCCCGGTCGCCACCAGCGCCGGGTACGTGCGCGGGAGTCCGCCCACGAAGGCCTCCGCGAACAGCGGATGCTCGAACAGCTCGGCCGGCGTGAGCACGGGCTCGCCGCAGCAGTCCGCGACGCGCAAGAGCGAGTCCCACTCGTCGCGGGAGCGTTCTGCGAAGAGCGCATCCACTTCGGGGGCGAGCGCAAGGTCCAACCCGCGACCCTTCCACTCCTGGTGCTCGACCGCCTGGCAGAACCGCTCCCAGAACTTCGGCTCCAGCGCGCCCAGCGCGTACGCGCCGCCGCCCTTGCAGGGGTAGACGCGATAGCAGGGGCGCGAGCCGTCCAGCATGTTCTCGGGCGCATACGGAAGCTCGCCCAGGTGCGGCAGCAAGAGGCCCGTCGAGCCCTGCGTCATCGCCACGTCCACCACCCTGCCCCGCCCCGTCCGGCCTCGCTCGACGAGAGCTGCCAGTACACCGATCACCGCGCCTTGAGCGCCTCCGAAGAGATCGCCGAGTTGCACCGCGGGCACGCCGCGATTCCGGGCGATCACTCCTGCCAGCCCGACGTACCCGATGTCGTGCCCCGCCCGGTCGCGCCAGGCGCCGGCCGTCGGACCCTGGCCGAACCCCGAGATGCGGCAGATCACCAGCCGTCCCGGGTCCGCGACCAGGTCCTTGAACCCGAGCCGCTCGAGCACGCCCGGCCGGAAGCTCTCCACCAGTACGTCCGCCCGCGCGCACAGCGAGCGGAACTGCGCCGCGCCCGGAGCGGATTTCAGATCGAGGACGACGGATCTCTTCCCGCGGTTCAGCGCCGCGAACATCCCCGGCGAGATCTCGCGCAAATAGTCCCCGGGCTCGGGGTCCTCCACCTTCACCACGTCCGCGCCCAGGTCGCTCAGGACGAGGGTGGCGTACGGTCCCGGCAGGAGCCGGGACAGGTCCAGCACCCGGACGCCGTCGAGAGGCTTACCCAATCACCTTCTGCAGCTTCATGGCGAGGCCCATGTCGCCCTTGATCTTCAGCTTTCCGCTCATGAACGCCATCTGCGGGTTCATCTTCCCCGAGACGATGTTCATGAAGTCGCCGGAGGCGCAGGTCACCGTGCACTTCGCGGTGCCGGTGGAGCCGGCCTGGACCGTCCCGGGCTCCTGGGTCAGGTCCACGGTCCAGACCCCGCCGTTGTCGCCCGTGATGTTGAACTCGTAGACCGAATTCACCGCCTTCGAGGTCTCGGGCTTGTCCTTCAGCTTCTGCACGATCTTCTCCTCGAAGTACGCTTTCGGCGTCGAGTAGTCCGGCATCTGGGCTCCACGAAATGGCAACTGAATGGTCATTCATTCAGCGGGCGCGGAATCTAGCGGCGGGCCCTCGGACTGTCAACGCGCTCGCCCGCTCCAGGGTCAGGAAAGCAAACGCGCCAGCAAGTGGGAGAGGGCGGCCGGGCGCTCCGCGGGGTCCGCCACGAAGGGGCCCGGGCCCAACACCTGCGTGCCGGTCATCTCGATCAGCCAGCGCGCGTTCAGGGCCACCGTGGGATCGTCGTCCGGCACGGTCCGGTTCAAGACCACCGCGGCGATGGGCAGCCCCCGCCGCTCCAGGGCATCGATGCTCAGGGCGCAGTGGTTCAGCGTCCCCAGGCCGGCGCGCGCCACCAGCACCACGGGAAGACGGAGGCGATCCGCGAGGTCCAGGTTGGTCACGATGGCCCGCGCCGGGGCGCGGTCCGCCGGGTCCGTCTGATCCAACGAGAGCGGCTCGCGCGCCAACGGAACCATCAGGCCCCCGGCGATCTCCACCACGATGGGCGTCCGCGCGCGATCCACGATCTGCTCGATCCGCAGCAGGTCGATCTGCGCCCCTTCCGCTTCCGCCGCCACCAGCGGCGCCGCCGGCAGGCGGAATCGATAAGGGCAGACTTCGTCCAGGGGTTGCGACCCCGACCCCCCGCAGGCTTCCCGCAAGGCCAGCGCGTCCAGCGGCTTCTGGTGATCGCCCCCGCTCTCTACCGGATTCAGAGCGACCGGCTTCAGCCCCATCCGCGCCAGCGAGAAGCAGATCGCCCGCGCGATCTCCGTCTTCCCGACGCCGGTGTCGGTGCCGGCGACGAGGAACCCTTTCACTCGGTCGCCTCGCGGATCGATTCGCGCACGGCATCCACCAGGAAGTCCACCTCGGCGGGCTTGATCGACAAGGGCGGCATCAGCACCACCACGTTGCCCAAGGGGCGCAGCATCACCTCGTGGCTGCGGGCCGCCAGCGCTACCTTGTGCGCCATCCGCTCGGCGTACGGGAACTCCTCCTTGGTCTTCCGATCCTTCACCAGCTCGATCCCGATCATCAGACCGCGCTGGCGCACGTCGCCCACATGGCGAAGCTCGGCCACGGTCGCGAGCCCCTCCGCCAGACGCTCGCCCATGGCGCGCGCGTGATCGAGCGTCAGGTCCTCGTCGAAGATCCGCAAGGACGCCAGCGCGGCCGCGCAGGCCAGCGGGTTGCCAGTGTAGCTGTGGCCGTGGAAGAAGGTCCGCTTCGACTCGAAGGGGCCGAGGAAGCTCTCGTAGACCGCATCCGTCGTGAGCGTGGCCGCCAGCGGCAGATACCCGCCGCTCAGCCCCTTGGCCAGGCAGAGGAAGTCGGGCACCACTTCCTCCTGCTCGCAGGCGAAGAGCGTCCCGGTGCGCCCGAACCCGGTGGCCACCTCGTCGCAGATGAGCAGGACGCCGTTCTCCTTGCAGGCCCGTGCGATCCGCTTCAGATACCCGTTCGGGTGCGTGATCATCCCGGCCGCGCCCTGGACCAGCGGCTCGATCACCACCGCCGCGATCTCGTCGCGCCGGCCGTGGATCATCGACTCGGCCGCCAGCCCCGCTGACTCCAGGCAGTGCTTGGGCCCCGTCGGCCACCGATAAGCGTACGGCGCGGGGATGCGCAGACACTCGAACAACAGGGGCCTGAAGATCTCGTGGAACAAGTCCACCCCGCCCACGCTCACCGAGCCCAGCGTGTCGCCGTGATACCCCTCGGCCAGCGCCACGAACTTCCTCTTCTGCGGCTTCCCGCGCTGCTTCCAGTGCTGGAAGGCCATCTTCAGGGCGACTTCCACCGCCGTGCTGCCGCTGTCCGAATAGAAGACCTTGGTCAGCCCGGGCTCGCCGGGCGCAAGGCCCTGCCGGGGCGCGCGGGCCACCAGCTCTGCCGCGAGCTCGATCGAGGGCGGCGAGCCGAGCCCGAGCAGCGTGGTGTGCGCCACCTTCTCGAGCTGCAGCCGGATGGCGCTGTCGATCTCCGCGCGATGGTGCCCGTGGACGTTCACCCAGAGCGAGGAGATGGCGTCCAGGTACTTGCGCCCGCGCGTGTCGAACAGCCAGGAGCCGCTGGCGTGGTCGATGATCACCGGCTCGTCGCCGGGCAGCGGCTCGATCCAGGTCTGCATCTGCGTGAACGGATGCCAGAGATGCGCGCGGTCCATGGCGGTAAGACGCTGGTGGCGCTCCTCGGCGTCCTCTACGACCTTCGGGATGTCCTTCATCGCGCGGCGGTTTTAGCACGCACGGAGGGCAGCGAGCGCGGCGTCGATGTGCGCCTCGGTGTGCGCGGCGGTGACCGCGAATCGGATGCGGCTGGTCCCGCCCGGAACGGTGGGCGGCCGGATGGGCTTGGCGAGGATGCCCTGCTCGCGCAGGCGCGCAGCCACCGACAAGGCGCGGTCGACATCGCCGAGCACCACCGGGAAGATCGGCGAGTCTTCCCGGGCCTCGAGGCCCGCGCCGCGCAGGCCGGCCGTGAACCGGCGGACGTTGCTCCACAGCCGGGCGCGCCGTTCGTCGCCCTCGGGACCGGAGAGGATGCGGAGCGACTCCAGCCCCGCGCAGGCCAGCGCTGGCGGCAGCGCGGTCGAGAAGACCAGCGGCCGGGCCCGATTCACCAGGAGCTCGCAGACCGCACGGGAAGCGGCAGTGTAGGCGCCGGCGACGCCGAACGCCTTGGAGAGCGTCCCCATCCGCACGTCGGCCAGGACGTCCAGCTCCGCGGAGAGGCCCGCGCCGTGCGGACCGATCACGCCGGTCGCGTGCGCCTCGTC
>Ga0137397_10004188_pt1 | contig 10036 bp, 8 predicted proteins | sample czorhiz116metaG_FD_106658 | JGI IMG/M metagenome (GOLD analysis project Ga0137397, IMG submission 106658) | Vadose zone soil microbial communities from Angelo Coast Range Reserve, California, USA - czorhiz1.16 metaG | ecosystem: Environmental > Terrestrial > Soil > Vadose zone | place: USA...
AGCACCAGGCCTGAGCCGAGCTCCTCGTCGATGCGGAAGAGCTCGAGCTCCTTCCCGAGCACCCGGTGATCGCGCCGCTCGATCTCCTGCAGTCGCCGAAGGTAGTCGTCGAGCTGCTTCTGGTCAGGCCACACCGTGCCGTAGATACGCTGCAGCTGCGGGTTGCGCTCGTTGCCTCGCCAGTACGCGCCCGCGATAGAGAGGAGCTTGAACGGTCCGATCTTGCCGGTCCTCTCGAGGTGGGGGCCTTTGCAAAGGTCGACGAAGCCGTTGTGCTGGTAGACGCTCACGCGTCCGTTCGTGACCTCGTCGTCGCTGTCGTCCTCCGTGCCGTGCTCCGCGAGCTTCCTGATCTGGTCGAACTTGTAGTCCTGTTTGCGGTCGCCGAAGACCTTGAGCGCCTCGGGCACTGTCATATCGCGATGCTCGAACGGCAGGTCCTGCTTGGTGACCTCGCGCATCTTCGCCTCGATCTTCCCAAGGTCGTCAGGGGTCAGCGGGCGCGGAAGATCGAAGTCGTAGTAAAAGCCATCCGTCACCGGTGGCCCGAAGCCGAACTTCGCCTCCGGGAACAGCTCGAGAACCGCACCGGCCATCACGTGCGCGGTCGAATGGCGCAGCGCGTGAAGCTTTTCGTCGCCGTGGTCGGGTTTCCGTTCCGCTTTTGCCATTCCGCGACTCCCAGACAAACAAAATCACCTCCGTCCCTGGGACGAGAGGTGATCTCGCGGTTCCACCCAGCTTCGCCGACCGAGCCGGCGCGCTTCGTTGATGGCTATACGGGGCCTACCCACATCACTCCGCAGTGGTCGCTCCGCCTGGACCGGCCGCCTCACACCACGCGCGGCTCGCTGACGGTCATAGAGAGGAGCAGGTCTGCTTCTACGTGAGAAACAGAGTCTAGCGGCGTGGACAGAAGCGCGGCGGGTGGCACGGGGAAGGGGTTTGCCCGCGAGCGTTCATCCGGCCGCGTCGCCGCAGGGCTAATTACACGCGGGGGAAGCGGACCGGTAGAGAGGGGGCAAACCCCTGACCCGTGACAGGACCCGCCGCTGTAGCGAATCCCGAAGCGCTAGAGAACTGCTTCGAGCGTCTCCCAGACCTTGCGCTGATTCTCGGGAGTGGCCGGCCAGCGGTCGTCGGCACGAGGTGTCGCGATGCCGGTCTGGTGGATGAACACAAAGGCGACCTGCTGGAGCATCGCGAGGGCCTCGTTGCGCGACTCGTGGTCCTTCCAGTCGAGGATGAGCGCCCGCGCGCGCGTAGCGCGTTGGTGGATTCGGTCAAGGACGACGTAGGTGTCGCCCTTCGGCCAGAGGTTCGCCTTCACGTCGATGCCGTTCACGAAGAGAACGCCCATGAGGTCCGCGTTCGTGAAGTCGTTGCCCGTGAACGCGTTCGCGGCCCGCACCGGGTCGATCCGCTCGGCCGCGTGGCCCCACGGCTTGCCGTGGAACGTGACGTTACGGATCGGCCCGCTGAATGTGTTGCCCACGAACTCCGCGCATGCGGAAATCCACCCGTCGATGTTCGTGCGAGCGAAGTTGCAGCTCTCGAACCGCGCCTGACCGGGCCGGACCGCGTGCAGGTCCGCGCCGTCGAACCGGCATTCGCGGAAGATGCTTTGCCTTCTGCTCGCGAAGAGCGTCTGCAGACGTTCGTCGAACAGCTCGCCGCGGAAGTCGCAGCGCTCGAAGACGCAACCGTTGGGCGCGAAGCGCTCGAATGCGGCGCGGCTGAAATCCGCGTCGCGGACGGTGACCCGATCGAGCGCGAGGACGCCTTGCACGGTTTAGGTCTCCGGGTTTGCTTGGTTAGGCTTCGTCGGCCGCCGCGCGCAGGTTGACGACGTTCGAGCCCTCGAGGCTCTCCATCTTGGAGCGACCTTCGAAGACCACGCCCTTCTCGATGCTGAGAGAGGGGCTCGTGATGTCGCCACGAACCTTCGCCGGTCGGTGAAGCTCGACCGCGCCTGTCGCCTTGATGTTCCCGACGACGTCGCCCTCGACGATCACGGTCCCGCAGCTGATCTCGGCCGAGACCTTGGCTCCCTCGCCGATGTGCAGGGTGTCGTTCGTCGAGATCTCACCGGTGAAGGTGCCGTCGATCCGGACCTTGCCTTCAAAGGCGAGCTTGCCCTCGAACTCCGAGCCCTTGCCGAGCGACGCGTTCAAATCGCCGCCGGTGCTTGCGTGCGTGTCCCGCTGGTACTGCTGCATGTCCCTTCCTGCCTCCGGTTCTGGAGCCCGCGGTGGCTGGGGCGCCTCCGCCGGCTCGTGCCGCGGCTGCGGCACGGTGAACACCGGCTGACGGGCTTCGCCACTTGGGTTATTTCCTCGTTTGAACGTGGAACGGAACACTACGACGTCAACGCGACAAGAACTAGGACGTTGTCGTCGCAAAACGGTCTGCATGCAGCCATCACCCGGCCCTCGTTCGTCTGACTTCTTTCTGCCTCGCCGGTCCGTCGACGACGGGTCGACTGGTAAGACCGGAGGCGGTCGCGACGGCGGCGAGCGGCGCCCGCGGGCGAGCGCGACCCGATCGCAAGGCGGACGGACGAGACGGCTGACGCGTCGCTGTAACCGCCCGCAGCACCCCGAGCTCCCGGACCCGAGGCCGGCGTCGCAGGCGCGCTCGGACGGGAGCGGCGCTCGTAACGAACGACCGCCCCGGCAGCGGCGGACACACAGGCGCGCGGCATCGCCAAGGCGCGCGTACGGCGACGTAGTGCGGGGCCGACGACGAGCGCCGCGCGTACGCGCGATGGTTGTCGACCATGCGACGCTCGACCATGTCTCGCGGCACCGATCAATAGAAGGGAGTGCACATCGTCGCGGCAAGGGCGAGCGATGTTCACTTGGTCATACTTTCGACGACGCCGTCGCTTCGACGACATTCGGTTACCGCGTGCAGGTCGCGACGACATTCGTCGAATCGCTCGCCCAGATACGAACTGTGCCGTTACGGTCATGGGCCCAAAAGTCATGCGGTCCCAGGACCGGACGGTGGACCTGTTTCCCCCTCGTAGTTCGTTTTGTTGAGCCGTATGCATCTACCTGATGTACGAGGCGGACACGATGAGCCCGCGATCGCTCGCCGCGGCACTTCTGCGAGTCATCACGATCGGCGTGGTGCTCGTCGTCCTGATCGGCGGATCGACGATGGCCGTGTGGACGCTCGCGCCTTCGAGCGTGCGCTTCGGGTTCCACGGTCTGCTCGTTGACCAGGGTGCGTCGCCCACGCTCGCTCCCGGCGAGACCACCGCGTACACGGTGCGCTTCCGCAACACCGGATTCGTGCCGTGGCAGCGCGAAGGCGAGAAGCAGATCACGCTCGGCATCGGCGATGCCGCGTTAGCTACCGTCGACCGTACCCTCGCCGACCGGTGGCTGTCCCCGAGCCGCGTCGCCACGACCACGGAGGACCTGGTCCTTCCCGGAACGGTCGGGACGTTCACCTTCAACGTTCGCGCGCCAATGGCGCCGGGCGTCTACCGGATCCCGATGGGCCTTGCCGTCGACGGACTGAGCTGGTTCGAGGACAGTCCGTTCACGCTCGTCCTCACAAGTGACCTCGGCTTCCACAACCAGCTCGTGGACCAGTCGCTGCATCCGGTTCTCAAGCCCGGTGAGCTGAGCGCTCCACTCGTCATTCGCGTGCGCAACACCGGAGCTAAGACGTGGACACGCGGCGTCGCCGGGCAGCAGGTGAATCTCGGGATCGCCGACGACGACAAGTCAATGAGTGGATTGAAGCTCGGTTGGCCCTCCGATAACCGCGTCGCTCTCCAGGCCGAGCCCGTCGTTGGGCCGGGCGGCATCGCGACATTCACCTTCCGTGTGCGCGCGCCGATGACGCCAGGAACGTATGCGTTGCATCTCCGGCCGGTCGTCGATGGGCTCACCTGGATGGAAGATGCCGGCATCGTGAGCGTGATCACCGTCCTGTCGAGCGCCGGCGCCACGGCGGGAGAGGCTCAAGTCCTGACCGCGCCACTGAAGCCAGCGGGCTCCCCCTCCTTCACCATCACGGCGATCGCCGATCCCTCAAGCGTCTACCCCGGAACCACGGCGAAGATCATCGCCGCGCTGACCAGTGACCTGGAATCCAACGCGATCATCGGGGTCGAGGTCGACGCGCCCGGCGCCTCGAGCATCGCTCACCAGAAGTGGTTCGTGAGCGAGAAGTTCAAGGCCGGCGAGCGGAGGGAGTACACGGTGCTCTGGCCGGTGCCGATGGGAAGCGCGACCGGCACCTACATCGTCAACATCAGCGCCTACTCGAACGGGTGGAAGAACCTCTACGGCAACAAGGTGGGCGCGGCCACCGTGTCGGTGGCGGCGCCGGTAGTGGCGACGCAGCCCCCCGTGACGACCTCCGCGCCGAGCGCGACCCCAGGTGGGAGCAGCCCGGCGCCGACGGCGTCGGCGCCTCCGACGACAGCCGCCCCGACTCCGAGCTCGCCGCCGCCGGCCGTTCCGACCTTCAACGTGACCGCCAACGCGACCCCGGCGAATGCGGTCCGCAGTGGAACGGTGTCGTTGACCGCGATCGTGACGAGCGGGATCACGTCGACCGCTCTCGTCGACCTCGAGGTCTTCGCCTCGGGCGGGACCTCACCTGTCTATCAGGTCTGGTTCGACAACCAGAGCTTCACGGGCGCTCAGCAGCGTTCGTATCCGGCGACCTGGCAGGTCCCCGCGAGTGCGAGCCTGGGGACGTACGTCTTGAAGGTCGGCGTGTTCGCCCCGGGCTGGGTGACGCAGTACACCTCTTCCGACCCGGCCGCGACGTTCGCGGTGGGCGTAGCGCCAACGCCGTCTCCGTCACCAACCCCGACTGCCACGCCGACCTCGACGTCGACTGCGACGTCAACCCCGACGTCGGCGCCCACGGCGACGGTAACTCCGAACCCGACGCCGACCCCGACCGCCGCGCCTTCGCCATCAGTCGTCCTCAACGACACCGCGTTCGCCTACGCGGGTACCTGGTCGACGAGCACCGGCGCCACCAAGTACGCGTCCGACGATCACTACACCTCCGTGACGGGATCGACCTACTCGGTCACGTTCGTCGGCACGTCGCTCCGCTTCTACGCCTCCCTGGCTTCACATCACGGCATCGCCGCCGTGTCCATCGACGGCGGACCTGAATCGGACGTTGACCTCTACTCTGCGACCCGGCAGGACCAGGCCCTGATCTATGCGACGCCGACCCTGTCCAACGCGACCCACACCGTGAAGATGCGGGTGACCGGTCGGAGGAACCCGGCTTCAACCGACTTCGTCGTGACCGCCGATCGTGCGGACCTCGTGGGCAGCCCAGTGCTTCCCACACCGACCCCTACTCCGCTGCCCACGCCGACACCGACGGCGTCACCAACACCCACGACCACAGCGGCACCCACAGCTACCCTTCCGCCGGCTCCCCCTCCCGTCGGCGCGCCGTCGCCGCTGCATGTATCGGGCAACAACCTGGTGAACGCCGCGGGCCAGCGGGTCGTGCTCCATGGGGTGCATCGCCCCGGAACCACGTACGCCTGCATCCAGGGTTGGGGATTCATGGACGGTCCGGTCGACGCCGCTTCGATCGCGGCGATCAAGACGTGGACAGGCGTGAATGCCGTCCGGCTCGAGCTCAATGAGGACTGTTGGCTCGCCATCAACGGCTCGCCCGCCGCCTACTCCGGCGCGGCGTACCAGACATACATGAAGAACCTCGTGAACTCGTTCATCCAGCAGGGCTTCTACGTCTTCCTCGAGCTCCACTGGAACGCCGCGGGCGGTGGTCTGGCCACCGTTCAGCAGCCGATGCTCGACATGGACCACGCGCCTCTGATGTGGTCGCAGGTCGCCACAGCATTCAAGGGGAACGACGCGATCATCTTCGAGCCTCACAACGAGCCGTACCCGGACAACCAGGCAGACAGCGTCGCGGCATGGACCTGTTGGCGCGACGGCGGCAGCTGCCCAGGAGTCGGATACCAAGCCGCGGGCATGCAAACAATGGTCAACACGATCCGTGCGACCGGCGCGACAAACATCATCGCGCTCGGCGGTGTGTCGTACAGCAATGCGCTCTCGCGCTGGCTCACGTACAAGCCGAACGACCCGCTCAACAACCTCGCGGCGGTCTGGCACATCTACAACATGAATGTCTGCAACAACACCACCTGCTACAACAACACGGTCGCCCCGGTCGCGGCGGCGGTCCCGCTCATCGCCACTGAAGTCGGCTGCACGCCGTTTGACGGTGCCTGGATGACCATGACGATGAACTGGCTGGACGCGCGCGGCGCCAGCTACGTCGCCTGGGCCTGGGACACGTGGGGTGCGGACAACTCGCTCATCACGAACTACAACGGCACCCCGCAGTCACCCTATGGCGTGCTCGTGAAGAACCACTTCGCGGCGCTTCCCTAACCGAACGATCTGAGTCCGCGGTAGCGGCAGATCTGGCGCGGGCCGCGAGGCGCTCCATGCCGCGAGCGGAGCCATGAGGCCGATCGCAACGCCGAGCACGATCATCGTCCGGTTGTAGGTCAGTCCAAGGTCGAACGACGAATACACCACCTGCGCGACCGTGAGTAGGACCGGCAACGACGCGGCGGCTTTCAGCAGCGGGTCGGCGAGTCGCCGGTAGAGCTGTAGGCCGAAGACGACGACCTGGGTCACCAGGAGCCAGAACGCGAAGGCGCCGTACGGACCCGCCTTCAACCACGTCCAGAGCACAGCATTGTGGGTGGTGATCCGCCAGTAGATGAAGCTACCGACGATCTGCGGCGGCTCTCGCTGGAACAGGTATTCCTGCCCGAGGCCAACGCCGGTGAGCGGAAGCTGCTTCACGGTGTAGGCGATGTTCGCGTTCTCGATGTCCCTCCACACGTTCGACGACCGATCGCGTTCGCTGATCGAATAGGGATCGACGACTTCGCGCAGGACACGTGCGGGCTCCGCGAGCGCCCCGCTCTGATCCCAGAAGATCGCGGTGTAGATCGCGAATCCGAGCAAACCGACCCCGACGACGACCGCGGTCGCGCGCGGACGCTCGAGCATCGACATCAGCGCGACAACCGCGAGGGCCGCCGCGAGAGCGGCGAAAGCCACCCGCCGCGTCGTCACCAGCTCCGCCACGATGATCACGGGCTGCAAAGCGACGAGCGCGTAGAAGAGCCGGCCGCGCACGTGGAGCAACGCCATCACGAGCGCGAACGTGACCGCGACGTCGAAGAAGATGACATCCTCGTGTCCGGTCACTGCCTCGAGCCGCTCCGGACCGCCCAGCATTTGCGCGTAGTTCCCGAGCGCCTGGAACGCCTTCACCCCGACCAGAAGGACGAACTCCCACATGAGGAACAGCAGCTGGCGACGGTCGCGCACGAGGTTCGCGGTCAGTAGGTAGAGCAGGCACAGGTACACCGGCCCGCGCGCCTCCGCGAGCGTCGCGATCGCATCCCACTTTCCGCCCCGGGAGATCCCGATGATCGTTCCGACGACGAACGCCAGGGCATAGGTGGCGACCCCCCAGATCAGTGGGCCGACTCGCGCGGGTTCATTGGCTCGGACCGCACGTCGTAGCGCCCAGCTCGCGCAGGTCAGAAGAGCGAGGACGTCAGAGGCGCTGAGCCGGAGCGGTACGTCCGAAAACCCGGAGAGGTTCTCAAAAAAGTGCGTCTGCCCCGTGAGCGGGTCAAGCCCCGTGATCGGCCACTGTTCGAGAAGCACCGCGGCCCCGAGAAGAAGGTAGACGCCGACGATCGGTCGAACGAGTACGGCGAGCGCGACTAGGGCACCGACCAGCGGAGCCGCGAGCAGCGGCTCTCCTTCAGATGCGACGAGCGTCGCCGCGTACGCGCCCGCGACCACGGTGACGAGAGCGCCGAGGTACAGCGGTGCGCGCCGCGCGCGCGCTAACTCAGCATCGCTGGCACGCAGAGCGGCCGCGTCGATGACCGTCACCGCGTCAAGAGAAGCGCAAGCTGCGCGCAGACCATCACTGCCGCGAGCGCCGCGGTGAGGAGGACATTCATGCCGCTCCGCCCCCGCGCCAGTCCGAGTCCGGCGCACACGAGGAGATAGACGACCGCGAGCGCCATGTACGTCATCTCACGACACCCAGTTGAGAACGACCTGCGGCCGCTCGACCGAGATTTCCTCGACCGCGCGACGGGCCAGAGCGAGTGGCGTGAGCCCGCTCCGGACCACGATGAAGAGCTGTTGCAACGAGGCGGCCCACGGCAGGACCATCGCTTCACCCACCAGAGCGGGCGGCAAATCAACGACGATCGAGCCGAAGCACGTCTGGGCCCGATCAAGCAAAGACGGGAGCGCCCCCAGTGGCGGTCTTCCTTCCGTCGTGTCACCGGCCGCGAGGAATGTCAGCCGCGGTCGCCCTGTGGGGACAACGACCTCGCTCAGCTCGGCCTGACCGCGGAGCACCTCGGCCAATCCCCGTCCGGATGCGGCGCCGGCGTCAGAGGTCAGAGACGGCTGGAGCCAGTTCGCATCCACCAAGAGCACCGGCGTGGGCCCCAGTGAGGCGAGGGAGAGCGCCGTTCCGAGCGCGATGGTGCTCGTGCCCTCTCCGAACACCGAGCTCGTGAATCCGATCGTTCGGAGATCGGCGAAACGCACCCGCGTCGCGAGGCCATCGAAGGGGGCGCAGAGACTGCCATCGCGCTCGATCACCCATCGCCCCTCGCTTGTTCCGCCGGACGCTGCCCGAACGCGGCCTTCGCGAGCGAGGTGCGCAACTCGCGTGCGGTCGGGCCTTTTCGCGGAGGGATCTTCGACACGGTGGCGAACAGCGTCGCGGGCGCGAGACGACGGATGTCCGACTCTGCCCCGACGCGGCTGGCGAGGAGCGTGCAGCCCAGCACGAGCACGCTCGCCAGGGCGAGGCCGCCGACGAACGCGCTGCCGGCGATCATCGCCGCGGGCTTGGTCCCGCCGGATGGCCTCGGATCCTCGATGGGCTGATCGACGACCTGGAAGTCAAGGCTGTCGGCCTTCTGGACGATCCCCGCCATGACCGCCGAACGATCGATCCGTGCGTTCAGATCGGCGATGCGTGTCCTCGCGTCCTCGACCGCGACGCGGAGCTGGCCCTGTTCGTACTCGGCGAGCGGGCCCAGTGGTGGCCGGTGCGCCTTGTCGAAAGCCTCGAGGTCGGTTTGTGCGGCCTGAGCTTGAGTCTGTGCGAGCGCCAGCTCGCTTCGGTACGAATCGGTCGCAGCCTCCATCGCCGCAACGCGCGCCTTCACCGATTGCTCCTGGCGCAGCGTCAATGCGGCCAGCACCGCGCCGGGCGGGGTGTGTGGGTCTTGCGCGCGATACGAGAGTCGGAACAGGTTCGTTCCGAGGACCTCGACCTTGAAGCGCTTGCTCATGTCGTCAAGGAACTTGCGTTCGTCGCTGGGTGACGCAGGTATCGGAAGAGATGCGCGTACGGCGACGTCTCGCAGAAAACTTCTCGTTTGGAGCAGCTCGCTGAGCGAGCCCGCCTGTTCCGCGGCCGGAGTCATCAGCGTCGCGACCGATGGATCCTGTGGCGGAGCCAGCTCGGGCGAGACCACGAGTCGGCCATCGTCCTGGAGGTGCAGCAGGCCGCGCTGGGTCCAGATGGTGGCATCAGCCTGGAACGACGTGGTGTATTCGACATAGGCCAGCGCGACACCCGGACCCCAGGTCAGAGCGAGGACGACAACCAGGATCCAGAAGTACGAGCGTGCCGTGGCGAGATACGGTCGCATCCATCAAGAGGCTGGCTCGCGGTCGTTGAGGTGGTATTGAGGCCATCTTGACGAGGCCTCATCTCTCTCGTATTGGCCGCGCGCGCGGCCGCGTTCTCAATGCGTGCCGCTAGAACGTCGCACCGGCCGCACGCAGTTCCCCGTCGTGCTCTTGCGCCGACGATGGTCCGATGAGGGCGCGCACAACGGCTTGCACTTCGGTGAGCCCGTTGTGCCGCTCGAGGAATTCGTAGCCTGCCTCGCGAAGGCGATCTCGCGCCGCGTCCGACGTCGCGAGCTCGA
>Ga0137397_10004190_pt1 | contig 10032 bp, 9 predicted proteins | sample czorhiz116metaG_FD_106658 | JGI IMG/M metagenome (GOLD analysis project Ga0137397, IMG submission 106658) | Vadose zone soil microbial communities from Angelo Coast Range Reserve, California, USA - czorhiz1.16 metaG | ecosystem: Environmental > Terrestrial > Soil > Vadose zone | place: USA...
GCGAGTTCAAGTTTGACGCCATGCAGGTGCTTGCCGATCTTATGCGCAAGCATGGCCTTGCGAAGACGCGTATCGGCATTGAGCTTGACTATTTGCCGGCCGCAGACATGTCAGAACTTCAAAAACTCCTACCTGACGCTGTGTTTGCGCCCGTTCAGAATCTGCTGGCGCGATTGCGCCAGATCAAGACGCCAGCAGAGATCGAGATCTTGCGCGCGCTGTCGCGTATCGCCGACAAAGCGATCATCGACGCTTACTACTCGGTCACAGCCGGCGCGAGCGAAATGGACATCGCCGCCGCCCTGACCCGAGGCGTCTACGAACAAGGCGCGGAATATTTCAAGCTGATGATCGTTGCGACCGGCGAGCGCAGCGTGTTTCCCAATGTTGGCCCGACCAGGCGAATCCTCAAGCGCGGCGACGTCTGCCGCGTCGAGATATTTCCCATGATTGGCGGTTATCATGCTGGCGTCTGCCGTACCGCGGCGGTTGGCGTGCCACCGCCGCACGCCGAGCGCATCTGGGAAAATCTGACCAGGTGCAAATATCTGCTGCTCGATGCCATCAAGCCCGGTGCCTCGAGCCGAGCCATCTACGATCTCTATCTCAGTAAGCTCAAGGAGCTTGATCTGCCGCCAATCTCTTTTGTCGGTCATGGTATCGGCCTGCATCTGCATGAGGATCCGTATCTCGGCCCCACGGATCAGCCGCTCGAGGCCGGTATGGTGCTCGGCATCGAACCGCTCATCTATGAGACGGGATACGGCTTCGGCATGCAGAACAAGGATATGGTGCTCGTCAACAACGCCGGCTGCGAACTCTTGTCGGACTACGCTAAAACGGACAAACTCATCATCGTCCCATAGGGCGTGCCGCTTGGACCAACACGATGACGCCGTCGAAATCATCAACCAATGCCTGAGGTATAAGCTGGCCGTCGCGTGCCGGACATCGTAGAGTCTCTCCTGCCGGTCCAAACACAGCGAGTGATGATTTCACATGCGCAGACGTGACCTGCTGGCGCTAGGCCTCTCATCTTTCGCGCTCCCTGTCCTTGGAGGACGTTTCGCGAGCGCACAAGTTTCATATCCCGAACAGGCGATTCGGCTTGTCGTTCCACGTGCCGCCGGCGGTGTCGTGGACATCGTTGCCCGGCTTTGGGGCGATCGGGTCAAGCCGGAATTCGGCAACGTCATCATCGAGAACCAGGGTGGCGGAGGCGGGATGATCGCCGCGATCGCGGTGGCGCGTGCGAAGCCGGATGGCTACACGCTGCTCGCCGGTACGACCAGTGAGCTCATCATCAGTCCCCTCATCATGAGCAACGCAGGCTACGACCCAGTCAAGGATCTCACACCGATCGCGATCGCTGCGGTGTCCGTCTCGTCGCTCATGGTGCATGGGTCGTTGCCGGTAAGGACGCTTCAGGAGCTGGTGGCATACGCCAAGGCCAATCCGGGAAAGCTGTCGTATGGCTCGGCTGGTGTCGGCACTTCAGCGCATCTGTGTGCCGAGCTGTTCAAGCAGCTCGCTGGGCTGCCTGATATCGTTCATGTGCCCTATAGGGGCGCCAATCCTGGGCTTGCAGACTTCTATAGCGGACAGCTGCCAATGTTTGCTGCCAGCATCTCGCCGCAGGTGCTTGAGATGCATGCGCAGGGCAAGATTCGCATTCTGGTCGCCGGCAGTCCGCGCAAGCTCGAAGCCGCGCCAGACATCCCGACCAGCTCCGAGGTTGGATTTCCCGATCTCATAACATTGCAGTTCATGGGTGTGTTCGCACCCGGGGCCACGCCGCGGCCGATCATCGACAAGCTTGCGGCGGTGACGCGCCAGGCGGCGGCAGACAAGACGTTTCAGCAGAAGTTGATCGCGGCCGGCTTCGAGCCGGTAACCGACTCAGGACCCGAGCAAACGGCGAAGTTCGTCCAAGAAGAGCTGGTGCGTTGGACGCCACTGCTGAAGGCGTCAGGCATCAAATTCAACTGACGTCCAGGTGTGATCACAGCTTGACTGGGCGAGGCGGCAGTTCCTATCATGCAGCCTGCCTCCTGCCTCCTCTTGCGAGCGACCTAGCAATGGATGTCAACGACCGAATCCACGCCCAGCTCGTGAAGGCTGGCGTGAAGCTTGCCGCGAGCCTGCCGGACGATTGGGTGAACACGCTGATCCGCCGGGTGGAGAAGGGCAACGAGATCCGCCACGTGCGTGTCGGCCGTGAAGCCGAAACAATTGCGATCTGTGCTGGCGCCTTCTTTGGCGGTGTGCGTTCGGTAGCGATCTTCGGCAACACCGGTCTTCTCACCTGCACAGGTGAGATGGCGACGCTCTGCCTGCGTCACATGATCCCGGTCTTCTGTATTGTGAGCGGTCGTGGCTCGATCGACGATCATAAGGTCTACCAGGAGGTTCAAGGCCGCCGGACCATCCCGCTGCTGCAAGCCTATGACTATCCTTACAAAATAATCGACAAAGACGAAGAGATTGATGACATCCCGAACGCCTACGAATGGCATCGGCTACAGAAGCGCCCGTTCGTTCTGTTCCTGACCAAGAAACTGCTCGGAACCAGCTCATGAAAGCAAATGAATGCATGAAGGTGCTGGCAAAGCACCGCGGCGATGCGGTGGTGGTTTGCGCGCTCGGTATGGCGGCAAACGAGTGGTGGGCCGTCACCCGCAGCGAGGACAGCTTCTATATGCATGGCGGAATGGGACTGGCGTCGACCTTTGCGCTAGGCCTTGCGCTGGCAATCCCCGAGACACCGGTCTGGGTGATCAACTCGGACGGTGGCCTTTGCATGAATACCGGCACGCTGTTGACGGAGGCCGGGCAACAGCCGCGCAACATGAAGCACTTCGTGGTCGACAACCAGTGCTATCAGACCGTTGAGAACATGCCGATGGTTAACCAGGACGGCGCCGACTACACCATGATAGCCCGAGGCGCGGGCTTCCAGCGCGCTGTCACCATCGACAACCTCGACGAGCTCGACCGCAAAATGCCCGAGATCGTCGCGGCTCCCGGCCCCTATTTCATTCGGCTACGAATCGAGGCCGAAACCGACTATCAGCGCGCTCCACCCGCGAATTACGAGGGACCGGAGATGAAATATCGCTTTGGCCGCGCCATGGAGAAAAAGCTTGGTGTCAAGGTGTTCGGCCCGCGCGGCTTCTGAGGTTATCCGACCAACAGTATCCGGCAGTCGCGACGATTAACGCACCGGTTGGCGCTCGGCCTTGCCGAGGCACGACCTCACGGCATCTTCTGACCTTCCTCGTATAGCTCGATCATGGTGCCATCCGGATCGAACACGTAGATCGTCAGCCCATAAATGCCGTCGTGAAGGTCGCGATCGAACTTCACATTGGCGGCTTTGAGCCTTGCTGCAACCGCCCTCACATCCTTAGCCTTGAAAGCGATGTGGTCGATCTGTGGCGAGTCCTTCACGCCACCCGACGTCAACGCTATCCCTTGCGTGAAGGGAACAAAAGGCCGCCCGTCGGCGAGCGGTTTTGCCGGCCGTACCTTGAAGCCAAGCAAGTCAACGTAGAAACGCTCCGACCGGGCAATATCGGATACCTTCAGCAGCATGTGTGCATAGTCGGCTACGCCGGGCACTGTATCGGTCTTGCTCATCGTCTCGGTGGTCATGATCAATCCTTTCTCTCGTCGCCCATCAGCCCGGCGAGTGCCCAGTCCTCTTTCGGCACCTCCTGAATGATGACATGCAGATTCGTCGGCTTGGCTCCTGCGTGTTGCACCATGGCGTCGGTGATAGCCTTACACAGCGCGCGCTTCTGCGCCGGCGAGCGCCCAGGCCACATCTGCACGGTCACAACGGGCATGTCACGTCTCCTCCGCCAGAATTCTCTCGATCCGCGCGCGGATTCCACCCCATTGGCTTGCTCCCACCGTCACCGGCGCCCGGCTTCCGAGACCACGGCCCCAGATCGCCAAAAGTCCAAGATGCTTGGCGGCGTCGAAATCGACGCCGCCGGGCGGCGCAGCGAGGTCGACGATCAGCGCCGACTTCGGCAATCGTGATAGCACATCCTCTCCGACGACTCGCGCTGGGACGGTAGAAAAAATGAAGTCGAGGCGAGGTGCAAGTTCCGGCAATTCCTCGAGCAAGTGCGGCGTCGCCCCAGCCACAAACGCTGCTGCGCGCTGCTCGGGATTGCGGGCGGCGATATGAGTGTGCGCACCCAGCGCTACCAGATAGCGCGTCAGGATCGCCCCGATAGTTCCCTGGCCGACGACGCAGGCCGTGGAGTTGTGAATGGTGATGGCGGTGTTCTCAATGGCGATTTTCAAAAGGCCTTCGAGGATGGCAGGGGTTCGCTGCAGCATCAGGCTGCGGTCCCATTCATACTCGTGTAATCCGATCGACAGCGCCTGCGCGTGTACCTTAAGGCTTTTGTCCGCCCAGCCAAGGATAATATGGGCGCGAGGCGCCATGCCTGAGAGCACCGCGTAATCGGGCACGATCGGCGCCGGTGCCGTCGGCGCGAACAAAGCACCGTTTGCGGAAATACCGGGGATCGGAAACAGTGCAAATTTCGCGCCTTTGAGAACCGCGGCCGGGTCGTTGAGATATTTCACGTCAGGAATGCCCTGCTCGGGCCAGGGAAATCCATGCGCGCGCACCTCCGCGCCGGTCAAGGCCGCGCGGCGGGCGATTTCCTGTTCGCGCTTGTCGCCACCGAGCATTCCGATGGTCAGTTTTTTCCAGTCGACTCTGGACGCTTCAGGCGCCACGGCATCGTCCCCCAACAAGCTTCAACAAGCCGCTCCGATCGAGATCGGCAATGCCCATACGTTCCGCCGTCCGGCCATCGGTGGCGAGATCGAATCCAAGAAACGTCTGCGCGATCCGCATCAGGGATACAGCGACCGGAACGTCGACATTGGCAATCGATGCAAGGGCAGTGAACGGCAGCAGCCCGTGCCCGAAATCCTCTCGGTAATAGCGGTGCTGCAGCGAGTCAGGTGCCTTGATCTTGCGATTGGCCTCGCCCGATGAGATCGCCGCCACGAGATCGTCAACGTTGCTGATCGATGCCTCTACCGTACCGATCGCCTGCATCTCCTCTATGAGAGGAGGTAGCTCATGGCCGAAGGCGCGAGCAACTGCGCGCCGCTCCTCATCCAGTGCGCGCATGACGCGCGCCACGCCGCCTGTCATGCCTTGAACGTAGAATGTGAAATCGCCCCCAGTTGCCTCCACCCAGGCGGCGCCGAGCACTGCACCTGGCGAATGCAGTACCATATTCACATTGGCAAGATCGCACGCAAGAACATCCGGCACAATCTTCGCGCTGCGAAACAGCAGCTGCGCGGCGTCCGCCGCATCCTTGCCGTCTGGTAATGCCGCAAGCCGTATGCTCCTGGCCCTGCCCGTGATCGTGACGCAAGCAGGCGTGTATTTGCGCGCTACATAAGTGAGCGTCGAGAACTCCGCGATCGGCGGCGATGCGCCGCCAAGAGAGCGAAAGGTATGACGAAATTCCAACGCGCCGCCGGTGTGACCCGGATTGAGGACGACGGGTATACTGGAGCCAGCTTGCGCGAGCGCAAGCGCGACACTTCGATGCGCAAAGGTCGGTAGGCAGATGAGGATCACCTCCGCGGCGTCGATCGCTGCGACCAAATCGCAAGTCATCAGTTGCGGCTGCGCGAGGCCAGAGCCGAGTATGCCATCATAGGCCACCCCGCCTTGTGCCTTGAAAGGCGCGAGCGTCTGCGCCGAGCGGCTCCAGAAACGGACCTCGTGGCCGGCGGCTACAAGGTCTGCTACGGCGGCTGCGCCGCCGGCGCCGCCCCCCACTACGACAACTTTGCTCATCTCGCTCATGTCTGTGATCACACCTAGCAGGCTGTGATCACAAATGATACCGTGTATGTGGCACATAGTTTGCTTGCAAAAGCATGGTCAAGTCCAGAAGCAGGGAAGCAAAAAAATGGCCAGTCAGGAATCCTGCAATTTCAATAAAACGGTCGTCTGCCATGTTCTCGGACCAGCCCAGATCCGAGTCTTTCGATTTGGCGCGAAGCGCTCGGGATGGGTCCTCGCAATAGCCTTGCTCGTCCCCGTTCCGGCCTTCGCCCAATCCGTCGAAGAATTCTTTCGTGGCAAAACAATCAACTTTGTCATCGGCTACCCAACCGCGGGCGCTCCCGATATCTACGCGCGCCTCGTGGCACGCCATATGGCAAGACATATCCCCGGCAATCCGAACATTATTGCCCGCAACATGCCCGGCGCGGGGAGCCTGATTGCGGCCAACCACATGTTCAATTCAGCGCCGAAGGACGGCACCTCATTCGCACTGACATCACCGACGATGCCGCTGGAGGAAATGCTAGGCGTCCCTCAAGTGAAGTTCAGGGCTTCACAATTCAACTGGATCGGCAGACTCGCGACCAATCCCAACATCACCTTCATCGCGAACACGTCGCCGGTTAAGACCATCAAGGATGCGTTCGACAAGGTTGCGATCCTCGGTGCAACGGCGCGTAGCTCCACCAATGCGATCTATCCGTTCGTTCTCAACAATGTGCTCGGGACCAAGTTCAGAGTCGTCACGGGCTATGAAGGAACGGCGGCGGTCATGCTTGCGATTGAGCGCGGCGAGGTTGAGGGGCTGTCGTCGACCTATGACGGGCTGAAGGCACAGCGCGAGGAGTGGCTCAAGACCAAGAAGGTCAACATCGTCGTGCAATATCTGCTCAGGCGACATCCCGAACTGCCGGATGTGCCGACCTCGGTGGAAGTGGCGAGCACGCCGGAGCAAGCGATGATATTGCGGACCGTATCCAGTGGGTCCGAGATTGGAAAATTCGTTTTCACGACGCCCGAAGTTCCTGCCGACCGCGTCGTCGCCTTGCGGAGGGCATTTGACGCGACGGTCAAGGATCCCGACTTCTTGGCCGAAGCAAACAAACTCCGCATCGAGATCGATCCTTTGAGCGGCGCGGAGCTGCAGAAAATTGTGATTGAGACGCAGAGCATTCCTGCCGACCTCATCGAGAGGGTCAAAGCCATCTATCCGCTGAACTAACGGTCAGCGCGGCGAGGCACTACAGCGACGAGCCGCGACGGCCTCTTTGGCCGAAAGCCACCCGAACACCGAGTTGTTGCCGACAGGCTCTTTTTCGAGGCAATGAGGGCAGAGCGTAGGATGAAGGCGAATTGACTGGGAGGACCGGGAGCGTACGATATGAATAATCATTTGGGAGGGAGTGCCATGGGGCCGCATAGCCTTCGCTCGAGGATCTCCATATTCGTGAACAGTGTGGCGGTGCTATGCGCCGTGCACCTCGCGTTCACTGCGAACGCCGCCTCGGCGCCACGCTTCCATCTCGAGGAGGCGACTATTGCCGACGTACACCGTGCGATCAGGGCTAAAGAGGTCACCGCAGAGCAACTCGTTCAGCACTATTTCAAGCGCATCGAGTCCTACAACGGCACCTGCGTCAAAGGCGAAGTCGATCCGGCAACCGGCCTCATGTATGGCGAGATCGCTCCGGTCGAGGATGCCGGGCAGGTCAACGCCTATACAACGCTCAACATCCGCGGCAAGCGCTCGAAGACAGATCGCCTCGACAACGATCCGAAAATGATGGATGCGCTCGAAACCGCGCGGGCGCAGGACGAGTATTTTGCCCGCACTGATCGTTTCGTCGGACCGCTGCACGGCATTCCATTCGCCGTGAAGGACAATTTCGACACCGTCGATATGCGCACCATGGCCGGAGCAGCAGCTGACTATGCCAACGACAAGCCGCCGAAGGACGCGACGATGGTGGCGAAGCTTCGCGCCGCCGGGGCCATCCTTCTCGGCAAGACCAACCTCGACGAATATGCGCCCGCCGGCATCGGCCGCAGCACGCTTGGCGGCCAGACCTGCAACCCTTATGACACCAAGCGTGTCACCGGCGGCTCCAGCGCCGGCACCGCCGCGGCGGTTGCCGCGAACCTCGCGGTCTGTGGGCTCGGGACCGATACCTCGGGCTCGGTGCGCTACCCGTCCTCGCTCAATGCGCTGGTCGGAATCGTCGCGACGCAGGGCTTGGTGAGCCGCGCTGGCATCGTGCCACTGACGTTCTCACGCGATCGCGGCGGCCCCATGTGCCGTACCGTCGAGGACACAGCAGCCGTCCTCGAGGTCCTCACCGGCGATGATCCGCGCGACGCCATCACTGCCATCGCGCACGGGCGGCCGCCAATCGTTTATTCGCGTTACACCGGCCGCCGCTCGCTCGCCGGCAAGCGGCTCGGCGTCGTGCGCGACTTCATGATCGAGGCCACCATCGCCGATCGCGAAAATATCCGTATCGGTAACGAGGCGCTGGCCGACATGAAGGGCCTCGGCGCAACCCTGGTCGATCCAGTCGATTTCAGCCGCGCCATAGCCGAGATCATGACGGCGTACGAGCCGAATTTCTTTACACAGACGTTCCCGGTCGCACCCCTTGCCGGAACAAAGCCGATCGACCATTTGGCGGCAATCGCCGGCAACCCGAAAATGCTGCCCGGCGGCGCGCGCGGCGTCAATCTGCGCATGCTCGCGGCCGGGAATCCGCGCGTTGAAGCGAGGTACGTGCTCGATCTCTATTTCAAGGAGCGTGGGGATCCGAAGTTTCGCGGAGTGGACGACCTCTATGCAACCAAAGCGTTTGCCGGGGAAAACGACTGGCTGCGATCTGCGCTCGGCGCCGGGACGGAGAGGCTCGATACACCCGAAGCGATGAATCACACGCTGCGAATCGCGAACCTGCAGCGCATACTCTACAAAGTGATGGCGGACAATAATCTCGACGCTCTCGTCTATGTTTACACGACGATTCCGGCACCGCTGGTGTTTCCAAGCCGCGTCGCTGACGTGTACAACGCCCGGCTTGAGCCGCGCATCCTCAAGGCGGGCACCAAGATGTCCGATCCTGATCTCGTTCCCGGCGAGCCGAGCCTGAAGGCCGATCTCGACACGTTCCGCAGCGCCGGCGGCAGCTTCGCGGTGAACTTAAGCCCCGTGAGCGGTTTTCCAGCAATCGTGGTGCCGGCGGGGTTTACCCGGGTGATTTACGACCGCGTACCGGACGCGAGCGATCCGAACGCCAGCCGGCTCGACGGCCCTAAGCCCGATCAGATTCCCGTCGCTATGGAATTTCTAGCGCGGCCGTTCGATGAGGCGCTCTTGTTCGAGATCGCCTCGGCCTACGAAGCAAGCACGACGCATCGCCGAGCGCCGAAGGGATTCGGCCCGCTCGCAGGCGAGCCATAGGTGGTTGCTGTTCCCAATTGCGCAGTACCTTCCGCCGACCGAGATCGGTAGCATCTGTTCGGTTGGTGGCCATTATCTGTCACTGTCAATGTCGAGCCGACGCCGGCTGCGAGATAGCCAAACTGATGGTTATGGAATATGACCGGGATCTGCGGGTCCTGCCTGATATCGCGACGGTGATTGTTGAGCACGTCTACGGTAGCCGACGGAATTATCCCATGCGCAATCTCACGATCAATGCCGAGCGTCTGTGGCGCGAGCTAATGGAAACGGCTGCCATTGGCGCCACCTCCAAAGGCGGCATTTGCCGGCTGACGCTCACCGATTTAGACCGACAAGCACGCGATTGGTTCAAGCAGCGCGTTGAGACGCTCGGCTGCACGGTGGCGGTTGACGACATGGGCGCGATGTTCGCGCGCCGCCCTGGGCTAAAGGCGGACATCCCGCCGATTCTATTGGGTAGCCATCTGGACACGCAGCCAACGGGCGGCAAATTCGACGGAGTGCTCGGGGTGCTCGCCGCCGTCGAGGCGCTGCGCACCCTCGTCGAAGCGGGCTACGACACATATGCGCCGATCGAGATAGTCAACTGGACAAATGAGGAAGGCTCTCGCTTCGCTCCGGCGCTGATCGCCTCGGGGGTGTTTGCAGGAGTCTTCGATCCAGAATGGGCGCGGGCGCAGAAGGATCGGACGGGGATTACGTTTGGTGAAGCGCTCGAAGCTATTGGCTATCGCGGACCCAA
>Ga0137397_10004191_pt1 | contig 10031 bp, 5 predicted proteins | sample czorhiz116metaG_FD_106658 | JGI IMG/M metagenome (GOLD analysis project Ga0137397, IMG submission 106658) | Vadose zone soil microbial communities from Angelo Coast Range Reserve, California, USA - czorhiz1.16 metaG | ecosystem: Environmental > Terrestrial > Soil > Vadose zone | place: USA...
ACCTGCACCACGAATGTCTGTTGCGAGCCCTGGTCAATTGATCGAATGTACGCAAACCCGACAGCGGCGACCGCCTCCCCGTCGGGAGTAGCGGGCAGGCTCGCCCTGTCCGTGCAGTCCGCCGCCGCCGCGTTATTCGGAAGCGCAAAAGCCGCCAGGCTCGCTATCAGAAGGCATACGAACAATCGCGTCACTGTTATCGACCTCCTACAGATGGATTCGGAGCCAAAAAATAAGGAGCATTGAATCGACGGCCCTGGCAGGGCCGCCCATGCTCTGGGCAAGGACTGTGCCCATTCCGAAACCACCCAGAATCCTTGATAGAGTCGACGACCTGTCATTCATGGCGACATCCACACCGACATTCATACCGACCTCGCGAAATGGCCCCTAAGGATCTCTTGCTCGTGCGCCGATTGCCGCTGCCCAAACGTCGGGGGGTTAGGACGTTTGCCCTAACCCCCCGAAAGTCACAGGGCTCAACTCATTGCTACGCAGCGGGAGCCTGCGCGGCGCGCCGAAGCCGACGGCGGAGCCTCGCGAACCCGGTGAGGCCGACACCGGTACCAAGAAGCAGGAGCGTTGTAGGCTCCGGCGTAGCCGCATCGGGTGGCGCAATGTCGTTCACGAGCGCCGCTCCATTGAAAAAGAGGTCCGTGGCGTCGCGGAACTGGTGAAGGCCACCGTTGGCGAAGTTGTCGAACGAGAAGGTTGCGTTGATCTGCTGGTTGGGGCCCAGGCCACCGAGGGCGTACAGCAGGCCCATCGAGACGTCAGCCGGGCCGGCGCCAACGTGGTCGGTGTTGTCCAGCGTGCCCGCCAGAATGTTGCCGAGGATGCTCCCGAAGGGCGTGTCGATCTGGAACCCCGCAGCCGTGCCGAGGTTCGTGCCGACTCCCGCGCTGTCCAGGTTGTTGTCCGTTCCACCGGGAGTTGTCACGATGTCAGCGTCGAGAAATGCGATGAGGTTCGCGGGAGCAAAAGTGGTAGCGGTCGGGTTCGTGACGGTGATGCTGACCGTGCCCAGGTTGCTTGCGTTGAGGTTGTTCGTGACCGAGACACTGAAGCCCTGAGAGATGAAGTCCGAAAACGGACCCCCGCTCAGGTTGTTCGGCCCGACGATGATGTCCTGCTGCAGCGCCGAGGTCCCGTTGATGGCGGTGTTGACCGCCGGAGACCAAAGGAAAAGACTGAACTGATTGATGTCGATTGTTAATGCCGAAGCGGCGCGCGGCTGTACGACGAGCATCAGCGCAAAGCTGAGCCAGGCGAGAAGCAGCGCCCCTGATCCCATACGCGACGTGCAAAGCCGTCGAAACATATGGCTGCCCTCCTACCGGTTGATTTAGTACTTCTGGTAGAGAGGTTGTGGCAACTATTGTGCCTAGCCCGAAAGATAGAGAAATACACGAGTTTCTGCGGAGCCGCGCTGACTCCCGTAACCTCCAGCGACACTGACACGTTTTCTTACGATTGGTCGTGGTGGGGGTGTTCGGCCCGCTCGCAGATATGCGATCGGATACAGAGCGCCGGTGAGGGATCCGACGCGAATTTAGGTTGAGTGGGCTGAGGTATCGCGTCTGCCATTGGCAGAGTTTTGGGCGGTCAAGGGTTAAAAATCGAGACTTTCCACCGCCGACCGTGGTCCTTTGCGGCGCCGCCGCCTGGATTCAACTCCTGCCGACGGATGTCCATGGCCGAGTGGCGATGGCACGTAGGTAGAGCCGTCAACGTGAGCTGCCGCTGACCAGCTCAGTGTCGCTGAAGCCGAGCTGATGGCCGTGCGTTGGTCCGAGCGGATGGTTTCGGAACACGGTCGCTGAAAACATTCGCGACACCGGGCGAACTGGCCGGGTAGTCAGAAGGTCCGTCGGTGCGGGGGCTTGAAGCATCACACACCTACGCCGGAGGGGGGCGCCGAGACCGTCCGGAGGCGTCGACGAACAAAAACGCCGCGGCGAGGAAGGCCCTCGCCGCGGCGTCCTACGGGTTAGGTGTTACGCGATCTGTTCTTACTTCACGACTGGAGGCGGCGTGAGACCACTGCCCTCGCCAACCTTGCCACCGATCACCTGAGCCCGGATGAAGCTCATGACCTTGGCCTGATCGCTGGACGAAAGAGCCTTGAACGCCTGCGCCGAAGCGACGGCCTCGGAGTAGCCGTTGTGGTCCTGGATCGCCAGCCCGTACTGCACAGCCGACGTGCCGCCAGGATTGTTGAAGGACATCGTGAGCGTCGCACAACCGCCCGCGGGAACGGAGTTGATCAGCCATCCGGCACCCTGGCGGAACCCGCCGTCCGGATCCGCTGTCGTCGCATTTGCGGCAGTCAAGCCGGCCGTCATCTGACCGGTGAGCACCACGTGGATCGGAAGCGAAGGACTGCTGGTCGGAAGACCGCAGATGCTGACCGGTTGCGACGTCATCGCCAGCCCGTTGACCATCTTCGTGGTCCCCCGGCCCTTGGTGACGGTCGCCGTCGGAATCGAGACACCCTCGTGAGCGAGAATCGTATCCATCAGCTGGGTGCCGACCCAGCGACCATCGCGACCCCAGGGGAACACGGCGCCGGCGTCCCAGAGTTCCGCGGTTTTCATCGTGTCACGCGACGGGATGCCGTTCTTCATGAGCGAACCCATCTTGTGCAACTTGAAGTCACCGTAGATGCGGAGGCCGGGATCGCCGACGTTCTGGGCGAGCCCGTCAGCAACGTCATCGGGATCGGCGGTATGGTAATCGACCTGAATCGGGATCACGCCCGGGGTTTCTGGATTGGTCAGATTGAGCGTGGTGCCGTTGAGGAACGGCCGGAAGACCGTGTGACACGAGGCGCAGCGAGCTCCGCCATTGGCCATCGTCTTGCGGAAGATCGAGCGCCCCTCATAGGCGTCCAGAGGGCTCAGGCCCAGGTGGGTGAACATCTCGTCGTCGTCGGCTTGCCTCGGCACGGGCAGGTTCGCCATGAACGCGACGAGCGCCGTGACTTCGCCAGGCGAGAGCTCGTTTCGGACACCATCAGCATCGAGGTCGCACGCGATGGCTTGAGCCATCGACACCGAGGTTGCGCTCGCTGGAACGCAGCCTGCGGCCTTGGCGGCGGCCAGCTGGGCCGCCTGGGTGATGAACTCCGGCGCCTGAACGCCCAGGTGATTGTTCGCAGCCCCGAAGGTCACCGCGCGCAGCGAGGCGATGGAGCCGACGGTGCCATGAGCGAACGTGGTGCACCCGTTCCCGGTCGACGTGACCGGTAGCGGAGGTGCAATGCTGGCGCAGGAGACGGCACCGGCGTTGATGAGTTGCTGGCGGAGCAGTTCCGCACCACCGCCACCCCACGTCGAGGGCGGATTGAGGTTACCGGCCCGGTCCGTCGTTGCACGAAGCGTGTAGAGACCGCGCCCGGCCGCGCCAATGGCGGGCTGGGAGTGGCACGCGGCACAACTCGTGGTGTTTCGCTGGGTCCCGCCGTCTTCCGGCCGCCACACCATCTCGAAGAGCGCGCGACCGACGAGGGCGAGACGCTCCTGGTATGCCGTGACGCCGAACGGCGCCCACATCGGATCGAGGAGGCCAGCGTTGATGAGGTTCATGATGTTGTTCTCGAGTGGTTCTGGAAGCTGATCCAGCGTCGCCAGCGCGCTGTCGAGGTCCGCCTGGCTGATGCGAATGCGCCCGGCGCTCCCGGGAACGCTATTCGGACCCGAGGAATCGGTCTGGAACGGATCGTTGAAGATCAAAGGAACAACGTTACCCTTCCCGTTTGGATCGATGATCGGGAACCGAGCGGCCAGCGGGAAGAACAGCGAGTTGGGGTTCTCTTCGAGCGGAAGCCCGTTCAATACCAACACCGGGGGATTGATCTCCGTGATCATGAACGTCCGCGCGGTGGTGAACTGAGCCTCCGGAAAGCCAATCGGCGTGCGGATGTTCGGATCGAACGCACCGCCGGGCCCCTGGTGTAGCAGCCTGTCGAGCAGGGCGAACGCATCTTCGAAGGGGAACGCCACGCCGTTGATCGACACGACCGGGCAATTCATCCGGATGCCTGTCGACGAAACCGGAAACTTCTGCACGCCATTGTCGACGATCTGCTTGGCCGACGTGATCGTCGAGATATCGAATCCAGTCGGCACCGTCACGGCCCACACCTCCCAGATGGAGCTGTAGAACGAGTCGCCGGGCGACTTTGCGGTAATGATTCGCGGAGTGTCCGCACTCGGCAGAATGTTGCCATTCGCATCTTTGAAGATGAAGAGGACCTGGGGATTGAAACCGCCGTCCTCGACGTCGTACGGGACGAAATGCACGATCTGGCTCTCGAAGAACGCCTCGCGCACTGTTGGCTCGTTGGCGACCGGGCCACCGGGCACGGGATCGAGGGTCGTACCGTCGGGGACGATGGGGCAGTTCAGGAAGATGTTCGTCTGGACGTCCGCGATTGAATAGGGCGATGTCGCCACCTTGAACGCCGAGTCGATCCTCGTCGCCAGGTTGTTCGGGTCATACGAAGGATCGACGAGCAGCGCGTGCAGCTCCCAGACCGCGGTGAACTTGCGCGCAACCAGTTCGTTGGTCGTCAGCGGGAAGGGCACCGCTTCGATGACGGGCGGCTGATTGATCTTCTGGCCCGTCGCCGCGTTGTAGAGGACGTACATGTCGGCGTGCTTGTCCCCATCCGACATGTTCTGTCCGTTCACGCGCGGCGGAAAGCGCATGAACAAAACATTGGAGTCGATGACGCCCTGCCGCGACCCGAGGACCGGGATGTTTTTCAGGCGGAGCGGAACGGTCGGAATCGGCTCCAGCCGGGGGTCACCAACGTGCGGTGTCAGGTTCGGCAGCGCGTCGACCTGGGCCTGTGCAACTCCGGCCAGTGAGACAGACATCAGGGCAGCGAGGAGGAGGAGAAGGCCCCCCTTGAGAGCGCGCTCGCGCCGGAAGTACCTGCGTAGCCTGCCGAACACGGTCAGGCCGGCACCGGTCCCGAGAAGGACCAGGGTCCCCGGCTCCGGTGTGGGCGCGGGGTTGCCGGGATCGATGTTGCTCAGGACGACGCCGCCATTGAAGAACAGCTCGGTATCCAGACGGAATTGATGAAGGCCACCGTTGTCGAGGCTGCTGAGGGAGAAGATGGCGTTGATCTGCTGGTTGGCCCCGAGACCGCCACTCAGCGAGTAGAGCAGGGCGAGCGAAACGTCATCCGGCCCGGCGCCGATGTGATCCGTGTTATCCAGGGTGCCCGCGAGGATGTTGCCGAGGATGCCGCCCAGTGGATTGTCGACTTGAAAGCCATCGGCCCCAACTGGCGTGAACGACGGCCCCGAGGAATCCTGATTATTGTCGGCCCCTCCCGGGGTGCTCACGATGTCCGCGTCCAGCAGAGCAATCAGGTTCGCTGGAGCGAACGCTGTGCCCGTCGGGTTCCCGACCGTGATGCTGACGGTGCCCAGATTGTTGGCGTTGAGGCCATTGGTAACCGAAACGCTGAAGCCCTGGCTGATGAAGTCCGAGAACGGACCGCCGCTCAGGTTGTTCGGACCAATGATGATGTCCTGCTGGAGCGCCGAGGTCCCGTTGATCGCCGTATTGACGGCCGGCGACCACAGGAACAAGGAGAACTGGTTGATATCGATGGTCAAGGCCCAGGCGGTGGTTGGTTGCACGACGAGCATCAGCGCAAAGCTGAGCCAGACGAGAAGAGCCGCCCCCAAGCCCATACGCGACGAAGTGATCCGCCGAAACATATGGCTGCCCCCCTACTGAATGGTCTAGTACTTCTGGGAGGGAAGCCATTCGCAACTCTTGTGCCTAGCCCGAAAGGTATGGAAGATCGCGTCTTTTTTCATAGCGGATGTCATCGCCGTAACCTCCGGCGACAGTGACGACTTTTCTTGCGATCCGCTTCGAGCGGCGCTCCGGCGATCGTGGTCGAGTATGCCTTTCGATCTAGAGAGGTAGAACTCCGTCGATCAACGTCACCCCGCGGATGGTGCTCATCGGGCCGGTGGAACGGCGGGCGCCGCGATGCCGAAGCTGGTAACGGGTGGCCGAGCGGCCAGTGGCGGAGCGGCCAGTGGCATGGACAACATCGCGGAGCTCACGGTGTCGGTCCGGCTGTCGGTTGCGACTGGACGGGCCGCGGTATCGAAATCTTCGGCCGAGGCCACGACGACGGGCAGGCTCGGCTTCGGCCGCGAGGGATCGTGGAGGAGCTGCACCTCCAGCCGCGGATTCCGCCGCTCGAGGACGATGTGGCTCGACTCGATCGCCCAGATGGTTCCACCGGCCACTGAATCCCCGAGCCGGTAGGCGTACACCCGCTTGCTGCCGGGATCCTTCAGATCGGCGATGGACCGATCGCCGGCCAGGACCACGCCGAAGAGGTTCAGCCGCATCGCCGCGATGGCGGCGACGGCCGGGTCGACCTTCTGGGTGTCGGAGCGGGTGGGGCTGAACAGGTTCCGGCTCCCGATCGAGGCGTAGACGGCGGGAGTGGCCCGCAGCGCGATGTCGGGCTCGACGACAGAGGCACTCACGGGCGCCGGCGGCGTGTCGACCGACGATCCGAAGGGAGCCGTCATCTCCCACACGATGTAAATCGAAAAGCCTACCGACAGTCCCGCGAGCCGCGTGTTCACTCCGAGTAACCGTTTCGATCTGGCGAGCACCCGATGCCGGCGATCAGACCCGATCCAGCGCACGCGGTAGCGCGTCGGGGGGACGCCGGCGCCTCGCGCCACCGTCAAGTTCACCGACAGCTGCCCTGGCGAGCACGCCAACGACGCGCTCGCAATCGTCTCCACTACCGACGCCACGAAATCGTCGGCGCGCCTAGAGGACCCCTATCGAACGATCGAGTCGAAGAACATCACACGCGCGTGCCTCCACTCGACGGGAGCGAGCATGAAAGCCACGAGGACGGCGAAAACAATCGGCGTTTCGCGTGTGGCATACGCGTTGCTCCCCACCCCACCAAACGGCCTCAGGCTCGGGCCGCGCCCAAAAGGAGGCATGCCGCCGTGCGTAAGCTCATCTTCGCGATCAGCAGTCTCGTGCTGATCCTCGTTCCTGCTGCGATTCTGTACTCGAAGAGACCAACAGCCATCGCTTCCACCGGGGCCGTGAAGACGTTCGCCGTGGAAGCGCGCATGTGGGGCTGGACGCCAGCCACCATCGAAGTCGAAGAAGGCGATCGCGTCGTGCTCGACATCACCACCAAGGATGTCAAGCACGGCCTCAACATACCCGCGCTCGACCTCGACGTCGAGCTCCCTGCCGGGAAGACCACGCATGTGGAGTTCGTCGCCAAGCAGAGCGGCGACTACCGCTTCATGTGCAGCCGGTGGTGCTTCGCCGATCCGGCCAAGAGCACCGGCCACAACTACATGGAAGGCAGGCTGATCGTCCGCCCCAAGGCGGGGACGACTCACACCATCGAGGTGACCGAGTTCTACGGGAAGTTCTTCGACCCGCGCGTGATGCACGTGAAGGCCGGTGAGAGCGTCCGCTGGGTCATGGGGTCGCGCGCCCACTCGTGGCACACGGTCACGTCGTGGGCGGATTCGCCGATGCCGTTCGACTCGGGCGTGTTCAAGGACGTGTACGAGGTCAAGTTCGACAAGCCGGGCCTCTACAAGTACTTCTGCCACGTCCACCCGCTCATGCGCGGCATCGTGGCCGTCGACGCTCAGCTGCCGTCGGAGAAGGACCAGCAGCGGTTCCTGGTGTACCCGCCGGAAGACGGCATCCCGGGCCCGACGCCCAAAGTGGCGGGCGTGGGCGAGGTGTGGGCGGTGCTGCAGTGGGCCGAACACCCCGAGAAGAAGTGGCCCGGCGCGACCGTGGTGATCGACGCGTCGAACTTTCAGATCAAGGACATCATCACCGCCGAGCACAGCAATCCGCACGGCCTGTTCACGAACAAGACCGAAGATAAGGTCTGGATCACGAACTGGCAGTCGCGCTCGATCCTGACCATCGACCGCAAGACGCACAAGGTCATCAATCGCGCCTATCCGGGCGACTCGATCGCCCACGCCCTGATGCACCCCAACGGGGAGAAGCTCTACGTCTCGCGGGCGTCCGAGAACCTCATCTCGGTGCTCAATCCCGAGACGCTCAAGACCACGAAGGACATCCAGCTCGACAACGGCCCGCACGGGATCTGGATCACCCCCAACGGCAAGTGGTTGGTGGCCGCCGCTGTCCTCGACGACAAGCTGTCGGTGATCGACGCCGAGAAGGATGAGTTCTCCTATTCGATCCCGACCAAGCGGCTGCCGCTGTTCGCGTTCACCACGCTGGACAGCCGATACGGCATGGTGGCCGCGGCGCTCGACAAGACCGTCCACATCGTGGACCTCAACGCCAAGAAGCAGGTGGCGGCGATCGAGGCCGGCGCGTTCCCGATCTGGCCGGCGCCCGCGCCCGATGGCAAGCACATCATGGCCATCAACACCGGCACCCACGACATCTCGGTCATCGAGATCGACACCTGGAAGATCGTCAAGACGATCCCGAATGTCGGCTGGGGCGCCCACGGTATGAGCTTCGGCCTGAAGCAGGGTGGCGGCTGGTACGGCTACGTCGTCAACAAGTTCACGCACTACATCACCGTGGTGGACATGCAGTCGTTGACGGTGGCCGGGTACATCCCGCTCCCGCCGGGCTACTACGGCGGTATCAGCCCCTTGGCGTTCCCGAGGGTGAAGTCGGTGGCGTACCCCTATCCTTGATGAACACCCAGACCATGGCGACACGATTTTGCAGCCTGGTTGCTTCAGTCGTGGCGACCGTGGTGATCGGTGGAGCAGTCACGAAGGCGGATGCAGGGGCGGCGGGCGGGCATCACTCGCACGCCGCCTCTGCCACGCAGCAAGAGTTGCTGGAGCAGTATTCGAAGCTCGTCGCTGCGCTCGACACGATGGCGACGCATGACCCCGCGACCGTCGACGCGGCGATCGTCAGTGGCCGGCCGGTACTCCTGGCCTTCCTCGATCGGGGATGCGTCGAGTGTCTCCGGATGATCCCGGTGGTCGCCCAGCTGCAGAAGGACCTCGCCAAGGCCGTCGAGATCATAGTCGTCGACACCGACGACAAGAGCGAGGGCTTCCGCAAGCTCTATCGGCGCTTCTCGGTGTGGGCCGGGCCGGCGTTCGTCGTGCTCGGTCGAGACGCCAGGCACGTGGAGCGCCTCATCGGGCCCCAGCCGGAGGCGTCGTTGCGGGCTCGTCTGGAGTCGGTGAGTGCGGACGGCACGCTCGCCACGGCTCAGGAGCGCGGACGCCCGGGCCACAGCCCGGCCCCGATCGCGCCCAGCCCCCACAAGGTGAGCGGCAAGCCCACTCCGTAGCGGAGTTCTTTCGATGCCCCGCATGCCCTTCACTGCCGCAAGAGTTCCAACACTCCGACTGTGACGGCAAGAGCCGCCATCGCGAGAAGCGCGCTGAGGATGAGATCACTCGGACGCCAGCTCCGCATGGGAGGTCGTTGAGCGCCGGCGATCAGCAGCCGCTATTGGTGAGCGGAGTCTTGAGCGGCGCCTGGCGGTCGACATCGAATGAGAGAGAGCGCCGAACAATGGCAAGATCCCGCTCCGAGTTCAGGGCCGGATGCACGACAGCGGCGTCGACTTCGGACGCGAAGATCAGCCAGGCGCTGGTGATCGCATAGTGGAGACGTGTCTCCCCCACGCGATCAACCGCGAGGAACAGCCGGTGGCGCCGCTCATCCCAGACCGCGATCGCGAAAATTCCAGTGAACAGATCGAGGGCGCGCTCCCCGTAGTGTTCCCACGCGTGGGCGACGACTTCAGCGTCTGAGTATGTGCGGAAGCGGAGCCCGGCCCTCAGCAAGGCATCACGAACGGGCGGAGCATTGGAGATCCGCCCGGCCAGCACGACGCGCACGGATTGCTCCTCATTCGTCGCCGGCTGATCCGGTCCCTGCGACGCAGCGACCGCTGGGCCGGCGATGCCAAGGCCGACGCCCCCGTCGACGTAATACCCCCACGCGTGACTACTTCGATCATCGAG
>Ga0137397_10004192_pt1 | contig 10029 bp, 7 predicted proteins | sample czorhiz116metaG_FD_106658 | JGI IMG/M metagenome (GOLD analysis project Ga0137397, IMG submission 106658) | Vadose zone soil microbial communities from Angelo Coast Range Reserve, California, USA - czorhiz1.16 metaG | ecosystem: Environmental > Terrestrial > Soil > Vadose zone | place: USA...
CATGAGTTCGGCTACAAGATACGCGGCTTCCATCACGCGCTCGAAATGTACAAGGTGGCAGACAAAGTGGCGGCCGAGGGTATCGGCATTGCCACCTTCGCCGACTGGTGGGGATACAAGCATGAGGCCTACCACGCCATTCCCTGGAACGCGGTGATGTCCATGCGCAAGGGCGTGCGCGTGGCTATCAAGAGCGATTCTGATGATTACGTCCGGCGCTTGAATCAGGAGGCGGGTAAAGCCATGCGTTATGGCGGCGCCACCGAGCAGGAGGCCCTGCAGATGATTACGCTGAATGCCGCGTGGATTATCGGAGTCGACGACCGCGTGGGCTCGATTGACGTGGGCAAAGATGCCGATCTGGTTATCTGGAATGGGAATCCGCTTTCGAGCTATGCCCTGGCGGACAAAGTATTGATTGACGGGGAAGTCTTCTTCGATCGTTCACTGAAAGGTTACGGCATGACCCATTATTCCTCTGAGCCGCGGGAGGCACAGTGACGAACGTACGCAGGTTGCAACTCACTCTGCTGCTTTGCTTGTTCTCCTGCGCGCTTTTTGCGCAAACTGCCCGGGCCAAACCTGCCGCCGCGGCAACTCAACCGGCTCCCGCCGCGATCGCCCTGAAGGGCGGAAAGCTGCTGACCATTACGCGCGGCGTAATCGAAAACGGCACGCTGGTAATGCAAGACGGCAAGATCACCGCCGCAGGGCCGGCTTCGTCGGTCAGCATTCCGCGCGGTGCCAGAGTGATCGACGCCACCGGCATGACCATCTACCCCGGCCTGATCGATTCGGAAACCCACATCGGGCTGCTCGAAATCGATCAGGACAAGGCCACCAACGACACGGTGGAGACCTCCGACGAAATCATGCCGCACATGCACGTCTATGATGCGTTTCACGCGGAATCGGAAGTGATTCCCGTCACCCGCTACAACGGAGTGACTAACGCGATCGTTGTGCCCGCCTCGAAAGACAGTGTGCCCGGGCAAGACACGTTCGTGCAGCTCGATGGCCGCAGCGCTGAGGAGATGTTGTTAGTGCGCGACATTGGCCTGGCGGTGAACTTCATTCCGGATGTGCGCCGCAACGAGAGCTTCGAGACCGCCAAATTCCCCATGACGCGCATGGGAGTGGCGGCGCAGCTTCGCCAGGCGTTTCTCGATGCCCAGGATTACGCCCGCAAGTGGCGCGATTACGAAGATAAGAAGGGAAAGAAGTCGGGCGACAGTTCAGACAAGGACAAGAAAGACGAGCCGCCCAAAACTGACCTGAAACTCGCGGCGCTGGTGCCCTACGTTGAAGGCAAGAAGCCGGTGGTGCTGGCCGCCGAGCAGCCCAGTGACGTCCAAGTCGCATTGCGGCTGGCCCGCGAATTCAATCTCAAGATCGTGCTGAATCGCCTTGTGCATGCCGGAACCATTCTCGACCAGGTGGCCGCCGCTAAGGTGCCGGTGATCGTCGGTCCCATCTACGACACGCCGAAAGACGATGCTCGCTACGACGAGGTGTTCAAGCTTCCGGCCGAGTTGCAACAGCGCGGCGTGAAGATTGCGTTTGCCTCCTATGACACCCATCAATCGCGCAATCTTCCCTACGCTGCCGGATACGCCGTAGCTTATGGCTTGCCGTACGAAGAAGCATTAAAAGCGATCACGCTGAACCCTGCGGAAATCTGGGGCATTGCCGACCGCTATGGTTCGCTCGATGTGGGCAAGATCGCCAACGTGGTGGTGGCCAACGGCGACCCATTGGACGTAAAGACCGACGTGAAGCAAGTGTTCATCGCCGGCCGGGAAATCCCCATGGAGAACCGGCAGACCAAGCTGCGCGATCAGTACAGCAAATGAGACATCGGACCATCGGGTGATCGGGCCATCGGGTGATTGGCGGATGCCTACCGTCGCGCCGCAATGCGCGCCGGTATTGCGCGCGCCGGCCCCGAGCTCGACGGTGGTTTGCGCATGCCTTCCAGCAGCTCCTTCAGCACCGTGGCATTATTGCGTTCAGTATTGGTTGAGGCATAAACCAGCGTCACCTTCTTGCTGGAATTCACCACCGCATACAGCTCTTCCAGAGCCTTGAGCCTTTCGGGTGTAGAAAGCTCTTTCAGGTATAACTTGCGGAAGGCGGGGAAAAATTGCGGCCGCTCATGAAACCAGCGGCGCAATTCGTCTGACGGAGCCAAGTCGCGCAGCCAGCGATCGAGGCGGGCCGCCTGCTTGGTCAGGCCGCGCGGCCAAAGGCGGTCCACAAGTACGCGCTTCCCGTCCGACAATGACGGCCTGTCATAAACGCGCTTAAGTGCAACCGGCACCGGGGCGCCCCTTTTCAAAATCTGCGTGCGCCCACATAATAATCATTTGTCTACTGCCAACCAACTTACCCCGGTGCGATTGCTTGTGGTCCTCCTCACCGGACTCTGCTTCATGGCATTGGGCTGCACGGCGGAGAAGAGAGAACCGCCTCCTCCACCGAAAATGAGTGCGGAAGCAGAGCGGGGCCGCAGCGTGTTTGTAACCGCGTGTGTCGCGTGCCACGAAATTCAGAGTTCCGCCGCCAAGCAAGGGCCCAGCCTGCAAGGGCTGTTCAAGAAGCGGTCATTACCCAGCGGCGCGCCGTCGAATGATGACCGCGTGCGCGATGCCATCCTCTACGGCCGCCGGGATATGCCCGCGTACCAGTACCTGTTCAACGATCAGCAGATCAACGATGTAATCGCCTACCTGCACACTCTATGAATCGGCAGAGTGCATCTGCCCGCGAGGTGCATCGTACAATGGAAGAATCATGGGAGCAGCCGTCGAGCTCGTTCAAATCGAAGTCGCGCCATCGCGCCCTCAGCCCAAGCCCGAGTGGCTGAAGGCACAGGCGCCGATGGGCGAGAACTATCACGAGCTCAAGAAATTGGCGCGTAGCCTCGGACTGCATACCGTGTGTGAGTCCGCGCACTGCCCCAATATCGGCGAATGCTGGAACCACCGTACCGCCACCTTCATGCTGCTGGGAAACCTGTGTACGCGCCGCTGCGGATTTTGCGCCGTCCCCAAAGGCCGCCCCGAGCCGCTGGATTACGATGAGCCCGGCCGTGTAGCTGAAGCGGTGGCGACCCTGGGGTTGCGCCACGCGGTGGTCACCAGCGTGAACCGTGACGACGATAATTTAGGCGCGGCAAGAATCTTCGCTGCGACCATTCGCGAAATCCGCCGGGCGTCTCCCGAGTGCCGCGTGGAAGTGCTGATTCCCGACTTCCAGGGAATCGAAGAGTGTTTGAAGATCGTTCTCGAGGCCGAGCCCGAGATTCTGAACCACAACACCGAATCGGTGCCGCGGCTGTACCGCGTGGTGCGCTCCGGAGCGCGTTACCAGCGAACGCTGACGCTGCTCGAAAATGTAAAGAAGTTTTCCGCGCATGCGCTGAGCAAGTCAGGACTGATGGTGGGCCTGGGCGAGACCATGGAGGAACTGCTGCAGGTGTTCCGCGACCTTGCGGATCGCAAAGTAGACATCCTGACCGTCGGCCAATACCTTCGCCCCTCGCGTGACCACCTGCCGGTGGCGCGCTATTACACGCCCAATGAGTTCCTGCTCCTGAAACAGGAAGCCTTGCGGATGGGTTTCCGCCACGTAGAGTCAGGGCCGCTGGTGCGCTCCAGCTATCATGCCCACGAGCAGGCGGAAGCCAGCCGGCAGTAGCCTCCGCTCACGCTGTCATCCCAAGAAGCGAAGCGACGAGAGATCCCTACCCGATAACCCTGCTGGAAGTAGGGCTTCCTCGCTGCGCTCGGAATGTGAAAAACACAGCGTCTACCACACCCGGCAAGCATTCTCCCGCACCATGGGAGCGTCTTTCTTGCAGGCAAAGGCCTGGTGGAATTCCGGTGTGTTGCCCAGCACGCCGTTCACGCGATACTCCGCGGGCGAGTGCGGATCAACCGTCACCAGCATGCGCGAGTATTCGGGAGTGCGGTTTTCACACCAGATTTGCCCATAGCCAAGAAAGAAGCGTTGCTGCGGAGTGTAGCCCGCGATTTTCTCTGAAACTTCCGGCTCGCCACGCTGTCGCAAGGTATCGAGCAACGCCATGTAGGCGATACGGACGCCGCCGTTGTCGGCCGTGTTCTCGCCCAGCGTGAGCCGGCCGTTCAGCTTCAGATCGTCTTTCGGCTCCTTGCCCTTTATCGCCACGAACCCGGAATACTCGTCGGCGATGCAACTGGCGCGCTTTTCAAATTCCTTGCCATCTTCGGCGGTCCACCAATCGTTCATGTTGCCTTTAGCGTCGAACTTGCGCCCCTGGTCGTCAAAGCCGTGGGTGAGTTCGTGGCCGATCACTGCGCCGATGCCCCCGAAGTTCACCGCGTCATCGATTTTGTTGTCGTAAAACGGCGGTTGCAGAATGCCGGCGGGAAAATTGATGTCGTTCATCTGTGAGCTGTAGTAGGCGTTCACGGTGGGCGGTGACATGAACCATTCTTTACGGTCCACCGGCTTGCCAATCTTGTTCAATTGCCGGCGGAACTCGAAATCCTGCGCCCGCTTCACATTGCCCAGAAAATCATCCGGCTTGATGTTCACGGAGCTGTAGTCACGCCACCTGTCGGGATAGCCAATTTTATTGGCGATGTTGTGCAGCTTCTCCAGCGCTCGCGGTTTTGTTCCTTCTGTCATCCACGGCAAGTTGTGAATGTCTGCTTCCAGCGCCTTTTCGAGGGCATGCACCATCTGGAGCGTGCGCTCTTTGCCTTCCGCGCCGAAGGTCTGTTCCACGTAGAACTGCCCCAGCGCCTCGCCGAGATCGTTATCGGTGTAATCAACGCAGCGCTTCCAACGGGGCCGCAGTTCCTTTCTGCCCTCAAGGGTCTTGCCCTCGAAATTGAAGTCTTCCTGTACGAACGGCGCCGAGAGATACCTTGCCGCAGGGCGTACCACATGCCATCTCAGGTAAGTCTTCCAATCGTCGAGCGAATGAGATCGCAGGGCGGCATCCATTCCATTCAGGAAGTCGGGCGCCACCACGTTTACTTCAGCGAACTCGGGAGCACGGACGGCTGCAATGTAGTTGCCCCAGGAAAATGCGGGCGTCAGCTTCAGGAATTTTGCCTTTTCAAACTTGTGATAGCGGTTAATCGGATTACGGCGAAAGGTGCGGTCTTGCGAAAACTTGGCCAGCTCAGTCTCGATGTCGAGCACCACTTTGGCTTGCGCCGCAGCGGCCGCGGGCTTCTCGCCCAATAGCTCAAACATTTTTTGTACGTGCGCTAGGTATTCCTTGCGAGTGCGCTCTGATTCCGCATCGGTCTTCAGGTAGTAATCGCGATCGGGAAGGCTAAGGCCGCCTTGATCGGCTTGTGCGATTACCTGCTCGGCGTTCTTATAATCCTGGCGCGATCCAAAGTTGAACAGCGGGTCGAAGCCGGCAGTGTGGAGCTGAGCGATTACCGCCGGCAGGTCTGATTTGCTCTTCAGCGCGGCAACGCGGTCGAGCTCAGGCGTGATCGGCTGTGCGCCCAGCGCATTTGCCCGCTTTTCATCCATGCAGGCGGCATAGTAGGCGCCCACCTGCTGCTCGACCGGACTAGTACTGGCCGCACCGGGGTTGCTCGCTGCTTTCTCGAGTATCTGCTTCAGGATGGCCAGGTTGCGTTCATAGAGCTCATCGAAGCGTCCCCAGGAGGGGTACTCGCCTGGAATCGGATTCCTCTCCAGCCATTGCCCACAGGCAAAACGATAAAAATTGTTGCAGGGATCCACTGAGCGGTCGACGATGTTCGCGTCAAAGCCAGGCAGGGTCTTGGTAGCAGAAGCCGGCGCGTTGGATGCCGGCGCTTCGGTTTGGGCAACACAAGCGATACAAAACGCGAGAAAAGAAATTATTTTCAGGAATCGCATAAGCCTCCGGAAGTCCAACGTCCCTGAACTCAGGGAGCCTAGAAGACCTTGAAGTGAATGGTCAGGTATTTTTTGGGATTTTCACGTATCGCCTTCAGCAGACTGCGGGTCTCCAATAGCATCTGGTCGGCATTGTTGTAGAGCGAGGGGTCGCGCACCAGCTTGCCAAATGTGCCTTCGCCCTTTTCGATCCTCTCGGTAATAGACGAAACACGAGTCAGGGTGTTATCGAGCTTGGCGGCGAACTGCTCGTCCCTGGCAAGTTTGCCCAGAGCGCCTTTGCCCTGGTTGATGTTCTCAACCAAGCTGTTAGCCTTGCTCATGGTCTCCTGGGCGGTGTTGTACAGAGCAGGATCTTTCAACAGCTTGCCCACCGTGCCCTGGCCGCGATCAATTTCGTCAACGATTTTGGTCAGCTTGTCGACCGAGGCATTTGCCTTGCGATAGAGCTCATCATCCATCACCAGTTTTCCAATAGTGCCCTTGCCTTTGCTGACTGCGTTCACCACGCCCTGCACCTCGTTCAACGTGGCGTTGAGCTTGTTGAAGAGAGTGGGATCGTAGATGAACTTGCCGATTGAGCCTTCCCCCTTTTCAATCGCGGCCACGATGCGGTCCATGCGGCGAACGAGAATGTTAAAGTTTTCCAGCGAAGTTTGACTTGCGCGAACCACCTCCTGCAGGCCGGGCTTTTCGTCGGCCGGCAACACGTCACCATCCTCTGCCGGCGGACCTTTCGCCTGAGTGCTGTTCAGGTCCACAAACACTTCGCCCAGCACGCCGGCGGTGCTCAAGGTGGCAAGCGTGTCTTTGCGCATCATCTTGCGGTAGCGGGTCGTGACTTTCATAGTGACTTCCACGGGAGTCAGCGGCTTGTCGGCGACCACTGTGACCCGGGTGACATTGCCGACGTCAACGCCCTGTAGGCGCACGGGAGCGCCCACCCGCAAGCCCTCGGCATTATCTGTATAGGTCTTTAGCCGAATCTTTTCGGTGAAAAGTCCGGTACTGGCCGTCATCAGCAGGATGAGAATTGCCAGAGTAATGCTGGCAAAAACGACGGTTATACCGACACGGAGCTCTGACCAGCGAACCTGTTTTTGGCTAGGCATCTCCCTGAGCGTCAGCAGCCCGTCCGCTTGCGTGGGCCTGACTAGTGGGCGAAGCGCGCATCATAGCAGAACTAAACCCTTTTGTAGCAGCAGGGTGGCAGCAATGACAAGCCCTCAGCCGCCCGATTCAGTGAGCAGGCCGCTGCTAGCGGTCGCCAGCAGATAGGCCGCTGCCCCGCACAGCAGAGTGATGGTGAGCCCAAAGTGAATGGCGATTACCATTGCCAGCACCGACCCCAGAACCGTAGCGGCGGCGTTCATCGCCCAAGCCCACTCGATGGCCGCACTCTCCGTCGCAGATTCGTTGTTGGGGCCGGCAAGCGCGCGCAGGCCAGTCGGGAACGGCATACCCATCAGAAAGCCCAGCGGCAGCAGGAGCACTGCACTCAGCACGATCTTGGCGCTAAACGGCCATCCCGTGGCGGCGGCAAGAATGCGCGGCAGGAGCCAGAGATGCAGCGCAATCAGAGCCACGATTGTGGTCAGGACCCAGTCCACCTGTTTCGGTTCGCGGAGCCACCGCGGCGCCAGGGTGCTGCCCACGCCACTGGCCAGCAACATCATGAACACCACCACGGTGAGCGCGTAAGTAGGGTGGCCGAGAAACAGGACGAAGCGCTGAATGAACGTAATCTCCACCAGGATGTAGCCGAGACCCAGCGCGACGAAATAGGCCAGCGGCAAAGTGGTGCGTAGCCGGGCTTCTTTGTACAACGCGAGCGGCAGAATCAAAAACAGCACGACCGCCACTACAGACATCAGCAAAAGCAGGAACAGCACCGCCACGCCCAGGTTCACCTTCCAATCCATGCCGCTGCCGGTCGCGGAGAACACTGCGCGAATCGCGTTCTTGGTCTTGAAAGTAAAAAAGAAAAACGGGGCATTGTCAGTCACTGGAGAAACGTCGAAGGGATAGCGCGCCGCGAAGCGGCGGCCATCGTTCTCCATCAACAGATTGTGGAAGGCAGAGCTGTCGGCATTGTAGGAGCGTACCGGAGTGGGTTCAGTCCAGGGGACGGGATACAACATCTTGAGATTTGGATTGGCCCGCACGTGTGCTCTCACCTTTTCCAATTCCTTCCACAGGAAAGGCGATTTCTTGGCGATGACGGTGACCGGCCGGCCATCCACGTTAAGGGCGCCGTCAGAGACCACGATGAAGTGCCAGCGGGCGTCCATCACTCCCTGGCGGTGGAGTGCTTCGATGGCTTGTGAAACTACGCGCAGGGCCTCGCGAGGACGGGAAAACTCCCAGCGCGTAATGGCGATCATGCCGTCAGGCTTCAGATGGTTAAAGTATTCGCGGAAGGCTTCGACGGTGTACAAACCGTTCTCGCTCAAAGCGAATGCGCCGGCGGCGGTTGATGCCCAGGTATCGACCAGCGTCATCTGCACTACATCGTATTGCTCACGCTGGCTGCGGATAAACGAGCGCCCATCGCCGACGTGAATACGGACGCCCGGAGCCTCGTAAAGGTGCTGCGAATATCCGGCGTAGCGCTGGCGCATGATGTCATTGGCGATCAGTGGGTTGATTTCGACGCCGATAACGTCTTTGCTTCCCGCTACCAGGGCGCGCAGCACATCCACGCCGCCGCCCGGTCCGATGATGGCGTACTTGCCCTGTGGACGCAGAAGGTTCACCACCGCGGAGGGCGCAGACAGGAGCTTTTGACGTTCCGCTTCCGGAACCGGCCCGCGCGGATCGAGGTTCATGATGAAGGTGGAAGCGTCCGCATCAATCACGATTATTTTCGCGCTGCCCGACTGGTCAACCTCCACGCGCGAGATCGCATTCCAACGCGCAAACTCCACCCAGGGCTCCGCGCGGTACATGCCCTTGGCATAGACGATATCGATCAGCTTGCCGCGAAAGTTGGCTGCCAGCAGCGCGGCCAGAACGCACGCCGTGCCAATTGCGATCGCCCGCGGTCGCGGCAAATCAGCCCAGATGGCGCCGGCAAGCGCCATGGCCAGCGCAGCAAAAAGGATTGCGTTCGGCCCTCCCAGCCAGTTCAACAGCGGCACTACTGCCAGACAAGCCAGCGCTCCGCCAACCAGGTCTGCGCCGTAGAGGTGAGAGATGCGGTGGCGCTCCCGCGCAAACAGTGACGCGAACAGAACTCCGGTGAAGAAGAAAGGAACAGCCGAGACCAGGTAGATAACTGTGAGTTTGGCAAAGTTGAGCTTGCTGAGTTCGAGCGATACCGGCATATGCAACACGATTTCAAGCACCAGCACGATCGTGATCGCGTTCAGCACGCAAAGCGCGGCGGCCAGTTTTCGCGTTGCCAATTGTGCGAGTTGCCGCTGCCGCACGTAAGCGAGCACGCCGCCGGCTCCCAAGCCCAGAAGTGCAATTGAAATCACCAGGAAGGCAAAGTGGTAAAAAAGTACAACCGAGAAGACGCGGGTGAGCGCAAGTTCGAGCAGCAATGTGCCGAAACTTACGCTGGCTACTCCGGCAAGAAATCTGAAGCGGTGTTCGGTGGTGGGTGGTGCAGACGCAGGAAGCGGTTCAGCGACGGGGGTAGAGGTCATTTTTCTACGAGCAGCAAGAGTACCACGATGAATTCTGGCGACCCTGGACGGATTTACCGGACAACTTCAGCTTTCCAGAATTACGTGCGCGATGGCCTGTTCGGCGGTATGAGAGAGCGAAAGCGAGACGCGCTTCGCGCCAAGCTGCGCTGCGATTTTGGCCGCAGCCTCGCTAAAAATGATTGTGGGGCGCCCGCCAGGTTCGTGTCCGACCTCGATGTGCTGCCACGAAACTCCGCAGCGCAAACCGGTTCCCAGCGCTTTCATAGCTGCTTCTTTGGCGGCGAAGCGGGCGGCAAAGCGCTCCGCGCGGTTCCGTTTCGCATTGCAGTAGCGGATTTCCTTTTCGGTGAAGATACGCGAGAGAAAGCGCTCGCCAAAGCGGCCGATGGCTTCCTCTACACGGCTGACTTCAATAATGTCGACTCCCGTGCCTACGATCACGCCAGTTTGTCTCGAAATAAATCTTCCGGCGAGTAGA
>Ga0137397_10004194_pt1 | contig 10027 bp, 9 predicted proteins | sample czorhiz116metaG_FD_106658 | JGI IMG/M metagenome (GOLD analysis project Ga0137397, IMG submission 106658) | Vadose zone soil microbial communities from Angelo Coast Range Reserve, California, USA - czorhiz1.16 metaG | ecosystem: Environmental > Terrestrial > Soil > Vadose zone | place: USA...
GCCGAGCATGAGAGACCCCGGGGTCATCAGCTCCCGCCCCGCGGCCGAACGGTACTGGAAGGTGCCGGCGGTCACCATGGCGATTGTGAAGCGCGCGTGGCGCTCCTCGTACGGTCGATCGCCGGGACCGGAGGTGCAGACGATGTCCCCCACCCTCCAACCCTCGCCGCCGGCCAGCCAGCGAGTCGTCGTGCAGCCCGCGGTGCCGTCGCGCGCCCGGCGCTCCAGGGCCCTTTCAAGATCGAGCGCAATATTCGCCAAGACCCGGACCTCCCTGGTGTTCTACAACGCTTTCAGCATACCGGATACGAAAGGAGGAGACACGATGTACGACCACGTTTCGCTCAAAGTCAAGGAGGGGACGAGGAGCCGGAGGTTCTTCCAGCGGGCCCTCGCGCCGCTCGGCTACAAGGTGATCGACGAGTCCGAGGGGGGTGCGGGATTCGCGGCCGAGGACGCGTCGGCGCTCTGGATAGCGCAGGGGCGGCCGCACGAGCCGGCGCTGCACCTGGCGTTCGCCGCCGCCGACCGCGCCGGCGTCGACGCATTTCACAAGGCGGCGCTGGACGCGGGGGGACGGGACAACGGAGCCCCGGGAATCCGCGACAACTACGGGCCGAACTACTACGCCGCCTTCGTCCTCGACCCCGACGGCAACAACATCGAGGCGGTCTGCCAGCGGTGAATAACCCTTCCTGAGGGCCGAGGAGGTGCGCTCCGGCGCGGACGCGCACCTCCTCGGCCCCGCACCCGACCCCAGCCATCGGGAATCAGAACGTCTGCACGAAGGCGAGAGCGTTGATCCCGGGATTCCGGTCGTAGAGTCTGGCGTTCGAGACGTGATAGAGCGTGACGCCGATGCGCATCCCGTTCGTGACGGCGCACGATACGTCGAGGCTCGATCGGAACTCGATCGGACCGCCGAGATCGATGTCCCCATTCCGGTCATAGACACCCACCGCGAATCCGGGAGTCATCCGCCATCTCCGTGTGAGATCAACATCTGACCGCAGGCCTGCGTAGCCGAAGAAGGCCTCCTTGGAGGTGCCGGTGATCCCGAACGTCGGAACGAGCGAAAACCGTCTTGACTCACGCGGTTTCCAGGCCCGCGAGTCGAGGCGATACTCGAGGCCGAAGCCGTCGGAACGATGCGGGTGGCCCATGTTGAACGCCCCTATGCCCACGCTGAACGATCCGGCATGCGGGGACTGCGTGTCCCGGGCGTCAACCGCGCCCGCCGCAGCCGAGAGGACGAGAGCGATGAAGAGTGTCCGAACCGTTCGTGCCATGATCCCTTCTCCGACTTCGATTCGTACTCATGCAGCCATCTCCCTTTTCACGCCGCGTGCCAACGCTGCCGCCTCCCGAGTCGCGATGAACAAGAGGCTGGCGCGGCATCGGTTATGCGGATTGACTCCGCTGCACGGTGGAGAACTTCGACTGTCTGAAATCAAACAGGTGTCGGAGAACGATCAACAGGTCTACCCTGCGATCAGGGTGGCGATGGATTCGCGGAACGACGTCTACGGGGAGGATTTCAGGAGGCCGCACGCGCCCTGCAGGAGGCCGACAGGGCGGTCTGCCGCGGCCGCCCGCTATCGGCAGGCCCTGAGTCTGGAGCCGGACTCGCGGCGGACTCGCGAAGGATTGCGGGCCTCTCACGCGCCGCCGTAGGGGGCGGCGCGTCCTTGCGGCACGCCCGCCCGGCTACTTCTTGGTGTAGGTGATCTCCATCATCTTGAATTCCTTGCCGTCCTTGCCCGGGGCATACATTTCGAAGACCTGGACAGTCGGGCTCGTCCACCGCGTCGTCATCCGCGCCTTGACCGGGGTCTTCTTGACCGGATCGTTCCAGTGGCCGATGAAGGTGCAGCTCTTCTGCGCATCGCAGGTCCCTTCGCTCACCATCAGGCCGGTCGACATGCTGTCGTTCCACGTGGACCAGTACTTGCCGGTCACGTTGTCGAAGCCCATCATGCCGTGACCGGTGAAGGGCGAGCCCATCATCGACGAGCTGACATCCTCGACCAGCACGCGTCCGTCGAGCGTAATGGCGCGCGTCGCCGTCCCCGTCTCCTCCATCGGGGGAGCCCCGGCCGCCTGCCAGCTCCTCAACTTCAGATCGTAGTTCCCCGCCGAGGAGGCCAGCGTCTGGTGCGGGGCGCCCGGCGTGCCGGCCTTCATGTAGGCCTCCATCTCGGCCTTCTGCTCGGGAGTCATCTGCGGCGGTTGCTTTCCCGTCTGAGCGGACGCCGATGTGACCACAAGGGCGATCGCGGCGGCGGCGCACATCAATCCTGCGTGCTTGCGCATTTCGGTTCCTCCTCGAAGCGAGAGTGCGTGCGGTTCAGGGCCATGCGGGGCGCGAGTATAACGCAGGCGACGACCCGCCGCGTTCAGTATCTGGGTCCGACGCCACACGAGGTGTTGCTCCCGGCGACGAGATAGTACTCGTTTCCAGGCGGCATGCCGACCGTCGAACCGGATGCTCCGCTCTGCGCGGTTCCCGCCACTGTGCTGAACGTCCCGTTCGGGGCCGTGTCGCTGAAGACCACGTAGCCGTCGGCGTTCGTCGCGTCGTCCCACGTCAACTGGATGTCCCCGCCGTCGCCCGGGGTCGCCAGGCGGAGATTGCTCACGGGTCCCGGCATCGGAGTGCAGGACCCGGTCATCCCGGTCGTGCTGTCGGATTCACCGTCCGGCAGCGGTCCCTGACCCGTCTGGTCGAAGACACCCGCGTCGTTCGACAGGCCGAGCGCGAACTGCGTCGCCGGGCAGCCGAGGTTGCTTGCCGTGAGGGTCGCCTCGAGCCGGCAATCATTCTCTGTCACGGCGTAACCGGCCGACGAGCAATTGTTCGAGATCGCGTCGGCGATGGCCTGGCACTTCTGGGAGATCGGCATACCGGGATAGACCACGAAGCTGCCGGCGCAGGCGGCCACGACTCCGGTGGCCGCGCACAAAGAGGACAGGCGCACGTACACGGTCGCATCCCGGACGGGCGGTTGCACCGTCTGGACCGTCACCTCCACGCCGGTGTAGCCGGGGCAGAGCCAGTTGCAGAGTTTCCCGTCCCAGTTGCACGACGTGCGCGGGGGAGCGCCGAACGGATCGCACACCGGGCAGAACCAGTCGCACACGTCGGTGGACCACTGACACCCGAAGCGCGGCGCCGGACCCGGGGGATCGCACGTCGCCGTGGTCGACGCGGTCCGGATCGAGCCGATCGGCGACGCGCTCGCGCTCTGGCTCGAGGAAGCCGATTGCAGGAGAACAAGCCCGAGACCGCAGAAAACGGCCGCGCATCGGCGGGCGTATGGAAGGAGATCCGGCAGCGGGCGATGGAGCGGCATAGGCGCTTCTCGTTATCGCTTCAAGCCGCAATCCTAAGCCCCGGTGGGGGCGTGCTGTCAACCCGCCTTCATACTACAATCCCGCCGCGCCCGGCCCTGCAGGCCTCGAATCCCGGGCGCAGAGAACCAGACGGCACAGGTGACGATGATGACCGGGAGCGGCGCTGCGGGATCGGGAGCAGGGTGGGGCGGACACCCGCGCGGCCTGTCGACGCTTTTCTTCACCGAGATGTGGGAGCGGTTCAGCTACTACGGAATGCGCGCCTTCCTCATCCTCTACATGACCGCTCCCCTGGCCGCCGGCGGACTCGGCTTCGACGACATGCATGCCGGCTCGGTATACGGCACCTACACGGGGAGCATCTGGCTCGCGACCATCGGCGGCGGGCTGGTCGCCGATCGCCTCCTGGGCGCATACCGCAGCGTCCTCGTCGGCGGCGCGATCATCGCACTGGGGCATTTCACCCTCGCCTTCCGGGCGCTGCCGTTCTTCTACCTCGGGCTGACGCTCATCGTGATCGGCACCGGTCTTCTGAAGCCGAACGCCACCACGCTGCTGGGATCGCTCTATCGTCCGGACGACGCGCGGCGCGACGCCGGCTTCTCGATCTTCTACATGGGGATCAACCTCGGCGCCTTCCTCGGGCCGATCATCGCGGGGGCGCTGGCGCAGAAGGTGGACTGGCACCTCGGCTTCGGATGCGCCGGAGTGGGGATGACGCTCGGGCTGGTGCAGTACGTCGCCGGCCGCCGCCGGCTGAGGCCTGAGGAGGGGGCCGCCCCGGCGCCCCGCGCGCCTGCGGCCTCACCCCAGGCGTCCGAAGCGAAGGTGGCGACCGGGACCGCTGGTGTGAGAGGCGTTCTCGGGTTCACCGCCGTCGAATGGAAGCGCATCGGTGCGGTGTGCGTGTTCTTCCTGTTCGCCTCCCTTTTCTGGGGAGCCTACGAGCAGGCCGCCTCGACCCTCAACTTGTTCGCCGACCGGCACGTCGATCGGGTCGTCTTCGGCTTCACCTTCCCGGCCAGCTGGTTCGTGTCGATCCAAGGGATATTGGTCTTCATGCTTGCGCCGGTGTTCGCCTGGATCTGGTCGCGCCTCGGGACGAGAGAGCCTTCGACGCCGATGAAATTCACTCTGGGGCTCTTGCTCGTCGGGGTGTCGTTCGTGTTGCTGTTCCCGGCCGGCCTGAAGGCCGGCGGGCCCGGGGGAGCGCTGGTGAGCCCGCTGTGGCTCGTCGCCGCCTATTTCCTGCAGGTGTGCGGAGAAATGTGCCTGAGCCCGGTCGGCAACAGCGTGGTCACCAAGCTCGCTCCCACGCGCGTCGTGGGCCTGATGATGGGTGTCTGGTTCATGTCGATCGCCGCCGGGAACAAGCTGGCGGGCTGGTCCGCCGGTCTCGGCGCCTCGGTCCCGCTTCCCATGCTGTTCGGCGCGATCGCCGCCATCACTCTGGTCGCGGCCTTGATCCTCCTGGCGCTGAATGGACCGATCAGACGCCTGATGAGCGGCGTCCGCTAGGTCACGCCGGCGATCTCAGCGCCAGGTGACGACCAGCTCGCCATTGTCGACGCGCAGGTCGCGGATGTCGGGCGGCAGGCGGAAGCGGTCGTGGTTCTGGGGGGACTCGAAGAGGGACGCCATCGCCCGGTCCACGGTGGCCTGCGGAATCGGCAGGGAGCCGAGCTTCATCCGCGTGGGGGACAGGCGGAGGTAGCCTTCCTGGGCCGACAGGCGTCCCTCGAGCGTCAGCGACAGATCCTTCCCGTACAGGTGGAACAGGACGTAGGCGGTGATCTGGTCGCCGCTCATATGGACCTTCACGTCGCGCACGTTCGATTGCGCCTCCTCGACCGTCAGGCTGGTCGGAGAGTCGAGCGGGATCGCCCGCTCCGAACCCGACGGATCGGCGACCGGGCGCACGGGCGGCCTGGCGGCCAGCGCCAGGTTGGTCTCCATCCAGCTGTTGACCTCCGCCTCGTCCAGGCGCAGGGGCGGGGAGTGACCGAGACTTGCGTCGACCGCGAACTGCTGGAGCTTCCGCTCGAGGCGCCGCGGAGCCTCCGGGTCGCGCGCGACCTTGGGCGGGGGAGCGGTCCATAGAATGAGGACCAGCACTGTCGTGAGACCGGCGAGCAGGACCCAGCGGAACACGCGGTAGAACCGGCGAAACGGGCCCGGCGCGCCACCCGGAAGGCTCATCGACCTCTCCCCGGCGAATCCTCGCCGTTCTTCGATAATCTAGTGAGCGCGGGGCCCGATTTCCACCGGCGAACCCAGATCACGTCCCGCAGGAAATCGAGACGGTATTCGGGGACGTGCGTGATCGTCACCGGCCGGTAGCCCGCGAGCGGGTCGGTCTCGTCGGCGATGCGGCGCTCCGCGGCCGGCAGAGCCCTGCCGGGACTCTCGACCAGAAGGAGCTCACGGCCCGGATAGATGATATCCGCGCCGGACGCCACCGCCTCGCGCAGTCCCCACAGTCCGTGCCCCGCCTCCGTCCCGCCCCGATTGGTCACGAGCGAGCACAATCCATATATGTCGAACGTCGGGAGCCTCGAAGCGTACGGCAAGGCCCCGGAAGGACCGCTGGCGAGATGTGTTCCGGGAGGCGCGTTCTCCCGCAGCCAGGAGCCCAGGGCCTCCCACCAGCGCGACTGGACGCGGTGCTCGGCCATGGCGCGCCAGGCGCCGCCGATGGGGATGCGTGGCAACCCTTCGAGAGGCCCCGGGTGCGGCATCAGGAGGAGGAGACCCCAGGCCAGAGGACCGGGAGCGAGCCAGAGCGCGGCGAGCCTCGCCGGACCGGTCGGCCGGCCGTCGCCGACCCGGCCCGCCACGGTCGCCGTCGCCATGGCGACGAGGAGCACGACGAGCGGCACGAGATAGCGCCCTCCCGGCATCCAGTCCCCTCCGCGCGTCACCACGAGACAGGTCAGAAGCGCCACGGGGACGAGGATGGGGAGAAGAGCCCGCCGGCGGGGTGCCATCCACAGGAGCGCCGGAACGAGCGGCCACCACTCGGTCGCGGCCTGGCCGAGATAGCGCAGCCCGGCGGCCACCCCCGCCGGAGCCACGATCCCCTTGACCAGCGCCGGACGCGGCACGGGCGCTCCATACCAGGCCAGACGCGCGCAGGCGATGACGAGTGCACCCGCGAGGCAACCCACGACAGCGGCGCGCCCCGCGCGACCGAGGCGCCGGAAGAACAGAGCCGCTCCGAGCGCCAGGACGACCCCTTCCGGCCGGAGGGTTGCGACCAGCGCCCCCGCCGCGGCCGCGGGACCGCGCCGATCCCGGACGACCGACGCCGCCACGCTCCAGAGCGCGAGGGTGTAGGCGCTCGTCTCCAGGCCGGTCGCGGCATACAGCGCGGCCGTCGGGATCGACCCCCAGGCGATGGCCGCCAGGGCGGCGCCGCGCCGGCCGCCGCAGGCGCGCCCGAAGGCCGCGGCCGCGACGACCGAGCAGACCGCGGCGACGAGAGACAACACCCGGCCGCACAGCGCGGCGTCCACGCGGGTCAGCGCGCTCGCCAGCGCGACGGCGCCGATCCAGATCCCGCCGCTCGCCCCTTCCAGGCGTTCGCCGGGATTGAACACCGGCCCGCGGCCGGCCGCCAGGTTGGCGGCGTAGCGGAACTGGATGTACGCATCGTCGACGAGTCCGTTCGCCGCGATCGCCAGGGCCAGCGCGGACAGCAGCGCCAGGGCCAGCGACAGACGGGGGCGCGCCGTGAGAAGGACGAACGCCGCGAGGGAGAGGATCGCGCCCGTCGCCCACCAGGCGATCGAGGGCCCGAGGGGATCGAAAAGGGTGGCCGCCGGGGCCGCGTGGTGCTCCCAGCCGGGCGGCAGGGTGACCTGGTCCACGCGCCGATGCTAACACGCGACCCGGACACGCCTCCCCGCCGCATTCACCGGCAGGATCGGCACCGCGCTGTAGTAGGCTTCCTCATCCGGGAATCGAGGGCGGGAGACATCGGCATGCTCACTGGCGACGCGACCGGAGGGAATCCACTCCTCCAGGCGCTCCAGGAACGGTTTGGCTTCGAGCGGTTCCGGCCGGGGCAGCAGGACGCGGCCGCCGCCGTCCTCGAGGGGCGGGATCTGGTGGCCGTGATGCCGACCGGGTCGGGCAAGTCGCTCTGCTTCCAGCTGCCCGCCCTGCTGCTCGAGGGGACGACGGTCGTGGTATCCCCCCTCATCGCGCTCATGAAGGACCAGGTCGACGGTTTGCGGGCGCGCGGCATCGCCGCGGCGGGGATCCACTCCGGCCTCGGGGCGGCCGAGCGGGCCGCGGCGGAGTCCGATCTCGCCGCCGGACGGCTGCGTCTCGTCTACATGGCACCGGAGCGCCTGGCGAGCGGGGCGTTCCGGGCGGTCCTGGCGCGCCTGCGGATCGCTCGCCTGGTGGTGGACGAAGCGCACTGCATCAGCCAGTGGGGGCACGATTTCCGGCCGGACTACGGCCGTCTCGGCGGCCTCAGGGGAGAGCTCGGAGTCCCGGCTGCGGCGTTCACGGCCACGGCGACGCCGGACGTGCGCGCCGACATCGCGCGGCAGCTCGGCCTGTCGGACCCGCTGGAGATGGTGACGGGGTTCGAGCGTCCGAATCTGACGCTGGCGGTCGAGGCGTGCCGGTCGCGCGCCGACAAGGCGTCGGTCCTCGAGCGTCTGCTGCGCGACGTCGGGCCACCGGGCATCATCTACGCGGCGACACGGAAGAACGTCGAGATCTGGGCCGAGTATCTCGAGAAGCGGGGGCTGCGCGCCGGCCGGTACCACGCCGGGCTCGCCGACGCCGAGCGGACGCGGGTGCAGGACGACTTTTTCGCCGGACACCTCGACGCCATCGCCGCCACCAACGCGTTCGGGATGGGTGTCGACAAGAAGGACCTGCGCTTCGTGGCCCATGCCGACGTGCCCGGGAGTCTCGAGGCGTACTACCAGGAAGTGGGCCGCGCCGGGCGGGACGGCCTCCCGTCGCGCGGTGTGCTGCTGTTCGGGCCGGCCGACGTGCGGACGCAGGAATTCTTCCTGGCAGGGTCCAATCCACCGGAGGCGGTGTTCCGGCAGGTGTGGAGACTCCTGGGGGAGGTGGAGGACGACGCGGCGATCGAGGATTCGGCCGCGGCGGGAGACGCCGCGCTGGGTATGGCCGCGTCGACCGCGGCGCGTCTCCTGCGCCGGGCGGCGGAGAGCCGCGGGCTGCCGCTCGGGGAGGGCGAGCCGCCGATCGATTTCGCGGCCCAGGCCGACAAGTCGGTGCGTGACCGGACGCGGCTCGACACCATGCTCCGCTATGCCTTCGGACGGGGCTGCCGGACGCGCTTCATCTACGACTACTTCGCGGGCGCGGGGCGCCGCGGGGCGATTCCCGGCTGCGGGACGTGCGACGTCTGCCTCGGCTGGCGGCGCGTCGAGGGGCGCAAACTCGACGACCGGGAGTTCGAGCGCGTCCGCATCGCCCTCTCGGCGGTGGCCCGGCTCCAGGGCCGGTTCGGAGTGGAGCGGGTCGCCCAGGTCCTCGTCGGCAGCGGCAGCCGCGAGGTGCTCGATCGTCGTCTCGATCGGATTCCGACGTACGGCAGGCTCCGGGATCAGACGATCGACGAGGTCAAGGCGCTCCTGGAGACGCTCGTGGACGCGTCGCTCCTGGAGCGTCGCGGCATCGAGGGCGGGCGTCCCGGGGCGTTCGTCCTGGGGGTCACGGAGGAGGGGGCGGCCGTCATGCGGGCGGAGCACCGGCCGCTTCTCGCCCTTCCAGGGGACAAGCCGGCGCCGCCGCCTCGCCCCGCCCGGAGTCGGCGCACCCGGGAGGTGTCCATGGCGGGACAGGACGCGACGCCCCGGCCGGGGCCCGACGGCGAGCTCCTGCGGCGCCTGAAGACCTGGCGCTCGGCCGAAGCGAAGCGCCGCGGTGTTCCCGCATTCGTCATCTTCCACGACACGACCCTGGAGGAGCTGGCTGCGCTCAGACCCTCCGACCGCGGGCGTCTCCGGTCGGTGCGGGGAATCGGGCCGGCGAAGATCGAGCAGTATGGCGACGACCTGCTTCTGATCCTGACGCCGCGCTCACCAGAGGGCTGATCCCCGTGACTCATCGCCGCGCCGTCCTGACGCGTGTTCTGGGAGCGGTCCTGTTCCTGGGGCTCGCTGGACACCCCCTCACGGACCCCGGACTGTCGGCGGCCGCGCCGCAGCTCAAGGTCTACTTCGCGGCCGATTTCAAGGACGAGGCCTACCAGAAGAAGATCTACACGAAAGTCGCGTCGGCGTGGAAGCGTCCGGCGAGCCTGCCGGAAGCGGGGAAGAAGGCGGTTGTGATCGTGGTCATCCAGAAGGACGGCACGGCGCCGGCTCCAACGCTGCACCTGGCGAGCGGCTCCGATCCCTGGGACAAAGCGGCGCTCGATGCCGTCCGTAAGGCCGCGCCGTTCGACCCGCTGCCGAAGACCTACTCCCGACCCGGCGTCGAGGTCCATTTCCACTTCGAGTACGACTGAGTCCTCGTTCCGTCCCACGCTCCATCCCGCTCAACGTGGCGCCGTGAGTGTTGCGACCGAAGGCGTGAGGGTGGTCGGAGGTCGTGTCTTCTGGCGGACGACGGTGGTGGGGTGCGGTTGCGGAAGTGATTGAAGGGTCGTCTCTTGCTCGAGCCGGGTCTGTGGCAC
>Ga0137397_10004195_pt1 | contig 10025 bp, 10 predicted proteins | sample czorhiz116metaG_FD_106658 | JGI IMG/M metagenome (GOLD analysis project Ga0137397, IMG submission 106658) | Vadose zone soil microbial communities from Angelo Coast Range Reserve, California, USA - czorhiz1.16 metaG | ecosystem: Environmental > Terrestrial > Soil > Vadose zone | place: USA...
GATGAGCTCGCAGACCGACCGCGCCGCCGCGACCGTGACCACGCCCGCGCCGCACCGCGCCGCGGCACGCGACGCGAGCAGCATCGCGCCGGGGTACCGCTGGGAGCCGCCGACGATGAGGACGCGACCGCGCGCTTCTTTTCCGGCATCTGGGGGGAGCGGACGGAGGGCGGCACGAACCACGCCTGCGTCCAGCGCGTGGTGTTCCGTCAGCGGAGTCCCACCGCGACGGCGACCGCCAGATCTTTGATGTGCGAGATGCTCACCGAGAGCGGGATGCGGAGGCCGATCGCCTTCGCGCGCTGCTCGGCGCGGCCGTGCAGCGTCACCGTCGGCTGCCCCATCGGCGTGCGGCGGATCTCGATCTCGCGCCAGCCCACGCCGCGCACCCCCAGGCCGAGCACCTTCGAGACCGCCTCCTTCGCCGCCCAGCGCCCCGCGAGGTGGAGCACGTTGTGGCGGCAGTAGCGCTGCTCCCACTCCGTATACACGCGCCGGAGGAATCTGGCGTCATGCCGCTCCAACACCGCTTTGATGCGGGCCGTCTCGATAATGTCGATGCCCACCTCGCTGGCTTCGCTACTCAACAGTCACTGCCTTCGCGAGGTTGCGGGGCTGGTCGACGTCGTTCCCGCGCTTGTCGGCGATGTGGTACGCGAGCAGCTGCAGTGGCACGACCGCGAGCGCGGGCGAGAGCAGCTCGTTCGTCGCCGGGATGCGGATGACCTCGTCGGCGTGCTGGGTGATCTCCTCGTCGCCGTCGGTGGCGAGCGCGATGACTACTCCGGCGCGCGCGCGGACCTCCTGGATGTTCGAGAGCATCTTCTTGTACACGGAGTCGCGGAGCGCGATGGCCACGACCGGCAGGTCCTTGTCGATGAGCGCGTTCGTGCCGTGCTTCATCTCGCCGGCGGCGGTCCCCTCGGCGTGGATGTACGAGAGCTCCTTCAGCTTCAGCGCGCCCTCGAGCGCCGTGGGGTAGTTCACGCCGCGGCCGAGATGCAGGAAGTTCTTGGCCTTGTGATAGCGGTAGGCCAGCCCGCGGATCTTCGGCTCCTCGCGCAACACCGCGTCGACGAGCGTCGGCAGATGGAACACCTCGGCCAGGAGCTTGGCCGCGAGATCCGGCGCGATCGCGCCGCGCCGCTGCGCGAGGTAGATCGCGAAGAGGTAAAGGTCGACCAGCATCGCGGTGTACGCCTTCGTCGACGCGACGCTGATCTCCGGACCGGTGTGCAGGTAGATGACGTCGTCCGTGACGCGCGTCGCCTCGCTGCCGACCACGTTCGTGAACGTCAACAGTCGCGCGCCGCGCTCCTTCGCCGCGTGCATCGCTGCGAGCGTGTCGGCGGTCTCGCCGGATTGCGTGACCGCGACGGCGAGCTGGCCGGGCGACACGACCGGATCGCGGTAGCGGTACTCCGACGCGATCTCCACGTCGCAGGGGATGCGGGCGAGGCGCTCGATCAGGTACTTGCCGACGAGCGCGGCGTGTGAGGCCGTCCCGCAGGCGACGAAGGTGATCCGCGGCAACGCGTTCACGAACGCGTCGGTGAGCTTCACATCCGTGTCGAACACCACGAGACCCGTCGCGCGGTCGACGCGCCCGAGCAGCGTGTCCGAGATCGAGCGCGGCTGCTCGAAGATCTCCTTGAGCATGAAGTGCTTGTATCCGGACTTCGCCGCGGCGATGGGATCGAGGTCGATCCTCTTCTCGGGTCGCTCGATCGCGGCACCGTCGTCGATCCGGCGGAAGTGGACACCCGAGGCGGTCACGACCGCCAGGTCCCCCGCCTCGAGGAAGCTCATCTCGCGGGTGTGCTCGAGCAGCGCGGTCATGTCCGACGCGACGAAGTTCTCGCTCTTCCCGTGACCGACGATCACGCCACCGGCGTTGCTGATGCGCGCGGCGACGATGGTCCCCGGGTCGGTGGTCGAGATGAACACCAGCGCGGCCGCGCCCTCCAGGCGCGGGAGCACCGCGAGGGCTGCGTCCTCGAGCGACTTTCCCTTCTTCAGCTCGTCCTCGAGGAGATGCACCACCACCTCGGTATCCGTCTCGGAGGTGAAGCGGTGCCCGGCCGCGACCAGCGGGGCCTTCAGCTCCTCGAAGTTCTCGATGATGCCGTTGTGGATGACCGCGGTCGCAGAGGTGCAGTCGACGTGCGGGTGGGCGTTCTGCTCGGTGGGCCGCCCGTGCGTCGCCCACCGCGTGTGCCCGATCCCGGTGGTCCCCGCGGACGGGTGCTTCGCGACGACCCCGGCGAGGTTGTCCAGCTTCCCCTCAGCCCGCATGACGTCGAGGTGGCCGTTCATCTGGAGCGCGACGCCGGCCGAGTCGTAACCGCGGTACTCGAGCCGGCGCAGACCGCCCATGAGCAGCGGCAGCGCGGTGCGCGGACCGACGTAGCCGACGATGCCGCACATCTAGATCAGCTCCCGCATCGCGATCTCTTCGAGCCTCCGCGCGGTGGTCGAGGCCATCGACTCATCGCGCGCCTCCACGGTGATGCGCAGCACCGGCTCGGTGCCGGACGGCCGCACGACGATGCGACCGGCCTCGGCGAGCCGCGTCTCGGCCTCACGCACCGCGTCGGCGAACGCCGGGATCTGGGCCCACTCGCCGCGCCGCGGCGCGCGCACGTTGCGCGTCACCTGCGGCCAGTGCTCGAGGTCGGCCGCCAGCTCGTGGAGGGCGCGGCCTTCCGAGCGCAGCAGGTGGTGCAGCTCGAGCGCGGTGAGGATGCCGTCGCCGGCGGTCGACACCTTGCGGAAGATGACGTGGCCCGACGGCTCGCCGCCGAACAGCGCGTCCTCCTTCTCCATCGCTTCCCAGACGTAGCGGTCACCGACCTTGGACCGTACAAGTCGGATGCCATCGCGCGCCAGGACGGCCTCCAGGCCGCCGTTGGACATTACCGTGCCCACGACGACCGGCGGCACCAGCTTCCCATTGCGGGCGAAGTGCCGGGCCACCAGGCCCAGGACGACATCGCCGTCGTGCACCTGGCCACGGGCATCGACGCTGATCACCCGGTCGCCGTCGCCGTCGAACGCGAAGCCGATGTCGGCCTTTCGGTCGACGACCGCGCGGGCCAGGGCCTCCGGCGCGGTCGCACCGCAGCCCGCGTTGATGTTCTCGCCGTCGGGCTTGTCGAAGAGCGTCAGCACCTCAGCGCCGGCGCGCGCGAACACCGACGGTGCCACGCGATAGGTCGCGCCGTTCGCGCAGTCCAGCACGACGCGCACGCCGGAGAGTGGCGGGGCGATCGTCCCGAGGAAGTCCTCGTACTCCTTCACCAGGCCGCGCGAGTCGCCGACGAGCCCGATCCCGCCCTCGGTCGGGCGCGGCAGGCGGTCGTCGCCGGTCATCTCCGCCTCGACCTGCTCCTCGACCGCGTCGGCCAGCTTGAGTCCCCTGTGATCGAAGAACTTGATGCCGTTGTCCGGCGCGGGGTTGTGCGACGCGCTGATGACCGCGCCGGCGACGAAGTCCTTGGTGCGCGCCAGGTACGCGAGCCCGGGCGTCGGGATGTGCCCGACGAGGCGAACGTCGATGCCCACCGAGCAGAGACCCGCGGCGAGCGCGCCCTCCAGCATCCGGCCGCTCCGCCGGGTGTCGCGCCCGACGACGACCGCGTGCCCGCGGCCGCCCAGCACGTGCCCCGCCGCCCGCCCGAGGCGCAGCGCGAGCTCCGGCGTCAGCTCCAGGTTGGCGATGCCGCGGACGCCGTCGGTCCCAAAGAGTCGACTCATGCCCGGGTCCAAGCGAATCTGCTCATTTGCTTCTAATGGTGAGCGTCACCCGCTGCGGTTGCACGCTCTGCACGGTGACACCGGTGGGCACGCGCACGACGGCGTCCACGGTGTACGTCCCGGGTCCTTTGCCGGTTGCGTCGACGGTGACCACGACCTGATCCACCGTCATCGCGGTCAGCGCCGGGGCGGGTCCGGCGACCGTGACGGTGACGCTACCGACGTCGGTCTCGGCCACGAAGCTCGAGCCGACGTTCTGGATCTGGACCGCTTCGAGGAACGGCCGGGTGCCCGCGAGCGGGACGACGGTCACCGTCACGCTCACGTCGACCGGCTGCAGGAGCGTCACGCCGTCCGGAAGGACGAGCGGGACGCGGAACGTCTTGGTCGCTGCCAGGGCGGTCACGTCGACGGCCGCCGTGTCGATGCGCTCGATCTGCGCGAGGACCGCCTGGTCGCCCGAGATCGTGACCGCGACCGGATCGGTGGTCACGCGAGAGGACCAGTAGCCTGCCGCGACCGTGCCGTGCAGCGACCAGAGCAGGGGCACGGTGCGCGTCGTCGCGGTCGGCAGTAACGGCACAGAGACGACAACGACTCCCGGTTCGACCTGCAGCCCGTCGATGGGGAGGCCGCTCGCGTCCACCGGGATCGCCGGCGCGCTCTGTGTGAGATCGGTGGTGACGTCGCCGAAGCGCACGGTCGCGAAGACCGCGGCGATCTGCGCCACGGCGCTCTCCGGCCCGACGACGCGGACCTCCTTCGGCGACACCGAGGTCTGCGCAGCCTGCGAGCCCTTCGGCGGCTCGTTCGCGAACTTCGTCTGCACGACGACGTTGCGCGAGGTGATGCGCTCGAGCCGGACCGAGACGGTGGCGGGCGTGACGTCGACCACCTTCACCGCTCCGTTCGACGTGGTCACGAGCACCTTCGCGTCGTGCGGCTCGGGCCGGCTCGCGTCGACGCCAGCGAGATCGAGCGTGGCGTGTAAGTCGGAGAGGGCCATGCGATCCGCGACGCCCTCAGGACCGCGGAGCGTCACGCCCACGTCGCCGAGCTGGCCGCGGAGCACGAAGCCCACTGGGACATCGGGGCGCTCGACCGGGACGCGCCCGTCGAACGCCGCGACGATCTCGCGCGGCGCCGCGTTCTGCGCGTTGGCGATCGCGAACACGACGGCAACGAGGACCGCGACGGCCTTCAGTGGGAAGTCGTGCATCAAGATGCGGCGAAGATCGAGACGTCGCGGCCAGAGGGGCCGCAGCGCGTTGCTGGCGCGCACGGCTAGGAGGCCTTCGTGCGGAACGGCAGCGGCTGGATGCGCGTACGGAGCAGCGACGCGAGGACCCGGCGGAGCCGCTCCTCGTCGAGGCCGCCGATCATGCGGCCGTTCGAGGCCACGCTGATGCCCTGGGTCTCCTCGGAGACGACCACGACGACCGCGTCGGTCTGCGAGCTGATCGAAAGGGCGGCACGATGCCGCATGCCGTAGCGGTGCGAGCGCTCCTGCGTGTCCTCGAGCGGAAGCAGACACGCGGCCGCGACGATCTGATCGCCGCGCACGATGACCGCGCCGTCGTGGAGCGGCGAACGCGTCATGAAGATGGACGCGAGCAGCTCCGCCGTGAGGCTGCCGTTCACCGGCACGCCGGTCTCGCTGTAGTCCTGCAGACCGGTCGCGCGCTCGACCACGATGAGCGAGCCGTGATGCGCTTCGGCGATGAGGAGCGCGGCGCGCACGAGCTCGTCGACGACGTGCTCGACCTGCTCCTCGGCGACCGGCGCGAGCAGGCGGTTGAGCGGGCCGAGCTGTCCGATCTGACCGAGGACGCGCCGTAGCTCTGGCTGGAAGACAACAGCGATGGCGATGAGGCCGAAGGCGAAGAGCGCTTGGAGCACGAACTGCGTGAGACGCAGCTGCATCAGCACCGAGAGCCCATACACCGCGACGAGCACGAGCACGCCGAGAAGGAGCTGGACCGCGCGCGTGCCGCGGATGAGGACGAGCACGTAGTAGACGAAGACCGCGACGATGAGGATGTCGAGGACGTTGGTCCAGCCACAGCATTGCCCGCGGAACAGCAGATTCAGCTGATCGTTGATCCAGCTCACTAGAAGGCCCGCGCCAGCTGCTCGACCTCCGCGGCAAGCTCGGTGCGCCCATCGAGCTTCAGCGCGACGATGAGGAGCTGCACCTTCGCCTTGGCGAGGTCGCGCTTGCCGAGGCTCTTCGCGACGTCGACCAGCAGCCGCTGCGCGTCGTGATCCGCGATCCCCGCGGCGATGAGCTGGAGGAGCAGATCCGACGCCGCGTCCATGCGCCCGTCGGCGATGTAGCGGCGCGCCGCCTCGAGCGCGGCCGTCGCGCCGCGCGGGTCGCCCTTCGCGAGATAGCGCGCGGCGGTCGCCTCGACCGCGAGCGCGGCTGTGTCGGCTCCGATCGGCTCGCCGTCGGTGCTCGCGGCCGGCGGTGCGCCCCAGGCGTCGCCGCCTCCGGTCGGAGGCGTACTCCACGCCTCGCCCGAAACCTCGGGCTCCGCGGATCCGCTCCACGACGTCGCCGAGTGGACGGGCGGCAGCTCGTAGTGCTCGGGGGCCGGCGCCTCGGGACCCGCTCCGGTGAACGCGGTGCGCATCAGCGCCTCGCGGTCGTCTTTCGATTCCTTGGGCTTGGGGATCGCCGCGCCCGCGGCATGCGCGACCTCGACCAGCTCGGCGTTCCCCGGCATGCGCTCGAGCGCGTACGCCGACTCGTTCTGCGCGCGGTACGAGTCGCCGTCGTCGATCGCGGACTTGATGTAGCGCACGTACTCGTGGACCGCTTCCTCGGCCTCGCCGGAGAGCGCGAACGCGGCCGCGAGGCGGCGGTGCGCGGCGAGGTCGTGGGGATCGAGCGCGATCGCCTCGCGGTAGAGCGCGATGGCCGCCGCTCGCTGGTCGGCCTTCGCCAGCGCCGCGCCGCCGTCGAGGAGCGCGCGCAGGGCCGCGGGCCGGTCTTCCTGCTCCACGAGCACCTTCGCGAGCCCGCGATAGCCGCCGTCGGCCGAGGGGAAATGCTGCACCAGGTAGCGGAACTGCTCCTCGGCCTGCCGCAAACGCCCGCCCTGCAGGCTCTTCAGGCCCGAGGCGAGGGCGACCTTGTAATTGAAGTCCGCGGAGCTACCCAACCGGTTCAGTGTGCGCCGTCCGTGAACGCCGCCGCAATCAACGCTCGGCGGCAGCCATTTAGCGCTTCGTGAACTGTGGCGCCTTGCGGGCGCGCTTCAGACCGGGCTTCTTCCGCTCCTTGGCCCGCGGATCGCGGGTCAGCAGGCCGGCCTGACGGAGGGCTTTGGTGTTCTCCTTGTCGACCTGCAGCAGAGCGCGCGCGATGCCGTGGGCGATCGCGCCGACCTGGCCGGTGACCCCACCACCCTGGACCTTGATCATCGCGTTGAACTTGCGGACGGTGTTGGTCACTCCGAACGCAGCCGTGGCGCGCTCCACCAGACCGTCGCGGCCGAAGTACTCGTCGAGTGGCTTGCCGTTGACGACGACGGCGCCCTCACCGGGGACGAGGCGCACCCGCGCGACCGCAGTCTTCCGGCGGCCGGTGCCCTGGAAATACGCAAGGCTCTTCATCGCGTCGCCTCCTTCAGGGCCTGCGGCTTCTGGGCCGCGTGCGGGTGATTCGCGCCGGCGTAGACGTGGAGCTTGCGCATCATCTGGTCGCCGAGCCGGTTCTGCGGGAGCATCCCGCGCACCGCGCGGCGGATGACTTCCTCCGGCCGGCGCGCCAGCAGCGCCTCGAGATTCTCGGCGCGGAAGCCACCCGGGTAGCCCGAGTGGCGGACGTACATCTTGTCTTGCAGCTTCTTGCCGGTGACCTTGAACTTGGCCGCGTTGACGACGATGACCGGGTCGCCCGTGTCCAGGCTCGGCGTGAACGTCACCTTGTGCTTGCCGCGCAGGAGCGTCGCGATCTGCGTCGCGAGACGACCGAGCGTGGCGCCATCAGCGTCCACCACGCGCCATTCGCGCTGGACCTCGCTCATCTTCGCCGAGTACGTTTTCGTCGTCGTCATTCGTCCTGCTCGCTTTCACTTTCGCTGACTCGTCGACCGTCATAGTCCACTTTGATCAGGCACAACCCTTGGGCTGGTGCGCTCGGACCCGCCTGCGCGCGGTCGCCGGATCGCAGGACCTCCGCGAAGCGATCGACCGAGGTCTTCCCCCGACCGACCCATAGGAGGGTCCCGACGATCCCGCGGACCATACCGCGGAGGAACGCATCCGCCTCGATCTCGAACCGGAGGATCGTGCCCTCCTCGCTCCAGACCGCCCGGCGCACCGTGCGCTCCCCGGACACACCCGCGGCGAACGCGGCGAAATCGTGGCGACCCACGAGCCGTGCGCTCGCCTCGCGCATCGCCGCTCGATCGAGCGTCACTGGAAGCCACTGCTCCCGCCGCCGTTCGAGCGGATCGCGCGCCGGCGCGTTCCGGATCCGATATTCATATGTGCGTCCCGTCGCCGAGAACCGGGAGTGGAAGGTCTCCCCCGCCGGCTCAAGACCCGAGATCGCGATGTCCTCGGGGAGAAGGGCGTTGACCCCTCTCTCCATCGTGCTCCCGTCCAGCGCGCTCGCCGTCCGGAAGTCGATCACCTGTCCTGTCGCGTGCACTCCGGCATCGGTGCGGCCCGCTCCGGTGACGCGCACCGGTCCGCCGCAGATCTCCGCGAGCACACGCTCGAGCTCTCCCTGCACCGTCGGCGCGTTCGGCTGGACCTGGAACCCCGCGTACTCGGTCCCGTCGTATGCCACGCGCGCCTTCCAGTGCCGTGCCTCGCCCGCTAGTCCTCCTTTGAAGACGACTTGCCACTGCGCGATGACGCGCGGGCGGTCGTTTTCCGGGGGGTCGCGGTCGAAGCCTTCTTTGGAGCGCTCTTGCTCTTCGTCGCTGACGCGACGCTCTTTGTGGCCGTGGCGGCCTTGCCGGACTCCTCGGCCTTCTCACCACCACCGCGTCGCGGCAGCGAGAGACGGCGGCGGCGCGGCTTCTCCTCGGCCGCTTCGGCGGCCTTGGTCTCGTCGACGCCGGGCATGAGCTCGAGCAGCATCAGCGGGGCCTGGTCACCCACCCGCCGCGGCAGGCGCGTCATGCGCAGGAAGCCGGAGCTGCGATCGGTGTAGCGGTTCGCGAGATCGCTGAAGACCTTGTCCACGATGACCGTCTCGGGCAGCCACGCCGTAGCGCGGCGGCGAGACTCGAGCGAGCCGTCCTTGCCGAGGTTGATCATGCGATCGACGAAGCCGCGGATCTCCTTGGCCTTCGCCTCGGTCGTCTTCACGCGCTCGTAACGGAGCACGGACAGCGTGAGGTTGCGGAGCAGCGAGCGACGGAGGTCGCTCTTGCGGCCGAACTTCCGCTGGTGGATCTGATGCGGCACTAGCCCTCGTCCGTCCCCGGCTCGTCCTCGGCCTCGGCCTCGGTCGCGGTCTCGTCCTCGGCGGACTCGTCGCGCACCGGCGCCTCGATGAGACCGCGCGCCGCGAGGCGCTCCTTGATCTCGTCGAGCGACTTCTTGCCGAAGTTGCGCATGCGGAGCAGCTCCTCGTCCGGGGTCTGCAGGAGCTGGCCGACCTTGGTGATGCCGTGGCGCTTGAGCGAGTTGAAGGCACGCTGCGGCAGGTCGTGGTCCTCGATGGGCATGTCGGCGATCTGCGACGGCAGGCTCGAGCCGTTCGAGCGCTCCGGCTGCGCGATCGCGGCCTGCGAGCGCGTCAGCCCCGCGAACAGCGAGAACTGCTGCACGAGGATGTTCGAGCCCTGGGCGACGGCCTCGTCCGGCGTGGTGGTGCCATCGGTCCAGACCTCGAGGATCAGCCGGTCGTAGTTGGTGACCTGGCCGACGCGCGTGCTCTCGACCGAGAAGTTGACCTTGCGCACCGGACTGAAGAGCGCGTCGATCGGGATGACCTCGATCGGCATGCCCTCACGGCGCTCAGCGGAGTGGAAGCCACGGCCCTTCTCGACCGTGAGCTCCATCCAGAGGGATGACTCGGGCTCGAGCGTCGCGATCGGCGTCTCAGGGTTCACGAGCTCGATCTCCGAGGTCGTGGCGATGTCACCGGCCGTGGCGACGCCCGCGCCCTCCTTCTCGAGGGTCAGGGTCACCGGCTCGTTCGCGAACGAGCGCAGCCGGACGTTCTTCAGGTTGAGGACGATCTGGACGACGTCCTCCTTCACGCCCGGGATGGTCGAGAACTCGTGCGCGACACCGCGCAC
>Ga0137397_10004201_pt1 | contig 10014 bp, 8 predicted proteins | sample czorhiz116metaG_FD_106658 | JGI IMG/M metagenome (GOLD analysis project Ga0137397, IMG submission 106658) | Vadose zone soil microbial communities from Angelo Coast Range Reserve, California, USA - czorhiz1.16 metaG | ecosystem: Environmental > Terrestrial > Soil > Vadose zone | place: USA...
TGCCGGTGATCGAGCGCCTCTCCGGAGTCGCCAACATCCGCTATATCAAGGACGCCTCGTTCAACACCGGGCGCCTGCTGTCCATCATCGAAAGGGTAGGCGGGCGGATGAAAGTGTTCGCGGCCTCCGCTCACATTCCGGCCTGCGTCATGCTGATCGGCGGAGTCGGCTGGATGGCGGGGCCGGCCTGCGTCGCGCCGCGCCAGAGCGTGCGCCTCTACGAGACCTGCCGGCGCGGCGATTGGAGCGCAGCGATGGACGAGCAACGGCCGCTGTGGGCGCTCAACCAGGCCTTCGCCAAATACAACCTCGCCGCGTGCGTCAAGGGCGGCCTGGAGCTTCAGGGCTATGATGTCGGCGCGCCGCTGCCGCCGCAGTCGCCGCTGCCGCCCGAAGGGATCGCCGAGGTGAAGCGGGTCCTGGCCGCGATCGGCGCGCTGCAGACATCGCCAACCAACGCATAGGAGGCACCATGTCGTTCAGAAACGTGTTGATCTCGACCGCAATCACCCTGCTCGCCGCGGGACTGGCAAGCGGCGCCGCCGCCCAGGCGAGAAAAGGCGACGGGCCTTGCGCCGCGGACGCCAAGAAACTCTGCGCCGGCGTCGAGCCGGGGCACGGCAGGATCGTGAAGTGCCTGAAGGACCATGAAGCCGAGGTCTCGCCCGCGTGCCAGAGCGACATGAAGGCCGCCAAGGAACGGGCGGAGCAGGTAAGGGAGGAATGCAAGGCGGACGCGCAAAAATTCTGCCAGGGCATCAAGCCCGGAGGCGGGCGCATTCTCGCCTGCCTGAAGAGCCATCAGGCCGAGCTCGCTCCGGCGTGTGGGGCGGAATTCAACCGAGGCGGGAAACGCTAGCCGGCCGGCTCATTCCGGGATGGACGCACTCGACGAGCGGCTGATCCGCGTCTCCGGAGACGGCGTCCGGCGCGAGCACGGCGAGTTGCGCCCGGGCGAAGTGCGCCCGGTGAAAGCCGACTATCGCGTCGTCGAGAAATGGATGACCCCGGGCGAGGCGTTTCGCGCGGTATGCGCCGTCTGCGTCCAGCACATCGAGGGCAACCGCTCGGGCGCGCTCGCCGCCGCCGATGCGGAATATCTCCACCAGATGCGCGTCGCTCTCCGGCGCCTGCGCACCGCGTTCGAGGTTTTCGCCGACGGCGTTCCACAGGCCGTCGCTGCGCCGCTGCTCGAGGAATTGCGCTGGCTGAGCCGCGCGCTGGGACGCGCGCGCGACTGGGACGTATTCATCGCCGGCGCGCTTCGCCCGGCGCTGGCGCAGCGTTCGCGGCAATCGGGCCTGCGCGCGCTTCGCGACGCGAGCGAGGACCTGAGCGCCGACGCGAGGAGCTCCGCGCACCGCGCGCTGGAGTCGCGGCGCTACTACGCGCTCATGCGCGCCCTGCGCGCGCTGGGCTACGGCGACACGCCGCTCGCGCCGCGCCCGGCCGGCGCGGTGCGCTCGCTGCCCATGCGCCACGCAGTCGCGGTGATCGCCGCGATGGCCCTCGGAGCCAGAAAGCGCGGAAGGAAACTCAAGCGCCTGGATTCTCGGGAGCTCCAGCGGCTGCGCAAAGCGGTAAGACGGCTGCGCTACGGTTTGCTGTTCCTCGCCCCCCTGCTGCCCGAGGCGCGCGTGCGGCCGCTCGCCGAATCGGTCGAGTCCCTGCAGGAAACCCTGGGCGGCATCAACGACTGCGCGGTCGCGGGGAAGCTGGTCGAGCAGGCGCGCGGTCGCGTCCGCGGGTCGCGGCTGCGCAAGGCGCGCAAGCTCCTTCGCAAGAGGATCGCGACGGCGCTCGGCGCCCGCCGCGCCGCGCTCGGGACCCAGTGGGAGGAATTCCGCGCCGCCCATAAAGCGTGGCCCGCACGGGCCGGGGGCGGCCGCACTTGACGCGCCGGGTGCGGGTGGGTATAAAAGCGCACGGGATTCTACAAATCTAAAGCTGCAGCCGCCTCGCGCGGCACCCATCTCTCCAGGTCAGTTCCCTCTTTCCCGAAGTCGGTAGCAAGCCCTCATCAATTTCTCAGGACATTTTCAAATGGCGACAGGCACGGTCAAGTGGTTCAACGATTCGAAGGGTTTCGGTTTCATCACTCCCGACGACGGCGGCAAGGATCTCTTCGCCCATTTCTCGGCGATCCAGGGGAGCGGCTTCAAGACCCTGAAAGAGAATCAGAAGGTGTCCTTCGACGTCGCCCAGGGACCCAAGGGCCCGCAGGCCCAGAACATCCGGCCCGTCGAGTAGCAGGCAGACGATCCTGGAGCCGCGGCTCCGGGATTCGCGCGGAGGGGCGGCGGCGGGGCTCTAGCTACTCGTCGTCGCTGCGGATTTCCGGGTAGCCTTCCTTCGCCTCGTGGCGCTTCCCGTCCTCGTCGTACCAATGTAGCTTCCCGGCCGCCTCGCCCTTGGTGAGCTTGTGCGAGCCGTCGCAAAAGGGCAGGTTGGCCGACAGGCCGCAGGCGCAGATCCACTGCGATTCTCCGCCGACTTTCACCTCGTACGGGTGGTCGCGGTGGCGTTTCACGATTCGAGCCATGAAGGTCTCCTGGATGTTGGTTAACGCATCATAGACTTCGCCGAGGCGTCTAGCGTTCCCGCGTCATCGTAAGAGCCCTCATCAAGGAGACTGCATGTCACGCATGCTGACCGCCGCCGCGGCGTTGGTTTTCGCCAGCGGCGCCCACGCCCAGGCGCCGGCGGGCGACGACTATCCCTCGCGAACGATCCACATCCTGGTCGGATTCACTCCCGGCGGCGGGCCCGACATCACCGCGCGCTACATCGCGCAAAAGCTCGGCGAGGTCTGGAAGCAGCAGGTGATCGTCGACAACCGCCCGGGCGCGGGCGGCACCATCGCCGCGGGGACCGTGGCGCGCGCCGCTCCCGACGGCGCCACGCTGCTCTCGGTGTCCTCCGCGCATGCGGTCGCCGCAGCGATCTACCCCAAGCTTCCGTACGACACCTTCAAGGATCTCGCCGGAATCACGCAGACCGCGAGCTCGAGCTACGTGCTGGTGGTTTCGCCCGCGCTCGGCATCCATTCGGTCGCCGAGCTGCTCGCTCTGGCGAAAGCGAAGCCGGGCCAGCTCAATTTTTCCTCGGCGGGCGTGGGCAGTGGCACGCACTTCGCCGGAGAAATGTTCAAGGCGATGGCGGGGATCGACGTGGTGCATGTGCCCTTCAAGGGGATCCCGGAGTCGCTCACCGAGACCATGACCGGGCGCGTGCAGTTCTTCATGGCGCCGATGGCGAACGGCGTAAACCTGGTGCGCGAGGGCAAGCTCACCGGCCTCGCCGTGTCCTCGGGCCGGCGCGATCCGCTGCTGCCCGACCTGCCCACAGTCGCGGAAGGCGGCGTGCCGGGCTACGAATCGATCCTGTGGTTCGGGCTGCTGACCTCCTCGGGCGTGCCGCGCCCCATCGTCGACAAGCTCAACCGCGAGATCGTACGCATACTCGGCGACGCCGAGACGCAAAAGCGCTTCGCTCTCATCGGCATGACGCCGCGTCCGATGAGCCCGGAAGCCTTCGACAAGCTGATCCGCGACGACGCTGCGGTTTTCGCCAGGATCGCGCGCGAGGCGAACATCAAAGCGGAGTAAAATCCGCTCCGTGGCGGTCGTTGCGGAAAAAACGGATATCGCGGCGCTGACGGGCGAGGTCGCCGAGCACCTGCGAGGCCTGCGCCGGCGCCTCGCCGAGGAAATCAGGACCTACCCCACACCGATTCCGCGCTGCGACGCGCAGTTCAACCACCTGTACGAGCAGCAGGGCAGGCTCGCACGCGAGCTGGAAAGAATCGAGAGAGAGAAACCCGCTCGCGCGCTGATCGAGCAATTCATCGCCTCGGCGCCCTATACGGACGACCCGTCGGAGCGGGATTTCCGCTCCCGCATCGGCAAGAAGCTTCACTCCCTGGCCTCGGTGTAGCCGAGGAAGCTCTCGGGACTCACGCGCAGCGCCGCTCCTGTGGGGCATGCGCGCACGCACGCCGCGCCGCCGGGAAGATCCTTGCACATGTCGCACTTCACGGCCTTCTTCGGGATGTCCTGGGACTCGGGCTTGGGCTCGAGGCCGGGCTCCGGCCCGATTCCGAACATGAGCCAGGACACGAGGCCGGGCGGTTTGCGCGCCGGGTCGACGGGAGCGAGCTGGATCACGCCGTAGGGGCAGTTGCGCTCGCAGTTGCCGCAGCCGATGCAGGTGTCGTTGATGAACACCTCGCCGTTCGCCGAGCGGTGGATCGCGTCCGGCGGGCAGTCCTTCATGCAGTGCGGATGCTCGCAGTGCCGGCACGAGGTCGGGACGTGGATCTGGGCGAAGCTCGGGCCGGCCGCGCGGTCCAGGCGCGAGGTGCCGTCGTGCACGTCGGCGCAGGCCTTCTCGCAGTGGTCGCAGCGGATGCACAGCGACTCGTCGATGAGCAGCACGTCGGTCGCTTCTCCCACGCCCTGCTGCAGGAGGAATGCGATGACGTTGCCCGGGTCGGGCTGGGCTTCCATCGCGGCGTTGACGCGCATGCGATCGAGGAACCTCGTCTCCATTTCCTTGCGCCACTCGGTGTTGCGCGCGAGCACGCGCTTGAAGGTGTCGGCGTTGAGCACCACCACCTCGGTGGTCACCGCGGCCTTCACCGTCGCGGTGCGCGGCGTCTCGGTGATCAGCGCCATCTCGCCCACGTAGTTGCCCGCGGAGAGATACGAGAGCACCACCTCGCGCCCGGCGATGATGCGCGAGATCATGACCGAGCCGCGGCGGATGAGGTACAGGCCGTCGGCCGGGTCGCCCTCCTTGAACAGCACCTCGCCCCCGGCGCAGCGGCGCACCTGCACGCCGTCGGTGACCAGCTCCTCGAGCTCCGCGTCGGGCAGCATCGGCGCGAGGTAGGCGCGCACGGCGCGCTTCATGAAGGTCTTGTCGACGACCTTGCGCACCGACTCGACCGAGGCGATGAGCTTGAGCATCGTGCGCCGCGGCGCCTCGACCAGCACGCAGTCGCGGCCCGCCCTGACGGTGCTCGAGCGCCGGCGTCCGGACACCAGACCCAGCTCGCCGAAGAATTCCCCGGTACCCATGCGGATCACGTTCCCGCCCGCGGCCTCGATCAGCGCTTCGCCCCCGACCACCATGAAGAAGGAGTTGGTGTAGTCGTTCTTGTTGAAGATGATCTCGCCCTCACGCGGGGCAAGGAGCTCGCTCTCGAGCATGAACTCGCGCAGCTGCAGGCGGTTGATGCTCAAGAGCAGGGGCGCGTTGTCGTCGACGAAATCGAGCACCTCCGCGACGCTCCTGCCGCGCGCGAACGCGGCGAACTTCCGCTCGAGCAGCGGCTCGTCGGCCGGCGCGACGGATTTCCCCAGCGCGAATTCCACCGCTTCGTATCCCTGGTTCATCGCCTGCTTGATGAGGGGGTAGCCGCCGAGCGCGCCGATGATGTACAGGCCTTTGACGTTGGACTCGTAGCGGTCGGTGAGCCGAGGCACGGCGTTGGGGTCGGCGCTGGGGAATTTCACGCCGAAGCCCTCGACCAGCTTGCGCGGCGGTATGCCGCCCAGGCGCGCGATGATGCGGTGGCACTCGATCGTGTCCGGGCCGTCGGGCGTCCTGACCTTGAAGCGCAGCGGCACTTCGCCGCCGGCGTCGTCGATCTTCATCGCCGTGGTCCCGTAGCGGCACTCGAGCTTGCCTTCCTTGATGGCGTTCAGCACCAGCGTGAGGTTGCCTTCCTTGCAGCGCGCGAATTCCTCGTTGCGGTTGATGAGGATCACCTGGTTCTGCTCGGCGAGCGCGGTCGCGTTCTCGATCGCCGCGTCGCCCGCGCCGACCACGACGATGGTCTCGCCGTCGAAGGCCTGCGGATCGTCGAGCTGGTACTGCACCCGCGGCAGGTCCTCGCCCGCGACGCCGAGCGTGCGCAGGTTGCCCTGCAGGCCGATCGCGAGGATCACGCTGTTCGCGAAGAAGGTCTCGCCCGACTTGGTGCCGATCTCGAAGGCCCCGCTCTTCCCGCCGATCGCGACCACCTCCTGGCCGTAACGGATGTCCACGCCGAGCTTCGCGATCTCGACGTTCCAGGTGTCGAGCACGATCTCGCGCTTGCCCGCCGCGAAGCTCAAGGGGCTGCGCAGCGGCAGGATCTGCGGCTCGGCCATGACGTGCTTGCCCTTTTGGTACTTGTAGATGGTGTTCGAGGCGTGGTCGGCGGCCTCGAGCAGCACGTAGGGGATGTCGAGCTCGGCGCAGTGCGCGGCCGCGGACAGCCCGGCCGGCCCCGCGCCGATGATGCAGATCGCGTTGCGCCGGAATTCGATTCGCTGGTCGAAGTTCGCCATGGTCACCTCACGGTCTTGCCCAGATTGGCGAGCGCGGCGCGGAAGCCCTCCGGCTTGAATCGCTCGTCGTTCCTGACCTGCGCGTACACGCGGTCGAGCGCCGCGTTGGCGGAGCGCACGGACTTGAGCTCGCCGCGCTTTGCGAGAAAGTTGAGCACGCTGCCGATCGCCATCGTCGCCTGCTCGGCGCCGGCGTAGTCACTGTACTGGCCCGCGAACCCGTCGTCGATCAACCCCGAGAGGATGCCGCGTAGATCCTTGCCGTCGAAGCTCCTCTGTGCGAGCTGCGCTACCAGCCGGTCGAGCCCGGCCCGCAGCTTCTTCGCGGTCTCCACTGTGTCGCCGCCTTCGCCGGCGACCGCCTTATACAGGGCCGACACCTGCTCGTTGTAGTCCTGCTCCTCGGCGGGGAGCGCCTGGCGGACGATCTGCCGCAGCATCAGCAGGTTCGCGTCGTTGAAGCGGATGCGCCCGGGCCCCGTGCCCTGCCTGGGCGTCCAGCGCACGTCCGTCATCGGGTGGTGGCAGGCGTGGCAGTCGAACACGACCAGCTCGGGGAACAGGCCGTCGTGGCTGCGCTTGGGATCGAGCAGCACGTCGAGCAGCTCTTGCGCGACGATCGCCTGGCCGATCGCCCACACGCGCACGCCGTCCCAGGTGTGCTTGCGCTTCTGCCAGTCGGCGTCGATGACGAAGTGCGGCGGCTCGGTCTGGGTGAACGTGTCGAGCTCGAAGCTCATGCGCGGGTGCCCGGCGCCCATCATGCGGTGCGTGACCAGCTTGTCCTTGTTGCCGAAGTGGCACGACAGGCACAGGCGCGCCTGCGCCACCGGCTCGCTGGTCGGGTACAGGCCGCGCGCGAGGTTGTCGGCGTGGCTCGCCCCGGGGGCGACGTGCGAGCGGATCCAGTGCTCGGAGGGGCCGTGGCAGGCCTCGCAGCCCACGCCGTCGGCGAGCTTGAAGCGCTCGCCGCGCCGGTCGGCCGGAGGATTGTCGGTGTGGCAATCGAGGCACAGCTTCGCCGTTTGAGCCGGCTCCTTCAAACCGAGGTTGCGCGCGATGCGTTGCGAGCGCTCCTCGAACAGCACCGAGTAGGCCTTGTTGGCGTGCTTGTCGACGCGCGACCAGGTGACGTACTCGGTCTGCAATACGTTGGAGTCTTTCCACGGGGTGACCGAGCCATGGCACAGGCTGCTCGCGCAGTTGACGACGCCGAGATGCTTGCCGGGCGCCTCGTAGGGCAGCGGCGCGTCGGCAGCCGCGGCAGGGAGGGCCGCGAAGAGGAAGAGGGCGAGCAATCTCATGGCTTGTCCTCCACCGTCCACACGCTTCCGTCGGGGCGCAGGTAGAGGCGCTCCTCTTCCTCGCGCGTGAAGGGGCGCGAGCCGATGCGCCCGAAGACGGCGATCTGGCCGCCGGTCTCGTCGACCGCGCGGTCGCGATCGAGGCCCTTGGCGAGCGCGAGCGCCGGCGACGCCGTTTCGCGCCAGGCGATCAGCCGCGGCCTGGGCTCCGGGCTGAAGCCGTAGAGCTTGGGCTGGATCTCGGGCGAGGTAAGCTGGATCACCTTGAGCCCGTTCTTTCCGTCGGCGACATAGGCAAAGGCCGAGGCATTGGTCGAGCCCACGATCACGTCGCGCGCGTCGTCGAGCTTTCCGCCGGCGGTGAATTTCGTCATGAGCTTCGGCGCCTCGGGTTTCTCCACGTCGATGATCGCGAGGCCTTCGCGGCCGGCGGCGACGTAGGCGTAGGTGCGGGCCACGTAGATCCGCCGCGCGTCGGCGAGGGCGACGCGCGAGCCGGGGACGAGCCGCGGTCTCGCGGCTTGCGTCACGTCGATCGCCGCGACCCCCTCGCGGTCGGCGACGAAAAGATACCGGAACTGCAGCGCCGACGCTCGCGCCTCCTGCAATGGCACGGTCGCGACGAGCTTCGGCTTCAGCGGCTCGGCCAGGTCCAGGATGACGATGCCCGCGTCGGCGGCGATGTAGACGGTGTTCCCGCCGATCGTCAGGTGGCGCGCGCCTTTCAGCACGCCGTTGTCGTTCCAGGTCAGCGCGCGCTTGAGGAAATTGTTGCGCGGCTCGCCGTCGGCGAGGGTGTTCACGTCGATCAGGATCAGGCCTTCTTCCGCGTCGGACACCAACGCGTAGTTGTAGATGGGATGGAAAGGCTGCTCCTGGTTGATCTTGCGCATCAGATCGCCTTTGTTGCGGTTCGGCGCAATCGACTGGTTGGTGGGGAGCGCGACGCAGGTCGCGTTGCGGGACGCGACGTGGGTGTCGTGGCCGAGCGGCGAAAACGGCGCGGAGATGATGCGCTGGGACACGCCCTTGTTCGCGATCGAGGCGACGTCGTAGACGCGCATTCCGCCCGGCCCTTCGGCAGCGTAGAGGTACTCGCCGCGCAGCGCGACGCACGCCGCCGGGCCCGCCGTGCCGTGGTCGTGCGCCTCGGGCAGGCGCAGAGCGCGCTGCTCATGCTCCGCGTACCAGTCGGGGTAGGCGTAGCGGTGGAGGTAGCTGCCAATCACCGCCTGCGGCTCGTCCCATTCGGTCACCTGCACCGCCTCGACGTGCTTCTCGTCTCCAAGCCACGCGTTGAAGCCGACGAAGTTCACGAAGTTGGTCCCGTGCAGGAGCAGCTGCGCCATGATGGCGTTGTTGTCGTTGTCGCGCGAGACGTGGCAATCCGAGCAGGTCTTGGTCTCGGTCTTTCTTTCGGTGTGCGGGTAGTGCGGCGCGAACGCCTGCGACGAGAAACCGCTCGCGGCGATCGGCGGCTGCTGGATGTAGATGCGCTCGCGATTGGCGTTGGTCGAGGAGAGCACCAGCGCGGAAGACGAGCGGATCGGCGCGACGCGCCCGCCCTTCACCGGCCCTTGGCGCCCGAGCTGGAACACATCGTCGCGCGAGACCTGCGGATTGTAGGTGGCGTAGTTGCGCGTCTCGCCGCCCTCGTAGTGCTGCCGCTCGGTCTTCCAGTTGGCCTGGATCGGGAGGTGACAGCCGCTGCAGCTCGTGGTCCAGGAGACGTGGCAGGTGTAGCAGGCCATCTTGTCGTTGCCGTGCGCGTAGTCCGGCGCGCCCGCTCCCCATTTGCCGGCGCGGCCCTCGTCGCCCGAGTGCATCAGCTTGGCGCGCGCTGCCCTGGCGTTGTACTTGGGATGGCCCGGCGTGACCGTGTCCTTCACCAAGGTCATCTCCCATTCACGCTCGGGGTCGAGGGCCGAGCGCTGGTAGAGCTTGCCCTTCCTCCACTCGAAGCGTCTGCGCCCGTCCTGTGTGCGAAGCAACGTCAGGTCGAGGCCCCCGGGGCGCGCCGCTGGTCCCGAGGTGCGCAACGCAGGGTACTTGTCCACGGTGCCGTGGCAGTCGGTGCAGTCGATCTCGATCGCCGCGGCCACCTCGCCGTAAATGTGCCCGTTGCCGTGCGCGTCCTGCGCGAAATGGCAGTCGACGCAGTGCATCCCGAGGTCGAGGTGGATCGAGGTGAGGTGCACGGCCTTGGCGAATTTCTCCGGGTCGTCGTCCGATACCGCCTGCCCTTGAGCGTCGAGCAGCGTCCCTTTACGGTCGCGCTTGAACACCTTCCGGAAATTCCACCCGTGGCCGTGATAGTCGGCGAATTGCGCGGCCTTGAGCTTCGGATTGAGCGTTGCCACGTCCTTCAGGAA
>Ga0137397_10004203_pt1 | contig 10012 bp, 8 predicted proteins | sample czorhiz116metaG_FD_106658 | JGI IMG/M metagenome (GOLD analysis project Ga0137397, IMG submission 106658) | Vadose zone soil microbial communities from Angelo Coast Range Reserve, California, USA - czorhiz1.16 metaG | ecosystem: Environmental > Terrestrial > Soil > Vadose zone | place: USA...
CTTTGACACAGCCCCACGGTCCCCAGTCTGGGGGCCTCCTTCGGCCGCGGCGCGATGACCAACCACTGGGCTGACCTCGAGAACGCGAAGGTCTTCCTCATCGAGGGCTCCAACGCGGCCGAGAACCACCCGATGGCGATGAAGTGGGTCCGCAAAGCGCAGGAGAAGGGCGCGAAGATCATCCACGTCGACCCGCGCTACAACCGCACCTCCAACATCGCCGACGTCTACGCGCGCATACGGCCCGGCGCGGACATCGCCTTCCTCGGCGCGGTCATCCGGTTGGTGATCGAGAACGGCTGGTACGACGCCGAATACGTGAAGCTCCACACCAACGCGCTCTATCTGGCCCGGGGCGACTTCGGCATCGAGAACGGCCTGTTCAGCGGATATGACCGCGAACAGCACAAGTACGATACCGTTTCCTGGGGGTATCAACTCGGCAAGGACCAGAAGCCGCTGAAGGCGAAATCGCTCGACGATCCCCAGTGCGTGTTCCAGAAGCTGCGCCACCATTTCTCGCGGTACACGCCGCAGGTCGCGGAACAGATCTCGGGCATTCCAGCGAAGCAGGTCGAGGAGATCGCCGAGCTGTTCGCCAAGAACCGGCCCGGCACCATCCTCTACGCGCTGGGCATGACCCAGCACACGGTCGGCGTCCAGAACATCCGCTGCTACTGCATCCTCCAGCTCCTGCTCGGCAACATCGGGAAGATCGGCGGCGGCGTGAACGCGCTGCGCGTCGAGCCCAACGTGCAAGGCGCCTGCGACATGTCGGTGCTCTACAACTACTGGTTCGGCTACAACGATACCCCCGTCCACACCCAGCCCACGCTCGCGGCCTGGACGAAGAGTAACGGGACCTTCAACCGGAAGATGGTGGTGAACGGGCTCAAGGCCTGGTTCGGCGAGAACGAGACCCCCGACAACGAGTTCGGATACGGCTGGCTCCCGAGGCGGAGCGCGAAGAAGGACTACGGCACCTTCGGCATCATCGACGACGCTTACGCCGGGAAGATGAAGCTCCTCTGGGTGCTCGGGCAGAACCCGATGGTCACGAGCCCCAACCTGAGCTACGTCCGGGAGTCGCTCGCGAAGGTCGAGATGATGGTGGTGCAGGAGCTCTGGGAGACGGAGACGGCGGCGTTCTGGCAGGAGCCCGGAGTCGACGCGAAAAAGATTCAAACGGAAGTGCTTCTGCTCCCCGCCGCGTACTTCATGGAGAAGGAAGGCTGCCTGAGCAACTCCGGCGGGCTCGTCCAGTGGCGTTATGCAGGCGTGAAGCCGCCAGGCCAGGCGCGGTCCGACCTGGAGGTGATCGACGAGGTCTTCCGCAGGGTGCGCGACCTGTACAAGGGGTCCAGCGATCCACGGGACGCCGCTCTCCTCAAGGCCAACTGGAGCTACCCGAAGGACGGGCTCGCCGAGGCGGTGCTGCAGGAGATCAACGGGCGCGCTTGGAAGGAGGTGCCCGCCAAGCAGCTCAAGGCGGGCGATCTGGTCGCCGGAATCGGCGAGCTCCAGGCGGACGGCTCGACATCGTCGGGCGCCTGGATCTACGCCGGCTGCTTCGGACGCGGCAAGAACCTGACCAAGCGCCGCGACTTCAGGGCCGAGCGGCTGAAGCACGTCGGGATCACGCTCAACTCGACCTACGCGTGGACCTGGCCGGGCAACATGAAGATCCTCTACAACCGCGCCTCCTGCGACGCTCAAGGCCAGCCGATGCCGGCGCGCGACGCGAAGGGAACCATCCTCGCCGCGGCAGTTCCGACGATCGAGTGGGACAAGACGTCGAAGAAGTGGGTGGGCATCGACGTCCCCGACGTCTCCGATCCCAACCAGGGCCCCGACGTGCCCGCGTTCCGGATGGGCGCCGAGGGCGTCGGCAAGCTGATGGCCAATCCCTACGCCGACCCGGACGCGAAGGAGCCGGGGATGCCGCGCGACGTGGCGTACGTGCCCAAGGACGGGCCGTTCCCCGAGTTCTACGAGCCGGTGGAGAGCCCGGTCGCCAATCCCCTGCACCCGCAGACGCAGATCAACCCGTGCCTCCACTATCCGCGCGTCGCGGGGAAGCAGCCGATCGGCACGGCGAAGGACTTCCCGTACGTGCTGATGACGTCGTCGATGGCCGAGCATTGGTGCGCGGGATCGACCACGCGCAACATCCCCTGGCTCAACGAGCTGGCGCCGGAGCCGACGATCGAGATTCCCGTGCAGCTCGGGTCGAAGCTCGGGATCAAGACGGGCGACAGGGCGCGGGTGACCTCGGCGCGCGGCGAGATGGTGGTGAAGGCGGTGGTGACGCGGCGGATGCAATCGCTGCGCATCGCCGGCCAGGAGGTGACCATCGTCTGGATGCCCTACAACTGGGGCTTCAAGGGGCTGTCGAAGGGGCCGAGCGTGAACGTGCTCACCATCGACGCCGGCGATCCGGGCGCGGGAACGCAGGAGACCAAGGCTTGCCTGGTGAACGTCCAGCCCGCGGGGCAGGCAACCGCGGATGAGGCGGTGTCGTCGCTCACGCCGCGCTCGGGAGGACGGCGATGAGCTACGCCAAGCTGATCGACACCACCAAGTGCATCGGCTGCAAGGCCTGCCAGGTGAGCTGCAAGGAGTGGAACGGCCTGCCCGGGGTTCAGACCCAGCTTCAAACGAGCCCCGAGTTCGGCACCTTCCAGAACCCGACCACCCTCGATGCGTCCACGTACATGCTGATCACGCACCACGAGGTAGACGACCCGAAGGCGCCGGCCGGGTTCCGGGACATCTACACCAAGCGGCAGTGCATGCACTGCGACGACCCCGCCTGCGTCTCTGCCTGCCCGGTGACGGCGCTCAAGAAGAGCGAGGAAGGGCCCGTCGTCTATTACCCCGACATCTGCATCGGCTGCCGGTACTGCATGTGGTCCTGTCCCTTCGGGGCGATCTCCGCCCAGTGGGACAAGCTCGCTCCGGAGATCAGCAAGTGCACGCTCTGCGTGGACCGCCTGCACCCGGTCGCGCCGCTGGAGCTGAACGGCAAACCGCTGACTCCCTTCGACCAGAAGCGCTACCTCGACCAGGTTTCGATGCCGGCTTGCGTGAAGTCGTGCCCGGCGGACGCCCTCGACTTCGGCAACCGGGAGGACATGCTGAAGATCGCGAAGGGCCGCATCGCCACCGGGAACGGCAAGTACGTCGACCACATCTACGGCGAGAAGGAAGCGGGCGGCACGGCCACGCTCTACCTCTCGTCGGTGCCGTTCGAGCAGATCGGTTTGCCGGCGGTCGGGACGGAGAGCTATCCGGGCCGCAGCATCAAGGCGCTCAAAGCGGTGCCGGTGGCGGTGATCGCCCTCGGCGCCCTGCTCGGCGGCGCCTTCGCGCTCGGGAGGCGCAAGCTGGCCGTGGCGAAGGCCGAGGCGCTGCACCACATCGAGTTCGCTCCGATCCTGGACAAGTTCTGGACCCCATCGAACGTCCTCTGGGCTCTGCTGATGGCCTTCGGCGCCGTCTCGTTCGTGGCCCGGTTCGCGCTCGGCCTGGGCGGCTCGACCCACCTCTCCGACACGTACGCCTGGGGGCTCTGGATCGTCTTCGACCTGGTCTGGATCGCAGTCGCGGCCGGGGCTTTCGCCACCGCAGGATTCATCTACGTGTTCCGGCGCAAGGACTTGTACTCGATCGGGCGCAGCGCGGTGCTGATGGGACTGCTCAGCTACTCGTTCGTCACCGTGACGCTCGTCGCCGACCTGGGCCTGCCCTGGCACTTCTGGCAACTCGGAGTGCAAGCGCCGGAGCACTCGGCGATGTTCGAGGTCTCCTGGTGCGTCGGCCTCTACGTCACCATCCTCGCCTTCGAGTTCATGCCGGTCGCCTTGGAGCACTTTGGCATGCAGAAGGCGATGGAGCGGTGGAAGACGGTCGCGCCGCTCTGGGTGGTCGTGGCGGTGACGCTGTTCGTGTGGCTCATGTCCCGCAACCTGGTCTACGCGGGGCTCGCCTTCGCGGTCTTCGCCCTGCTCGCCTGGGCGTTCCGACCGAAGCCCGGGGAGGAGCCGGTCCCGATCATGCTGGCGATCGCGGCGGTGACCCTCTCCACCATGCACCAGAGCTCGCTCGGCTCGCTCTTCCTGCTCATGCCGGACAAGCTCGACTCGACCTGGTGGTCGCCGGTGCTGCCAATCCTCTTCTTCCTCTCCGCCGTCGCGGCGGGCATCTCCCTGGTCATCCTGGTGGAGATGTGGATCGCCAAGGGCTGGGATCGGCCGCTTCGCACCGCGCAGCTCGCGTCCCTGGGCAAGCTCGCGTTCTGGTCCCTGCTGGTGTACGAGGCGCTGCGCGTTGCCGACCTCGTCGTCAACGACCAATTCGGGGCGGCGTTCACGGGTCCCAAGGGAATGCTGTTCGCGATCGAGATCCTGCTCGGCGGGCTCGTGCCACTCGTGCTCCTCGCCCCGGCGAAGCTCCGCGAGAACCCGAAGGCGCTCTTCCTGGGCGCCCTGCTCGCCTGCGGAGGCGTGATCCTCAACCGGGTCAACGTGGTGGTCGGCGCCATGAACCTGAGGGGGCCGATGCCGTTCGCGCCGGAGCGGTACACCCCGAGCGCGTTCGAGTGGGGTGTCTCGATCGGCCTGATCGCCGCGACCATCTTCCTCTTCGGCCTGGCCGCGCGGAAGCTGCCGCTGCTGCCGAAGGAGGAGCAGGCGCCGCACTAGCGCCGCCGGTCCGGATTGGGTCAGCGCGGGCCCGCGTCCGCCGCCTGCGCCCCGGCATCCGCTGGAGCGGCCGCGGCCGCCGGCGCCTTCGCCGCGGCTGGAGCGGCGGCGCCGGTCGGGGCAGCCGCGGCCTTCGGGACGGACAGGTTCTTGCAGCCCTCGCTCAGCTCCGCGTGGTGCTCGCTCAAGCATTGCGCGAGCCGGCCGGCGCCGCGAGGAACATCGGCACAGAACTTCTCGATGTCGTCCTTGCACTCGCCGCCGGTCTCCCGGAGCACGGCAAGGCGCTTCTTGCAATTGCTCGAGAGCTCGGCCTCCTTCTCCGCGAGGCACTTGTAGATCCGTCCGCCACCGGCCTGGACATTCGCGCAGAACGCTTCGATGTCCCGTTTGCAGGGGGAGTCGGGGCGAACTCCGGCCGGCGTCGCGGCCGCCGCACCGGCCGCCGGCTCGGCGCCCTTGGCTTCCGGCTTGGCCGTTCCGGCGTCCGCGGATGGAGCCGGGGTCTGAGCTGCGAGCGCAAGGCTGGCGAGGCAGATTCCGAGGGCAAGCGCGCGGTCCAGTTTCATGGTCCGAGACTTTTAGAACAGACCGCCAAACGTGCAAAATTGGACCAAGGACCAACGACGCGCAGCGCTCAGAGTCGGAACCAGGCGCTGCCGAACTGGATGTAGAAGACGAATCCGTTCTGTCCGAAGGCGAAGTCTGCCCTCATGTGCAGGCCGTGCTTGCGCGCGATCTCGTAGCGGAAGCCGGTCCCCCCGGTGAAGACGGCCTCCGAGCGATCGAACCCGAGGACACCGGTCCAGGCCCCGCCCACGCCGCCGAACCCCACCAGGCTGAACCGCTTCCAGAACTGCCAGCGCAGCTCCACCTCTAGATCGGCGGTCTCCTCGCCCTGGTAGCGCAGCTTCGGCGCTCCACGGAGGTTCACGAAGGGCCGCAGATAGAACGGCGCATCGCCGAAGCTGAGTCCGGCCCCGGCCCGAACGCCGAGGAACAGCTCGCGGATGAAGAGAGGCGTGTAGCCGATGGCCGTGAGATCGAGCAGCTCGAACCACGATCCGTCGCTCTGGTGGATGAAGGAGAAGCCCGCCTCGCCGAAGAGGCCGCGCGTGGGCGTGAAGATGTCGTCCCTGGTGTCGAACTGGAGCAGCGGCCGCATCGAGAACAGCGTGTTCTCGACCGAGGTTCCGGTCGGATGCACGTCGAGAATCGTCCTGCCCAGGCTGACGTTGAGCCCGGCATAGAGCGGCGTGGACGCGATGCGATATGCACCCGAGGTCGTGACGACGGTTCCCTGCAGGTTGTACTCGATCGGATTCTGGGCGAGCGCCGGATCGTCCCCCAGGCCGTAGTGCTTGAGGTTCAGGGAGACGTATCCGAGCCCGACGAGCGTGCGCAGGTCGCCCTGCAGCCAGTTTCCCGCATAGCCGCCCACGGCGGCCCAGGAATCGCTGGCGGTGTACATCCCGCCGATGGCATAGAGATCCGGGCGCACGCCCGGCCCGGCCTTCGGATCGCGATCGACGAAGATCAGCGCGCCAGCGGCTCCGTAACCGACTGCCGGCTCGGTGACCGGCGCGATCACCGGCACCGCCCCGTAGACCTTGTCGAGGAAGGCGGAGACGTCGAACCAGCCGTCCTCCGGATCGATGAAGGGCGATCGCGTCTCCTCCGCGTGCGCGCCCACGGCGGCGAGGAGCAACGCCAGCGCGGCGAGCCTGCAATCGCTCATGGGTTCAGCCGCGGAAGCTGCTCACTTCGTCAGCTCGTCGACCTTCTTGTGCCCCTTGGTCGAGGTCTTGACGGTCTTGCTCTTGGCGGTGCCTTGCGCCTTCTTGGTGTGGCTCTTGGCCTTCTCCGAGCCGGCGGCCGTGGCGCCCTTGACTGCTTCGCCCGCGACGGGAACGCTGCCCGCCTTGGCGTCGACGGCAGCCTTGGCGGAATCGGTCTTCGCATCGGCCGCCGACCTGCCCTGGTCGGCTTTCGAGCCGGCGGCGTTCTGGCCCTTGTCGATCGCCGTGTCGGCCTGTTCCTTCACGGCCCCCTTCAGGTCGGCGCCGGATGGGATCTGGGCCGATGCGACGAGCGGGATCAGCGCGGCGAATACGGCAATGGCGGTTCTCTTCATGTTTCCCTCCCGGCGCCGGCGAGTGTGCGAGGACCAACGTCTTGAATGGTCCAAAGATTAAGGCGACCCCAGTCCATCGTGAGCACCCCGGCGCAACAACGGCGCGATGCGTTCTATCGCTGGGGGCACGAACGGCGGTCTATTAGCCCAAAGGACTATCGCAACCGCCGATCCCCGCGGGGGTACAATGGCCACATGCCCACCGCGGCGCTGTCCCCGTCTCGTGATCTGACTCGCATCACGCTGTCTGTCCTGGGCATCGGGCTGATGATCGCCGGCAGCCTCTGGGTGCTGCAGCCGTTCCTCAGCGCGCTGCTCTGGGCGACCATGATCGTCGTCTCGACCTGGCCGCTGATGATCCGTCTCCAGAAGCGCCTGGGCGGCAAGCGCGGAGCCGCCGTGGCCGTGATGACCACGGTGCTGCTGCTCATCTTGTTCGTCCCTCTCTACCTGGCGATCTCGACCATCCTCGGGCAGACCGACCGGATCGTGGAGCTCGCCCACGAGCTGTCCACGCGGCGGCTGCCGCCGCCTCCCTCCTGGGTCGCGGGCCTTCCCTTGATCGGCGGGAAGCTGTCGGACAGATGGCTCGGGCTGGCCGCCCTGGAGCCGAACGAGCTGACCGCGCGGTTGACGCCCTATCTCCGCACCGGGCTGGCGTGGTTCGCGACGCAGGCCGGGAGCTTCGGGAGCATGGTGCTGCAGTTCCTGCTCACGGTCATCATCGCGGCGATCCTCTACGCGAAGGGCGAGAGCGCGGCGCGAGGGCTCTTGCGCTTCTTCCGCAGGCTGTCGGAAGACCGCGGCGAGGGCGTCGTCATCCTGGCGGGGAAAGCCATCCGCGCCGTGGCCCTCGGAATCGTCGTCACTGCGCTGTTGCAATCCGCGCTCTCCGGGATCGGGCTCTTCGCCGTCGGGGTCCCGTTCGCCGGGATCCTCACCGCCATCGTCTTCCTGCTCTGCATCGCCCAGCTCGGGCCGCTCCTCGCCTTGCTGCCCTGCGTGATCTGGCTGTACGCGACGGGGTCGGCGGCGGGCGGGACGATCCTCCTGGTCATCACGATCCTGTCGCAGACCATCGACAACGTCGTGCGGCCGGTGCTCATCAAGAGGGGCGCCGATCTGTCCCTGATGCTGATCTTCCCCGGCGTGATCGGGGGGCTCCTCTGGCTGGGGATCATCGGCCTCTTCGTCGGCCCCGTCATCCTGGCGGTGACCGCCACCCTGCTCGAGAGCTGGATCGACTCGGGCCCGGCGGATGCCGCGGAGCGCCCGCCGGCAACCGCGACCGGCCCCCGCGAAGCGGTCCTGGACGGGAGAAGCGCCGCCACGCCGTCCAGGTGAACGCTCAGTAGACGTAGGCGAGGAAGGCCAGTCCGTACCAGAAGTCCTGGGTCCTGGCGAAGGCCTGGGTCACGGCTGTGCCTGGGTGCGCCCATGCGGCGACGAGGCTGAGCGTGAAGTGCGCGTTGATCTTCCAATCCGCGTACCAATCCAGCTCGGTGGCGACGTCGCTGGACGTGACCGGCAGGCCGACCGCGGCGGCCAGGGCGGCAGGCTGGTCCAGCAGGAACTTGTAGAAGATGAGCCCCGTCCCGAGGCGCTCCGACGGAGCGAGGTGCAGCCTGACCTGGTGCGAGAGGAGGTTCGAGTTCGAGACGAAGTATTCCCCCGCGATCTCCCCCTGCCACCAGGTGCCCCAGTCGTAGAAGCCCATGAACAGCGGGTCGAATGCTTCGCTCCGCGAAGTGCCGGGATCGTCGCCCTGGAAGAAGGCGAAGCGATAGGACAGGCGCGGCTTCCACGGTGCGTCGAATTCATAGGCCCCTTGGACCGACCAGGCGGTGGCGTCCAGAAGGCCTCCGTTGTGCTCCCGCGCGTACTCCGCCTCGAAGGACAGGCCCGGGACGCTCGAGAAGGGAGCGGTGAAGACGCGCAGGTTGTAGACGTTGAGCCCATCCCGCGTCGGCTTCTGGTCGGTGTGCGCGAAGCCCCTCAGGTAGGTCGCGCCGATCGTCGCCGCGCCGAGCGCCAGCTCGTAGTTGAATCCCAGGAGCCGGCTGCCCGTGGTGGCCTCCGGCAGCTCGTCCCTGTCGAGCCAGAACGCTTCCACGGTGTGGGGGCCCGCCTTGAAGCGCCCGATGGCGGCGAAAGCGAAGGCCCTGCGGATGTTGCTCCAGTAGCCACCGCGCGTGCCTCCTTCCGCGGTGCCGTCCCAGACGAGAAATCCGTGCCCGATCTGGTATGGCGCGCGGCCCACTGTGAAGTCGAGGGCGTTCTCCCCGAGCCCGCCGAGCAGCTTCCCCGATCGCCACCCGAGATAGAGGTCGTCCACCCCGAACGACGAAGCGCTGTCGCCGATCAGCGTCGGAGGCGTGGCGAAGGACCGCTCCCCGGCCGCGCTGATCTTGCCGTAGATCTGCCAGGATCCGGACGCCGTCCAGGTGCCGGACAAGCCCGGTTTGACCGCGCCCTCGAACCAGTTGTCGCCGAGGTTGCCGGAAGGCTGGTCGGGCTTGGGGTTCGTATAGAGCGAGTGGGCGAAGCCAAACGCGCCGAAGCTGGCGTCGAGGTGGAACTGCCACTCGAGGCCGCGCACGGAGGGCAATCCCGTGGAGGGGGCTTCCGGCTGCGCCTCGGCGGGCTTCTCGGACCCCGACGCCTGCTCCTCGCCCGACGCTGGAGCACCGATCAGCGCCAACGAAGCGGCGAGGACGAAGAGGGATTGGGTCTCGAGCATGCGCACGCGTCTCACAACCCCCACTACACGCCGATCCCAGGTCCGATCGACCATTGCTGCTCCTGTCCGGTGTGGATCGCGGGGTACCAGGTCGCCAAGGGGGCAGCCGGATCCATTGGACCAAGGACCAAGCGATTGGAAAGACTCGCCAGCGCGCTCACCGGTACGATCGTCTCGGGCGACGGCCAGTCCAACTGGTTCAAGGGCGTCCAGGTCGTGACCGTTTATGCGATCATCGCCTTGATGTTCTACTTCCTGCGGAGTTGAAACACTGACCCGGGGGGGCCAGCCGTGTCCTACGCAATCGCTGCCGCGAGAAAGACCGATCGCCCGCTCGAACCCATCGACCGGGTCTCGGAGGCGCTCTTCGGCCTGATCATGGTGCTGACGTTCACCTGCTCGATCAGCGCCGCGGACCCGGAGCGCGACGACATC
>Ga0137397_10004204_pt1 | contig 10011 bp, 13 predicted proteins | sample czorhiz116metaG_FD_106658 | JGI IMG/M metagenome (GOLD analysis project Ga0137397, IMG submission 106658) | Vadose zone soil microbial communities from Angelo Coast Range Reserve, California, USA - czorhiz1.16 metaG | ecosystem: Environmental > Terrestrial > Soil > Vadose zone | place: USA...
AGACAACTACTAAGTTGTCTAGAGAACTTGGTCCAAGGATCGGCCCGCAAGGAGGGCGCGTTGTTGGACATCGTAGCATGGGTGAACTATTTTGCGTGAGGATCAACCATCACACGCGACCAAGACGCCACGCTGACGTCTTTACTTCAGTACAGATTTTATGGGTGACATGGCGTAAATATCTCATGCGTGACTTTAAGACCAGATGTCGATCCCACTTTTTTTCCAGTTTTGGAGGCGGCCTCGAGCTCATGAAGGCTGGGGGCGACAAGGATGGTATTTGGATACTCTTGCACGCCGGTCTCCGGTGTGTATTCCTTCTCAGGTGCATTGTGTGCCTCTAATTCCCGTCCGTAGTATCAATGCCATAATGGCACACGTCACATACGCCGTGCCTTTTTTATGGGTTTTCACGGGAAAGAATGGGACGGTTCAGCGTAACAGAGCATTCACCAGAGAAAGTGTTTTGAGGCGATTGGCAACTGGCGCGAGCAGGAAGGACTTGTTTTATTACCTGGTACGACAACATATCGACTCGGACTCGTTCATCCCACTGAAGGCAATCATAGAGTGGCGAGGAACTTCCTAAATTGGAACGCCCCTCTGTCGCTGATGTCGCACGGGACGGGAGTGTAGCCATCATCGCTGGTTCGGACACAACAAGCAGCGTCCTCGCCGCGATCTTCTACTACCTCTTACTCAATCCAGAGGCGTACGCGCGCCTAGAAGAAGAGGTTGATTCCGCCTTCGCTATTGGAGAAGAACCTTTGGATTTACTGAGATTGAGCCAAATGGACTGGTTGAACGGTTGCATGTGGGTGACCACGCATGGAAGGAAGGATATCTCCACGACTCATTTTTTACCGTTCCAACAGTAATGAGGGCCTTCGGCTTCAGCCCCCTGTCCCCAGCGGTTCGCAACGCTCAGTGAACAAGGGCAAGGGTGCCAAAGTGTTAGGGAAGCTGTGAGTAGGAGACGCCACCATACTCTGAGTTGACCACGTTCTGACGGACACGACAAAAAATCTGCTGGCGCCATGTGCTACGTGTAGGGTCGTCCCCGAGCAGACGCAGCTCACCCTTCATACGTATAGCATCCAACGTGCCGCGCGGTACTTTCACAACCCCGAGGCGTTCCTGCCAGAGCGATGGTTCAGCAGCAAGGGCGCCGCCGACGCGCCCGGCGGGCCGGCGGGAGAACACAACGTGGCCGCGTTCATACCCTTCTCGTATGGTCCGACGAACTGCGTCGGCAAGAACCTGGCGCTAATGCAGATGCGCGTGGTGATCTGCTGGATATTGCGGCGCTTCCACTTCTCCAAGGCTCCCGGCTTCGATTACGACGCGTGGGAGGGACAGATTCAGGATTGGTACGTGGTGCATCACGAACCTCTCGTGGTCAGCGTTTCGCTTAGGGGATGACTCATGAATGACCCATCAAAATTTCGATTCGCGCACGCGTAAATGAGCTGTCTCCCTAGGGTCCTGCACTGGGAGAGAGGCGTCGCCCTGAGATGATGGTATCATCACGTACTGTAGGATTAGAATTGTATATACAGGGCCATCAATAGCACAGCCGAAGGAGGATTCTTGTATAAACTGACTTTTTCTTGGGCTGTTGCAGTGTCAAAGAACCGTAGCAACGCGTGAATCGGAGGGGAAATGGATGTGAGAAAGGCCGCAATGATGGGGCCCGGCGTGAGCCTGAGGCTGTGCAAGGGATTGTCGCCGGGCCGGGCCGGGCCGGTGCCGCGGGTGGCGAGAATGCGGTCGAGACATTCCTTTCCGGAGCCACACAACTTGCTGTTGTTCCGTATAGCACATGCAAGGATGGGCGACACCTCCCTTTCTTCTGTCGTATCCGGCCTTGTGCGTGCACAGATGGGCAACTCGGTGTCCAGCTCAATCACAGAAGAGGACCTCGACCGCCATGTAGCGGAGCTCATCCTCAAGGAGGCCAAGAAAAAGGCAGAGCAATACGGCCAACAGGGTATCAGCGCCTACCTCCCCCAGTTCGTTAAACACTCTCCTTTCTTTTCTCCCTTTAGAATACGCTTATATTGACCCTGTTTGTACTATATTCACATCTCACAGACCAGAGAACAACGTGCCCAAGGCGAACAAACGTTTTCTCTCGTCTATCATCCGCAATGTGGATGACCACAACAAGAGCGTCCTGCGCGCCCAGGCGCTGTCGGCCGCGGAACTTCGTGTAGAGTGCGAGGCCCAGTTGCGTGCGGAGCGTCGGACACGAGCGCAGGAGGCGGCAGCTGCGCAACGTGCGCGGCGATCGGTGCGTGGTAGGGATGACTCATGGGACCGTGACCGCCGCGAGCGCAGGCGCAAGGAACGAAGCTGGGAGCGGAATGTGTCCGATGACGAGAGCGAAGGTCGATCAAAGCCGTCGAAGAGGCGCCGGGATGTCGACGATGAAGAAGAGGGAGAGCGCCACTATAACTCCCGCTCTTCGCGGAGAGGCGGCTCGTCAAAGCGTCGCAGACACCGCTCGCGCGCACCTTCGGACGACGAGGAGGACAGGGAGAAGCGAGCGCGGCGGCGGCGGCGACGACATACTTCGAAGTCGAGGAGCAGAAGTCCCGATGGAGTTGACAAGCGGAGTTCTCGCGGCGAAGGCGACGTTACGTCCAAGCGACATCGTTCACGTTCCCCTGATGGCGAGGAACATCCCTCGCGACAGCGCCATCGACGACGGCGGGGCTCCAGGAGTCGGAGTCCCAGCGCAGACGGTTCTCATGATGCGGATACCCGCGCGCAGGACAAACGACGTTCGCATCGTAGCGATCGCTCACGCAGACGCCGGCACCGATCACGTTCACCTTCCCCCGGCCCCGACAAGGCGTCTCGCTCCGAGACGTTGTCAGACGGGTTGGGTGCTGGTGCTGGAAATCAGCCGTCGGGCTCGGGGTCCTCAAGTCAGCCTCCACCGGAGGAGGACCGCGATTCCGCGCGACGCGAGTCTGACCTGGGCCGAAAACTCAAAGGGAAGGGAAAAGCATTGCCTAAAGGCACATCCCAGCGCATGCGCTCACGTTCGTGCACCCCCACACCCTCACGCGATACCTCCGCCAAAACGCGGCCGCGCTCTCCTTCTCCCGGTCCACGTCCACCGCCTGGTCCACCACCGCCCCTTCCCCCGCCGGCCGACTTTACCCCCGACAGCATTCGGCCTGACCTGCCATCTAAAATGGACAAATACTTCGAATCGTCGTACGACCCGCGTTTAGACGTCGCGCCGATGGTTGCGCCGAGCATTCCTGCGACGGGGCTGATCAACAACACCGAGTTTGAGGACTGGGACGCGATGCTCGAGTTGATCGAGCAGCGGCGCGTGGACAAGGCAGAGCGGAAGCGGCTCGAGCGGCTCGGTCTCGTCGAGAAGAGCAGTAAGGACAAGAAGAAGGGCAAGAGCAAGGTTGCGGGGCTTGGTGTCGCAGGGACGCTGGCTGGTTCGTCTACGGGTGGCGATGGGCTGATGGATATCGAGTACAAGAAGCGCGGCTCGGTGAGGGAATGGGACTTGGGGAAGGAGACCCCGACATAGGCCATGTCCTTGAGACTGCTGTATTTATGTAATATGCCCTTTCCTCCTCAATTAATCAGTACCTAGTGTCCCTGTAATCTATTCGTGTATGGAGGACAACTAGATTGTTCGTTTAATACAAGTCACGTGTTCCACGCGACGCGTCCAAATCACTCAAGTCGCGCTATGTCGCGCTTTTATTGAGTTTGTCTCGTCCATCATTGTCATCCATGGCTACCACAGATGCCATCGCACAAGTACTCGCATCTACCCTCAATCCCGACTCAAATGTACGAATCGCTGCGGAGCTCAATCTCTCCGAGCTGCTCAAGAGCCCAAGTAAGTCACGCTTTTCGAAGGTCCCTCTCTGCGCGCCGCCGTGCCGCTCATGCACTCGCTCCCCTTGACATATGACATTCTCGTTTTTTAAAAACACATAGAATCGGCGCTCTCGCTTGCGCAACTCGTACTCTCTCAGGACGCGGAGTCCTCGCTGCGACAGATGAGTTCTCTCGTCCTGCGCGGGTGCACCGAACGTTCTCTTGATGGCGTTTCGTTTGTCTTTGGCTTAGCACTCGGCGATCATCGTTCTCAGGAAGTACGTGAAGGAGCACTGGTCCCCGTTTTTTCAACAATTTAGGGGAGGTGCACCACCTCCGGAGGTCAGCCTATCTTTCTCTCCATTCTCGTTGTTGGATTGCTGAACGGAGGAATGCTCGCATGGAATCCGGAAACTGTAGATAAAGGACCAGATCAGGCGGGCCGTCTTTCAAGGGCTGTCGGATTCGGATCGCAAGATCAGATCCTTATGTGTACGTCTATCCGCGCGACGGGGCTACCTGACAGATGACTGACCTATGCCCCGTAGGCGCATACATTGTCGACGATAGCCAACAGCGACTGGCCGGACGAATATCCGGATCTGCTCAATCTCCTCGTCCAGCTTTTGTTATCTGGATCGCCCGGCTCCATTCATGGGGCCATGCAAGTCTTCACCGAGTTTGTCAGGACGGATCTGACAGAAGACCAGCTTCTACCTGTCATGCGTGAATTATTGCCCGTGTTGATAACGATCCTCAGTGCCAACGAGGTAAGGCCTATACCACCTTGGCGCGTTGTTCCACCATGAATCACGCTTATATATGCATCTAGCAACATTCTCCGCTGACGCGTTCGCGCACGATATCCGTGTTTCGTCAATGTGTCGAGTCGCTTTATATGGTCAAAGATCAGCATCCGCAGGCTACCAAGGAGGCCTCTGGGAACGTGCTGCCCGCTTGGTTGGACGCGTTCAAGGTCCTTCTGGATTTAGACCCTCAGCAGGACATTTCGGGAGAGCACTGGGACGGACTGGAAATTCGCATCCAGATTTTCAGGGTGCCCACTGCATTTTCTTTTCTTTTCTCCGGGCGGTATATTGATCTGGCTGGGAAGGACAGGCCCTCGATACGATACACACATCCTTTCCGCGCATCATCGCGCCGTATCTACCAGCTTATGTTGCGTCTGCTCTGCATCACCTCCACGCGCTCTACCCGACCTACGTGCGGTGCTATCTCACCGACAGCGTGTCAGTCCCAAATTCGTCCGAAGGCGAGCCGATCGAGCTTTACAAGCTTATCACGCCACTCGTCGACTTTGTGACCGGCGCTACCCGCCAAAGCAGGGGTCGCGTATCACTTGACGAGGGAACGCTGGTGAAGTTGGTCGATGCTTTGGTCCAATGGTCTCAGATGACGAAGGAAAATGTAAGTTGGCCATCCTCTTTTCATGACTGCTGACCACGTGGGCGTCTAGGAAGAAGAATGGGCAGCAGACGCAAATATGTTCATATCTCAAGAGGATGACGATACTCAGGTGTATAGCGTGCGGGTCGCTATCTTTGAGCTATTATCTGTACGTCGTGATAGATGATGCTCGCCATCGCTGCCTGAAACTACTCTGCCCTAGTCTCTTCTCGCCAGCTCTTCCGTTCAAACGGCGTCCGCGTTGAACGCTTCAGTTCAACGTATTGTTACTGAAGCAAACCAGGCTCGAGAAGCCGGCGTTGAGGACTGGTAACTAGTCACCCAACTCAGAGGGACAGACTGATACTTTGCCATCAGGTGGCGACCCCTTGAGGGCGCTTTTGCGGCTCTCGGCTCTCAGGCCGAGGTCATTCTCGATATCTCAAACGATGAACATGATGCTGGTCGCCCGCGACCAATTGATGTCAAAAACCTCCTTGTGCATGTGATCCCGTCCCTTATCACGCTTTCAGGTGCGTACGATGAAAATCTTCAGATCAGTGATCTGAGAATTCGGAATGTAGCCCATCCGTTTTTGCAGGGCCGTTGTCTATTTTTGGCTAGCCGATTTGCGGAGCTGCTTCCCGCCGACGTTCGTGGGCAGTACTTCGAAGCTGCTATACAGGTGATCGAGTCGAACGAGACCGAGATACCCTTCAAGGTCTCCGCGGTAAAATCTATCCAACAGTCCGTTTTCTTATTTTCTTTGAAACGTTTCTATGCTGATCTTCCTCGGCTTAGTTTCGCGGAATATATATCGGACGCCGAGCTCGCTGTTGTACCGCGCATAGTTAGAGACCTTGGGCCGTTCCTGCTAGAAACTTCGGAAGATACTCTATCCTTAGTCCTCGAGACGGTGTCTGTATTGGCGGCAGTCGGGAAGGGTTCTTGGTTTACGACAGACTTGGCTGTCGCCCTTACCACAGCACTGTTGGACGTCTGGCCGAAGAATATCAAGGGTATGTTTTGCCATACTTTTCACGGCGTTGACCGTGCTGATGCATTAGGCAGACCCGATCTTCTTGTCTCTACTCAATGACATTTTGCTTTCTATTGTCGGCGCTAAAGCATCGGGTGTATATGAGGCAGCTGTTAAGGAAGCGTTGCCAAGGCTCACAGCGTCAATCGGAAACTACAACACGAACGAGTCGTGGGTCGCCTCGTCGGCTCTGGAACTCATTGGTAGCCTTGCGCGTGGCGCGCCTGAGACTGGTCTCGGCGAAGGGTTCTTCACCGTGATTGCGCCAACTGTATTTGTCTGCATGAGAGTCGCTGAGGATCGCGACGTCCTACAGGTGGGCAGTTGTTCCAATTTGCCCATCCCGAGGTGCCTTACGCGAGCTGCCTAGAACGGTATTTTACTCCTGACGCTCATTGTGCGCAAGGACGTTGGCCAACTCCTCTCGTGGATGCATACGGACAGCCAATCGGGTCTCGTACACGTACTAACTGTTATCGCTCGCCTGCTGCAAAGTCAAGACGAATCTGGTGGGCTCGTCATCGGCGACCTCATCATCCATCTTTTCCGACGCGCCGGCGAGAGCGTGCTTCCCGTTTTGCCCGACCTTCTACAAGCCATGCTCGTGCGCATGCAGTCCGCGCAGACAGCGACCTTCCTGCAGAGCCTTATCATTCCATTCGCTTTCCTAATCCACAGCCACCGCGACGCCGTGGTCGATCTGCTCGAGTCTACACACATCGGCGGGGATGGACGCTCAGGACTGGACGTACTGCTCAATACGTGGTGTGAGAACGCGGTAACGTTCCAGGGCTTCTGGCCGACGCGGATCAGCGCGCTCGCGCTATGCACGTTGTTACGCGCGGAACGACCCTCGCTACAAGCCATCGTAGTCAAGGGTGACATTATCATTACGGCTACTACGAAGACTAGTGAGATTCTTCCCCCCCTCGAGCCCATCGACGAAATATCTAACCCATCTGGCAGCGATCATGACACGTTCGAAAACAAAAGTTGGTGAGTGGGTCCATGAGAAAGCGGAAGATCCCACGTTGATATCGCGCGACACAGAACCACCGGAATTCACCAGAGTCCAGTTCCCGGTCAAAGCCCTCAAGCTCCTTCTACACGAACTACAAACAAACGGGGAAATTGCAACTCTCGCAGGACCGAGAGTTCCTATTGACGCCGAGTCCGATGACGAGGTAAGAACATGCCCTCGCCTGTCCCTGTATTCAGAAGTGGTTGACCACGGTCGATTTTTCCATGGAAAGGACTCAGACTGGTCTGATGAAGAGAAGGTGAGGGACGACAGATTTTCGTACTTGGCAGATGTGATGGGCCCGGGTGGCTTGGTATTCGATGAAGATGACGTACTCGTAAGCAACGACGATGAGGATCTCCAAAAGGACCCTATCTCCCAGATTGACCTTCGCGTAAGTGCCATTGAGGCAGCGTTGATTCGTATCTCCCTGATCAGATTTTTGCTATTTCGTAGGCACATGTCACCTCGTTTATTCGTGAGAGCGCAGCGCGCGATGCGGACGGATTCGGCGCTCTTGTCGAGCGGCTGAGTGCGGAAGAAATGATTGTCGTGCGGCGCGCGCTGCAGGAGCAGAGCTGAAAATATCGGGACTTGTACTGTAGTAGATATCAACGAACCTGGATTATGGTCTGAGCTTGGATGTTTTGTATAATTACACCCTTAGTTGGATTACGACGATGATACGGATGCATGTCCGGTAAACCCTGTCCCTTTCAACATGAATATAACGCAACTTGTTGGATTCGGGACGGAGAAGAAAATGTCATTGCATATGAACTACAAAAGAAAAGAGAAAAGCGAGGAATAAAGATGTTCCATGGAAATATCGACATGCCATGTCCTCGGGAGCCGCCGACACGGCACTTCCTAGCCTGGGTTCTTCTCGAGATTACAGAGACCCGAATGAGTCACTGGCACTGTCAACGACGGTGGAGAAGTTCTGACATCGAGCAGCGTGGCATAAATCTCTGGTCAACTTGAGTTTTCAGCTTGGCGCCGCATAAAAAAGCCAGTCCGCTGTTTGCCGGTCCGTTCCCACACTTCCCACGAGCCAACTACAACTCGTCTGTGCTGAACTACTGGGAGGGGAGAAATGCTCCGGGTCTACGTCGAACAAGGTGCGCGTGTATCATAACGATTCTATCTCGAAGCACCGGTACTGAGCTTCTGTTTTCAGTGTCAAGGGCCGCCGCCGCGACGTTTGTACCCGCATCGTCGTCATTATCGACGTCGACGTCACACGCCTCCTTCCATACCTCCGCCGCCCTGAGCGTAGAGTCCGCGCGAAAACGACAGGCCCGCCTCACGAGACAAAAGAACCTCGCGAAGCGAGAAGAACTCCAGAAGAAGGCCGCCGCCTCGCGACCGCACGTCATCCTCGGCACCGTCACACGCGGCGACAAGAACGCCGCCGACACCAAGTGGACCGCGTCCGACCTCGCGCGCGTGCTTGTGCGCCCCGAGGAACTCGCGTCCGACGCGGCCCAACAGCGCATTTCCCTCCCCGCCACGTCCGATAGTAGAAGTAATCCCGATACCGCTGCTGCTACCGCTGCAGAGGCGGCGGAGGTGGGTGCCGCAGAGGAGACGGAGGTGCGGGTGCCGCCATCGTTGGCGTTTGGGATGCGCGAGCGGGAGAAACGGATGGTGTTCGAGCATCTGCCGCTGCTCTCGGCGGACATGAGCACGCGACGGGAGATGAACGCGCTCCGACGAGTCAACGCGGAGGAGATGGCTGCGCACCACGCGGGCGCGCTCGTGGCGGGGGTTAGGCAGGCGAATGCGATGGCGGCGCTGGTCGACTTGCGCAATGCGAATGCGTCTGGGATCTCGTTTGAGAATCACCGCAGGGTCATTGAGGCTTTCTCTGAGCCTGGAAAACCGAACGATACTGGTAGGACGGAGGTTCAAGGTGCGTGTTTGCTTTCTTTGTTTCGCTCTGGGTTTCGACCGCCTCTCTTTACTCTGGGCTTCATCCCCCTCTTGGGGAGGGAGGAGGCATTCTCCACAGTCTATCACATGCCGCCGTAACTGTCTAATTTTCGTTTCTTTTGACATTTGCTAGCCGCTCTCCTCACACTCAAAATACGCAATCTCTGGAATCATCTCAGCCAATTTAAACGAGACGTTGCGAGCCGGAGGTGCTTGCGTCGCCTCGTTCACCAACGAGCCAAGCTCCTCAAATATCTGAAGAGCAGCGATCGGGACCGGTACGAACGCGTCTTGGAGAGACTGGGGCTAGAGCCTGGAGCAGTCGAAGGCGAGCTGGTCGTATAGCGAGTATCTCACTTTTAGAGACCGTTAATGCCAGACATATTCTTTATCACCCCGACGCACAGCATTGGTACGCCGCAATTACTATCCGTGATCATTGTGAAGACGCTCGTCACTCCACGAATGCCTTATCGTGATGGAAAACAACTTGAATTCACCGCAGTCGCTTTGTGAATTCATCGACCCTAGTATGTTCGGTTCGCGACATTGTCCGTAGTGCAGTCAAAGGATATCAAACGCGAAAAAAATTGTCCGGATCACCGAGGTTCGCTGTATGTGCCAGTCCAGACATGCAGCCCAAATGAGCGTCCGACATTGAGTCGGAACAGAAGTGCCGGCCCAAAAGAGAACTTATGGCCCTGCCACAAGCACTGGTAAGTGGAGCGTGCGAGGGGCATACAGTACC
>Ga0137397_10004205_pt1 | contig 10011 bp, 10 predicted proteins | sample czorhiz116metaG_FD_106658 | JGI IMG/M metagenome (GOLD analysis project Ga0137397, IMG submission 106658) | Vadose zone soil microbial communities from Angelo Coast Range Reserve, California, USA - czorhiz1.16 metaG | ecosystem: Environmental > Terrestrial > Soil > Vadose zone | place: USA...
CATGCTGCGATGCAAGCGGCCTCGGGCGGCCCGGTCGAGCTGCTCGATTGCACGCACATCGTCATCGGCGGTGTGCGCTTTCTCGGCTGCACCCTTTGGACCGACTACTCGCTTGCACCCGAAACCGAGCGCCCGGCCGTGATCGAAACATCGCGCGAGCTCAATCCGGACTACAAGTTGATTCGGTACGGCGCTCGCGCTTTTGCGCCGGAGGATGCGATCGCGCTCTGCAGCCGGCACCGCGCATGGCTCACCGCCGAGATCGCGCGCCCGTTCTCCGGCAAGACCGTCGCCATCACCCATTTCGCGCCCCATCCGCGCTCGATCGCACCGGCCTACGCGAATCACCGTGCCAATCCCGCTTTCGTTGTGGACCTCGACGAGGCGATGGGGCAGCCAGCGCTGTGGATCCACGGGCATACTCACACCTACTTCGACTACCACGTGCGCGGCACGCGCGTGATCTGCAACCCGCGCGGCTATCCGGGAGAGCGCACGGGATTCCACCCAGATCTGACCGTCAATCTTTGAGACGGTTTACCCAACGCTCTGCCGGTAGGAGTTGACAAGGCCGCATGACAAACGTATAAGAAAAACCAGCTGCAGGGGAGACCCCTAGGCTAAAGCTCTTTCCTCAATTTTTTGCGAGGTCTAGATGAGAAAAATCCTAATCGCTGTCGTTCTATCCGCAGTTCCCGCGCTTGCGTTTGCCCAGCAAAACAACATCGGAACCTGTGGCTGGGGCGCCAAGCTGTTCGACGGTCAAAGCGGCGTCGTGCCCCAGGTTCTCGCCGTAACCACCAACGGCACGTCGGGCAACCAGACCTTCGGCATCACCACCGGCACCTCGGGTTGCACCCAGGACGGCGTCGTGAGGTCGAGCTGGAAGACCGCCATGTTCATCGACGGCAACAAGGACCGCCTGGCCCGCGACATGTCCATCGGCAACGGCGAGACGCTGGATTCGCTCGCTCACCTGGTCGGTGTGCGTGAAGAAGACCGCGCAGCCTTCAGCCGCGTCATGCAGCAGAACGTTTCGCTCATCTTCCCCTCGGGCAGCACGACCGACGACAGCGTCGTTGCGCTGAAGCAGGTCCTGCGCTCGGATCGCGAGCTGGCGCAGTACGCGGCCTCGATCTAACACAGCACCAAGTCTCAAAGGAACACCCAGTGGCAGTCCACTGGGTGTTTTTTTTGGCCCTATGCCCTTCCCGACCCGACGCTGGCGGGCCTTCTTGGGCTTCCTCTGCCTCGTTGCGCCCTGCGTCGCCCAAGCCGCAGGCTATCTGGATGAGCTGATCGGACGGTCCCGGGAGCTGCGTCTTTCCGAGCGCCGCGAATGGCGTCGTCTGATGCACTACACGGACAATCTGATCACCCCCGGGGTTCACAGCCTCGCGGACGCGCGCCGCTTTTTTCTGGCGCCCGACGGGAAGACCAACCCGCAGAGCGAGCTCGAGGCGACCCTCGCCGCCTTCTTCTCCGAGGTCCAGGAGACCCAGGAAACGCAGAACCCGCAGTGCGCCTTCATCGCCCGCTACAGTTGGCTCGACCGTGAGCTCAGTTTCGATCCGGCGCACCTGCCCAGGCAGCCCTGCAAGCGGTTCCGCGAGTGGCGCGAGACCCTGAATCCGCAGGGGATCACGCTGATTTTCCCGGCGGCTTTCCTCAACAACCCCTCGTCGATGTACGGGCACACGCTGCTGCGCATCGACGCGAGAGACCAGAACGAGAAGACGCGCCTCCTCGCATACGCCATCAACTACGCCGCCAATACCAACGAAACGAATGGGATCGCTTTCGCGATCAACGGCCTGCTCGGCGGCTACCCCGGGATGTTCTCGATCATGCCGTACTACCTGAAGGTGCGGGAGTACAACGACATGGAGAACCGCGACGTCTGGGAGTACGAGCTCGATCTCTCCCCCGAGGAGATCGACCGCCTCCTGATGCACACCTGGGAGCTCGGGCCGATCTATTTCGACTATTACTTTTTCGACGAGAACTGCTCGTACTATCTGCTCGAGCTTCTGGAGGTCGCGCGTCCCGATCTCGATCTCACCAGCGATTTTCGGTGGTGGGCGATTCCTTCGGACACGGTACGCGTGGTGGTGAAGCAGAAGGGCCTCCTGAAGGGTACGGTTTATCGCCCCTCGAACGCCACGGTGATCCACCATCGTCTGGGGTTGATGAGCCCGGAGGAGCGCGCGCTCGTCAACCCGTTCGCTCGCGGGCGCGCCACGACCACGGACGTTGCCTTCACCGGCCTTCCCGCGGAGTCTCAGGCGCGCGTGTTGGAGGTGAGCTACGACTATCTGAGCTACCTGCGTGCGAGCGGCAAGAACCCGGTGGAACACCCCGAGGAGCTGGCGCGCAATCTGCTCCTCGAACGCAGCCGAGTCGGCGGGAGCGCCAACGATCCCCCGGTTCCCGTGCCGCCGGTGCGTCACGACCAGGGTCATGGTACGTCCCGCGCCGGAATCGGCGGCGGCCGCCGCGACGGCTTGAATTTCGTCGAGTTGCGCGCGCGTCCCGCTTATCACAACTTGATGGATCCGGAGGCCGGCTATGTCCCCGGTGCGCAGACCGAGTTCTTCGATTTGGCCGTGCGCGACTACTCGGGCGGCGTGGGAGCACGGGTGGAAGAATTCACTCCTCTGAGGATCGTTTCGATCGCTCCCAGAAACGAGTTCTTTCAGCCCCTTTCGTGGAAAATCGATGTCGGGTGGAATCGCCGCCGCCTGGCGAATGGTGCCGAGCCGCTCGTGTTCGGAATGTCCGGCGGCGCCGGTCTCGCCTGGACGGTTCCCGATACCCTGCGGAGCAAGACCATGGTCTATGCTTTCCTTGAATCGACGCTTCAGACGAACACGCGCCTCGAGAACAACTACGCTCTGGGCATCGGCCCGAGCCTCGGCGCGCTGGTCGACTTCAGTGAGCGATGGCGCGCCGAAGTTTACGTGATCGAGCAGAGTTTCTTCGCCGGCGACACCGACACGGCCTGGACCGCCGGCCTGCGGCAGCGCTATACGCTCGATCGGGACTGGGCGCTGCGCCTCGACATCTCGCGCGAGCACGAGGAGAAGCAATCCTGGAACACCGTGCTGCTTTCCCTGCATCACTACTTCTGAACATGCGCGCGCGCCTTGCAGCCGTTTTCGCGGGACTGGCGCTTGCCTCGTGCACGGCGGTGTTCTTCCAACCCCACCGCGTTCGCGTCCTCACCCCCGACCAGCTGGGGCTCGCGTACGACGAGGTCCGTTTCAAGACTCGGGACGGGCTCGAGCTGTACGGGTGGTTCATACCGGCGAAAGGACCCGCGGTGGGTACGGTCGTGCAACTGCACGGCAACGCGGAGAACATGAGCACCCATTTCACGAGCCTCGCCTGGATGCCCGCGCATGGCTTCAACGTGTTCACCTTCGATTACCGCGGCTACGGGGCTTCGGAGGGCGATGCCACGCTGGAAGGGGTGCAGCTGGACATCGACGCGGCGATGCAGACGCTGCTCGCGCGCGCCGATATAGACAAGGGCCGTGTCGTGATGTACGGCCAGAGCCTGGGCGGAGCGCTTGCCGCGTACTACGTCGCCCATTCGCCCTATCGCGACCGGATCCGCGCCCTCGTCCTCGAGAGCGCCTTTTCGGACTATGTCGATATCGCCAGGGAGAAATTCGACGCCCACTGGATTACCTGGCCGTTTCAGTGGCTACCCTACCTTACGGTGGACGACCGCTTCAGTCCGCTGCCGACGATGGGGAAGATCAGCCCGCTCCCCCTGCTCATCCTTCACGGAGACCAGGATCGGATCGTGCCGGTGCACCACGGGAAGCGTCTCTACGAGGCCGCGCTGGAGCCGAAGCAGTTGTGGATCGTCCCCGGTGCGGGGCACATCCAGACCATGCGCGACCCCGCCGAGCGCGACAGGCTGGTCGTCTATCTGCGCGAGGTGCTGGCCGCCCCGCCGCGCTAGGGTCGCGGCGCCGCTATCCGCGGTGCCAGGTCCCGAGCGAGATCGATACCGGCGCGCACCCCTCGCCGACCGGCAGCTGCGCATTCTTCCAGATAATCGCGCTCCGGTCTTCGGACACGCGGCCCTCGACGGGAAATTCCCCGGCCGGCGTTCCGCAGGGCCTGCCGTTCTGCTCGGACTCGATCGCCTGGCGGATCGGCACCACTCCCACCAGCCGGTTGCCTTCCAGCTTGCCGAGGAATACCGGCCGGTTCGGATACTCGCGACGCAGGCAATCCGGAGTCCGGCAGGTTTCCACGAGGGCGACCTGGACCGCGCCTTTCGAAATGCGCACCTCGTACCAGCTGAAGCTGTTGCGCCACCGGCCGGAAATCGCCTCCGGCCCTTCCTCGGCAGGCTTGACCTCATCGGCGCGCCGCACGCGGTCGGGTCGCGCGTCGTAGATCGGCGCAACCCTCGTCGCCGCCGGCGCGATCCTGGCCGGCGCCGAGACCGCGGCGGGTGGAGGCGGCAAGTCAGGCTGTCCGGATGCGACGCAGGGCTGCGCGTTGAAGCAGCGCCCTCCCCCGCACCCGCGCGATGCGAGGCTCGCCCCCAACGAAGAGCGTGCCCCCTCGCAAGCCGATCCCGACCCGTAGGGGCCTTCCCTGCCGTTGCTGCCCATGCCGAGCTTGGAGCAGCCCGAGCAATACCAGTCGAAAGAGTAGGTGACCGAAGCCGTGGCTACGGCAGAAGCGAGCGCCGCGAGGATGAAGGCGACCGTCCTCACGGTGCGGCTCCGCCGCGCCGCTCTTTCTCGTACTGGTCGTAGCTCGGCAGCTCGCTCTTGGATTTTTCGAGAGGCGTCGACTTGATCGACTTTTCGTAGGCCTTGCTTCCCTCGTAGATTCCGCGCGACAGCTGATCGGTCGTGCAGGCGGTGAGGACCTGCGACGCGAAAACGATTGTTAGGACGATGAGCCGCTCCACGGCTCGGATTATACGGATCGCCGTACGCGTTCGGTATAATCGCCGGACCCTTTCCGCGATCGCCATGCCCTCCTTCGACATCGTCTCCGAAGTCAACAAGGTCGAGCTGAAGAACGCCGTCGACCAGGCGAACAAGGAGATCGCGAACCGTTTCGACTTCAAAGGCTCGGATGCGCGCATCGAGCAGGCGGACCTGGTTCTGACGCTCTACGCCGACGACGATTTCAAGCTCAAGCAGGTGACTGACGTTCTCCTGACGAAGTGCGCGAAGCGCGGCGTCGACGCGCGCCTGTTTGACACCAAGAGCGTTGAAAAGATCGGCGGTACGAAGGTGAAGCAGCCGATCAACGTCAAGGTCGGCATCGAGCAGGAAAAGGCGAAGAGCATCGTCAAGCTGATCAAGGATTCGAAGATGAAATTGCAGGCGAGCATCCAGGGAGCCGCGGTGCGAGTCTCAGGGGGAAAGAAGGACGATCTGCAGACGGCGATTCAGCTGGTGCGGAAATCCGTCTCGGACATCCCGCTCCAGTTCCAGAACTTCCGGGACTAGGCCAGTCCTCTTATCCAGCGCTCGTATAGCCGGTCCGCGATCTTGTTCAGCGAGCGGACCCGCTCGTCGAGCCCCTCGAACATCTGCGCGGGCGTCTGCACCGACGGCCCGGCCCTCGCGACCAGCTCCTTTTCCCAGTCCTCGCACCAGCTGCGGATCAGCTCCGGGGTCATCTCGACGTGGCACTGCATGCCGAGGTGCTTGCCGAGCGCAAAGGCCTGGTTGGCGCAATACGGACTTTCGGCGAGGTGCGTCGCCTGCGGCGGGATGGTGAAGGTCTCCCCGTGCCAGTGAAAGCCGGAGAACTCCCGCGTCGCGCCGAACCATTCGCGGGCAGCAGGGCTGTCGGCGACGGCGACCTTGCCCCAGCCGATTTCCTTGACGCCGTTGCGCGTCACTTTTCCGCCGAGAGCCTTGGACATGAGCTGCCCGCCGAGGCAGTGACCGAGTACCGGAATATCGGACTGCGTCGCGGTGCTTATCAAGCCGAGCACCTCGCGTATCCAAGGGAGGTCGTCGTTCACACTCATCGGCCCGCCCATGAACACGAGACCGGAAAATTCGCTCGGGCTCCCGGGCAACGGCTCGCCCGAGTCCACCCTGACGAGCTTCCAGGGAATGCGGTGCGCGTCGAGGAATGTGGCAAAATAGCCCGGCCCTTCGGTCGGAGAGTGGCGAAAAATGGCAACGGGCTTCACGTGCTAGGCAGCGCCTTCCTGATCCGGCTGCGTATTGTAGCGGTTCTGATTTGTCTGTTGCCGGCCACAAGCCGAGCCGCCGAGGTCAACCTCATCGGCCTTTTCCCCAACAAGGCGGTCGTGGTCATCGACGGCGGTGCGCCGCGAGTCCTGACCGTGGGCCAGCCGCCCGTCGGAGGCGTCACGCTCCTTTCCTCTGATCGCGAGGCAGCGACAGCGACGCTTCTGATCGACGGCCAGAAAAAAACGCTGAAGATCGGGCAGCATCAGAGCGGATCGACGCCCGCGCTTTCGGCGCAAAGCGCGACCCTCACGGCCGACGCGCAGGGGCACTTCGTGGTGGAAGGCCAGATCAACGGCGGGCGCGTGCGCTTCCTCGTCGACACGGGCGCCACCACGGTCTCGCTCTCCTCGGCCGACGCGAATCGCCTGGGGATCGACTACCGCAAGGGGCAGCCCGGCCTGATGGGTACGGCGAACGGCACCGCGATAGCCTACAAGGTGAAGCTGGACAACGTGCGCGTCGGCGACATCGTCGCCAACAACGTCGATGCCTCCGTGCTGGAGGGCAGCCAGATACCCTTCGCGCTGCTCGGAATGAGCTTCCTCAACCGCATGGAAATGAAGCGCGTCGGCGAAACAATGGTGCTGATAAAGCGCTTCTGACCAAGACCTCCCCACGATTTCGGTTGGGGAGGGGGCAAACGGGGGAACCGTAGGGTTCCCCCGTTCGTAACTTACTGCTTGTCCTTGTCCTTGCCCTTGTCCTTGTCCTTGTCCTTCTCTATCAGCGCGTAGGCCGAATGGTTGTGAATGGATTCGAAATTCTCCGACTCCACCCGGTACCACACGATGCGCTTGTCCCGATTCAGGTCCGCGGCGATGTCGCGCACCATGTCCTCGACGAACTTGGGGTTGTCGTAGGCACGTTCGGTGACGAATTTTTCATCCGGCCGCTTCAGCAGCCCGTAGAGCTCGCTCGAGGCGTGCTTCTCGGCGTACTCGACCAGCTCCTCGATCCAGACGAAGTCCTTGGTCTTCGCGCTGATGGTGACGTGGGAGCGCTGGTTGTGGGCGCCGTAGTCGGAGATGCCTTTCGAACAGGGGCACAGGCTCGTCACCGGTACGACGACCTTCATCTTGAAGCACTTCTGTCCCTTGTCGATCTCGCCGACGAAAGTCACTTCGTAGTCCATCAGGCTTTTCACCTTCGAGACCGGCGCGGACTTGTTGATGAAATACGGAAATTGCATCTCGATGTGCCCCGACTGGGCCTCGAGCCGGTCGACCATCTCGTCGAGCATCAGCTTGAAGGTCTCGACGGAGATCTCGCGCTCGTGCGCGTTGAGGATTTCGACGAAGCGCGACATGTGCGTGCCCTTGAACTGGTGGGGCAGGCCGACGTACATGTTGAACACGGCGACGGTATTCTGCACACCGCCGGAGCGCTCTGCGACCTTGATCGGGTGGCGGATCGCCTTGATGCCGACCTGGTCTATGGCGAGCTTGCGCCTGTCCTCGGAGTTCTGGACATCGGGAATGGCGAGGGGATCACGGATATTCATTGAGAGCCTTTCGTTACGTGGGGCTCACTATTGGACGATTCTAACATGCGTCCGGTTCCCGCCTTTTCAAGGCGGATCAAGCCAGGCGGGCGCGAATCGCGGCCGCGATCCCGGACTTGTCCAGTCCGACCGAGGCGAGCAATTGCGCCTGATCGCCGTGGTCGCCAAAGAATTCGGGCAGCCCGAGCTGAACCAGGGGCGCCGTCACCGAGCGCGCGGCGAGGGACTCGGCGACCGCGCTTCCTGCTCCGCCGGACACCACGTTTTCCTCGATCGTAACCAGGAGACGGTGCGTCGCGGCCAGCTCGGCGGCGAGATCCGCGTCCAGCGGCTTGACGAACCTCATGTCGGCGACGGTGGCGTCGAGGCCCTCCGCCGCGTCGAGCGCGGGCTTGAGCAAGCTGCCGAACGCGAGGATGGCGACGCCACCCCGGCCGCGCCTGCGCACCACGCCCTTGCCAAGAGGTAGCGCCTGCATCTCTTTTGCGACGGCCGCGCCAGGGCCGCTGCCGCGCGGATAGCGCACCGCGGCCGGCCGGCCGAGCGAGACGGCCGTATACAGCATCTGGCGGCACTCGTTCTCGTCGCTCGGGGCCATCACCACCATGTTGGGCACGCAACGCAGATAGGTCAGATCGAACGCCCCGTTGTGCGTCGCCCCGTCGGCGCCGACGAGGCCCGCGCGGTCGAGCGCGAACACGATAGGAAGGTTCTGGATGCAGACGTCGTGGATCAGCTGATCGTAGCCGCGCTGCAGGAACGTCGAGTAGATCGCGAGCACCGGCTTCATGCCCTCGCACGCGAGTCCCGCGGCGAACGTGACCGCGTGCTGCTCGGCGATGCCGACGTCGAAATACCGGTCGGGAAATTCTTCCGCAAAGCGCACCAGCCCCGAGCCCTCGCGCATCGCCGGGGTGATGCCGACCAGCCGCGAGTCGAGCCGCGCCATGTCGCACAGCCACTCTCCGAACACCTGCGTATAGGTGGGCTTGCCGCCGCTCGCCTTCTTGATCCCTTGCGCCGGATCGAATTTCCCGGGGCCGTGATAGAGCACCGGGTCGGCTTCTGCGAGCTTGTAGCCCTGCCCTTTTTTCGTCACCACGTGCAGGAACTGCGGACCTTTCAATTCCTTGATGTTCTTCAAGGTCGGAATGAGCGAGTCCAGGTCGTGGCCGTCGATCGGACCGACGTAGTTGAATCCGAATTCCTCGAACAGCGTCGACGGGACGACGAGACCTTTGGCGTGTTCCTCCATTTTCTTTGCGAGATTCCACAGCGGCGGCACCCCCGCGAGGACTTTCTCGCCGGCTTTTCTCGCGGCCGCGTAGAAGCGCCCCGACATCAGGCGCGCCAGATAGCGGTTGAGCGCGCCGACCGCGGGAGAGATCGACATGTCGTTGTCGTTGAGGATCACCAGCAGGTCGGTGTCCATCACGCCGGCGTTGTTGAGGGCCTCGAACGCCATGCCCGCCGACATGGCGCCATCCCCGATCACCGCCACGACGTGGCGCTTCCTTTCTCCGGTCTCGCCTTTCAGCTTCGCGCCTAGAGCCATGCCGAGCGCGGCGCTCACCGACGTGCTCGAATGCGCCGTGCCGAAGGTGTCGTACTCGCTCTCCGCACGACGCGGAAAGCCCGAGATGCCACCCGCCATGCGCAGGCGGGTCATCGCCTCGCGCCGGCCGGTAAGGATCTTGTGCGGATAGGTCTGGTGCCCGACGTCCCACACGATCCGATCGTGGGGCGTATCGAAGACGTGGTGAAGCGCGATGGTGAGCTCGACCGTGCCGAGGTTCGAGGAGAGGTGGCCGCCGGTCTGGCTGACCGACTCCAGCAGAAAGGTGCGCAGCTCGACGGCGAGCCGGCCGAGCGCCTTGCGGTCCATCGCGCGCAGGGCGGCAGGATCGTCGACTGTTTTCAGCAGCTCGTACGCGCTCGGATCGAAGTCCCTCACCCCGGTCTCGGGGGCGCTTCCCGGTAAATCCGCCTTTCCGATTGCGCTCATAAGTTGCGGATTATCCCGCAAAATCGTGGACGATGTATGCCGGGCCTCGACGTCGATCAGAACTTGCGAAGGACGATGAAGTCCGCGAGGTCCCCGAGCCGGTGCGCTGCGCTGCCCAGGCTCGTGAGCGCGACGTGCGCGTCCTTGCGCAGCTCCTCTGCGAGCGCCTTGGCGCGGGCGAGGCCTAGCGCCGAGACGTAGGTGGGTTTGTTGTTCGCCGCGTCCTTGCCGACGGTCTTGCCGAGCGTTAC
>Ga0137397_10004206_pt1 | contig 10009 bp, 7 predicted proteins | sample czorhiz116metaG_FD_106658 | JGI IMG/M metagenome (GOLD analysis project Ga0137397, IMG submission 106658) | Vadose zone soil microbial communities from Angelo Coast Range Reserve, California, USA - czorhiz1.16 metaG | ecosystem: Environmental > Terrestrial > Soil > Vadose zone | place: USA...
ATCGTCGAGCAAAGCGTTGCCGGGCCCGGTATCGCAGGCGATCAGCGTGTCGCCGTCGATATAGGTGATGTTGGCGACACCCCCGATATTGACCACAACGATCGGACCCTCGCGCTCGAGAGATTGGGCCAGCGCCCGGTGGTAGACCGGCACGAAGGGCGCGCCCTGCCCGCCGGCTTCGACGTCGGCAGCGCGGAAATCGTACATGACCGGGATATGGATTGCCTTGGCGAGCGCGAGCGCGTCGCCGATCTGTACCGTTAACCCTCTATCGGGCCGGTGCAGCACGGTCTGGCCGTGAAAGCCGACAATATCGATGTCGTCGAAACTGATGCGATGCTGCGCGGAAAAGGCGGCCACCGCCTCGGCATGCGCTGCCGTGACGGCCCATTCGGCCTCGCGCAGGCAACCCGGCCGCGCCGCACGGTCCGGCAGCTCGGCAGCCTCGTACAGCGCCTGGCGCAGCAGATTGCGCTCCATTTCGGTATAAGGCCGGTATCCGGAGGGGCCCAAGGCGCTCACCCGGCGGCCATCGGTCTCGATCAAAGCGACATCCACCCCGTCAAGCGAGGTGCCGCTCATCAAACCAAGTGCCGTCAACATCATTGTAATCGTGCCTTTGCAACGCCCTGCTCGAATCGTCCCGCCGACGACGACCAGCTTGTGCCAAACACGGACATCTTATAATGCCACAGCGCGCGCGGCTGCGGCAGCCCGTTCCGCCATGGTTCCGCAACTCGTTACAATTACCGTGAAAATAGAATGATCAGAGTCGCTAACAAATGACTGCATTTAAATCAGATTTCCTGAACATTTTGCAGGAACGCGGCTTCATCCACCAATGTTCCGATTTCGAGGGGCTGGACGCGCTTGCCGCCAAGGGCCAGGCGACCGCCTATGTCGGCTACGACTGCACGGCGCCGTCGCTGCATATCGGCAACTACCTCACCATGATGATGCTGCACTGGCTGCAGGAGAGCGGCAACAAGCCGATTACCCTGATGGGCGGCGGCACCACCATGGTCGGCGATCCCTCCGGCAAGGACGAGTCGCGCGCGATCCGCTCGATCGAGGAAATCGAGGCCAACAAGGCATCGATCCGCGGCGTGTTCGCCAAGGTGCTGCGCTATGGCGACGGCCCGAGCGACGCGATCATGCTCGACAACGCCGAATGGCTGACGAAACTGAACTGGATCGAGATGCTGCGCGATATCGGCCGCCATTTTTCGGTCAATCGCATGCTGACGATGGACTCGGTGCGGCTCCGGCTCGAACGCGAGCAGGAGATGAGCTTCATCGAATTCAACTACATGGTCTGCCAGGCCTATGACTTCGTCGAGTTGGCGCGGCGCACCGGGTGCCAGCTGCAGATGGGCGGCTCCGATCAATGGGGCAACATCGTCAACGGCGTCGATCTCGGCCGCCGCATGGGCACGGCGCAATTGTTCGCGTTGACGACGCCGCTGCTCACAACCGCGTCGGGCGCCAAGATGGGCAAGACCGCGCAAGGCGCGGTCTGGCTCAATGCCGACCAGTTCTCGCCTTACGACTTCTGGCAATACTGGCGCAACGTCGAGGACGCCGACGTCGTGAAGTTTCTAAAACTGTTCACGATCTTGCCGATGAGCGAGATCGCCAAGCTTGCGGCGCTGCAGGGCGGCGAGATCAACGAGGCCAAGAAGGTTTTGGCAACGGAAGCGACCGCGCTGCTGCACGGCCGCGAGACCGCCAACGAGGCCGCCGAGACTGCGCGACAGACTTTTGAGCAAGGCGCGATCGCAGAATCGCTTCCGACAGTGGAAGTTTCGCGCGGCGAACTCGAGGCCGGCATCGGCGTATTGGGCGCCTTCGTCAAGGCCGGCCTCGTGGCCTCGAACGGCGAAGCACGCCGCCAGATCAAGGGCGGCGGCTTGCGCGTCAACGACGACGACGTTACCGACGAAAAGATGGTGCTGACGCAGGCTAACCTCACGCCTGAAGGCGTCATCAAGCTTTCCATGGGAAAGAAAAAGCACATTTTGCTCAAGCCGGTATAGCTTGGGCCCGCATAGCCGTATTCATTTTTGACCCTTGCGAGGACCTGCGGAAACGCGCTCCCTGCTGCCATGGATGAAAAGACGCCAGGGGGAGACGCGTTAGCCAAGCCGCTCAAGCCGGCGCGCGTGGCGCTCAACGTGCTGGCACTGTGCTTTACGCTGGCCCTTCTCGGCCGCGGCCTCGGCGAGAGTTTTACGGTTTTCCTCAAACCGATTTCGGAAAGTTTCGGCTGGGATCGTGCGCAGGTAGTCTCGGTCTATTCGCTGACCTGGCTGGCGGGCGGGCTGATGGCGCCGGTGGTCGGCCGCCTGTTCGACCGCGCCGGACCGCGGACCGTTTATTCGCTCGGATTGCTGCTGCTCGGCGGCGCGTTCCTGGCGGCTTCGCACGCGCAATCGCTCTGGCAGTTCCAGTTGAGCGTAGGGCTGTGCGTCGGGATCGGCATCGCCTTCATCGGCAACGTTCCGAATTCGATCCTGCTCGGCCGCTGGTTCGGCCCGCGCCTGCCGACGGCGATGGCGGTGGTCTATTCCGCGGCCGGCGCGGGCGTGCTGGTGCTGCTGCCGGCGTCGCAGATCCTGATCGATCATATCGGCTGGCGCGGCGCTTACCAGATTTTCGGCATCGTTGCGCTGTGCCTTTTGATACCGCTCCTGCTGCTGCCATGGCGGCTGTTCTCGACGGGCTCGCCGCATGTCGTCAGAAAGGCTGCTCCAGGCGTCGTCGACGAGGGCTGGACGCTTGCGAGCGCGCTACGCCACCACGCATTCTGGGCGCTGTTTGCGACCTTCTTCTTCACCGCGGTCGGCATGTATGCGATCGCGGCGCAAATCGTCGCCTATCTGATCGATGCCGGCTTTCCACCGCTTCAGGCCGCAACCGCCTGGGGTTTTTCCGGCGTCGTGCTGCTGTTCGGCATGCTGGGGGTGACCCAGCTCGACAGCATCATCGGCCGCAGGCCGTCGGTGCTGTTCAGCTATGCCGTCTCGATCATCGGCATCATCCTGCTGTGGTTGCTGCAATGGTATCCGAACTTCTGGCTGCTCGCGGCTTTCGTCGCGACGTTCGGCAGCATGATCGGTTCGCGCGGGCCATTGCTGACGGCGACCGCGATGAAGATCTTTCGCGGCGAACGGGTCGGCACCATCTACGGCACGATCTCGATCGGCAGCGGGCTCGGTTCAGCGCTTGGCGCGTGGGCCGGCGGCCTGATCCACGACTGGACCCACAGCTACAATCCCCTGATCGCGTTTGCGCTGGTGGCGGTGGTGCTCGGAATGATCCCGTTCCTGATCGTGCCGGCGCTGCGACGCTGACAACATCGCGGGCGCTAATTATTATTCTGCGGGAATTCGATCGGGCTGTTGTTCGGCTTGCCGGTGTTGAACTCCATGATCTTTCGCGTCACGCCCGGAAAAATCGCCGAGATCGGATTGACGCGCAGCACCGGCTGGCCGGGGGTGCCGACCACTTCATAGGTCACGCCGATCAGGCCCTCGTTGTTGCCGTTGCCGAGGAACAGGCCGAGGACCGGAATCTGGCCGAACATGTTGTTCAAGCCATACATCGGAACGAAGGTGCCGCTCATGCGAACCTGGTTGGCGACGGTATCGATGCTGCCTTCGATGGTCGCGCCGATGGTCGGACCCTTGACGACGCCGTCGCGGATCGTGAGTTGTCCGCTCTGGCGGGTGAACTCCGCGCGCAAGGCCGAAAAGGATACGCCGTTCTGAGTACCTGGTGAACCGCCGGCGGCCACACGATCGAGCGCAGACTCGCCCTTGATGGAGAAGCCGCGGACGTTGATCAGGCCCTCCTTGGCGCTGGGTTCGACTGTCGGTGGCTCCAAGAAGAGTTCGAGCTGGCCGCCAATTACCTTGGAGTACATGTCGGTGAAGCGGAAGAAGGCACCGGCGTCACTGGTCTGCAGCGCAATGATGTCGCGTCCCTGCCCCTGCGTGCGGCCACGCAAATCTGCGGTCACCGGCGTCGTGTCTTTCCCGACCTTGCCGGAGAGCGCAAAGGTTCTGATGATGCCGTTGCGGCGGGAAAACTTGCCGTCAACGCTGCGCAAGGCCTCGCCGTTGAAGCCCTGGACCGCGCCCAGCTTGAGGTCGACATCGAAGTCGATGTTCTTGGTCTTGCTCTTGGCGTCGGCATCCTTGCCCGAGATCGCCGATTTGAGGAAACCGCGGCCGTCGAACACGTCGCCGCGCATCATCACCTTGACGACGCCATCGGCGCCGCGCTCGGCCTTCAGCGAGGTCCTGTCGCCGTCCGACGGCGCGTAGGTCGGGAAGTTCGCATTCAAGAGATCGCCGTTCTGGTCGACTTCCAGCGATCCCTTGATCGAAACGCCGCCGCCGTCGACGACGATATCCTGGAACAGCGTCGACTGCTCCTTCTTGACCACGCTGAAGGTCGCCTTGCCGGACTTGCCCGGCACCTTGACCCAGCCCGGCAGGATGTTGTCGAGCTTCAACGAGGTGAGATCGGCCTCGATGCCGACGCGGCTGTCCTGATCGCCGATCTTGCCGATCACCTTGATCGGGATGGAGCCGCTGATGGCGGGCCCGAGATCGAGCCCGAGGCGCGCGCGGCTCGCGTCATCCAGCGTTGCCGAGAGTTTGATATCGGCGTCACCCTCGTTCTGCTTGCGATAGTCGAGCGAGGCCGGCTGTCCATTGATCTTGACGTCGCCCTTGACCTGATAACCGGCGTTGTTGGCGACCAGCTTCAGCGTGTTGGCCTCCATCTTCTGGTTCATCACGAGCTTGTCGGCAGCAAACCCGCCGAGGTCGGCCGTGACGGTGTAGGTGGTGTCGGCCTTGGTCAGCGCGCCCTTGACCGGTATGCCGAGCGTGATGGTGGCGGCAACCGTTCCCTTGCTGGCGTTCGGATCGATCAGGGTGCCGGAGAGGTCGCTGATGCGGTCGGAAGCGAGAATCTCGGCCGCCGCCGGCACCGGACAATCGACCCTGAACTTCACCCGCGACGGCGACGGCTTCGGCGCCATGTCCGGCACCTCGAAGATGAAATCCGAAATGTTGATCTTGCGCCCGGCCGGCGTATCGGCAATTCCCTGCCCGATCGTCACCGTCGCAGTCCGCCCCGTCACCCGCGCCTTCAAGTCGGCATCGCGTACCGAGGGCATTTGGTCGACCGGACGCACCGTGACGCCGGAGGCCACGATGTTGACTGCCAGGCCATCGTCCGGAATCGGCGGCCCCTTGCGCGACAAATTACGCACCGGTGAATTGACGCCGACCTCGATGCGCTGAAGCGTGCCGCGCTCGATCCGCTCGATTACCCATTCGCGCACTTCGGGCACGATCAGGATCGGCCACATCCGTTTCAGCGCCGACGCCGACATCGGCGTTCCGGCAAAACCAAGCTGGAGGCGCGCCTCGTTTGCATAGTCGATGCTGCCGGTGCCGGCGACGCCGATTTCGCCATTGCTGATATCGGCCTGGGTGAGCAGCACGCGCTTCCGCTCGGTGTCGAAGCGCAGGCCGATCGCGATGCGGTTGAAAATCAGCGGCGGTTCATTGTCATTGCCGGCCAGCAGGATGGTGCCGCCGCTAAAGCCCGCCTGCCAATCATTGGTGCTGCCGTTCGGCGGCTCAAGATGGGCCAGCAGCGTAATCCGGTTCTGGCCGGAAACGATCTTGAAGGGGGCGACCATGACGCGCCGGCCCGAGTCCCATTCGACGCTCATTTCCGCCGAATCGATCGGCATCGGATAATCGGGCGTATCGCTGTCGATGAGGTTCCCGGCCCCTGCCGTGACCTTGCCGCGGAAATAGGTCGGCAGGCCGTCGCGGCCCAATTCGCCTTTCAACTCGCCCGAGAGCGGCAGGTCCGCGCTATAGGTGAGATCCTTCACGCGCATCGCCAGCAGAATGTTGGCGGCCGGAACCTTGTCGGCGCGAACATCGACCGAGCGCACGCCGTTCTGCGGCGGCCCGACCACTACGCGCAGCGACCATGGGCGCGCGCCTTCTTCGCCAAGGCTCACCGCGACGCCGCCGCCGCTCGGCCGGCGCATGCTGAGGCTGATATTGTCGAACGTCCATTTGTTGCCGCGCTGCTGATCGTCGACAATGAGATTGCCGTTCTTCAGGCCGATCTCATTGAGATTCTGCCCGTCGAGACCGGTCAGGCTGAGGCTGTCGAGCCAATCGAGGCCGGCAAGTAGTCCGTTTTGCGTCGTGTCGGGAGCCGCCGCTACAGCGTCTTGCGCCGGCGCCTGGCGGGGAAACGTGGGGGCAATGCCTGCATCCCGCTTCGAGGCAACGCCGGTCGCCAGCGGCTTGGCGGTTTCGCCCGCAGACACCGTCACCTGGCCATCGGGCGTGATTCGCACCGAAAGTTCGGCATCCACCAGATTGAGACTCTCTGCGCGCAGCCGCCCCATCAGAAGCGCGGTACCGGACAACCTCACCTCGGCTTTCGGCGCGGTGGCGACAATGGCATGATCGCTATCACGCACCACGATGTCGCGGATGCGCACCGCGATTCGGATCCGGCCGGCCCGCTCGATCTGGGTTCCGCCAACCTCGACCGTATTGCCGTGACCGTTATTGTCTTCGATGGCAGCCGCGAGCCACGGCGTCGCCACATCGAGGTTGATGGGCCCGGCGCCAAGCCGCAACCACAGCCCGCCGAAGCAAACCGTGAAGATCACCGCCAACGCACCGATCACGACCGCGAGCCGTTTGACCCACCGTTCAGCAGTCAGCCAACGGTGCAGCCCTGCGAATCTGTCACCCAGCCGGTGAATGCCGGAATTGGAACGGGACAACAGCCGCCGCGCACGGTTGCGCGCCGCCTCGTCGTGCTCCTGATCCGAACGAGTCGCGTCGTCCCATTGCGAGATCTGGGCCTCGGCACGCGGATTCGACCCTTGGGGCGCAGTATTCCTAGCCATTGCCTCTCGGTGCCGGCGCTGAGGTTGATCGCCAACAACGGCGCGCCCATCGATCGATATCGAGCGCTCCTGTGCCGGCATCGCTGCCAATCCTCGATTATTACTGTTACTCGTGGTCGGACCCAAGGATTGATTGGGCGACCCCTTTAACGGGCGGACGGGTGGTGCATCGAATTTGTTGTAGCCATACTCCGCAGTCATCAAACTTGCCCCGCGGCCGGCGCGAATCCGGACCTGAGGGACGCGACCCGCAATACCCTAATGGTTGATCCGCGGAAAGCGACGAAAGGAAGGCGTATGTCCAAGAAAACGCGCAAGAAATCCCCCAAGAAGTCGCCGAAAAAATCCAGCCGGGCACCCGCCGCGAAACCGCAGGCGGCGAAGGCGGCCCGCAGCAGCTCTAAAACCCCGGTCAAACAAACGGCGGCCAAGGCCAACAAGGCCACCGGAAAATCGGCCGGGAAATCAGGCAAAGCGGCCAAAACTGCTACGGTCAAAGCGTCGCACAAGCCCCCGTCGAAACCGTTAAAATCCAATCCATCGACCGAATCGAAGCAGGCTCCCTCGGCGCCGCTGGTTGAAGGCGTTGCGGCCCCGGGCTTCCGCTTGCCGCGCGACGGCGGCGACAGCGTCTCGCTCGCCGATTACGCCGGCAAGAAGCTGGTGCTGTTTTTCTATCCCCGGGCCGACACCCCCGGCTGTACCCGGGAGGCAATCGACTTCACGCGGCTCAAGAGCGCGTTCGCCGACGAGGGAACCGAGGTGCTCGGCATCTCGGCCGACACCGTCAAGGCGCAGGAATCCTTCCGGAACAAGCACCAGCTCGCCATTCCTCTCATCTCGGACGAGCAACATGAGATGCTGGAGGCGTATGGAGCCTGGGGCGAAAAATCGATGTATGGCAGGAGCTTTATGGGGATTATTCGGACAACGGTTCTGATCGATGCCGACGGGCGGATCGCCAAAATCTGGCGCAACGTGCGGGTCGACGGCCATGCCGACGAGGTGCTGGAGGCCGCCCGGGCGATGTAACCCGGCCGTTCCATTTCCCAAAAATTAACCATGAGAGGGTCAAATCGGCGCCATAAATGGAGCCGTACGGAACTCATCTCCGACCGGCGCGGGAGTGCCGATGTCGTACCGTTCCGGTCATCGTTCTGACCACCACCATCCCCAAGACTATGGCCGGACGCCGCCCAGGCGTCCCGCGGCCCAGGCCGCGGTGCTCGATCGCGACGGCTACGCCATCGTGCATGCCGGCAAGCAGGTCCGGGTTGGCCCGGTTGTGTTCTGGATCGTCGTCGGCACCATCGTCATACTCGGCATGTGGTCGGCGGCAACCGCCACCTATTTCGCGTTTCGCGACGACGTCCTGACCCGGCTGATCGCCCGTCAGGCTGAAATGCAATACGCCTATGAAGATCGAATCGCCGAACTCCGCTCCAAGGTCGACCGCACCACCAGCCGCCAGCTGCTCGATCAGGAACAGTTCGACCAGAAGCTCGACCAGATCATGCGCCGTCAGACTGCGCTCGAATCACGCGCGACGGCCCTCGGCACCATCCCGGATTCCGCCGCCACCGGATCGATACGGCCTCCGGCCCGCGGTGCAGCCGCCGATACCCCCTCCTCCAGCACGCCAAAACCTTCTCCGATCAGCGATACCGTGATTTTCGTAGCGCCGCCGGATCGTGAAGCGCGCCTGGAATCGCGCGCGCCCACAGCCGTCAAGGCGCAGCCCAATCAATTTGCCAAGGTTCAGGGTTTCGACAACGTTCTCGTCCGCCTGCAGACCTCGCTCGATTCCGTCGAGCGGCGGCAGATGGCGGCCTTGAGTTCGGTCGAGGACGGCATGGAATCGCGCCTCCGCCGGATGCGTGGCGTGTTTACCGATCTCGGGCTCGACATGGCGCAGTTGGAAGCGGCGACGCCGCGCTCTGCCATCGGCGGCCCGTTCGTGCCGGTGAAACTTCCAGCCGATGCCGGCACGTTCGAGCGCCAGCTCTACCGGATCAACATCACGCGCGCCCAGATGCAGCGACTGAACGCGACGCTGTCGCTGGTGCCCTACCGCAAGCCCGTCATCGGCGAGGTCGAGTTCACTTCCGGCTTCGGTGTTCGCAGCGATCCCTTCCTCGGCCGCCCGGCGATGCACACCGGCCTCGACTTCCGCGCCGCGACCGGCGATCCCGTGCGCGCCACCGCCAACGGCAAGGTCATCTCGTCGGGATGGATGGGCGGCTATGGCCGCATGGTGGAAATCGACCATGGCAACGGACTGTCGACCCGCTACGGCCATCTCTCGGAAATTCACGTCAAGATCGGCGACGTCATCAAGATCGGACAAGTGATCGGCGCGGTCGGTTCGACCGGGCGCTCCACCGGCCCGCATCTGCATTATGAAACGCGGATCGACGGCGACGCGGTCGACCCGCAGAAATTTCTTCGCGCCGGCGTCAGGCTGAGCGCGGGATAAGCGCCCGTCACCTAACGCAGGATACGCCGCGGGCCTGCTGCGCAGGCGCTGCAATGCGGAGACTGGCCGTCAGCGGCGCCCGCCTCCGCCACTACCCGGTCCACCGCCGAATCCACCGGGGCCACCAAAGCCGCCGGGACCGCCGCCTGGAGGTCCCAAGCCACCGCCGGGTCCAGTAGGTCCGCCGCCGGGCGGCTCGCCAGAACCAGGGCCGCGCCCGCCGGGCGCATCAGGGCGACCGCCACCGGGGACATTGGATCCGCCGCCACCGTGACCCGGCGTTCCGCCGGGCGCCCGATCGGGCCCGCGTGGGCCCTGTATCGAAGACGAGCGTATCCGTTACACTGATCGTTTCGACGATCCCAATTTGCCCGGCATTATTGAGGTCACTGTGACCCTGAAAGCGGTGTCGGTCGGAACCGAGATCAACATCGAACAGACAAACTTGCCGACGGTGATTCCGGTCGAAGCCTGCTATCTCGGCTGGCAACAGTCGCTCGCCCAGCTCGCGTCACTCGTGGAGCCGGATATACGGGGATAGTGAGGGTCGAGGAGAGGCACCACAT
>Ga0137397_10004207_pt1 | contig 10008 bp, 14 predicted proteins | sample czorhiz116metaG_FD_106658 | JGI IMG/M metagenome (GOLD analysis project Ga0137397, IMG submission 106658) | Vadose zone soil microbial communities from Angelo Coast Range Reserve, California, USA - czorhiz1.16 metaG | ecosystem: Environmental > Terrestrial > Soil > Vadose zone | place: USA...
ACCCACTCGGCTACCTTCCTGATAGCCGAGTGGCTCTGTGTGTCCGCTGTACATGGCAGCATCGCCTTCCCGGAGGTGGTCGTTCCAATCGTAGCCTGCCTACGCCGTGCGCTCAAAACAGCGCGCACAGGCCCTAAAGTGAACGCCACCGTGAAAACGCTCGTGGAACAGATCGAAGAGAGTGCACGGTGGATTTCACAGCGCCGGGCTGGAGTTACCTTTGCACCCGGGAAGACTGCCGCTGTTGGCGAATGGGAGGCGGATCTTGAGCTCGATGATGCGCCACTCATCAAGTACGTCCGCGTGCTACGCAAGACCCGCGAGAAACAGCGCAAGCTTGTCGAAAAGGTAAGCGTGTTCTCTTGGCCCTTCACATTATTTTCCAACGCCCGATTTGCGGCCTCGTAGGCGCGAAAGGGCGAGGACGAAGTCCTCGAAGAAGAGTGAACGGACCGGTCATCCTTTTGGGTGGTTTGCTGCACCGATCAAAAAGCGCGCTTCTGGATACTGCTCTCTTTGGATTACCTGGCGATAAGAGAGCTTTGTCCATCACCACATTTTTTTCCCCTATCGCAACCTCGTGTACGTTCATGTTCTGTGCCAATGCCACGGAAAGACATGTATGGCACGACTAGGGGCGTTGTAGTATTGCGCGCCCTTACCGGCGATATGAATCGGTCACTTTGAAAAAGTTCATTTGCGACGCTTCTTCCGCGCTTATGCTGCTTGTTCTGCTTCGCTTCGACAGCGTGCATCCGTGAAAACCGGCCTGTACTACTCTTCTAAGGGCGCACACAGCAATCCAAATACGCCCAACAGCCATCCACCATTTTCCTTATTTATCTTTTACTCCGTAAAGCAAAGATGCACCAGATGGCAGATGAAACATGCGTCCCACAGCATCAAAACACTGTTGTCTTCATTCATATCACACGCAAGTAGTTCCGATGGTGACCCCCTTTTTTTTCGTTCTTGCGCCGGAAAGCAGGGTTGTTGATTCACCTCGTGTTGTTGTTGTATAGGCGATAAGGCGGATTAAATGCATCCGGTGAAAGGTCAAGATGGTATGACTGGTTTATGTGGCGATAGATAGCGATAGTTCGTATCACTGCTGCGTGATGTGGCCATCTGATCAGAGAAATATTAGCGCACGGTAGAGTGATTTGCTCTTACAACTTACTGTTGCAATAGGGGTCAGGGGGGTTGACCTGGACCTTTAGTCATAATTACCTACTAGAATAACCATGTGTCAGGGTTCAACCCCCCTTGTTGGCTGGTGGTTTTGGAAACGGAGATAATCATTAATCATGATATTAATATGTTTGCGAGCGCGCGAAAACAGTAGCAAGGGTCCGTACTACCGCGTTTGCATCACACTTGGGAGCACTATTCTTCACCCTTGATCCGCTTCAACTGCCCTCAAATATGTTTCAAAACCGACCCAAGTATTAACAGTGTTGAAAAGTATCATCAAGTGACAGCGAACTTTTCTGATGGCCTACACAAATCATATCGATGATGGATGCCTTGGAAGTTCAGTTGTGTGCCACTGCCTCGACGCAACTGGGCACTTGCACGCGTACACTGGCGAGCAGCTTTCGATGTTTCCATTTCTTTTCTTCCGAGAGATCGTGGCTTCGCGCCCCCGGACCTGTGACAGGCCTGAGTCCACAATGACAAGCATCGACAAGTTACTAGTACTGTTCTTAATCTCGCGCACTTGTACCAAGTGCGCGTGTATCATAGTGTGTACTGGTGCGGTCTGTCAACGACAACCGACTCAGCGGATGACGAAAAGCTCGTCGAGTGCACCCTCAAGGATCTTTCTTTCAAGCGCTGCACAACTTGGTACGCTCCACCATCAGACAAACGGTTTTTTTTTGTGAACGTGCGGTGCGTCATCTATCTATCTATTACATTGCGTTCCTCGAAAATCGTGAGAGACTCCGATCAAGTGAGGGATCCCGAATCCGGCGAGTGCGACAGCTCGGCTGTGCACACCACTCGCTTCTTTCCTTCCTTCCGTTCGTTGTATCATAACAGGCTGACTGTACAGTATTGGACCTCCAGTTGTCGTCCCAGTCCATCCTTTGCTGTATGACCACCATCTGTCAAAAAAACTTATAACGGGCCGATGACCTCCCTCCCCCGTCTGACGTCTGATGGCGGATGTTCAGTTCCCCCGCGGGGATATCTCAACTCGCCGTCTGCGACAGGGCGCCCTTAGGCTCGTGGCTTGGGCGAAGGACCTGAGGTTTATCGGACTTGGTTCGGGTGCGAAGCGCGTGGGCGTCGAACTACCGCAACTGGAAAGGGCCTATGCCAGTGGTTCCACGTTCGGCCCCTCACTAGGCCTCACTACTGTACCTCATTTGATCGGACTACCAGTCGCACATACGAGCGTGATTCAGAGATGATCATCATTTGACCTCTCTAGTTCTGGGATGGTTTAGACGTCGAGGTGCTGCTTGTCGCCGTCGCTGTTAATGAAAACAGAACGTAGACAACCCGGTGACGTCATGAGGCCCAGCTGGGTGGTTCAAAAGATGGCTGGCCGCAAACATCCAAAACTTGCTCACTTGTTTCAGAGTTACGTACCTCATCCCCACCCTACCATCAATCGGAAATTAAATCCCCAAGAGCTGACAAGTCCGCGCTGCTCGCATCCTACTCCAGCACTAGTGCGCTTCCTGTGAGTACCGAGCCGAGGGCACGTTTGCGCCGTCTCATCAGGAGGGATTGACCCAGTGGCGAATACGCCGTCTCCACATATCCGTTCCATCACCTTACGTAGCGCAAACGGGGGCGCCGGGGCACCTATGAGCTCCTGTGCTGCTGGTAATAGTACGCACCCTCCCAATAGCACTGTATGTGGCGCAACTGTTGTAACGCCGCAATACGTACTGTACTAGTAGGAAGTGGCAAAGAATGATTGTTCATGGCTCCCTTGGGTTGCGTAGATGGTTCCCCGTTCTGGACCTGAAAAAAAAAACTTTGAGTTAGTTACGAATCGTAGCACGCATACAGTAAGTTACAGTACGGTTGGCCCCGCTGTGCCTACGACATTGCCACATTGGAAAAGGCCGTTTTCCAATGTCAGGGAACCTCTGCCAAGGCATAGATTTGGTCATCCGGTACGCCCATTCCGAGTTCACCCGTGACGTCGGCATGTCCTAGACGCGACGCTGAACCGTACAAATTCTCCAGAACAGGTTCAGTCCGCCCACAGCATTCAGAATCCACTTGCATGTGGCGTAGGCGTACGGTATCATCGGCCAAGTGCCACCCGGTGTGATTACCAGAAACTTCTGTGTGACGGCAACCCCACTCGTTAGAAGTAAATCCATCCATCTATGGAACGGTTACTCGAGATATGACACTTTCGCTACCATACGCCAAAGAAAATTTTCCACCGAGGTCGCCCGACACCTTTGAGCGTCTTCTCATAACCCTCTTTAAGCCGAACGTAGTGCATCGGCATCGAAGCGGGTTCCAACACCGATTGTGGAGTAGGGGTCTGGGATAGTAATTTTTTTTACATGGCCCGTTCGAAAATAACGCATCGAAACTACTGACCCGGTCCGAGACCTGGTTCCGGTGAAGCGCTCTGGTTGCTGCCACGGCCCTCGCGGACAGCGCGGGGTGGTCGGCGAGGGCAGCGAAGAATGTTTTCAATTGGAGGTTCGGGCGAAGAGGGTCTGCGGGCCACTCTGCGGCAATTTGCCGAAGGAGTTGTTGTGCATGCCTGAGATGGTGCTGGCTCGTCGACATCGACATACTGTATGGTTGGGTTCTGGATGTGCTGGATGTGCCAGTGTGTGAGCGGTTTCGCTGCTTGCCCGGCATGTGCCAGCCCATTGGGGCCCCGTCAGTCCACGTGAGCCCTCCGTTGGCGCGCCACCGCCGTTCTCCAATCCGTCCTCCGTTACTCCGTTGCCTGATGGGTCGGCCTTCATGTGGTTTCCCTGGCCCTGAAAGAACATGACATTGTGACTTTTTACGCCGACGGTTAAATCCCTAGTTCCGGCACGCTGGCCATCGTACGCCGAGACAGAACGCACTCACGGAACGCTTGTATCGACTTTCCTTACTGTACCGTAAGGTATCACCCTTCTGATCGTAGACGACATGGGAAAAAAATTTACTCGAGACGCCAATTGGATAAAGAAAAGTTCCGTTCCCAGGTCCATCACGAAATTCGCTCTTGCATGTCGTCGTGTGACTGCACTTCTGCGCACGCGCTGGTCGGTCGCGACGCTAGCGCGCGGGGTCTTACCGTCATCATGTTGCCTTCTCAGGCTCCTCCCGCTGATGTCTGCGAGAGTCGATTTCTGATCACTTCTCACCGCCGCGCCTCCGTCGTCTGAAATGAGGAAAAACTTGACAAGGGATTGACAGCCAGCAGTCACATCATTCTTACGCCCCGATGACTGGTGGTGGCTGCCGTCCGAGACGTTTTCCATTCTCGTACACCGTACTCCAGGATTGAGGAAGTAGCCCGATTGATATGATTGAGACAGCTTGTTCTTCTTTCCAATCCGGAGTTTCATCCCCATCTAGGGATTGTCACTCCTTTACTACTGCACCCCGGGCCGTGGCACAAAGTTCTGAGAATGGGGGTGAAAGAGACGTCGGACGGATCCTCCGAGGTCACTCCTTTCTCGGGGGTCAGCCCTGTACCCCCATCTTGCTCTTGTGACGATGTTTTTTCAATCAGTTCCACATGATGCTACGCGTTGGGTGATACACTTTCCCATCGAAGGAGGGGGAAGGCCCGGGGTGCATCATGGGACATCCTGGTTTGAGTTGCCCAGGGCTACACTGATCGTTCATCAACGCATCCTGTCTTTCCTTGACGAGGTCAGTTGTACGCTTCGTTTCCCCTCTTTGTCACCTCTGGCGTACCTGCATTAACCACCATTTTGTTTGCTTTCCCGGAAGTGCCTTGCACCAGTCGCCCCACCACACCACAGGGACGCCAGCCAGAAACATAGGCACGTCCACGTTCTGCCATTAAGATTGTTGCGCCGCCGTAAGTGGTCAAGACACCTGGATTGTCGGCACGATCCAGTCGATAAGGCCCTCATTGGGCTGTGCTACCCGGAGTGGTGGATGTGCCGCTTTTCTGAGCGCCACCAGAATAGGATCAGATCGCCCCTTTCAACCGCATGCCTGTTCTGCGGGCCCCAGGGATTCAAAAGACCCTGAGAGAAAGCATATCATCAAAGTACTGAGCCATTTCGGTACCACAAACCGATCTCGCCTTCTCTCTATGGCCAGTTCCTTCTCAGTCTAGAAGGATGCGTTCCATCGCGGGGTCATCGTGACGGCGTCGCGCGAATCCGATTCTCGGCCATGATTATGACATTATACCCCGCTTCATTGACGTTTCCTGAGATCACGAGTGTAATATGTGTGTCGTGCTCGCGTTTGCGCGCGCCCAGACTGGATGCGATCCATGACATTCGCATGTACGCGATGGGATAAGGTTAGGATTTTCCATTGATCCTGTCGGGAGATTTCCAGCCCCATCTGTGCGGCGTGGGGCTTTTCTGGAACACTGGTGCTTTTCCACTGCGCTCACGTACCAAACGTATTTAGTTGATGTGTCACTTTCTGATGGCTGGGCCAGCAAAGCTTCGTGATGTGATGGAAAAGTACGCTAGAAAAGGAGGATGTCGTCTACTTACTCTCGTGCGACGCTGGTCGGTCACGTTAACGTGGAGTGTGTGCCTGCAAAATTCAAATCAAAAATCGAACCGGCCAAACGCCTTTCTTTGGTTCTTTAGTGTCCAACTCTTATATCGGTCAAGACTGACGTCAAGGCGCGGTCCCTCTTGTCTCAAAATACACGAGAAGGCTATGTAGAGTGAACCAACGAGAGCTGTGATAATGCGGAGCGCGGTTGTAGCGAAGGTGGGGCGTTTTAGCGCCTGTACTCAACGTCACACGAGGCTGTGCAATTGGGCGGGTGTGCATGCGTCCAATCGCGCCCCTCGCTATCAACACCCCTTTTTCCCATCACCATCAGCTCCTGTAAAACTCTGTGACTCTGTGTTTCGCATCCAACAGCGTATAGCGCCTGCACGCAACGAAAACACGTACGTTTCAAGATGTCGTGTTGTGGAACTCCTCGATCCGAAGCCCAAATCCAAAGCAGGAGTGCTCCCGTTGCTGGCACTCTCCAGCCCTTTCCCATGACCACGAACCAACCGACGGCGCGCCCAGCGATCACTCCCTTTCTGGAGAAGGAGCCCTTCAACCCTCCAAGCATTCACTCTCCTCCACCGGTGCATCCCTTGTCGCGCTTCTCGCCACCGCCGTCTTCCACCCATGGCTCTGTCCCGCCTTCTTCGCCACCACCATCAATGAGCGCGTTCAACCGGAGCGCACTCGTTGACTCCATGGGATCTCTGAGCCCGTTGCGACGACCGAGCCCCGCGTATCCCGCTTCTGGAAATCCGAACCTCCTCTCGACATATCAATCGTCCGCGCCCGTTCCTTTCTCGGTGCCACTCACGGACGAAGGGAAAATGTCGGTCTCCATCGACTTTGGTGAGTGTCGCGCTCGTGAAATGCGCATCATTGCTACGTCCGCGTTGTGAACTGACGTTTGTGGTCCAGGGACTACTTTCTCTGGTGTGGTAAGTGGTATCTGGGTCCTCCGGCGTGAGTCGTAATCGAGTGTGCATCACACAGGCGTACGGCTCGTCGCGCATCGCCGCGGGGAAGGTACAACAGATTCTACATTGGCCAGGATCAATGGAAACGTTCAGGAAAGTACCGACGTGTCTGTTGTATGACGAACGTGGCCAGGTCCTGGCTTGGGGCCTGGAGGCTAAAAATGCCAATCCTATGCCCGGATCCATCAAGTGCGAATGGTAAGAGACTGTGGCTTGTTGGGTAGGCTGGAAAATGGATCGCTGTCAGGTTCAAGCTCTTCCTGGAACCGCATGCGCTCCGAGACCAGAGCACGGTCGACCCACGACTGCCTCCCATACCAGTAAGAGCAAAGCAGATTGCCGACGATCTCGTGAGCTAACCAACGTCAGCCCGGAAAGAAGCCCATCCACCTCATCATCGATTTCCTATTTTGTATGTGGGAATACGCAAAAGGACAGATAACCCGCGAGATCGGCGCGGTCGCCGACCTTGGTCAGGAAAAACGCTGCTCGTTTTCGTCCTGTGCCTATATCTGACTTGCCATCGTAGATTCCGCCGATGTATGGCTCACGGTCCCTGCCGCATGGGATGCCAGGGGTTGTGACATGATGCGAGATGCTGCAATCACCGCCGGCCTTGTCCGCTCAGTGGGAGCACGAGACCGCTGGCGAGATCGCCTCCACATCATCACGTACGCTTCTTTTCTTTTCTACTCGCCTTCCCCCATCCGATCCAAATCTCGTCGTTCCAGTGAGCCCGAGGCGGCGGCAGTGCATTGCGCGCACCTGACAGACGTTCACAAACTGAAACCCAGCCAAATATTCATGATATGTGATGCCGGAGGTGGTACAGTCGTCCGTCTACGTCTTACTTTTTGGGCCACCTTTCGTGCACCTGACACTTGCGCCGTCCCCCACAGGATCTCGCCGTCTATCAAATCCTCGGTCAGCTGCAAAACCTTGAGATAGCAGAGATGTGCGCGCGCTCCGGGGCAAATTGCGGCTCCCTATTTCTTGATTTACGCTTTCGCGAGCTCGTGCGAACTTTACTTACCGACCACCCCGCACACCTAGATGCTGCGAGTTTGGCCTATTTCATGCACTCGTTCTGCGAGACAGAGAAAATTATGTACCGAGGCGAGGAGCAAGACAGTGCGTCAAATTCCGTCGTTCTCGGACCGCCGTCGATTGATACAGTACCCTTTTGTCCAGGCTTTATGTTCAACTTCACGTGCTTCAACGTGGAAGACCCGGACGACCCCCGGGTTGGCTTGTTTAATGGAGAGCTTTCCATTCCGGGGAACCTTCTGCGCCGAGAGGTATTTGACCCTGTCGTAAACCAGGTGCCGTACCTTTTTCTACTTTGTTTTGCACACGCTTTCTCTTCTTGGGAGCACCCGGTGTTACATGTGCTAAATCTTCGCTGTCAATGCAGGCACTTGGGCTCATAGAAGATCAAATGAAGAAAGTCAACCAGCGCATTGACGCCCTCCTCCTCGTGGGAGGCTTCTCCGGAAGCACGTACCTGTTCAAGAAAGTAGAAGTCAGTGGCGTCATGCGACCTATGATGGATGGGTCTAAATGCGAATTTTCGTCTCTAGGAACAGTTCGGTTCACGAGTAAAGGTCATTGCGCGTCCCCCGGACGCTGATACAGCCACGGGGCGTGGCGCGGCACAATATGGCCTAGCACGCCGTCCGCTCGTATCTTCTGTGGTCGCGCCTCGGTCGTACATGATGAAGGTGAGCCACTGCAAAAATGCAGGGTTACGTATCGGTTTTTGATCCGAAATCCAGGTCAAATTGCCCGCAGAGCCAGAAGATCTCATGAAGCGCCCTGCGTACGTATCCCAGAATAACGCCGGGGTTGCCATTTGCGAGAACAGGTAAATACTCATCTCGCTCGTCAAACTCTGTGAAATTAAGACCTTGGACAAAGACTGCAGTATTTGGTGGCGAAAGGTGCCATTCTACGCAAAGGGTTTGTGCACATCACGGCCCCAACTAGATTTATTTGACTCTTCCCCATCTAGCCAAAAGATCAGGACAAAGTTTTGGTGAGTGAAACAGATAATGAATGCAGTGTGGCAAGGGATTGACGTCCTGGAAGTAAATACTCGCAAACACCGCACGGTCCGTAACTCCTAGCTTGGGGGTTAATTCCGCGTTTTTGGCTCAAGTCGATCTCCACAGACCGCGTTTTTGTAGCAACGCTGTATACATCGGATGCTGACAAAATAATGAGATACACAGATGAGGTGCGTGTGGCTGACTCCGCGGCGCGGAAGAGTGATGTGATATCTGATGGCGTTTCTTCTCGCCAAGGGTGAGACATTGGAACTCTGTAAATGGACGGTTGATATTGGTTCGTTGCCCTCGTTCCAAGAAAACGCCAGCTTGCCCTCGCAGGACGGATTTTACACCGGTGCGTTGAGAAGCATGTGCTTCGCTGAGTGGTCCACATGACGAGTCAAATTTTGGTTCCACAGATTTCGAACTAGGTCTCGAGCTAGATGGGGCGGAAGTCCGCGGGATCTTGCAATTCGAGGGTCGTGAATGGGGCCGGGTGATATTTGATATGTTGTCTTGACCACTCTAGTTTGGGCTTAATCAGGTTGCTTTGATCTATTTTTTGCACAAGGGCATGGGGCCAAGGGAAAGTACCGAACCCGAAGGACTTGAGTAAATTGCACAATTTGCACAATTTGACCCCGCTAGGACCTGGTCGGCGATCACGGGTTGGAAGTTCTCGCGGATCTTGCCGGCGGAGTGTGGATCTGGAAAGTGCAGTGGCGGCGGAGCTGACAATTCGAAGCGGAGACACAGCCGTGCCGGGGTCACCTGCGCCCGGAAATAAAAAAAACGGCTGTTTCCAGTTTCCATCTTCCTCCGCTCCCCACATCATAAAATTTTATTAATGACAGGTCGTGGTGAGACGAGAGGCGATGACTCAGGGACCGAACCCCAACCACTACAACTGCCTGCCTGGTCCATACAACCGCAATCGGGTGCCGTATGCCGTACGCGTGTGGCACCGTCCATGTAATATTTTGTTGATGCGGTGAGGGTGAGGAGGATGAGAATGAGAATGAGACTCATCTCCCCCGGGAATCGGGGTGTGTATTTGTGCATAATTATCTCTCTTGGACATGCTCTGTCATGCTGTAAACAGTCCAGGGACGTCGTGCACCAACGGCCACAACCGGCGGATGATCGCGAGTTTTTTTTTTTTTTTTTGCCCTCCCTTTTTTTATCGGATTTGGTTTGGGGGTGCGCGCCCCCACGCGCGGGCGGCTACGTTTGGCTACCCCCCCTGGTTATCAGAGGGGTTCGTGGCACAAAACTCG
>Ga0137397_10004209_pt1 | contig 10005 bp, 4 predicted proteins | sample czorhiz116metaG_FD_106658 | JGI IMG/M metagenome (GOLD analysis project Ga0137397, IMG submission 106658) | Vadose zone soil microbial communities from Angelo Coast Range Reserve, California, USA - czorhiz1.16 metaG | ecosystem: Environmental > Terrestrial > Soil > Vadose zone | place: USA...
CCTTGAAGCGCATGATGTTGGGCTTGGCGTTGCCCTTCCCGTGCTCCTTGAGGATGCGCGCCCGGTCCGCGTCGTCCAGGGCCCAGTAGGTGTCCTTGCCGATCTCGATCTTGTACAGCGGCGGCTGGGCGATGAAGACGCTGCCGTTGCGGATCAAGTCCCGCATGTGCCGGTAGAAGAAGGTGAGCAGCAGCGTCGAGATGTGGTGCCCGTCGCTGTCCGCATCCATGAGGAGGAAGATCTTCCCGTAGCGCAGGTTGGCCGCCTTGAAGTCCTCGCCGATCCCGCAGCCGAGCGCGGAGACGATGTCCTGCAGCTCCTTGTTCTGGCCCACCTTCTCGGTCGAGGCCTGCTCGGCGTTCAGCACCTTGCCGCGCAGCGGGAGGATCGCTTGCGTGCGCCGGTCGCGGCCCTGCTTGGCCGAGCCGCCGGCCGAGTCGCCCTCGACGATGAACAGCTCGCTCTCCTGAGGGTTGGTCGATGCGCAGTCCGCGAGCTTGCCGGGGAGATTGAGCCGGTGGGAGACGGCGGTCTTGCGCGTGACCTGCTGGGCCGCCGCGCGCGACGCCTCGCGGGCCCGCGCCGCCAGGATGATCCGGGCGACGATCGGCTCCGCCACCGTCTTGGTGTCGTTGAGCCACTTCTCCAGCGCCGGCCGCACCACCGCTTCCACCTGCGCGGTGGTCTCCGGGTTGTTGAGCCGCCCCTTGGTCTGCCCCTGGAACTGCGGATCCACCACGTAGCTGGAGAGGATCCCGCAGACGCCCTCGCGGATGTCCTCGGCGGTCAGCGTCACGCCCTTGGGTTGCAGCCCGTGCGTCTCGATGTAGTTGCGGACCGCCTTCACGATGCCGGAGCGCAGCCCCGCCTCGTGCGTGCCGCCGTTCGGGGTGGGGATGCCGTTCACGTAGCTGCGCACGTGCTCGTCGGTCGCCTCGGTCCAGACCAGGGCGACCTCGAGCCGGACCTCCCCGTCGCCCTGCTTGTAGAAGAGCGCGCCGGCCGGGATCTGCATCGCGGCCATGGGCGGAACCGAGGGGATCTCGCCGCCCTGGGAGGTCAGGTCCGTCTCGGGAAGCCCCTCCTCGCTGCTGACGATCGGCTCCGACGCGACCGGGGCAGCGGCCTTCTGTCCCGCGGGCACGGTGTTCTTCCCGCGCTGCGCGACCACCTTCGCCAGGTACTCGGCGATCCCGCCTTCGTGCTGGAAGGTCTCCTCGCGCGCCGGCTTCCCCGTCTCGTCGCGGAACACGACCGCCATTCCGCGGTGCAGGTAGCTCTTCGCCTCCAGGCGGTCGCGGATGAGCTCGGGGTCGAACTTTTCCTTCATCCCGAAGATCTCGGTGTCGGGCGTGAAGGTGATGGTCGTGCCGGAGCCGCGGGCCTTGCCCTCCACCTTCAGCTTCGATTTGGCGAGCCCTTTCGCGTACGTCTGCACGTGGTGCTTGCCATCGCGCTTCACCCGCGCGATCAGGCTGGAGGAGAGCGCGTTCACCACGCTGCTGCCCACACCGTGCAGACCGCCGGAGTGGATGTAGTTGCCCTGATCGAACTTCCCGCCCGAGTGCAGGGTGGTGAGGATCACCTCCAGCGCGGACTTCTTGTACTTCGGCATCACGTCGACCGGGATGCCACGCCCGTCGTCGGTGATGGTGACGGTCTTGCCGTCCTTGTGCAGGGTGACCTCGATGCGCGAGGCGTATCCGTTGATCACCTCGTCGACCGAGTTGTCGAGGATCTCCCAGAGCAGGTGGTGATACCCGCTGGCGTCGACCCCGCCGATGTACATGGCGGGTCGCTTGCGGACCGGCTCGAGCCCTTCGAGGACCTGGATGTCCGCCGCGCTGTATCGGGTCTTCCGCACGGCCATTACTTCTTCTCCTCTTCCGGCAGGGCCTGGACCACCGGCGGCCTGGGCAGCACCTTCACGGTGTCCTTCCGCACCAGCTGGCGCCCCTTTCCGCCGCGGCTCGAGGGCTCGCGCACGGTCAGCTCCAGCTTGCGCCCCTTCTTCGACTCCAGCGGCAGCTCCGCCTTCTTGTCGGTGGTGCAGAGGAACCCGATCAACCGGTCGCCCTGCTGGACCTTGATCACGCGCACCCCGCGGCCCGGTCCGGCCAGCTCGTTCACCTCTTTCGCCTTGGTGACGAGCGCGTAGGCATCCTCCGTCACGACCGCGAGGAAGTCCTTGTCCTCGACCGGCACCACGCCGACCAGCTCGTCGTCCTTCCCGGGCCGGGCGAATCGGCGACCCGCGCGCGTGGAGACCTCGGTGTGCGGCTCCAGCGCGAACCGGAGCCCGTAGCCGCCGCGCGAAAGCCCGAGCAACTTCTCCGGCCTGGGCAGCCGCTTGTCGAGCGAGAGCGCGCCGACGACCCGTTCGTTGTCGTCGAATTTGAACAGCTTCTGCACCGGGTCGCCGTAGCCGGTGCTGGCCGGGACGTCGTTGAACCGCGTCACGTAGGCCGTGCCGAAATTGCTGAACACCACCAGGTTGCTCTTCAGCGACCCTCCCAGCACGAACGCGACCTCGTCGCCCTCGCGGACCCGCGTCTGCGAGGGGTCCTTGAGCTCGCGCACGCGCTTGATCCATCCGTCCCGCGTGAGCACCACCTGCGCGTCCTCGTCGGCGATGAAGGCCTCCTCGCTGTACTCCACCTCCTCGCTGCCCGCGCCGCCGATCTTCGTACGCCGCTTGTCCGCGTAGGCCTTCTGGATCTCGGCGATCTCCTCGCGGACCACAGACCAGCGGCCGCGCTCGTTCCCGAGCAGCTCCTTGAGTCGCCGCTGCTCCGAGCGCTTCTCCTTCAGCTCCTTCTCGATCACCAGGATCTCGAGCTTTGCCAGCCGGTACAGCTTCATCTCCAAGATTGCATCCGCCTGCTCCGTCGAGAGCTTGAAGCGCTTGATCAGCTTCTCTGCCGCGTCCTCCTTCCCTTCGCTCCTGCGGATGATCTTCAGCATCTCCTCGAGCGCGTCGTAGACCTTCGCGAAGCCCTCGAGGATGTGCAGGCGCTGCTGCACCTGCTTGAGGTCGAACTCGAACCGCCGGGTGACGACCTGGAAGCGGAAGTCGAGGAAGTACCGGAGGATGCTCTTCAGATCGAGCCGCTTCGGCGCCCCGACCTCCGGGTTCGCGGTGGGGACCAGGCAGGTGAGGTTCACGCCGAAGTTCGTCTGCAGCGGCGTGTGCTTGTAGAGGTAGGCCATCACCAGCTCGGGATCCGAGTCGCGCTTGATCTCCAGGACGATGCGCACGTCCTTGGTGCTCTCGTCGCGCACGTCGACCAGCGGCGTCAGCTTCCGCTCCCGGACCAGGTCGCCGAACTTCATCACCAGATTCGACTTGTTCACCGCGTACGGGATGGAAGTGATCACTACCTGCTTGCCGCCGCGGGGCAGGTCCTCGAGCTTCCATTCGCCGCGGATCCTCAGCGAGCCCTGGCCGGTCTCGTAGATCTGGCGCAGCTCGCTCTTGTCGTTGAGGACCTGCCCGCCGGTGGGGAAGTCCGGCCCCTTGATGTGCTTGAGCAGGTCCTTGACCGCGAGGTCCTTGTGCTTCGAGAGATCGATCAGCGCGTCGCACAGCTCGCCGAGGTTGTGCGGCGGGATGTTGGTCGCCATGCCCACCGCGATCCCGGTGGTGCCGTTCATCAAGAGCTGCGGCAGTCGCGCCGGAATGACGATAGGCTCGAACTGCGTCCCGTCGTAGTTTTGGCGATAGTCGATGGTGCGCTTCGACAGCTCCTGCACCAGCTCCGCCGCCAGCGCCGCCAGGCGGCACTCGGTGTAGCGCATCGCCGCGGCCGCATCGCCGTCCAGCGACCCGAAGTTCCCGTGCCCGTCGACCAGCGGGTAGCGCAGCGAGAAGTCCTGCGCCATCCGCACCAGCGCGTCGTAGATGGCGACGTCGCCGTGCGGGTGGTACTGGCCCATGATGGTGCCCACCACCTTGGCGCACTTCTGGTACTTCGCCTCGTGCGTCAGGCGGTGGTCCTGGAACATCCCGTAGATGATCCGCCGCTGCACCGGCTTGAGCCCGTCGCGCACGTCGGGCAGGGCGCGCGAAGTGATCACCGACAGCGCGTAGTTCAGGTACCGCCGGCGCGCCTCCTCGTGCAGCGGCGCCACGACCTCGGAAGGGGGCGGCGCTCCGTTTCCTCCCGACCGTCCGCGCTTTGGCTTCCGCTTCCGCCCCCCGCCGGCAAACATGCTCAGCTGTTCAGGCATCGGGGCGTCTGTAACACAGGTCCCCGGGCAGCGCAGTTTCCTAGATTTGGAGGGCGGACCGGAGCAGTCCGGTCCGGCGCTGCGCACTTCCGCTCGCCCACGCGGGGTGAGTCTTCCGGAGGGTCAATTCTTCTCCACGACCGCGCTGTTCATCAGGATGTTCTCGGAACCGCCCACCTGCACGTAAGTTGCCTGCCGGCCGCAACCCCGGGCGCCCCAGGTTCCCTGCTTTCCGGTCTTGAGGCTGCTGGGCGACTCGATCTCGACCACCGACACCTTGTCCGCGGGGCAGTCGAGATCGAACACGGCGCGCTTGCGAACCTCGTTTTGCATCGTTCCGGAGGTGACGCATCCCGCCAGCAAGATTCCAATCGCGCTCGTCCTCATCCAAGAGGACCTGCCAGGCATCGTCAGCGCTCCTTTGCTTCAGGTTTCGTCGGCCCAGCCCCGAAGCCCTACGCCCTCCCCTTCCCCGGCTGGTTCGGCTTCGGCTCTTCCTTCCCCTGCTCCGCGGCTCTCTGCGCAAGCACCTTCTGCGCCTCGTGGGTGGGCACTTCCTCGTACCCCATGATCTCCATCGTGAAGTACCCCATCCCCTTCGTCAGCGACCGGAGCTCCGGCGCATAGGTCCGCAGCTCCGCCTGCGGCGCCTGCGCGTGGATCAAGGTCCCCTTCGACGTCGGCTCCATCCCGAAGATCTTCCCGCGCCGCGAGGTGAGGTCCGCGATCACCTCCCCCAGCATCTCGTCGGGGACCACCACCTCGAGCCGCATCATCGGCTCGAGCAGCACGGGCCGCGCGCCCGCCAGCGCGTTCTTCAGCGCCATCGAGCCGGCGATGCGGAACGCCATGTCCGAGCTGTCCACGGTGTGGAACGAGCCGTCGACCAGCGTGACCTTGAAGTCCACCAACGGAAACCCGCCCAGAGGCCCCTGCTTGGCGGCGTCGCGGATCCCGTGCTCGACCGAGGGGATGAAGTTGCGCGGGATCACGCCGCCGACGATCCCGTCCTCGAACTCGATCCCCGAGCCCCGCGCCAGCGGCTCCAGCTCGATGTGGCAATCGCCGTACTGGCCGCGTCCTCCGCTCTGCCGCTTGTAGCGGCCTTGCGCCTTCGCTTTTCCGGTGACGGTCTCGTGGTAGGCGGGATGCGGCAATTCCAGATGCACGTCCACGTCGAACTTCCGCTTCAGCTTCTCGATCGCCACCTCGATGTGGACCTGCCCCATGCCCTTGAGCAGCGTCTCGTTGGTCTCCGGGTCGCGCACCATCTCCAGCGAAGGATCCTCCTCCAGCAGCCGGTGCAGGGCGACGCCGACCTTCTCCTCCTGCTCGCGGTCGATCTTGAGCGCATAGGCGATCACCCGCTGCGGGCGCGGGATCAGGTCGAGCTTCAGCGCCGGCGCGTCCTGCGAGCAGAGCGTGTCGCCGACGTGCACGTCCTTCAGCTTCATCAGCCCGACCAACTCGCCCGCGCCGGCCTCGGCGACCTCCAGCGTGTGATTCCCGTCGATGCGGTAGACGTGCTGGACGGTCTCGCTGTTCCCGGTGCGCGGGTTCACGATCACCGTCCCGTGCTTGACCGCCCCGGAGAAGATCCGGAGCGCCGTCAGCCGCCCGACGAAGTGATCGACCGTATTGCGGAAGGCGAGCATGGTCAGGGGCGCGTCCCGCTGCGCGTTGCGGGTGGCTTCGCCGTTCTTCGCATCCTTGCCCTTGATCTCGCGGCGGACCGTGGGCGGCGGCAGGTAGCGGACGAGGGCGCAGGCCACGTCGTCCACGCCGATCCCCGGCCGCGCCGCGCACGCAAGCACGGGCAGGAAGCGCCGCCCCAGAACGGCGTGGGCGATCCCGTCGATCAACTGCTGTTCCCCCGGCTCCTTGCCGTCGAGGTAAGCTTCCAGCATCGCGTCGTCCGTCTCCGCCACCGCCTCGACCAGCCGCGTCCGCAGCCTCTTCGCCTCGGCGAGGAGCTGGTCGGGAACGTCTTCCAGCACGAACCCGCCGAACTTTCCGTCGCTCCTGCGCGTATAGGCATGTGCATTCATCGTGATCAGGTCGATGACGCCGCTGAAGCTCTCGCCCAGCCCGATGGGGAGCTGGAGCGCGATCGGCTTCGCCTTCAGTGTCTTCTCGATGTCGTCGAGCGCGCGGAGGAACGAGGCGCGTTCCTTGTCGAGCTTGTTGACGCAGGCCAGAAGCGGCAGGGCGCGGTCCGCGGCCATCTCCCAGTGCGCTTCCGTCTGGTGCTTGACACCGGAGACGGCCGAGACCATCAGCAGCCCTCCTTCGCACACCGCCATCGAGCGATCGGCATCGGTGAGGAAGTCGGAAAACCCAGGGGCATCCAGCAAATTCAGGAGCGTCCCTTCATGCTCGGCGAAGGTGATGTGTGTCGCCACGGTGAAGTTCCGCTTGGCTTCCTCCGGGTCGACGTCCAGGTGGCTGGTGGAACCGTCCTTCGAGGCGCGCGCGGGCGCGTCATGACGGAGCAGCGCCTCGGTGAGGGCGGTCTTGCCCGCACCATCGTGTGCGATGACGGCGACGTTTCGGATGGTCTTCGGATCGATCATGTGTCTCCCCGGATGCAATCCGTGAAACTCGGGAGACTAGTCCAACCCGGCGCGCTTGTAGAGGAGGGGGCATGCCCAGAGCCCTGGTCTGTTCCATAGCGGTCGCGCTGGCGGCTACCGGCGCCGCCGCCCAACTCACCACCAGCCCGTTCAAGCAGGGCGCAGTAGCGCCTGGGCAATCCTTCGCGCTCCAGGACGACGGAACCTCGCTGGCGGGGAACTCGGCCGGGCTTGGATTCGTCGAGGGGCTCGAGCTCGACTACCTGCACAACGGCTACTACGGAGACACCTCCGGCGGCGCCAATGCCCTGTACCTGTCCGGGGGATGGGCCCCTCTCTCCCTCGGAGCGGGCTTCGACTGGATCAACGGCACGGATTCGACCGGCGCCGCCGTTTCGTACCGGCGGGGGAGCCTGGGCGGCGCCCTCCGGCTGGGCCTGCTCTCGCTGGGCACGGTGTACCGCGGCTTCTCGGGGATCAGCGCGGATCTCTCGACCTGGGATTTCGGGGCCCTGGCGCGCCCGACCCGCTGGCTCTCGCTCGGGGCGGCGCTCCTGGATTCCACCCGGCCGGGCAACCTGCCGCGCCGCTGGGTGGTGTCCGCCGCGGTCCGCCCGCTGGGCGAACGCCTCGACCTGGCAGCCGACCTGCGCTGGCAGGACCCGACGGGCTTCGACACGAAGGACTGGCTCTTCACCGCCCGGGCGCGCTTCCTGCGCGGCCTGACGGTCATCGGACAGCTCGGAGTGCTGAGCGGGTCGCAGGTGTCGGGGCTCTTCGGCCTGCAGTTCGACCTGGGACACCTTGGCGTCACCTACGCGCCGACCTTTGCCCCGGGTGGCGCGTACGATGCCTGGAGTCTGCGGGCTTCGACCGAGCGTTGGCCTTCGGTCCGCCTCCCCGTGCCGCTCGCCGCGGAGATCGATCTCAAGAAGGCCCTCTCGCACCCCCCGCCGGGCCCCCTGACCCTGTTCTTCGGGACCAGCGCCCGCGACCCCCTGGTGGAGACGGTGGAGACGCTCGGGCGTCTCGCCCGCGACCCCTCGACGAAGGCCGTCATCCTCCGGTCTGGCGGGCTTCCGCTGGGCCTGGCCCGCGCCGAGGAGCTGCGCGCAGCCATCGAGAATCTCAGGGTTTCCGGAAAATCGGTGATCTTCTATCTGGAAAGCGGGGGGGACCTCGAATATAGTGTCGCTCTCGCGGCCGACAGGATCTACACCGCCCCCCAGGCGGTCCTGCTGGTGAATGGTTTTGCCGCGACGGCGCTGTTTGCCGCCGCGGGCCTCGACAAGCTCGGTGTGAAGGCGGAGTTCTTCCGCGTCGGCGCCTACAAGAACGCGCCGGATCTCTTCACCAGAACCGGGATGTCGCGAGAGCAGCGCGAGGTGGAGTCATCGCTCCTGGACGATCTCTACGGACGGTACGTGAAGCGCATCTCGAATGCGCGCCACCTCGATGAAGGCAAGGTCAAGTCCCTCCTCGACGAGGGCATCCTGCAGCCCGGGGAGGCGGTGAAAGCGGGGCTGATCGACGGGCTGGCTTATCCCGACCAGCTCGAGGAGGAGGCGGGCAAGCTTCTGGGCACGAAGGTCAGCCTTTGGAAGGTTGGAACGGGGGTACCGGCGCAACGTCAAGTGCGCTGGGGCTCGTTGCCGAGGATCGCGGTGGTGCGCGTGGTGGGCAACATTGCCCGCGGTGAAGGCGAACGCGATCCGTTCGGAGCGGTGCGGGTCGCGGGGTCGGACGCGATCGTCCGCCGCATCCGGAGGGCCGCGGACGACCCGAGCGTCTCGGCGATCGTGGTCCGGATCGATTCGCCGGGGGGCGACGGCACCGCATCCGACTTGATCTGGCGCGAGCTGGTCCGAGCGCGGAAGGAGAAGAGGAAGCCGGTGATCGCGAGCATGGGCGACGTCGCCGCCTCGGGCGGCTACTACGTAGCGGCAGGGGCAGACGCGATCTTCGCCGAGCCGGCGACCATCACCGGCTCGATCGGCGTGTTCATCGGGCACTTCGACGCCGAGGAGCTGCTCTCCAAGCTCGGCCTCCATCTCGAGACGGTCAAGCGCGGGGAGAGCGCGGACCTCTTCACGCCCAATCGGAAGCTCACCGATCGAGAGCGGTCCATGCTGGAAGGCTGGGTGAAGAGCTTCTACGGCGAGTTCGTCTCCCGCGTCGCGGAGGCGCGCGGCCTGAGCGTGGAAGAGGTGGACAAGGTGGCGCAAGGGCGGGTCTGGACCGGCTCTCAGGCCCTCGAGCGCGGGCTGGTGGACCGGCTCGGGGGGCTCGAGGACGCGCTGGCCGAGGCCAAGCGGCGATCGGGGCTGAGCCGGGACGACGAGGTCGAGCTGGACGACGAGGAACCCATCTCCTTCGAGCTGACCGACTCCATCGGGTCGGCGGCTCTGGAGATCGCGCCCATGGGACTGGGGGCGCGCGCGATCCGGGCTCTGCGCTTGCTGGGCGAGCCGGGGACGCTGCGCGCCGTGCTTCCCTTCGATCTGGAGGTCCAATAGATGGCGCTGACCGTGCTCATCGTGGAGGATGAGCAGAGCGCATCGCGGCTGCTCTCGGCCATCGCGGCCGAGGTCGGGTTGTCCGCGCGCACCACGGGCTCGGCGCGGGAGGCGCAGGAGCTCTGCGAGCAGGCGGCGGCCTCGGGCCAGCCCTTCGCGGCGGTGGTGTTGGACCTGGTGCTCTCCGAGCTGGACGGCTTCCAGTTCGCGGCGGCGGCGCGAGCGAGCGCCTGGGGAAAGGAGCTCCCCCTGATCGTGGTGAGCGGGATCTACAAGAAGCTTCCCGAGGAGTTCGCCGCCAAGGCGCGGCCCGCCGCGTTCTTCGCCAAGCCGTTCGAGCCGGCCGCCCTTCGCGCCGCGCTCGCCCAGCTCAGCGGAGCGCAGAGCGCGTCCCCCCCGCTCGAAGGCGAGCTCTCGCAGCGCCCCGCGGCGGCCGTGATGGTGCAGCTCCTGCGCGAGAAGGCCACCGGCGTGCTCACCGTCACGCACGACGCGGAGAAGCGCCTCATCTCCTTCCAGCAGGGGATGGTGCGATTCGCGCAGTCGAACGTCCGCGCCGAGACGGTGGGGGCGGCCCAGATCGCCTCGGGGCTGATCAAGCAGACCGCGTTCGACCGGGCCGTCGCCCTCGCCAAGCAGCAGAACATCGCGCTGCACGAGGCGCTCGCCGCCGCCAGCGTGTTGAC
>Ga0137397_10004212_pt1 | contig 10002 bp, 6 predicted proteins | sample czorhiz116metaG_FD_106658 | JGI IMG/M metagenome (GOLD analysis project Ga0137397, IMG submission 106658) | Vadose zone soil microbial communities from Angelo Coast Range Reserve, California, USA - czorhiz1.16 metaG | ecosystem: Environmental > Terrestrial > Soil > Vadose zone | place: USA...
CAAGGCCCACACGCGTTTCATCAATTCCGACCCATCGATAATTTCGCGGATGTGGAACAGTGGGTGGCCCCACCGGCGAGGATTCCGCTAGAGCTACGGCTGCTTCAAGGGCCAACGAGTCAGGGCTGACGGCTCTTTCCGGAGCGCAAGTAGGATCGAGCATCGTGGCGGACACTCCGGTAGACCCGGCGGGCACGATCAGGGCTCTCCATTTTGCGGCAGGCCCGAGAATGCCCGAGTACCTCACCAAATGCGCTTTGGGAGCGGGTATGATCGCAACAAGTTTCTCCAGCAATTCCAACGGTTCAAAGACCACATGGGTCGTCCCATCACGCCAGGGGCGCTTAAAGCGATATAGCAGCCGTCCGTGTGACTGTACCCATAACTTAGCCGCGTCTGGAACTATAACGTGGCCACACACACACGATGACTGGGCGGATACCCCTTGTTGTCGGTAGGCAGCGTCGCCCATGGCGGAGTGCGTTAGAAGGACAAAGTGGCCGAAAGTCCGAACGGGAAACATATCGTGGCCGGGAGTGCGGGATCTCAGCATGCCGGGATGGACCGCTTCGTAGCCCGTTTTAAAGCTGACAGTCACTAGAGGTGCATCCCATCACCGCGGATGCACGAGGATGGCCCCAAAGGGCGATCAGCGACCTTGATTCTTGATCACCATCCCTGTGCTAGTTGGCTGATACCGGCATGAATGAGTCAAACCTCTGGGCGGTGAGCATTACGCTGCCTCCGAAATATCCGGGACCTACCCGATAGGTCGCGGTTCTTTTCCCAGAGCATTGGAGACTGTTCGAGGTCTATCAGAAGTTGAAGCGGGTGGACCCGTCACGGTGCCTCCACTGGCGTGAGAATGTCGGCCTTCCCAACGAATCCCTCAGACTTCCGTGACAAAATCCCGAGGCCGCGGCCACTGGGCGAAGACGTATCAGCTAAAATACGACGTACTGCGCCTTATCGCGTCACGTCGCGCCAACCTCTTGACCGGCACGCCAATCGGTCTACGCTGGACTCGTCGCTTGGACATTCCACGAAGCACGGGAGGTCTGTCATGAGTCATGGAGTCGCACAAAGAAAAAAGCAGCCCTGGCATAGGTTCCAAAAGCTGCTTGAACCGCTCACGCTCAAACCGCCTACGAAGTGAACCGAAGGGGCGCTTTGCAGGTCGGCGGGCACTGCTCACAAATTAATTCCGCAGGATGGCTCCGCATTACCTAACCAAACACTACGATGGCGGTCAAATTCATACTCAGTTAGAGGGATTTCGTATAGCAACCCACAAATGAGACGGGAACCACGCTGAAACCGCGTGTGGTTGTGGGTGTTGTCGCGTATCAATCGCGTGGTGTTTTTCGATTGAGCGCCGACGCCTCGAACATCATAAAGGAACAGTTTGGCACAACTGCACTGTTGTCCGGCCGACGAGTGGATCAAAGTCCACTCGTTTAGAAAGTGAGACACTTCATGACGCAACGATCTGTTTTCACCTCCTTCGCCCGGCAGGCATTCTGGCTGTGGATGCTGGCGGTGCTCGTTCTGATATTGGTCCCTGCCAACCAGGCTCGTGCCCAAACCGAGTCGCCCGTCGTCTTTGAATTTGGCGTGCGGGGAGGTATCCCCTTACAGAACATCATGGGATCTCGATGGATAACGACTGTTACGCAATCCCCCGTACAAAATTCCGATAGATCGTGGATTGCTGTGGGACCAACATTCGGGGCGATGATCCACGATCGAGTGCAGGTTGAGTTCGGTGCGATGTATAGGCCAGTGCGCTTCGAAACTGAGACCTTAGCCTGTGCGGACAGTGAGTGCATCAGCAGGGTTCAGGGTGTAACGCTTCATGACTCGGTACGCGGCCACTTGTGGGAGTTTCCATTAACAGCCAATTACCACTTTGGTCACAGGCGTGTACGGCCTTACGTGGGGGGAGGCATCGTTCTTAGTCAAAATTTCGGCGGTAAAAGTAGCGTTCGGTTGATCGATCGGGCCACGGGCAACGAAATACCATTACCTGTTGGCTTGGGTTTTACGGGTTTCCCCGTCGGGGCTTTGATTCAACACGAGCCTTCTTTCGTGTTTAACTTGGGTTTGCGATGGAAAACCTCCCGTCTAAATATCCAGCCGGAAATCCGCTATACGCGGCATCGACCAGACACACAGCAGCCAAACTTTGGAGTAGTTCCCGCACAAGGTCCGGGCCCCGGAGTCAGTCCACGTGCCGATCAGGTGTATTTCACGATCGGTTTGTCTTTGAGGGGAAAATGATCCCGACCTACTCGAATGAGGCACGAAGTGAAAATCCGATGAAAAACTCCAATTGATTCGGGTGTCTGTTCCAGCGGAATGGTCGACCCTCCCAGTGGCTATATCGGACCTCTGGTCGGATCGCGAGATGGCGACTGTTCCACTCCACGCCGGCGTTGATTATATAGGCGGGAAACCAGTCCCGTCCGCCGATATCGAAAGAGTTCCTTAACTCCGTGCCTGCGGTCGTAATATACCGATTTTCCTGCGTACCGGACTCCCACGTAGCGAGCACCAGGCCACCACCACCGTACGGGCGAACAGCTCCGCTAAAGAACCTGTAATTGGCAACGAGCGGAAAGTCCCAGAGCGAGCCACGAGTTCTGGTCACACTCGAACTCGGGCTGTCTAGAGAAGCCGAATCCATAGAGAGTCGTAGTGGCCTGTAAAGCGCCTCTACTTCCACCTGCACTCGATCCCGGATAACAATTCCGGCTGTCGGGCCCACAATAAGCGTTCTTGGGAAAGACTCTGTCAAAATCCCACAGCATGGGATTCCGTCGCGAAATCCTGTACTTACCCTGGACAGAGGTTTGGTGATCGGAACGCCTGTGCGGATGCCGAACTCGAAGTCGACGTGCCGCTGAGCCAAAACCACAGTTTCGAAAACGAAACCGATACAAATAGCTACGACTATTTTCATGAGTGCTCCCCTCGGTCGTGATTCCCGCCACCATTAGTGGCAAAACTTGCCATGACTCATGGCAAAATCGTACTCGCAGGTGCTGGGCTGTGTGGCGCCCCAAATGGCCCAATGCGCCCCGGCAAGTTCATCTTCACCTCTTTCGCTGCTGCCTCCTTCTGAGGCCGGGCCTACTGCGGCACTTTTCGACATCTCCTCACCCGTCGTAGAGTGACAATGACACTCGCCCGCAACTCGGGTTGAGCCGAGCGGGGAAGAAGGCGGTAATCGGCGCGCTTCTCGCCGATGTGTTGTAGATGTCACAGGAATATGAATTGCGGGCACGTTATTCAGCACGCGTTCTGAAGACTATTCCAGCGTGCAATCGAAAATAGTCTCTGCCGTTGAACGATGTCGGTCCTGACTGTTGGTGGAATGGTTTCCTGTTTAGGCGGCGATAATCGGCACCCAGTCGAATGCCAAACGTCCCACGCAGCCAAAGATCAACACCGCCACCGGGCTGAATGGCAAATTCGCTGGTGGTCGCTGGCACGAATAGGTCCTCCACGCGATTCTGCGAGAAAGTCTGTTGTTGTACCCTGGCCGGAGCGTACGACTCCCAGGAGGAAATGCGCCCATGGCGTCACACTCGCTTTCCGACGGACAGTAAACTGTGGTCCTGCGAGAAACGAATGAGCATCACGGTGGAAGAATGAGTCAGTATAATTGCCTGCGACTTCCCACTTGACACCCCACCAGTGGTTGACGTTACCTGCGGCGGATGCCAACCATCCGTAACGATTAAGATTAGGTTGCTCTCTGAGGAAAGACAATCCTAAAGAAGCTTCCACGGATGGAGCGTTCTGTCCGAACGACGTTGAAACGAAGGTGACGGCCAGCAGGATACTTAAGATTGGATTCAATTTCATTTCGGTCTCCTTCTCTAAGAATTTGGTGTATCGAAACAGGCTCCAATAGGGGACAGATTTGGCAGCAAATGGTGAGCATGAGGGCTTCCAGTTCGATCAAGCCGGCGACTGCACGCTGGCGGAAAGTGGTTAAGCCTAATTTTCTGCGCGCCCGCTTATACTTCCGAAGCGAAAAACGACCCCAAAAGACAATCTCCCATTCCTCTGAACGTCATCCCTGAAGGACTCGCGCAAATAATCTGCCTGTATCACGCGGATGCACAGGAAGCGAGTGCCCTGCACATCAACGCCGCCGCCGAATGCGGTTGTGAAACCTGGCCGCCACATTGTACGCTTCAGCGGGCGAACAGTCCCAGTTGCCGGCCACAATCCGTCACGTCGATTGCCGGTCAACTCGCACTGGTTGGAACCATAAGATGGCCGCGAGGAAACGGAAGCATAAAGCGGCCGGCGCGGCCAAGTTATGGTCCCAGTTACAGTCCGTCTGCGAGAGGTTCGAGACGTTCCATTGCGATCGGTGGGCGGGCGCAATATCGAGCCAAACGTTCCAATCGCTGACGGTCTCCGGCAGGAACGGAGACATTTGCATGGAGGCTGAAACCAGAAACGTTGGCGCAGCGTTTACTGGCCAGAGCATCCATGCTCTCGGGATCGATCTGATCTCCCATACGAGTCACGCGCCGCCCGGCATTCGGGCCAAACGCGGTTTTGCCAGACACAGAGGCGGCGTACAAACCCGCCAGCCACGGTTGATCGCGCGAGAGCGGATCGCACTCTTCCGGATCACTGTCCGGTCCGAGGCCACGACGCTGGAGCAATTTTGGAATACGTTCGGCCAACGACGCGGTCAGTCGCGCGATTTCTTGATCGTCCGGGGCAAGCAGCGCCTGGAACTGCGGCTTGCCGTCATCATCGGCTGCGTAGACGCCATCGATCGCTAACATGTGTAGGTGTAAATTTAAATTCAGGGCCGACCCGAAGCGCTGTATGAAGGTAACGGCGCCGCACTGCGCCTTCTGCACGGCGCCGAATTCGCTGGCCCGGCGGATCAGGGAAGCAAAAACCGTTTTGGTGAAGATCCCAAGAACTTCGCTCACCATCTCCGCATCGTAGGCCAGCCGGTAACGCAGCGCATAAGGAAGCGACAGCACCCACTGGCGGACGGGGACTTGGGGAAATACGCGGTCAACAAGATGGGCGGATTTGTCGTGTCTCATTTTGAGAACTACGTTGAGGGGTTAGAGGATATGGTCCGCGTGTGTCGGAATGATGGTCGTGTGGGATGAGCGCACGGGGTTCAGTGATAAATCCCGCCGCTGTTCTTTGGAGCGACGTCGCTGGTGAGTATCCGGGTCGCGAACAAATTTCCACTCCATGCACTTGCAGATGAAAGCCCGTTCCAAAGCTTGGGAGGATGGACTGGATCCGCTCTAATTCACCGCCCACCCGTGGCACAACCGCGTACCCGGCCTCTTGTCGAACTCACGGGGCAAAGAATTCATCCTTCTTTGATATGATCGGCCCCCCCGACAAACGAAGAATCGCAGCATAGGAGCAATCGTATGAGTAAGGAAGCTAGGGCGTCCAACCCTGGGAAAGACTCGACGGCCGCCAAATCTTACGAAACGCGGCAACTCGAACCCGTGCACGGAGGCATTGTGGCGGCCGCGCACCAGCGCCGGATGTATTCTCCACATGTAATTGGAGCCGGAGCCGATCGGCCCGGACAAGCGGGCCCGGATCCGGGGAACTTTTTGCAGGACAATCACGGTCCAGTGGTGACGAACGTTCACGTGGTTCTCATGTTCTGGGGCAGCGCCTGGAATGATGACAAGAAGCCGAACCCCACCGTGCTTCAAGTATTCGGTGCACTGGCATCGATTATGGGAGGGCCCTACATGGACGGGCTCGCGCAATACCGCGGTATCGGCCATGGACAGATCGTCCTGGTGGCGGCGACTCGTTCGAATACCTCGGAACCTCCGAATCCCTTTAATGACGACAACATTGCCAAGCTGGTGTTCGATGCCATCGATGCCGGTGCCGTACCCGATCCGGACGACTTGCCCGGCAACCAGTATCTGTACACGGTCTTTCTTCCGCCGGGCGTCAATCCGACAAATGGCGCCGGAGGCGAACATACCTCGCGCAGTCACAATGGGAAGAACGTTCACTTTGCGTGGGTCACCCACGGCGGCGGTATCGACAGCATTTCCGATACTGTTTCGCACGAAATCGCCGAGGCCGTGACGGACCCCGAAGGCAACTCGTTTACGTTTACGTCAGAAGGCGATCCCGGCGCTGGCGGATGGATCGAAATTGGAGATGTCTGCCAGGGTTACAACGCGAGACTCAACGGCGTGCTGGTGCAGGCGTACTGGTCGCAAACGGATCGCGCGTGCATCATACCCACACTGAACCTGCCCCCGATCCCGCGCTGGTATCGTTTGGGGAACCAGGAAATCACCCACGGCATTTTGAACGCCGGTTTGGTGCTAGGCGTGGATGGACACGGGCAGATGCATCTGTTCGCGCGCGGCGGTAACGGCGACGTGCTGGAGCTTCGGCAATCCGGCTTCCCGACGTGGGGCGATTACACTTCGCTCGGAGGTGCGGTCCTTCCCGATACGTTTACTGTGGCGACGAACAGCGACGGCGGACTGGAAATTGTCGCGCTTGGCACGGATAATTCGGTGTGGCACATCTGGGAAACCTCGCCGGGAGGCGGCTGGAGTTCGTGGGCATCGCTCGGCGGCAAAGCTCTGGGAGTGCCGCGGATTGTCCGCAACGCCAATGGGCAGCTCGAAGTATTTGTGGTGGGGACTGACGCTGCGGTCTATCACATCAAGCAAACTAACCAGCTCGACTGGGGAAACGCTTGGCAATCGCTCGGCGGGAAGGTGCTGACCGGGTTTTTCGTTCCGCCCATCATGGACGTGATTCCCAATGCAGACGGACGCCTCGAAGTCTTCGTGCAAGGCACGGATACCGCCCTGTATCACAACTGGCAAAACGCGCCAAATGGCGGGACCGGCTGGTTCGGCTGGCAACGCATCGGCGGAAGCATCAGTTTGCTCTCGCTCGCGAAAGACGGCAGCGGGCGGCTGGCCGCATTTGTGCGCGGCGGCAATTCGGCGCTTTACATGATCCAACAGACAGCCGCACTCGATTGGGGTGGCGCATACCATGGCTTCGGCGGCGCGCTCGCCGGCTCCACTCTGAGCGCGGGCACGAACCAGGATGGACGCATGGAGGTGTTCTGCCAAGGCACTGACAACGGGACTTATCACGTCTGGCAGAATGCTCCCAACGCCGGACCGAACAATTGGAGTGCGTTTCAATCCTTGGGCGGCGCAATCCAGAAGGTCGCCGTGGCGCGGACTGCCGATGGCCGCTTCGAACTCGTGGCGATCGGACTGGATTCCTGGGCCTACCACTTGTGGCAAACGGCGCCCAGCAACGGCTGGGACTCCTGAGATGAGTCGGCATCCCAGATCCATGTCACTGTACGCCGCGTCTGGATTCGAATGGCTGCCGGGTATCCCTATAAGGAAGCCTTTCAGCAGGCATTCGATAATCGGCAGAAGATCCCGTTGCGTTACCTGCTGAAGCCAAGAATGCGGTCTATGAACGCATGTGGCAGGTGCTTTCAGGAGAAGAGAAAGACCGTAAGTGTGCCCGCCTGCAGCTCGCCGATCGCCAAGCCATAATCGAGATCTTGCACGATACAAAGAAGGACTTGCCGGAGTATTTCAAGGCCATTCAAGGGAGGTAATTGTGATCAACCGCCTCATTTTTGTAATCGCTCTTCGCCGTCTTCTCTGGCGTCTGACTATCCTTAGCGTCCTCACGTCCGGCTGTGCTGCGTCGGAGCCAGCCGCCGTTGATAAACGCAGCGGGCTGCCACCCGTCGCTGACAAGCAGCCGAAGACCATCACGGTGCACGGCGACTCCCGTATCGACAACTACTTCTGGCTGCGCGAACAGACCAACCCAAAGGTCATCGAATATCTAAATGCGGAGGATGCATATGCGAACGGGGTAATGACGCCGACGAGCAGTCTCCAGGACGCGCTTTTCAAAGAAATGGTTGGTCACATCAAGGAGACGGATGACACGGTGCCCTATCGGCGAGGAGACTACTTCTACTACTCGCGTACCCAGCAAGGACAGCAGTACAGAATGTACTGCCGCAAAAAAGGAGCGATCACAGCACCCGAGGAGGTCGTGCTGGACCTGAACGATCTGGCCAAGGGCCAGAAGTATATGGCGCTCGGCTCGTATGAAGTTAGCGATGACGGGCAACTGTTGGCGTATTCGACCGATAACACAGGCTACCGGCAATACACGCTGCAGGTGAAGGACCTGAGAACCGGCAAGTTGTTTCCAGATCGCATCGACCGCGTGGACAATATTGCGTGGGCTGCTGACAACAAGACCATTTTCTATGTCACGGAAGACGCGGTAACGAAGCGCAATGACAAGTTCTTCCGGCACGTGGCCGGTACGGACAAGAGCGATCTGATCTACAACGAGAAGGACGAGTTATTCGATATTGGCGTTGGCCGGACGCGCGACCGGGCAATCATCGGGCTTCAGGTCGCCAGCAAGACGTCAACGGAGTACCGGTATATCCCGGCAAACAACCCTCTTGTGCCGCTTAAGGTCGTGCTACCGCGCGAGCCGAAGCATGAATACGATGTGGAGCATCGCGGCGATCTTTTCTATATCCGCACGAACAAAGGAGCGCAGAACTTCCGCGTCGTCACCGCACCCGTCGCCGATCCGTCTGAGAAGCACTGGAAGGAGTTGGTGGCGCACCGGCCGGACGTCAAGATTGAAAAGCTGGACGCCTTCGCCAATTACCTGGTCATGTCGGAATGGGAAAACGGTCTGCAACATATCGAAGTGATGGATCTCAAGACCGGCACAAAGCACCAGCTGGCGTTTCCTGAACCTGTCTATGCCGCCTCGATGGACGCTAACTTCGTCTTCAACACCAACACCGTTCGCTACAACTACCAGTCGCTCGTGACACCCGAGTCGGTGTTTGACTACGACCTGACGGCCCATCAGAGCACGCTCCTCAAACAAACGGAGGTACCCGGCGGGTTCGACCGTGCGAACTACACGTCGGCCCGCGTTTTCGCCACGGCGTCTGACGGCACGAAGATTCCGATCTCGCTCGTGTACCGTGTGGGCGTAAAGCAGGAAGGATCGGCGCCGATGCTGCTCTATGGATACGGGTCGTACGGCGCCTCAATCTCGCCGGCGTTTTCATCCAGTCGGCTCCCGCTTCTCGACAGGGGAGTCGTGTACGCCATTGCGCACATCCGCGGCGGCGGAGAGTTGGGCGAGCCTTGGCGTGAGGCCGGACGCATGATGAATAAGATAAATACATTCACTGATTTCATCGCGTCCGCGGAGTACCTCATCGCGCAGAAGTACACGTCAAGCCAGTACCTCGTCATCCAAGGCGCAAGCGCAGGCGGCATGCTCATGGGGGCGGTAACGAATCTGCGGCCGGAACTCTTCAAAGCAGTCATCGCTCAAGTGCCGTTCGTCGACATTCTGAATACGATGCTTGACGCATCGCTGCCCCTGACGACGAGTGAGTACATCGAGTGGGGCAACCCGAACGAAAAACCCGCATACGATTACATGGCGAAGTACTCGCCTTACGATAATGTCAAGCCGCAAGCCTATCCTGCCATGTTAGTGAAAGTATCGGTCAACGACAGCCAAGTGCCGTATTGGGAAGGGACGAAGCTCGTGGCGAAACTGCGGGCAAACAAAACGGACAACCGGCCTCTTCTGCTCAAAGTCAATTTCGGCGCAGGCCACGGCGGATCGTCAGGCCGCTACGACGCCCTCCACGAGACCGCGTTCAACTGGGCATTCCTGTTGTGGCAGGTAGGCATCGACAAATGATGTCAGGCCTGCACGACTTGTGCGATGGAAATGCCCGCGCATCAGGATCGAGAAGGACCGCCAGACGACTGCCTTCGCCTTCGCGACTCGTTGGCGGCATCACAAAGCGAACACCTTTGCTCTTCAGCTCTTCAAACTCGCGGTCGACATTTTCCACTGTGAATCCTATCGAGACCGTACCGGCGATCGACTCACGCCCGC
>Ga0137397_10004213_pt1 | contig 10001 bp, 11 predicted proteins | sample czorhiz116metaG_FD_106658 | JGI IMG/M metagenome (GOLD analysis project Ga0137397, IMG submission 106658) | Vadose zone soil microbial communities from Angelo Coast Range Reserve, California, USA - czorhiz1.16 metaG | ecosystem: Environmental > Terrestrial > Soil > Vadose zone | place: USA...
CTTCACCGTGACGGGCGAGGTTTTCGGGGTGGCGATCGTCTCGATCAAGGAGATCATCGAATACCGCGCGACGACCGAGGTGCCGATGATGCCGGAATTCATGCGCGGCATCATCAACCTCCGGGGTCGGGTGGTGCCGGTGGTCGATCTGGCTGTACGTTTCGGCCGTCCCCGCCGCGAGGTGACCCGGCGCAGCTGCATCGTGATCATCGAGGCCGGCCAGGGGACCGAGCAACGCGACCTGGGCGTGCTCGTTGACGCTGTGAGCGAGGTGGCCCAGATCCCGGACGCCGACATCGAGCCACCACCGTCCTTCGGGGTGAAGCTCAGGAGCGACTTCATCACGGGCATGGGCAAGATCGACGAGAGGTTCGTGATCCTGCTCGACGTGAGCAGGGTGCTCTCGATCGAAGAGCTCTCGACTCTGGGCGACATCGCGCAGGAGCGCGGGGGCGCGGGGTCGCCGGTGGCCGAAGGCGCGCGCGGCTGACCGCGGCGCGCAGGCGGTCGAACCATGCAACCGGCGTCGATCAGGCGCGGCTCCGCCGCGCCGGCCCCGCACGCGGCGCGTCAGGCGCGGATCAGCGAGCGCGAGTTCCAGGCGATCCGCGCGTGGATCCGCGAGGCAGCCGGGATCAATCTCTCGGAGCAGAAGAAGGCGCTGATCGTAGGGCGCCTCGCCGCGCGCCTGCGCCATCACGGCCTGGAGAGTTACGGCCAGTATTTCAATCTGCTGCAAACCGGCGCGCAGCCCGCCGAGCTGCAGATCGCGGTCGACCTGCTGACCACCAACGAGACGCATTTTTTCAGGGAGCCCAAGCACTTCGACTTCCTGCGCGAGAAGATCCTCCCGGGACATCCGGCGGGACGGGCGTTCCGGGTCTGGAGCGCCGCGAGCTCCACCGGAGAAGAGCCCTACAGCATCGCGATGACGCTGGCGGACTCGCTCGGCGAAGCGCCCTGGGAGATCGTCGCCTCCGACCTGAGCAGCCGGGTGCTTGCGCGAGCCCAGACCGGCCACTACCCGATCGCCCGCGCGAAGACCATCCCGCGGAACTACCTGCAGAGGTACTGCCTCAAGGGAGTGGGCTCGCAGGAGGGCACCTTCCTTGTCGAGCCCAAGCTGCGCAGCCGCCTGCGGTTCATGCAAGTGAATCTGGTCGGGCCGTTGCCGCAGCTTCGCGAGTTCGACGTCATCTTCCTCAGAAACGTGATGATCTACTTCGACCTGCCAACCAAACGCGAAGTCGTCGCCCGCATGCTGCCGCACCTCGGCCGCGGCGGATACGTCATCGTCGGGCACTCCGAGAGCCTGAACGGCGTGAGCGACGAGCTGGCAAGCGTTCAACCTTCGATTTACCGCAGGCCGTGAACCGCGCGCCGGCCGACGCGATCGAGATCTTCCTCCAGCCGGGGGAGTTCTACTTCGGCGAGGAGAATACCCGCATCCGGACCCTGCTCGGCTCGTGCGTGGCGATCACGCTCTGGCACCCCAGGCTGCGCATCGGCGGCATGGCTCACTACATGCTCCCGCAGCGCCCGAACCGCTCGAAAGACCAGCCGCTCGACGGGCGCTACGCCGAGGAAGTCATGCTGATGTTCCAGCGCGAGCTGCAGGACGCGCGCACGCGTCCGGGCGAATACCAGGTGAAGCTGTTCGGCGGCGGGCGCATGTTCGCCTACGCCCAGAAAGCGAAGCGCCACGTCGATGTCTCCGACCGCAACGTCGAGACCGGCCGCCAGCTCATCGTGCAGCACGGCTTCAAGATCCACGCCGAGGACCTCGGCGGCGACGGGCATCGCAACGTGGTGTTCGACCTCTGGAGCGGCGACGTCTGGCTCAAGAAAGCGGCCAGGGCCGCCGGAAGCTAGAGCGGCCAACGCATGCAAAAGACCAAGGTGATGGTAGTGGACGATTCCGCCGTGGTGCGCCAGGTGATTTCCGGCGCGCTCGCGAAAGAGCGGTCGATCGAGGTCCTCGCCTCGGTGGCCGATCCGATCTTCGCGATGCAGCGCATGCGCGCCAACTGGCCCGACGTGATCGTGCTGGACCTCGAAATGCCGCGGATGGACGGCATCACCTTCCTCAGGAAGATCATGTCGGAGCGGCCTACCCCGGTGGTCATCTGCTCGTCGTTGACCGTCGCCGGAGCCGAGACCACGATGCAGGCCCTGGCCGCCGGGGCGGTCACCATCGTGACCAAGCCGAAAGTCGGCGTGAGGAACTTCCTGCTCGATGCATCGGCGGACCTGGTCGAGGCGGTCAAGGCCGCCTCGCGCGCGAACGTGCGCAACTTGCGGCCAAGACCCGCAGCGACAATCGCGGAGGGCACCTCGCCTCCGGCCCTCGCGCTCAAGGAAACTACCGAGCGCGTCGTCGCCCTGGGCACCTCAACGGGGGGCACCCAGGCGCTGGAATTCGTTCTGTCGGGGCTACCCCGCAGCTCAGCCGGCATCGTCGTGGTCCAGCACATGCCTGAAAAATTCACCGCGGCATTCTCGCAGCGTCTGGACGATCTCTGCGAGATCGAGGTGAAGGAAGCCCAGGACGATGACCGCGTTCTGCCCGGACGCGCGTTGATCGCGCCGGGGGGCATGCAGATGACGCTCAAGCGCAGCGGCGCGCAGTACTACGTCGAGGTCAGAAGCGCGCCGCCGGTCAACCGCCATTGCCCGTCGGTCGACGTGCTGTTCCGCTCGGTCGCGAAGCACGCCGGCCGGAACGCGCTGGGGATCATCATGACCGGCATGGGCCACGACGGCGCGCGTGGCCTCCTCGAGATGCACCAGGCCGGCGCCCGGACCGTCGCGCAGGACGAGGCCAGTTGCGTCGTGTTCGGCATGCCGAAGGAGGCGATCAAGCTGGGCGGCGCCGAAAAGGTCCTGCCTCTTCATGCCATCCCGACGGAGATTTCGCTTTACGGTTGGCGCAACCCCTAGCCGTTCGCCGGGCCCCGAATCCCGCCGGGAATTTTCACGTAGGAATTGCCCTACAGCCGCATCGGCCAGCTCCGACGCGGGAGTAGGCGCGCGCTGATTTTTTTTGCCGGCTCCCGCCGCCACAATGGACTCACCCAATTCGCCGTATCGAGAGCCTCATGAGCCGCACAACCGATTCTCGCCCGACCCGCCCCTCGATTCTAGTCGTCGAAGATTTCCCGCCGCTGCGCGCTAGCGTGGTGCAGTGGCTGCAGATGCGCTTTCCCGAGTGCCTGGTCCACGGGGTCGGATCCGCGGAGGAAGCGCTGGTGCACGCCGGCGCCTCCCGCACCGACGTCGTGCTCATGGATATCGACCTCCCGGGCATGAACGGGCTCGAGGCGGTCAGCCAGATGAAGGCACAGTCGCCCGAGACGGCCGTGGTGATGCTCACCATGCACGACACGCCCAGCCATCGCCACGCGGCGGCCAGCGCCGGCGCCGTGGGTTACGTCGCGAAAATCGACATGGAGGACCACCTCGGCGCGTTCATCGAGGCCCTCCTCAAAACGCGGGCGGCAAGACCATGATGGCCCGCGCCGCAAACCCCGCCGGGCGCAGCTGGACGGACGCGCTTTCCTGCCGCAGGCTCTTCCTCGATGACGTCGAGCGCACGAGGAGCCTGGGCAGGCCCCTGACGATCCTGTTCATCGATCTGGACCGCTTCAGGCCGATCAACGAGGTGTTCGGGCACGACTCGGGAAACCAGGTCCTCCGCGAGGCCGCCGCGCGCATCAGCCGGTGCGTACGCGACGGCGACATGGTCTCGCGCCTCGGCAGCGACGAGTTCGCCGTGCTCCTCGAGGGCGTCGAAGCGCCCGCGTTCGTCTCCGCGACCGCCGACGGCATCCGTACCGAGCTCAACCGTCCTTTCGCGATTGCGGGGCATGAAGTCCATGTGACCGCAAGTATCGGGATCGCGCTCTCTCCCCGCGACGGTAATACGGCCGGGGAGCTGCTGCAGCGCGCCGACCTCGCCATGTCGCATGCCAAAAAGGCCGGCGGCGATCTTCACCGGTTCTACTCTCCCGGGTCCGAAGCCCGCATCCTGCACCGGCTCGACATGGAGGCGAGGCTTCGTCGGGCGCTGAAGGTCGGCGAGCTCGAATTGCACTACCAGCCGCAGGCAAGCCTGGCCGATGGCACGATCAACTCGGTCGAAGCGCTGCTGCGGTGGAACAATCCTGAGCTGGGCTGGGTCTCCCCGGCGGAGTTCATACCGCTCGCCGAGGAGACCGGGCTGATTCACCCGATCGGCGCGTGGGTGCTCGAAACCGCCACCGCGCAAGCCAAGGCCTGGCAGGACGCGGGGCTGCGGCCCATCCGGATGTGCATCAACGTGTCGGCGCGCCAGCTGAACGACAGGCTGGTCGAGATCGCGTCGCGGGCGCTCGCCCGGACGGGGCTTTCGCCTTCCAGCGTAGAGCTCGAAATCACCGAGAGCGTCAAGGTCACGAAGGACGCGGGCACCGAGACGGCGCTCGAGGCGCTGCGCGTTCTGGGCGTTGGAATCGCTCTCGACGACTTCGGCACGGGCTACGCGACCTTCGACTACCTCAGGCGCCTTCCCGTGCGCACGCTGAAGCTCGAGGGATCTTTCGTGCGCGGCGTATGCGAAAACACCGACGATGCCGCCATCATTGCCGCGAGCGTCTCCCTCGCCAGGAACCTGGGCCTGAGGACCGTCGCCGAAGGCGTCGAGACCGCGGAACAGTGCGAGCGGGTCCGAAAGCTCGGCTGCGACGACGGCCAGGGATATCACCTTTGCCGGCCGCTCCCGGCCGCGGCGCTCAAGAACCTCCTCGGCTCGAAGCCCCGAGCCCAGGCGAGGCGGCCGCAGCTCTCTATCGCGAGATAGCCGCATCGATCATCAGTTTTTTTCAATTTCGCCCAACAAGGAGCCATCATGCCCGTCAAGAAAATCCTGATCGCAGACGATTCGCCTTCGGACCGCCAGTTCCTGCTCGAACAGCTCTCCAAGCACGGTTTCGAGTGCGTCATCGCCGAGGGCGGCGCCGAAGCGATCGCCAAGGCGAAGAGCGAGCGCCCCGATCTCATCCTCATGGACGTCGTCATGCCCGGCACCAACGGCTACGAAGCCACGCGCACGATCACCCGCGACGAAGTGACGCGGGACATTCCGGTCATCCTGTGCACCGGCAAGGACCAGGAGACCGACCGCCTGTGGGGACTGCGCCAGGGCGCGCGCGACTACGTCACCAAGCCGGTCGACGTCAACGTGCTCATCGAAAAGATCGCCGCGTTCGGCTAGAGGGCCTTGCCCAAGCCGCGACAGCCTTTACCTCGTACAGTCCAGGAACAGGATATCCCGATGAAAATCCGCCTTGCCGTGCTGCTCGCAGTGAGCATCCTTCTCTCCGGATGCTCGTCGATGATGAACCCTCCCGTCGAAGGCATCAACGACAACGACATGAAGGGACTGCGCGAGGCCCTGGACTCCGGCGACCCGAACGCGAAGATAGTCAGAGGCGACAAGAAGATTCCCGTCCTCATCAAGGCGTACGCCGTCAGACGGCCAGGCATCGCGAGAGCGCTGCTCGACGAGGGTGCCGACCCGTTCGCCCAGATGGAGCCGGGTGGGGGAACCGTACTGCATCTGTTCGCCGAAACCGGGAACGCCGATGAAGCGCGCGACCTGATCGGGCGGGCGAAGGTTGCGGCGAGGCAGCGGGCACGCAGCCCGGAGGAAGCGGACAAGATCGTCCTCGAGTGGCTCGACCGGCCTTTCGAGGCGGGTTACACCGCCATGCACATCGCCGCCATGAACGGCAAGACGGACGTCATTTCATTGCTGATCGAAAACGGAGCCGATCCCTCGCTCAAAGACAAGCGCAACCGCACCGCGCAATATCATCTGGACCGGAGGGCACAAGCGGCGACACGGAATTCTTTTGCACGGCTCTGGTGGTAACAATTCGGTGACGACCGGCACGTCAAAATAGGGCCGGCAAGCACGCCTTGGCCGCGCCGACTAGAATCCGGCGAATGAGAGTGCTCATCACCGGCGGCGGCGGGTTCATCGGCTCGAAGCTCGCCAAAGCGCTGCTCGTCCGCGGCACGCTGTCGGGGCAGAAGATCACCCGCCTGGTTCTGGCCGATCAGGCGTTTCCCGACCTGCCCAAGGACACGCGGCTCGAGACGCTCGCCGGCGACATCGCCGACCCCCAATTCGCCGCGCGCGCCCTCACGCCCGATACCGATTCGATCTTCCATCTCGCCGCGGCGGTCTCGGGCGCCGCGGAAGCCGACTTCGACCTGGGCATGCGCGTGAACCTCGGCGGCGTGCGCGCGGTGCTCGACCAGGCGCGCCGCTGTAGTCATCCACCATGCCTCGTGTTCGCGAGCTCGGTCGCGGCCTTCGGCGGGCAGCTTCCGGGGGTGCTCGACGATTCCACGACGCCGACGCCGCAGACTTCCTACGGATCCCAGAAGGTGGTCTCCGAGTATCTCGTCTCCGACTATTCGCGCAAGGGCTACCTCGACGGCAGGTCGCTGCGCCTGCCGACGATCGTCGTGCGCCCGGGCAAGGCGAACGCCGCGGCGTCCTCGTTCGCGAGCGCCGTGGTGCGCGAGCCGCTGAACGGCGTCGCCTACGAGTGCCCGCTGCCGCCCGAGACCGGTGTGTGGCTGCTCTCGCCGCGCCACGTGGTCGAGGCCTTCATCCACGCGCACGACCTTCCGGCCTCGGCGTGGGGCTCGAACCGCGCCCTCAACCTGCCCGGGATCACGGTGACGGTCGCCGAGATGATGGCGGCGATGGGGAAAATCGCCGGGGCCCAAACCGCGAAGCGCGTGTCGTTCAAGCTCGACCCGCGCATCGAGGCGATCGTGAACGGTTGGCCGGTGCGCTTTTCGACGCCGCGCGCGATCGGGATGGGATTCAAGGCCGACCCCGGCATCGAGGCCGTGATCCGCGATTACATCGCGGACGAGAGCGTAAAGATCAGCTAGAAGAACGCCAGGGTCCGCGCCTCGACGCTCTGGCGCGCGGGCGCGCCCGGCGGCGTGGTCGGATCGGCGAAGGAGCTGTGCGCGGTGAAGCGCGCGCGACCGTCCTTCGCCGAGTCGAACACCTTGAAGACCAGCGCCTCGTCGCGCCGCATCAGCGGGAAATAGAACCAGCGGTGGTCCGGGTTGTAGCCCACGCGGTAGGTCTCGCCGACGCGGTTCGGGTAGCGGCGCTCGGCGCGGATCAGGTCGCGCGGCGCTAGGCTCCGCGCGTCGGCGATGGCGAGCGGATTGGACTGGATCGGCTGGTTGATCGCCCGCCACACCTGAATGATCGCGAAGCGGCGCTCGAGCAGCTTCTCGGCTTCGTCGGGCAGCAGATCGCGCACCCGCTGCGGCCCGGACCACTCGGTGTAGTCGTTGTGCACGTTGAGGACGGGCTCGCGCACCAGGCGCGCCTCGCGCTCGGCCTCGTTGCCCGAGCGCAGCGTGTGGTCGAACACCACGACGCGCGCGGCGCCGGAGACTCTCTTGATCAGCGCCTCGACCTCGGGGTAGTAGATGCGCTTGAGCTCGTCGAGGTCGAAGAAATCGCGGACCCGGGTCTGGTGCTCGACGAATTCGAACCCCGTCACTTCGAGATCGAATTCCTCCACGAGCAGCCGGCCGTTGCGGATCGTCATCTGCCGCACCTCGTGCTCGCCCGAGACGCGACGGCGGATGTTGTTGGGCCCGAAGGTCTCGTTCACCGGCTTCACACCGGTGTCGACGGTGTAGTGCAGGCCGGCGACGACCTCAGGGACGGCTCCGAGCTCCGAGGGAACAGCAGCCATTGCGAATCCTCCGTCTATTCCGCGGTCACGCCGGTGCGCTTCACGATATCGCCGTAGGCGGCGAGATCGCGCTTCACCAGATCGGCGAGCTCGGCCGGCGTGGCCGATACCGGATCGACACCGATGCCCTTGAAGCGTTCCTTCACTTCGGCGTCGGCGAGCGCCGTGGCGATGTCGCCGCTGATGCGGCGCGCCAGCTCGGCCGGCGTGCCCTGCGGGGCGACCAGCGACACCCAGGTGTCGACTTCGTAGCCGGCGGGGCCTCCCGCCTGCTCGACGGTGGGAATGTCCGGGTGATTCGGGTCGCGCGCCTTCGTCGCGATCGCGAGGAGCTTCAGCTTGCCCGCCCTGGTTAGCGGCAAGGTCGACCCGATCGAGCCGAGCGCCCAGTCGACGTCGCCGTTGGCGACGGCGATGTAGATCTGCGCCGCGTCTTTGAAGGGGACGTGCACCATCTGCGTCCCGGTGAGATACGCGAACAGCGCGCCGCCCAGGTGCGGCGGGCTGCCGACGTAGGGCGAGCTGTAGGAGAGCTTCTTCTGGCTCGCCTTGGCCCCCGCGATCAATTCCGGAATGGTCTTGTAGGGGCCCGAAGTCGCAACCGCGACGAAGAACGGCGTGCGGTAGATCAGCGACAGCGGCGCGAAATCCTTCTCGGGGTCATAGGGCACGCTCTTGAAGAGCCTGGGGTTGATCGCGAGGTGCGCCTGTCCGGCTACCAGCAGCTCGTGGCCGTCGGGCGCGGCCTTTTTCGCCTGGCCGATCGCGAGGAAACCGTTCGCGCCCGGGCGCGGCTCGAGGATCACCGGCTGGTTCCAGGTCTTCGACAGCCGCTCGGCGACCGCGCGCGCCGCGATGTCGGGCGTAAGGCCGGCCGGATAGGGCGACACGATCTTCACGGGCTTGCTCGGAAAGCCCTGCGCGTGCGCATCACATGCGACAGCGAAGAGCAGCGCGGCGATCAGCCTATTCATGGGACTCGGAGGAGTCGGTCGCTTGCACGCTCATGTCGATCACGTCGCCGCGGCCGAAGAAATCGTCGATCGCACGCGGCTCGTGCTGGATCTCCCACCAGTTGTTGTCGAGGTCCTGGAAATAGAAGCCGTAGGCCCCGTGGCGCTCGAGCACCTTGTTGACTTTCTGGATCCCGTACGTGTCCTTCAGCCGCATCGCGTCGGCGTGCGCCCGGTCGACTTCCTCGCGCGAGGCGACGTTCAGTCCCCAGTGCGTGAGCACGTGCTGGTTGGGGACTTTCTCGCCGATGCACACGGCAACGACGTACATGCCGGTCTTCAGGCGCAGCATCATCGCCGGCCGCGCGTGGCGTACGACCTCCAGGCCGAGGAACTCCTCGTAGAAGCGCCGCGAACGCGCCAGGTCCTTGCACATCAGTGTGCCGTGCGACAGGAGCATCGGATGGACGATCGAGGACCGGCTTTCCTGAGATGCGGCGGTGACTTGGCTCATATCTTCCCCGTACTGGAACGCGCTTCGGCCGGACCATTATAGTCCCGGCTCTGATAGTCTCTGGGCCATGAGACGGTATGCATCGGTGCTCCTGTGCCTCCTGGCGCTCGCGGCGGGCGCAGCGGCCCAGGATTTCCCGTCCAAGCCGGTGAGGCTCGTCGTCCCGTTCCCGCCGGGCGGACCGCTCGACATCTCCGGGCGCCTGATCGGCAAGGAGTTGCAGGAGCGCTGGGCCCAGCCGGTGGTGGTCGAGAACAAGCCCGGCAGCACGATAGGACCGGAGTACACGGTGAAGAGCCCGCCGGACGGCTATACGCTGATGATCATCAGCTCGACGCCGCTCGTCACGCTGCCGCACCTGCAGAAGGTCCCCTACGACGTCTTGAAGGAGCTCGTCGGGGTGACGCAGACGACGCTGCTCACCTACGCGCTGGTGGTCAATCCCTCATCGGGGATCGATTCGATCCAGGCCCTGATCGCGCGCGCGAAGAAAGAGCCTGGAAAGCTCAACTACGCGAGCGCCAGCAACGGCTCGGGGCAGCATCTCTACGTCGAGCTCCTTAAGAGCGCTGCCGGCATCGATCTCACGCACGTGCCCTACAAGGGCGCGGCGCCCGCGCTCCAGGCGGTGCTCTCGGGGGAGCCTCCCCTCATGCTCGATGTCACCGTGGCGGTGATCCCGCAGGTCAAGTCGGGAAAGCTGCGCGCGCTCATGGTGACGGGTGGCGCGCCGCTCGAGCAGCTGCCGGGCGC
>Ga0137397_10004214_pt1 | contig 10000 bp, 5 predicted proteins | sample czorhiz116metaG_FD_106658 | JGI IMG/M metagenome (GOLD analysis project Ga0137397, IMG submission 106658) | Vadose zone soil microbial communities from Angelo Coast Range Reserve, California, USA - czorhiz1.16 metaG | ecosystem: Environmental > Terrestrial > Soil > Vadose zone | place: USA...
AAACCCAACTATGAAATGATGGCGCTCACTCATAACACACACCGCACGATTGTCCGGTTTGAGTTCCAAAACGAACGAGCCCAGGCGAACGTGTCTGGATCCTCCTTTGCCCGACGCACAAGCGCCATGCTGTGCGTCGTTCGCGCAAACGTCTCTGCACGATACTTGTCACCATGCGGGTAGTTTTTGATTGCCTCGATTGTGTCGGTCAGATCACTGGAGATGCACAGCTTATTGTGGGCAAAGAACCTGTTCAGGGGCAATGCGCGGCAGAATCCAGCATGAGGCTCCTTGCCGGCGAAAAGTCTACCAACTGCATCTCGGACGGCGGCAATCGACGAATCACGGTCCTCTACCGATTGGTCGTGCGCCATCCACTTCATTGGGCAGTCAGGGTAGAGGCTTAAGATGTGTCTGAGAGGTCTAGCGACAGCGCCATCAATCTTTACCGCCAACTCCTTCACAAATGCTCGGCGCTCGCCTTCTGCGATGAACCGAAAGGCCCCAATTGTTCCGTCAAGGATTTCTTTAGGATGCGAGTTGAAGCGATCCGCGTCTGTTAGGAAATCGTTGAGTATTCGGTTGGCGGCGGGCTGACCGTGCTCGTGAACGAGGGCGTCGATCCAAAGAAACTCAGGCAGCAAGTCGCGAAGCCAGAAGACCTGTTCCATGGGAGGCCCGATCTGCTGGAACGGAGGGATCAGTTCCTTTCCGATCTGCTTGTGGTGTTCGAGAGCGGAACGCCGAAGATTCATTTTTTTTGTTGACATTTCATTTAATAGTACGCCGAAAGCTCGAATGCCACGGCGATTCTCCACGCCACCTGTGGAAGTGGCTGCACTTGGCATTTTGAATCGAGCCACGCCGCAGTGGATTCTTGGATCGTCGCCTACTCGGACCTGCAAACGTCAATGTTCGGTATTAGATAGGACATTTTTTGATTTACCTATTTTTCTTGCCCCATTTTCCGGGGGCACCCAGGAGCGAGAGGCCGCTGCTCCCAAAGCGAGCGGGTGCTTTATGGGAGGGACCTGTGCTCTTCGGAAGGAACCGGGAAAGCAGAACCCGCGAAGCTGTCGGGCGCAGGAATTGGCCCGAAGCCGTGCCCAGGAAAATGCGCGGCAGAAAAAGGCTACTTACCGAAATCAGGCAGCATCATGGGCAAAGGCAGATTCGAGCCAGCGAAGTGCGAAACTACTCGTAACGCAGTGCCACCATGGGATCGACGCGGGTTGCGCGGCGGGCGGGCACGTAGCAGGCGGCGAGGGCGATCAGTAGCAATAGGACGGCTACGCTAACGAAAGTTGCAGGATCGAAGGGTTGGACGCCGAATAGCTGGCTGGACAGAAAGCGGGTTAAACCGAGGGCCATGGCGGTTCCGATAGCTACACCAGCGATTGCCAGCACGAGTCCCTGGCGCAGGATAAGGGTCAGGACTTGTGATTGCTGGGCGCCGAGGGCGACGCGAATGCCAATCTCATTCGTTCGATGGAGAACATCGTAGGACATTAGTCCGTAGATGCCGATGCAGGCGAGAAATACCGCAACCAGGCTGAAGAAGCTGGAGAGTTGTGCGGTCAACCTTTGATCCACCACGGAATGATCAACCTGTCCGGCGAGCGTACCCACGCTGGAGACTGGGAGACGCGGATCGATTTCGCGGATGGCCTGCCGGACCGCCGCAACGGTTGACCCGGCATCGCCGGAGAAGCGCACCTCGAAATCCCAAAGATAGCCAGCGTCCTGAGAGTAAGGCAAGTACGCGGCGGGCCATGCCCTTTCCTTCAGGGCCATGTACCTGGCGTCCTTCACAACTCCGATGACCGTACGGTCGTTTTCGGGTTTTGCGTCCGGCCCACCAAATCGGAACGTGCGGCCGAGCGGGGACTCGTTAGGAAAGAAGCGGCGCGCCATCGTTTCATTGATCAAAGACACTTTCGGCGAGTTCTCCGTATCTTGGGAATTGAATATGCGCCCGGCCACGAGCTGCAGACCCATGGTCGAGAAAAATCGCGAGCCAACTTTGTTGTACAGAATCTCGCGATTTCTTTTTGCCTCTGGAGACTCTTCGCGCGACCAAGCGTCCTCGGACCACGAACCTTGATTGAACGTGAACATGGAGAAGCTGGCCGCAGTGACGCCGGGAACGGCGCTAACGCGCTCCTCAATCTGTTCGTAAAGCCTTGTGAGGCGGGCGTCTTCCTTGTAGCCGACCGATGCCGGTTCGACTCCAAAAAGGAGCACGTTATTTTTATTGAAGCCGGTATCCACTCTGCTCAGATTGACAAGCGTGCGGAGGAATAGTCCGGCGCCTATTAGAAGGACGAGGCAAAGCGCAACTTGGGAAACGACGAGCGCCTTGGCAAGCGGAGTGTGCACGGCGGCGGTGGTTCGTCCTTGTTTAAGGGATGAGTTGAGCTCGACACGCGTGGCGCGCCAGGCGGGAGCGATGCCAAATAGGAGAGGAGTGGCGAGCGAGAGAAGTAGCGTGAACAACAGAACATGCGTGTCCGGAGCGATGTCAATCGGAGGCGCTTGTGGACCGGCGGAGACCATAAGGACGAGCAGTTTGATGGTCCAGGTTGCGAGCGCGATTCCGAGGATTGCACCGGAAATCGCGAGCAGAAAGCTTTCCGTCAAGAGTTGGCGAATGACGCGTGAACGTCCGGCGCCGATGGACATGCGGACGGCGATTTCGCGCTGCCGGTTGGTGGCGCGCGCCAATAGCAGATTGGCGATGTTGGTACAGGCGATCAGCAATACCAGTCCAACCGCGGCCATGAGAATGCGAAGAGGCTTCGAGAATTGTGCGCGGAGCTGCGAGATTCCTGCTGCTGCGGAAGTCAACTCGACGGAAGCGTGCTGGATGTCATCGAGTTGTTTGTTGGTCGGCTGAGAGCCCACTAGTTCGCGCACCGCTTGCTTGAACAGCAGGTTCACGTTGGCTTGTGCCTGCTCGACACTCACACCTGGTTTGCAACGGGCAATGATGTAAAGCGATTGGAAGAGTTTGTCGTGCAAGCCCTTCCAGCCGGGCGGAAGCTGTTCCTCCATGGAGAGCGGGATCCACACGTCCGGCGACTCGCCTACGGTGGTGCCAAAGAATTTTTCGGGAGCGACGCCGATGATGGTGTAGACGGTCGCGCCGATGCTCATTTTCTTGCCGATGATGGATGGATCGCCGCCGAAGCGACGTTTCCACCAGGAATAACTGGCCACGGCTATGGGGCTGCCGCCCGGGATGCGATCGTCGTCTTCGCTGAAGGCTCGGCCCAGGACGGGGTTTACTCCGAGCGTGGCGAAATATGTGCCAGAAACCAGGCGCGCGTCGATCGCTTCTGCTTCCGAGGCTTCGCCGATTGTGCCGTGGACTCCGTTGGGCATACTGGAAACCGCGGTGACACCGGAGAAGACACGGCCATCCTGCTGAACCTGGCGATAGAAGGGATAGGAGAAGAGCTGCCACGCGCGACTCGGCACTTCGTCCATAATGCCGCCCCACTTGCCCGCACCGAAGAGAACCAGTTGGGAGGGATTTTGAACGGGAAGGGAGCGCAGCAGGACGGCATTCATCAAGCTGAAGATCGCGGTATTCGCGCCGATGCCGAGCGCCAGGGTGAGCACCGCGACGGCGGTGAACGCTGGGTTCTTTGCCAGCATGCGAGCAGCGAAACGCAAATCCTGCCACAACGTCTCGACAAAAGATTCCCAGCTGGCAGAGCGGACGACTTCCTTCGTAACTTCGAGGCTTCCTCGCTCCAAACGCACCGCTCGAAGCGCATCCTTGCGGCTCAGCCCTTGCTTCATCTTTTCTTCGGCTGCCATCTCCAGGAAGCCGTTTAGTTCCTCGTCCAATTCCTTGTTGATCTGCTCCTTTCGGAACAGCGATCGCAATCCGTCTGATAGGCTTCGCAGCAGTGACATGGGCCTTTACTCGTAACGCAACGCAACCATCGGATCGACGCGCGTGGCCCGCCGTGCGGGCAGGTAGCCCGCCAAAAGTGCGGTTGCGCACATCACGAGGATGGCCGTGGAAATCGTTGCCGCGTCCGTCGTTTTTACGCCGAACAGCATGCTCGAAAGCAAACGTGCGGCCGCTAGGGCCACGGGCACTCCGATGGCCACGCCGATTGCCGCCAGCGACATCGTTTCGCGCAGCACCATCCTCAGCACTTCGCCTCTCTGCGCGCCGAGTGCGAAACGAATTCCCAGCTCTCTCGTTCTCCGCCCAACTGCATATGACATCGTCCCGTACAGCCCGATCGCGGCCAGCGCCAGCGCCAGGGCCGCAAAAAAACTCAGCAGCGTAGCCATGGACCGCTGATCGCCAAGATATTCATCAACCTCTGCTTCTTGCGTGTCCACACCGACCAGCGGAAGACTTTTGTCGACCGATCGAGCTTGCTCCCGCAGCGCGGGAATCACGCTGGCGGGATCGGTGGCGGTTCGAACCAGGAAGTTCATCTGCCCGTACATTTCGGTTGTCGCCTGGGTGTACGGAATCCAGGCAGACTCGGGCAACCGCTGGTCCTCCAAGTGGCGTTTGACATCTTTCACGACCCCAATGACCTCAATGTCTCCGCTGGCCTGAGCAGAGTCGAAACCAAAGCGCCGTCCCAAGGGATTCACATTGGGGAAAAACTTGCGCGCCAGGCTCTCGCTGATGATCGCCACCTTGGGCGACGTCTCCGTGTCCGCGGCGGAGAACTCACGTCCGAGCAACAGCGGGATGCCCATCGTTGCGAAAAAGCGCGGGCCGACCGGATCGCAATACACTTGGCGTGTTTCGGCGGCGTCCACCGCGGCGCCCTGCACCCATGCGTCGCGGTACCAATTGCCGAAGACCATGCGCAACCGCGACAAGCTGGCCGACTGCACTCCGGGTGTGGCGTTGAATTTTTCGAGCAGCTCACGGTAGAGCCGCATTTCTGTCGCGTGATCGTATCCCTCGAGCGCCGGAAAGACCCACCCTTGCACAACCTTTTCGCGCTCGAATCCTGTATCCACGGCGTAGAACTGCTGTAGCGTGCGGAGCAAAAGCCCGGCGCCGATCAGCAACGAGAGCGACAACGCAACCTGGGAAATCATGAGCGATTTCGTGAGCCTGCCATGCGTGGCGCGAGCTGCCGAGTGCCGGCCCGGTCCCTTCAAAACCGGATTCAACTCGACACGAGTGCAGGCAAGAGCCGGAGCGAGTCCGAACAAAACGCCTGACAACAGCGAGACGCCGGCGGTGAAAGTCAGAACTCTTGGGTCAGGGCTGAGTTGAAATGGAATCGCGGAGCCGCTGCCCGAGAGAACCGCAAGAAGAAGGCTGCCACCCCAGTTGGCGAACAGGAGTCCCAAAGCTCCGCCGAGGCCGGCCAGCAAGACGCTTTCGGTGAGCAATTGACGAATCAACCGAGCTCGCTCGGCTCCCAGGGCAAGACGCACAGCGATCTCTTTTTGCCGCGCCGAAGCCCGCGCCAGAAGCAGACTCGCTACGTTTACGGATGCGATCAACAAAGCGATACCAACAACGCCTGCAAGGATGCGCATCTCGGTCGCAAAAGTTTCGGTCGGTTGTGATTCTCCGCGGAAGCCGGCTCTCAAGACGATTTTTTGCGTGCGAATCTCCTGCTGCATCTGCGGGGAAATCAGTGAGCCCGCCTCCCGAGTGAGGAACTGCTGAAAACCGACGTCCAGGTCGGCGCGCGCCTGTTCGGCAGCCATGCCTGGTTTGAGGCGCGCCATTATTTCGAAGGTATCGTGGTCGCTTAGCCCAAGCTGAGGATGAAACGTCATCGGCAGAACCACGTCCGCGGACCTTCCGGCCACATTCCTGCCAAAAAAACGGGGTGAAGTCACGCCGACCACCGTAAAAGGAATGCGCCCCAGGTAGAGCGTCTTGCCCACGGCCGCCGGGTCTCGAGCAAAACGGCGCTGCCAAAAGTCGTAGCTGATTACCGCGACCGGGTTTTTCCCCGGCTGATCATCATCCGCATTGAAAGTCCGGCCGAGAAACGCTGCCACGCCCAAGACATCCCAGTAGTTGCCGGAAACGAAATCGCCGTCGATAAGTTCCGCCTGGCCGTTAATCACCGCGCTGACGCGCGAACCGTCCCACGCGAACATCCCGGAGAAGGAGTTGTTGTGGTCGCGCAGGGCCTCGAACGTTGCATAGGGAAAATCGCCGTGAGTGCCACCCTTCGGCCGCGTGGCACGAATGAACACGAGTTGCTGAGGATCTTTCACGGGCAGCACCCGCAGCAGGAACGTATCGACCAGGCTGAAGATGGCGGTGTTGGCGCCGATGCCGAGAGCAAGCGTGAGGACGGCGACAGCAGTGAAGCCGGGAGACTTGCGCAGCGTGCGGAGTCCGAAGCGCAGATCCTGCCAGGACGTTTCCAGAAAGGATTCCCAGCCGGCAGAGCGGACGACTTCCTTTGCAACTTCGAGACTCCCCCGCTCTAAGCGCACGGCGCGAAGCGCATCCGGGCGGCTCATCCCCTCTTTCATCTTTTCCTCGGCTGCCATCTCCAAGAAGCCGTTTAGTTCCTCGTCCAGCTCTCGGCCGATCCGTTCCTTTCGGAACAGCGATCGGAGTCCGCTCGCTATGTTTCGCAGCAATGACATGCCCCTTACGACGCTTCCAAAATTCGAGCGATTACTACTCGTAACGCAGGGCGACCATCGGGTCCACCCGCATCGCCTGCCGCGCTGGCGCCCACGACGCAAAAAGTCCAAGCAACGCAATAGCGACCCATACACTGACCATCACGACCGGATCGCGCGGCTGCGTTTCGTACACAATGCTGGAAATCACCTGTCCAACTGCCAGAGCTAGGGTGAGACCGACGAGCGATCCAAAAACGAGCAGCGCCGCAGTCTTCCCCAAGACGAGCCGAAGCACCTGAACGGGGCGCGCGCCAACCGCCATGCGGATGCCGATCTCGTGCGTGCGCCTGGAAACGGCGTAGGCCACCAGGCCGTGGATTCCGGTTGCCGCCAGCATGATGGCGAGGATGCCGAAGGCGCTTAGCGCGATAGCGGCGGCGCGTGTCGGGAAAAAGGCGAAACCGAGCATATGCTCGAGGCTACCGACGCCATAGAGCGGCAGCTCTGGATCAAGCCGTGCAATCGCCTGACGTATTTCGCTGACCATCTGCGTTGCCGACAAAGAGGACTTCACCTCGAGGGTGGTGGTGGAGTTATAGGATTGCAGGATTGACCAAAAAACGGCGGGCTCCTGTGATTCCGTGAGGCTCCCATACTTGCCATCTTCGACGACGCCGATGACTTCTGCGAAAGGACCCATAACGCCGCCGCGAAAGCGCTTGCCGACGGCGTTGTCGGTGTGCAACACACGTTTCGCGAAAGCGAGGTTGACAATGGCGACCTGCCGGGACTTCGCGTCGTCGTGCCAGGTGAACTCGTGGCCGGCGAGCAATCTCGTTCCCAACGTCGCGAAAAATCCCGGAGAAACCTGATAGAAAGTGACGCCGATGCGGTCGGAAGGACGGAGGTCTGGTTTGTCGGCAGGAAAAACGCCCGTACTGGACTGGTCGATACTAAGGGGAACGGAGTTGGAATATGAGGCGGACTGCACGCCGGGCAATTGCTGAATGGCTCGCAGCACTTGCTGTTGGAAGGCACGGCCGCGTTCTTCGGAATATCCAGCTAGACTCAGCTCGAACGCCGCGGTCGCAACGCGCTCGGGTTGGAACCCGAGGTTCATCTTCAAGGCTTGTTGAAGGCCACGCAAAGACAGAAAGGAAGCGGAGACGAGAACAAAGCAGAGGGCGACTTGCACGACGACAAGCAGATCGCGGAAAGCTAAGCGGCTGCGGCCCCATGTGGCGGAGGCGCCCCGCAGCGCCGCGTTGGGGTCCGTTCTGGAAACGCGCCAAGCGGGAGCAGAGCCGAAAAGCGTGCCGGCGAGAATCGCACCTCCTAAGGCAAAGAGGAAGACTCGCCAATCCGGGTTGACGCTGAATTGAACCGGGAAGTCCATGGGCGCGCGCCAGTGGCTCAGCGCTTGGGACAGAAACGACGCCAGCAGGTAGCCAACAGCCCCACCTAACAAGGAAAGGACCAGCGTTTCGGTCAGGACTTGACGCACTACACGGCCGCGACCGGCGCCGATGGCGAGGCGGACCGCAACTTCGCGCTGCCGTTCTGTAGCGCGTGCTGTGAACATGCTGGCAAGATTGGTGCATGCCACCAGGAGGACCAAAGCCGCGAGGATCAGCACGCCGAACGCGAAAGCCTTCGCCGGGCCGCCAATCATGTTACCGATGAGGCCCGGCTTGGCGAGTTTGAAGTGCAGACCGTCGTTTACGTCGGGATATTGGCGAGCCATCTCGGCGGCGACTGCATTCAGGTCTGCCTCGGCTTGCGGCGGAGAGACATTTGTTTTGAGGCGACCGACGACCCAGGTATTCCACGTGTTTCGGTTATCGAGCCACGAATTGCTCTCGATGCGCGGCTCCATCATCATGGGCACCCAAACTTCGGGCCAGTAGAAGAGCTCGGTACCGTGGAAATCAGGTGGGGCCACTCCGATTACGCTGTAGGGGAGGCGGTTGAGGCGAATCGTTTTGCCAACGATGGCGGGGTCGGCTCCGAATCGCGACTGCCAAGCGCTGTAGCTGAGCACACCGTAAGGGCTGGCACCAGGATGCAGGTCATCGTCTTGGTTGAAGAAACGGCCCAGGGCGGGCTGGACGCCGAGTATGTCGAAGTAGTTGCCCGTGGCGAGGTACCCCCAAATTCGCTCCGCACCACGATCCATCTCTAACTCCATGGGCGCGATACGGTATCCGATGAGCCCTGCAAAGGTCTGATTCCGGTCGCGAAGGTCTTTGTAGTTCGGAAATGACTGACCTGGCCCGTAATGGGCGTTTTCTAAAAAGGCCAACTCTTTCGGCCGCTCCACTGGCAGGGGACGGAGGACAAGGGCATTCACCACACTAAAGACCGCCGTGTTCGCGCCAATCCCCAGCGCAAGCGTAAGCACGGCGACGGCGGTGAAACCTGGACTCTTGCGGAGCGTGCGGGCAGCGAAGCGCAAATCCTGCCAACTCGTCTCCACAAAAGATTCCCAACCGGCTGAGCGGACCACTTCCCTCGTCGCTTCGAGGTCGCCTCGTTCCAAACGCACCGCGCGAAGCGCCTCCTTACGGCCCATGCCCTGCTTCATCTTTTCTTCGGCTGCCATTTCCAGGAAGCCGTTTAATTCTTCGTCCAGCTCGTGGCTGACCTGCTCCTTTCGGAACAGCGATCGGAGCCCGCCTGTCATGCTTCGCAGTAATGACATGGAACCTCCCTACGATGCCTCCAAGATTCTGGCGATCGCCGCCACTTGCCTTCCCCATTCGCGTGTTTCGCTGCTGAGCCTCTTTCGTCCCTGGTCTGTTAGGACGTAATACTTTGCGCGCCTGCTATTCTCGGTGGCTTTCCATTCGCTTTTGATCAGCCCCGCTCGTTGTAGCCTTTGAAAGGCGACAAACAGCGAACCTGCATTGAGGCGGAAAACGCCCTTGCTCATCTGTTCGAGCCGGACAGCGATCCCATATCCGTGCATGGGTTCGAGCGCGAGCGTTTTCAGAATGAGCATGTCCAGAGTGCCTTGGACGAGATCACTCGGCTTGTCCGCCATAGAAGCATTCCTCCTGAGGATCAAGAGGAAGAATACACCCCTCCTACTGATTGTCAAGAGGAGAACCACGACGGTCTTCACTTTGAGAGACAAGAGTAAGGGCGATGGCCGCTCCCTCCACTACGGCCTAAGCGCGCCGCCTACGGCGTCGCAGGCCTTCGTTCCGGGAGTGGCCATGGAAACACCACACGTGCTCTAATGACGGGAACGTCGGCGAGCGGACCCCAACGCAAAGCTATTCCACTTAGCATATAGATAAGACATTTTGTTTTTACCTTTCTTTCTGCCCCGTTTTCTTTGGGGCACGAGAGAGAGCGAGGGGGCTTGGAGTCGCAGGCTAGCGTCTGCTTTATTGGAGGG
>Ga0137397_10004215_pt1 | contig 10000 bp, 9 predicted proteins | sample czorhiz116metaG_FD_106658 | JGI IMG/M metagenome (GOLD analysis project Ga0137397, IMG submission 106658) | Vadose zone soil microbial communities from Angelo Coast Range Reserve, California, USA - czorhiz1.16 metaG | ecosystem: Environmental > Terrestrial > Soil > Vadose zone | place: USA...
TAGGGCGCGAAGGCGAGCGGCGGGCCGAGCAGCTCGAGAAAATAGACGAAGTAGGTGAGCGCGTGGGTGACCGGCGAGAAGCCGCGGAGCCACGCGCCAACCGGGCTGATATAGCCGTCGATCGACAAGGCGTACCAGACCGCGGTGCCCTCGGGCCACCATTCGTGACCGGTCTTCATCAAGGCACTGAAGAAATACACCGAAAGGACCTGCAGCAGCAGGCCGGCCGAGGCCCAGGAGAGATGCGTGTTCGATTCCAGGGGCTTGCGACCGAGCGACGCGTCGATGCTCCAGCGCGCGCCGAGCGGCAGGAACATGCTCCAGAAGAGCATGCACATGATCAGCGGGTCGCCGCCGAAGAGCACCAGGATATCGCGGTTGAGCAGCGAGCCGTGCAGCACGAAGGCGACGACGGCGGCGAGCCGCGTGCGCCAGCCGAAGAAGAGCGCCAGGGCGGCGAGCCCCTCGACGCCGAGCAGCAGGGCGGCGGACCAGAGCTCGCCGTTGAACGCGTGCAGCGTCACGCGCCACAGCCCGTTGATGCTCACCATCCAGTCTCGCGGCATCACGCCGGAGTCGGTGTAGAACGTGCGCAGATTCACCGCGCGCAATGCCAGATCGGAGAGCAGCACGGCGCCGAGCGCCGCGCGGAACAGGGCGAGACTGCGCAGGTCGAGGCCGAAGGCGCGCTCGAGGAAAGCCCGGCCGAGCTGTTTCAGGCTTGCGGAGCGTCGCGACATGGTCCGGCCGGGCCTAGCGATCGAGGTGTTTCGCCCGCTCGGCGATGAGCGCCCATACGGCGTCGATCATCGGGGTGGCGATCGCCGCCTTGCGCGCGAGCTCGACGACCGCGCCGACGATCGCGTCGATCTCGAGGGGGCGGCGCCTCTCGACGTCCTGGTGCATGGAGATCTTGGCGCCCGCGAGGCGCTTCGCCACGTCGATGCGCTCATCGACCGTCATCGGGATGCGCACTCCGTAGGCCTCAGCAACTCGTATCGCCTCCTCCATCATCTTGCGGATCAAGCCGAGCAGCGCCTCGCTGCCGTTGATGTCGTCCATCTGGGCGAGGGCGAGCGCAGCAACCGGATTGTACGAGATATTACCGATCAGCTTGATCCAGATCTCGACCCGGATGTCCGCGGCGTGCCTCGCCTCGAAGCCCGCGGCGTTCATCGCGGTGACCAGCCCCTCGGCGCGTGCCGACCTGGTGCGGTCGGGCTCGCCGATCAGGAACGACCGGCCCGCCGTATGGCGCACGGTGCCGGGCGAGGGGACTTCAGCCGCGGCATGCACCACGCAGCCCAGGATGCGCCCAGGATCGAGCGCCCGAAAAAGCGCGCGCGCGGGATCGAGACAGGCGACCGGCTGGCCGTCGAGCTTTCCGCCTTCACGGTGGAAATACCACCACGGCAGGCCGTTGATCGCCGGCACCACCACCGTGTCGCGGCCGAGCAGGGTCTTCGTCCGCGGCAGCATCGCCGCGATCGAATGCGTCTTGAGGCAGATGAAGACCGCGTCCTGGAGGCCGAAGTCCGAGGGCTCGCCGGAAGCGGGCAGGCGAAAGACTTCGCGCTTTTCCCCGGAGAGCAGCGTCAGACCGCCCGCGCGCAGCGCCTCCAGGTGCGCGCCGCGGGCGACGAGGCACACCTCGTGTCCGGCGCGCGCGAACCCCGAGGCGAGGAGTCCTCCTATCGCCCCTGCGCCGACGACACAAATCTTCACGGGATCAGGAAATCGGCGACCGGACGGATCTGCTCCTCGCTCATCAGCCAGGGAGCGTGCCCTATCCCGGGAAATTCCACGGCCTTCACCGCGGGCCCGCGCCCCTGCATCTGCTTGACGGTGGACTCGAGCAGCAGGTCCGACTGCGCGCCGCGCAGCACCAGCGTCGGAGATTTCACCGCGTCCCAGATCTGCCACAGGTCGATCCCGAAGAAGAAATCGGCGCTGAACGCGACGCCCGCCCCGCCGCCCCGCAGCGTGCTGACGATCGCGGGGTCGTGGGCGAGGACATAGGCGCCGTCTTTTGCGCGGCGCGACCCGTGCGCGGCGAGCCGCCTCCATTGCTCGTTCTTCAACGGACCGAAGGAGGCGCAGGCATCGCGCAAATACCTTTCGACCTGATCGAGGCCGGCGAAGCGCGTGCTCTCGCCGATCGAGGCGAGCTTGAGCCGCGCGAGCGCGGGCCAGGGGATCAAAGGGCCCACGTCGTTCATCACCAGCCGCCGGATCGGGGAGTCGGGCTTGGCCGCGACCATCATGCCGATCAGGCCGCCCATCGAGGTGCCGACCCAGTCGATCGTGTGCGCACCGCCGGCGCCCTGCAAGCGGCGCAGGAGCGAGGCCTTGGGCGCGGTGATCCTGGCGAGCAGCGCCGCGGCATCGCAGACGTATTGCGCGAAGCCGTAGTCCGCCTTGTTCTCGAGCCAGTCGCTGTCGCCGCGGCCGACGACGTCCATGCATACGACGCGGCAGCCGCGCACCGCGAGGTACGCGGCGAGCTCGTCGAAATCGCGGCTGTTGCGCGTGAGGCCGTGCACGCACACCACCAGATGCCGCGCGTCCGGATCGCCCCACTCGGCGTAGGCGACGCGATGGAATCCGTGGGGCCCGAGGCTTGCGAAGTGGTCGAGGCGCGGTTCAGCCATTTTTTTGGTGCCGGGAGAGGGAATCGAACCCACATGGTGTTGCCACCGGCGGATTTTGAGTCCGCTGCGTCTACCAGTTCCGCCATCCCGGCTGGATGCTGCTCGATTGCGCGTGCATTATAGCGGCGCGCGCATGAACCTATCCATCGACGATTTCGACTACGAGCTGCCTTGCGAGCTGATCGCGCAGCACCCGAGCGCGACGCGCTCGGGCAGCCGGCTGCTTGGCTTGTTCGGCGGGACGCTCGCCAATCACCGCTTCGCGGAGCTGCCGCACCTCCTTTCGCCGGGCGACCTGCTGGTATTCAACGACACCCGGGTGATCAAGGCGCGCCTCGCCGGCGAGAAAGCGAGCGGGGGCCGCGTGGAAGTGCTCATCGAGCGGGTACTCTCGGAGCGCGAGGCGCTCGCCCAGGTGCGCGCGAGCAAGCCGCCGCGGGCCGGAAGCGCGCTCCGGCTGGGCTCGCTCGAGCTGGAGGTGCTCGGCCGCGAGGACGAGTTCTACCGGCTGCGCTTCCCCGGCGGAGTGTTCGACCTGCTCGAGCGCCACGGCAGCGTGCCGCTTCCCCCCTACATCGGCCACGCGCCGCTTGCCGAGGACGAGAGCCGCTACCAGACGGTCTACGCGCGCGCCGCGGGCGCGGTCGCCGCGCCGACCGCGGGCTTGCACTTCGACGAGCCCCTGCTCGAGGCGCTCGCGAAGCGCGGCGTGGAGCTCGCGTACCTCACGCTGCACGTCGGCGCCGGGACGTTTCAGCCGGTGCGCACGCAAACGCTCGCCGCGCACCGCATGCACGCCGAGCGCTACGAGATTCCCCGAGAGACCGTCGCCGCGCTTGCGCGTGCTCGGCAGCGCGGCGGCGAGATCGTTGCCGTGGGCACGACCACGGTGCGCTGCCTCGAGGCCTCGGCTGCGAGGCACGGCGCCCCGATCGCCGGCCCGGCCGAGACCGATCTGTTCGTCGTTCCGGGTTTCGAATTCCGCGTCGTCGACCGTCTGATCACCAACTTCCACCTTCCGAAATCGACTCTCCTGGTCCTGATCTCGGCCTTCGCAGGCGTGAAGCCCGTCCGGCGCGCCTACCGCCACGCGGTCGATCAGCGCTACCGTTTCTACTCGTACGGCGATGCGATGCTGATTGATAAAATGCCGCGGTGAAGTTCGTTCTCCACTCCACCGACGGCGCAGCTCGCCGCGGCACCCTGTCTCTGGCCCGCGGCGAGGTCGAGACGCCGGTGTTCATGCCGGTAGGCACCTACGGCGCGGTGAAGGCGATGAGCCCGGCCGAGCTCGCCGGGATCGGTACGCGCATCCTGCTCGGCAACACCTTTCACCTGTGGCTGCGGCCGGGGCTGGAAGTCATCGCGGCGCACCGCGGGCTGCACCGCTTCATGGGCTGGAGCGGCCCGATCCTCACCGACTCTGGGGGCTACCAGGTGTTCAGCCTGGGGAGCCTGCGCAAGATCACCGAGGAAGGCGTGCGCTTCGCCTCGCCGGTGAACGGCGATCGCCTGGTGCTCACGCCCGAGGAATCGATGCGCATCCAGCGCGTGCTCGACGCCGACGTGGTCATGGTCTTCGACGAGTGCACGCCGCACCCGTCCACGGAGCGTGAAACCGGGGAGTCGATGCGCCTTTCGCTCCGCTGGGCCGAACGCTCGAAGCGCGCGCATGAGGGCAATCCGAATGCGCTCTTCGGGATCGTGCAGGGCGGGATGTTCGAGGATCTGCGCGACGAGTCCCTCGCCGGCCTGAGCGGACTCGGCTTCGACGGCTACGCGATCGGAGGGCTTTCGGTGGGCGAGCCCAAGCGCGACCAGCGCCGTATCATGCGCCATACGGCGCAGCGCCTGCCCGCCGCCAGCCCGCGCTACCTCATGGGCGTGGGCACGCCCGAGGACATCGTCGAGGCGGTCGCCGCGGGGGTCGACATGTTCGACTGCGTGCTGCCGACGCGCAACGCCCGCAACGGCTGGCTGTTCACCCGCTTCGGCGACATCAAGATCCGCAACGCCCGCTACCGCGACGACACGCGGCCGCTCGACGACAGCTGCGGCTGCCACACCTGCGCGAATTTTTCGCGCGGCTACCTGCACCATCTGCAGAAGGTGAACGAGATCCTCGGCGCGCGGCTCAACACCCTGCACAACCTCCACTACTACCACACGCTGATGCGCGAGCTGCGCGCCGCGATCGCCGCGCGCGGGCTCGCCGACCACCTCGCCGCGTTCCGCGAAGCGCGCGGGAAGCTCGGGAAAACCGGATAAACGGCAAGGTCCCGATGGTATACTCCCGGCTCGCTGAAAATCGCTATTGGAGACCAACGTGCTGATTTCCTCCGCCTTCGCGCAGGGCGCCCCCGGCGGCGCCACCGGACCGGGTTACGAGCAGTTCCTCATCATCATCGGCATGTTCGCCCTGCTCTACTTCCTCATGATCCGCCCGCAGATGAAGCGCGCGAAGGAACACAAGCAGATGACCGAGGCCTTGCAGAAGGGCGACGAAATCGTCTCGCAAGGCGGCGTGCTCGGAAAAATCACCAAGATCGGCGACGTCTACGTGTCGGTCGAGATCGCACCCAACACCGAAGTGCAGCTGCAAAGGAGCGCGATCCAGACGCTGCTGCCCAAGGGCACGATCAAGTCGATCTAGATGAATCGTTATTCCCTCTGGGTGTACGTCACCATCGCGGTGGCGCTCCTGCTCGGAGCGCTGTACACGCTGCCCAATTTCTTCGGCGAGGCGCCCGCGGTGCAGGTCTCGGCGGCGCGCGCCACCCTGAAGGCCGACACCGCCGTTCTCGCGCGCGTCGAGGACGCGCTCAAGCAAGCGGGGATCCAGCCGACCGGCATCTTTCTCGATCTCGCGGGCGTCAAGGTACGCCTTGCTGACACCGACACCCAGCTCAAGGCGAAGGACGTCGTCGACCGCGCGCTCAACCCCGACGCGGCCAACCCGGCCTACACCGTCGCGCTCAACCTCCTGCCGAATTCTCCCCGGTGGCTCGGGGCCATCGCGCGGCCCATGTATCTGGGACTGGACCTGCGCGGCGGCGTCCATTTCCTGCTGCAGGTGGACATGCGTGCGGCGATCGCGAAGCGCGCCGAAAGCCTCGCGGGCGATATCCGGACCCAGCTGCGCGACCGGAACGTGCGCCACATCGGCATCACGCGCGAGGGCAACAACATCGTGGTCCGCTTCCGCGACGCGGAGACCCGCGACAAAGCGCGCGCCGTGATCGCCGATCAGGATCCTGATCTGCAGCTGAGCGACTCGGCCTCGGGAGGCGATCTGCTCCTCGTCGGCGCGATACGCCCGGAGGCGCAGAAGCGCACCCAGGAGTTCGCCCTCAAGCAGAACATCCAGACTCTGCACAACCGCATCAAAGAGCTGGGCGTCGCCGAGCCGGTGATCCAGCAGCAGGGCGCGGACCGCGTCGTGGTCGAGCTCCCGGGCGTGCAGGACACGGCCAAGGCGAAGGAGATCCTCGGGCGCACCGCCACCCTCGAAGTGCGCATGGTGGACATGGACAACATGAATGCCGGGGCGCTCGCCGCTGCTCGCGCGGGCCAGGTGCCGTTCGGCGACGAGTTCTACGTCGAGCGCGACGGCGCGCCGATCCTGGTGCGCAAGCAGGTCGTCCTGACCGGCGACCGGCTCACCGATGCTCAGCCCGGGTTCGACAGCCAGACGCACGAGCCGGCCGTCCACCTGACCCTCGACGCGACCGGCACGCGCATCTTCAAGGAGGTCACGCGCGAGAACGTCGGCAAGCGCATGGCGATCCTGCTGATCGAGAAGGGCAAGGGCGAGGTCGTCACCGCGCCGGTGATCCGCACCGAGATCGGCGGCGGGCGGGTGCAGATCAGCGGCAGGATGACCTCGGTCGAGGCGACCGACGTGGCGCTGCTGCTGCGCGCGGGCGCGCTGGCCGCCCCCATGGAGATCATCGAGGAGCGCACCGTCGGGCCTTCGCTCGGCGCGGACAACATCAAGAAGGGCTTCGACTCGACCATATACGGCTTCGCGGCCCTCTCGCTCTTCATCATCGTCTACTACGTGCTCTTCGGGGCGTTCTCCGTGCTCGCTTTGTGCGCGAACCTCCTGCTCCTGATCGGGCTGCTGTCGGCGCTGCAGGCGACGCTCACCCTCCCCGGCATCGCGGCGATCGCGCTGACGCTCGGCATGGCCATCGACGCGAACGTGCTCATCAACGAGCGCGTTCGCGAGGAGCTGCGCGGCGGCGCGACACCCCAGGCGGCGATCCACGCCGGCTACGAGCGCGCCTTCGGCACCATTCTCGACTCCAACGTCACCACCATGATCGCCGGCCTCGCGCTGCTCATCTTCGGCTCCGGACCGGTGCGCGGCTTCGCGGTGGTGCACTGTCTGGGCATTCTCACCTCGATTTTCTCCTCGGTGGTGGTGAGTCGCAGCATGGTCAACCTCGTCTACGGCGCGCGCAAGAGGCTGGAGCGCGTGTCGATCGGGAACACGGCATGGAAATAGCCGACAGCGGGAACTAGAGCATGGAGTTCTTCAAGATCCGCAGCGACATCCCGTTCATGCGCCATGCGCTGGCGTTCAACATCGTTTCGCTGATCACCTTCCTGCTCGCGGTGTTCTTTCTCGCGACCAAGGGATTGAATTTCTCGATCGAGTTCACCGGCGGCACGGTGATGGAGGTGAGCTACGAGAATACCGCCGACGTCGACAAGATCCGCAAGGCGCTCGACTCGCGCGGCTACAACGACTACTCGGTGCAGAACTTCGGCTCGTCGCACGACGCACTGATCCGGATGCCGTTGAAGCCCGGCCAGGCCACTGCGGACCTCTCCCGGACCGTGATGGAGGCGCTGACGGCCGAGGACAGGACGGCGACGCTGCGGCGGGTGGAGTTCGTCGGTCCTCAAGTCGGGAGCGAGCTCGCCTGGAACGGCGCGCTCGCGTTGCTGATCACGGCGATAGGGATCGTGATCTACCTGGCGCTGCGCTTCGAATGGAAGTTCGGCATCGCCGCGATCATCGCGAACCTGCACGACGTGGTGATCATCCTGGGCTTTTTCGCGCTGTTCCAGTGGGAGTTCTCGCTGCCGGTGCTCGCGGCGGTGCTCGCCGTGCTCGGCTACTCGGTGAACGAATCGGTGGTGATCGCGGACCGGATCCGCGAAAACTTCAGGAAGATGAGAAAGGCTTCGGTCACCGAGATCATCGACAGCGCCATCACCCGCACCATCTCGCGCACCATCATCACCCACGGCTGCACCCAGACGATGGTGTCCTCGATGCTGGTGTTCGGGGGGCCGGCGCTGCACTACTTCGCTCTCGCCCTCACCATAGGCATCTGTTTCGGGATCTACTCCTCGGTGCTGGTCATGGCGCCGCTGGTGCGCTGGCTGGGCGTGCGCCGCGAGGACCTGGTGAAGCCGATCAAGGAAAAGAAGGAAGAGGCGGTCGTCTGAGCCACGCTCGGGAATAAAGTCCCCGGGGAAACTGTTATGGAGCCATGCGGCGGATGCCGCTACAATGCCGTCTGCATACGACCCACCCCGAACAACCCTAACGAGGAGAATCGAATGAACAAGAGGCTTCTATTGGCCGGTCTGGCCTTTGCGCTCGCCGCGGGCGGCGCACAAACGGCATTTGCCCAGGCCAAGCCCGAGGTCCTGGTGAAGCAGCGCCAGGCGGCGATGACCCTGCAAGGCAAGTACTTCGGGCCCATGGCCGGAATGGCCCAGGGCAAGGTGCCCTACAACGCCGAGACGGTCGCGTTCAACTCCGCCATGCTCGACGCCCTGAGCAGAATGCCCTGGGACGGCTTCGCTGCAGCGAGCAAGGACGCAACCGTGAAGACCGCCGCGCTGCCGGCGATCTGGAGCGAGCCGGCCAAGTTTCAGGAAGCCCAGGATAACTTCCAGAAAGCCGTCCAGAACCTGGTCTCCGTTTCCCGAGGCGGCGACGAGGCCGCGCAAAAGGCGGCGATCGGCGGCGTCGGCAAGACCTGCGGCGGCTGCCACCAGAACTTCCGCGAAAAACAACAGTAAGCCAGCGCTTCACCCTGGGAAGCCCCGCTCCGGCGGGGCTTTCCTTTTTCTCGTAAGGCATAATCCGCGAATGACCCGCCCCTCGTCCATCCTGGGTTTTGCGCTGCTGCTCGCCTCGATGTGCGCAGCGGCGCAGGGCGACGCCAAGCGCGGCGAATATCTCGCCAAGGTCGGGGGTTGCGTCGGCTGCCACACCGAGGAGAAGGAAGGCGCAACGCCTTTTGCCGGAGGCCGCGGCCTGAAGACGCCTTTCGGCACCTTCTACGGCCCGAACATCACCCCGGACAAGAAGGCGGGCATCGGCAGCTGGAGCGAGGCCGATTTCATGCGCGCGCTGCGGCAGGGCGACCGCCCCGACGGTTCGAATTACTTCCCGGCGTTTCCCTACCCGTCGTTCACCAAGATCACGGACGCCGACGCCCGCGACCTGTGGGCCTACCTGCGCACGCTTCCTCCGAGCGCGACTCCGAGCAAGGAACACGATCTGTGGTTCTTCTTCGGCTGGCGCTGGACGGTCACCTTCTGGAAGTGGTTTTTCTTCACGCCCGGCGCCTTTACCAGCATTCCGGGTTTGAGCGATGTCGCCAACCGCGGCGCCTATCTCGTCCAGGCGCTGGGCCATTGCGGCGAATGCCATACGCCGCGCAACTTCCTCGGCGGCCCGAAATCGAGCCGTTTCATGGCCGGCGGCAAGGGGCCGGACGGCAAGGGCGTCGCGAACCTCACCCCGACCGGGCTCAAGAAGCAGAGCGACAATGAGATCAGGGACTTCCTCGTCACCGGTCTCACCGCCGACGGCGACGTCCCCGCCGAGTCGATGGGCGAGGTGATCAAGAACACCACCAGCCAGCTCGCCCCCGCCGACCTCGACGCGCTGATCGCTTATCTGCGCACGCTTCCGCCGCTGCCGAGCGAGAAGAAGAGCTAGCGGAGCTTCAGCTTTCCAGCGACGGCGCGAGCCGCCCCATGCTCTCGCGGCGAATGCTGTAGAACGTCCCCGCGAAGATCACCGCCGCCCCGAGCATGATGGTGAGATCGACTGCCTCGCCGTAGAACAGCATCCCCACGACGGCGATCAGGGGCAGCCGCAGGAAATCGATCGGCACCACCACCATCGCGTCGGCGAGGCGGAAGGCGCGCGTCATGCAATAGTGCGCGGTGAGGCCAACGACTCCCAGCGCGATCACCCACGGCAGGTCACGCATCCCCGGCCAGACCCACTGCGGCAGCGCGGGCATCAGCCCGAGCGGCAACTGGATCACCGACATGTAGAAGAGGATGGCGAATGCCGAGTCCTGCCCGGA
>Ga0137397_10004216_pt1 | contig 9999 bp, 12 predicted proteins | sample czorhiz116metaG_FD_106658 | JGI IMG/M metagenome (GOLD analysis project Ga0137397, IMG submission 106658) | Vadose zone soil microbial communities from Angelo Coast Range Reserve, California, USA - czorhiz1.16 metaG | ecosystem: Environmental > Terrestrial > Soil > Vadose zone | place: USA...
TGAGGCGGTCCATGACACGATGGGCCGACGATGTACAGGGCCACTATGCGCAGATGTGCATCGCGGAAGCGGCAGAGTGCATCCACAGCGGCGTTGTACGCCTCCGTACTGCGGCCCAAGTGCCGCGTCGCCCATCCGCGCGACCTCTGCACGGTGTGGTTGACGCCGAAGACCCGCTCACCCAACGCCTTCGACGCCTTCATCGTATAGATCACGTGCGCTATCGTCCACTTCTCGACGTTCTACAACGGTGACCATGCACGAACGAAATCCGTACAAGACACCCCCAGAATTTGATACTCTCGCGCTCGCCTATCCACCCCTACGACCCCAGTCGGTTTCTCTTTCCCCTTTCTCCGACGCCGGCTTTGCTTTCATCTTTACACCACTAGCATTATCCGCGCGCCCGAGAACGGGCTGCCCACAATCGACTTCTACGATGACACGGCCCAAAGGTCATCCGAAATCTCCCACTTCCCTTATACCGTGTCGTGTCTCATGTCTTTTGCCCAGACGGCTAACTCAGGCACTCTTGTACCGCGACTTCGGTATTCAACTAGAGATTCCAAATGATAGGTTGTGCCCTCCGGTGCCCAACCGGTGAGTAAATGAGACTCCCATGTTCAAGGATCCTACTCAGATGGTATAAACCAGGCTTAACTACATCTTGTGGTTACAAGACATCGTTACATATACCTCTTCAGCAGAACACCTTTCCCCAGTTCGCGGAATTGACATGTAAGCTCGTTATATCTGAGGCCTTTTGTGGTCCACATCAAGTAATTTATGTAGTGGAACCGGTGCATCGGTCATCTATCCCCTCATTGCCTGCAGCCTCTCTCCCAACTGGCATTTTGTTGCCACAGGTTGGTCACCCCACGGTCTTGATCTTCTTTCTGCTAACACGGATGCTAGATATCGACGCCGTCTCGCTCGCCGCCGCTCAGTCCAATATAAACCAAAATGGACTCTCCGAACGCATCACCCTTCTTCGTGCCGATCCCGCGGGCCCCATCTTGCTCCCACTCGTACAAGGCACGGCCACATCGTACGTCATGTATGGTGTGAAATCCGGATAAAGAACTTACCGTGGACGTAGATTCGATTTCAGCATGTGTAACCCGCCATTCTATGCGAGCGCAGAGGAAGCTTCGCAGTCAGCAGCGGCGAAGGAGTTTGAACCAAACGCCGTCCGTTCATCTTGGTCCTGCCATTTTATACCGATATCTAAAACAGTCCCATAGATTTGCACAGGTGCCGAAGTTGAGATAATCACACCTGGTGGCGAGGAAGCTTTCGTGAGTAAAATGGTGCGTGAGAGTATTACGCTCGGCCAGAGCTGTCGGTACGTACCATCTCTTAGTATAATTCGTATCCCCTGGTCTGTAAACCATATCCAATAGATGGTACACCTCCATGCTTGGCAAGCAGTCGTCGCTCACCGCTCTCGTGATGCTCCTACGCACTCATTCAGTAGGTTCGAGTATCTCAAGTCCAATGGGATGACGTCGACACGTGAATACACACCATAGATTACGAACTACGCCGGTACTGAGCTGGTTCAAGGCCACACTCGTCGCTGGGCGCTAGCCTGGTCCTTCACAGACACGCCTACCAGATGTCAGTTCAATACCCCGTCCTAGCTCGCCCTCGTCTCATCAACGGTTTAGGACGTCGCGCGCCCTAGTGCACCCGCGCTGCGTCGCCTCCTTCCGCCTCGAACAACACATCTCCAGCCGTTCAGAAATGCACCTCAGACAGGGACCTTACAGCGGATTCTGAACGGGCTGGCAGGTGAGGCTGTGTCTATCTCCGACGCGCCCAATAACGAGGTCTGCGTTGTCGCTTGGCGGGACACGTGGTCGCGCTCCGCGAGACGCAAGGCCCGCGCCTGCGACACCCATCCCTCAGCGAGCATTGAGGGCCGGGAAGAAAGGGACGGAAACCAGCGGCCATCGGTACTTCTCGTCGCGAATGTGGGAATCGAGGAGCGCACAGGCGAGAGCAACGCGCAATTGGTCGTGCGGTGGAAGCAAGGGAATGACGAGCAAGCGTTCGAGAGTTTTGCGAGCCATGTCGGGCGGAAGGTGCGTGAGGCCGCAGAAGCGGACGCCGACGGGAAGGCATCGCGGCCTTTGTGATCTTTTATACCCGAGCGGTAATCCATGGCGTCCCCGGATCATTTCGGGAGGACGGCCCACTGTCCAAAGCGAGTACACGAGTCCCCCAAAGGCTCTGTCGTTCGCAGGGTACGTCCCCTATATGATCAACGGCCACGCCCCCGTAAGGTACCAAGGCATCCTAACCTCCTCTTTTGTACCTGTACCCGTTGATGGGGTGACACGCTGTTAGACAATCAATCCTGCTGCCCACTTCATGATTTTGATCGTGATTTCTGCTCTTTACTATTCGCCAGATGATTATCAAATGAAGACCGCGCATGAATGTCTGGAACACTGTTATAGATAAACTCACAACCGCCCTGGTAGAGAAATGCGTGACACAAGTACATATGGGCATGAGCTATCCCGATTTTTTTTCCCATCTGGACATGGTGTGGCCTGCAACTTCGACATCGACCGTTCCTTACATACCGCTATTGAATGACGACTTATTCCGCAGTAGGAAATATATCTGCACAGCTCTGGGCACTTCAAGCAGCAGGGGTTTCTCCAGGATGTGCGACAAGTTTCACACCACTAGCCTTGCCACCCATCACCCTATCCAGAACGTCCGGTATCCCTTTGAGTCCTTCTTTGATCAATTCAACCTTGTTAGGCTGACGAAGTGCGTTAGACTAACCCCCTGGCAGACCACACAACAGCAACATACCTTGATTGAGCCGTCCGCCAGCAAACCAGGGAGCGCCGCGTACATCGCCCTCCCAAACTCTGAGTGTCCGTGGTCCCGCACCGCGCCGTACGTCAAGACAACCCACCGATTTCCCTTCGATTCCGTCGATATATCAATTGCAGGGGGGAGAGTCAGGACAAGGCTCCCGTTAGGCTCCAAGATCTCCCAGTCTGCCTTCTGCGACTCATACGTTGAAATCGGGTCGTATATGATTCCGATAGGCCCCTTCGCCATCTCCTTGACGACGTCTGGAATCAGTGCGTACGGCGTACTGCGGTAGTCGATGACGTGAGTGGCACCTGCAGCGCGGCAATAGTCTTCGTTGTGGGTGGACGCTGTAGTGATGATGGGGTTGAAGCCACTGAGCTTCGCAAGTTGGAGTGCTGGACGCAAATTTTTGAGCCTCGTCATCATCGAGCTCTGTCTTCCGGAGAGGTAAACGTACCGTATTGGCCCACGGAGCTTGAGCCGCCTGGGATATATATCGCCTGCCCTGCGTACTTCCCACGTCCACTGTCCGCCCAGGGAGCGACGAGTCCGGCACCTCCGCGGTCTCTCTTCTCTTGGTAAAGCCCAATGGCGGCAGTGGTGAAGCCGAGAGGAATCGTCGACGCCTGGTCAAACGTCAGATTCTTCGGGATCTACAAAACCCGCCAAGGTGAGTTTCAAGTGGCGCATACAGACGACGAAAAAGGAAGACCGACTTTAGCAATCAGCGGCACGTCTACGAGGACATAATCTTGGAACGTGCCCCTATCGTTTACGAAAGGTGCTTGGAAGAAACTGTGATCGACTTGATCAGTTTAGCATCATTGTGTAAAGGGTGTCCCACGCACACTCTGTCACCGACAGCCGGCTCAGAAACGCCCTCCCCTACCTGTTCCACCGTGCCAGATCCATCGTTTCCCCCAATAAATGGGTACTTATCAACGAATATTCCAGTGAGCCGGATATGCTCGTCAACCGGGTTCAACGCGCATGACTCGACCTTGACGAGGACGAAGCCAGGTCCTGGCCGAGGTACTTCTCTGTGGCCGATCTGATACGGGCCACCTTTCTCTGGTACCCACAGGACTTTCTGCTCGGAATGCATCATGGTGTTATCGAGTGTAGAAAGATGTCAGATTTGCAGGAGTATGGCGCGTTTACTGGGCCATTTTATACGCAGGAATTCCAGGGCCAGAGCGGTATCTTCGGCAATCAGTCTTCAATCCGTGCGCTAAATAACCCTAGGGGTCACCGATTGGTCAGCGGCCCGGGTCAGCGCCCCGTCAACCCTCGTTACGTCGCAACATGATCCACCCTCTCCCGCTGGAAGTGCACCACGTTCTCCGTCCCGCTCAATTACTGGTTGGAAAATTGTTTTTGACCGGAGGTATTGTTACGCCAGTCTGCGTTTCGTTGTGTCCTACACCAGCGCGGACCCACATCCTCGATCCACATCTATGTAACTGTGGCGAGTCAGCGGTCATTGAGGTGACACTCAGAGTCGACAGCGCTCTCAGTCGTCCGATCTCCCAAGATGCGCCGACAATAAAGCCACGGCACTTGTCGGTGAGCGGCATACACTATCACGGGAATGGGGCCTGCTACCAAATTTGCAAAGGGACAGGAGCAAAAGATTCTGATGGCGTAACTGGGATTTTACACCTCGGGATTTTCACTAAAGGAAACGACCAAAATTGACAAATACTAGCGGTTCATTCCATCGATTCAATGTCCACAAGTAAAGATATTGAAAGACCTGAAAGTAAGGGGTGGTTCCAAAGGTTCGGAGCTATCCTGGATGTCTCGTAAGCCTATGGTGGGGCCGGCAAGACGGCAGGCGCGGATGAATGAAGAATCAAAGGGTTGATACGTTGATGTACTAGATCCTCCGACAGTTCGGATAGCACAGGGTGCAACTCTTCGACATCCGCCCCTTCATTAGGATCCAGAGCTTCCGAAAGCTCCGTGGCGAGGTGCATATCCACCCCTAAGCGTCTTTACACTCCCGAATGACCGAAGTAAGGCATACCAGAGCACATGTTGGATTTCCAAGTGTGAATCCACAACTCATAGTCCGCCTCCAGCGCAAGGTTTTCTATGGAGGGAACGGCAGGTGCAACGGCACTACAGATCTGTACAATCGAATCCACGGCGTGATGGCGATAAAAAGTGTCACAGATACTGAATGTGAAATAGGGCAGGGCAACTGAGGACTGTTCGTGGTGATACGTGATGGCGACAGACGTTTGGGAGAGCGACAGCACAGCTGTTCGAAGATGGAGGCTCTGGATTGTACCAAGAAATGCCGGCAGGTGAGAAACAGTGGATAGGAAGGTTTCCTTCGAGAAAGAATTTATAAGGAGGCCATGTGGAAAAGGGGACAATAAGTTTGCCAGAAAGGGTTGAAGCCGTGGTCGCGGTATATGAACTTCAATGGCCTTGGGAGCATGACACGACCTGTAGATGCGGTAATTCCATTACCGTGTTGGAGAAAGAAGAGTACGGTTGGAAGCTGATCAATATATCCTCTAGGTGAGGCATAGTTATGATGCACTCTACCAGATATTCATGAAGGAAGCCAGAGACTTGGATAGACTCAAGGTGTAGGGATAACAGGTTTGTAGCACCAACCAGTTGTAAGCACTCTCTTGAAATAGTGACATTCTGAAGGCGGAGGGCACGCTACAAAGTTATTAGGAAACACTCGTCCACTGAAATCGTTGGAGAGAGAAAGGGTCTCGAGCTTCAGAAAGGCATTATCGAGCACTGTGCGCGGCTCCAGAACTCCGAAACAACAATGTATGATGGACATTGCAGAGATAGGTTCTCTCTGCTGGAGTGTGAGGATATAAGTCTCTTCACGTAGACTCGGAGGGTCCATCGAGAAGGAAGATGAAACTGATGATGAGAGGAATTCGTGTGAGATGTGAAGGCATTGTGGTTACAGCATCAACCATATTCATCATTCAACCAATACCTTCCACAAAAATTTCATCAGGGAGACTACTGACAAGTACGCAGAGATCCTCGTCCTGTTTTCAAAGGTCGATGGGTATCGTGGGCAGAGGGAAGCAAGAACACATGAAGTCGGTCAGGGGTCAGACGGAACTGGCCAACATGTGGGCTCGGCCCGCTCGGGGAAGGGTGGGAGGGCACGTGATCATGGATATTGACAAACTTTCACGGTCGTTCGTTGGACCTGACTTTATGCTCACGAACGGAGGCAGGACTCAAAGATGCGATGAACAAATTCTTCCTCCTGGAGATGTGCACCCCTCTCAGATCCAACTCATGCGCGAGACCCTGAAAGCCCGTCCAGGTCCGAACCCCCGCCGATATCACTATAAACTTGAAGGAGATGAGGGTGAGATGATGAGGGCATGGACCATTCTTGAAATGTTCATGAAGTTTAGAACCGTGGCAATGACCCCAGAGCGAACAGTTGACATGAGTCAGTGAGGAGCTATGTGAAAGCAAAAGCGGGTGGGTTCTCCTCATTGTTCTCAACTTGCCCCGAGTCAGTGCCCTTACACAGCTAGATTCTTCTCGTGAGCGACAACTTCATTACCTATTTTGGGGCCCTTCATGAATCACGCCGCGGGGATTTCTCCAGGACAGGCGACAGGTTTCACACCGCTGGTCTTGTCACCCATCGCCCTGTCAAGAGGTCCGGTATTCCATCCAACCCTTCTATAATCCATTCAATCTCGTCAGACCGACAAAGCGCGTTAGACTACCCTCTCCAGACCACACAACATGCCTTGACTAGGGCTGTGTACATCGCCAATCCCAAACTCTGAGTGACCGTCGTCTCACATGCTTCCGAACGTTTGGACAACCAACCAATTGTCCTCTGGTTCGGTCAATATATCAATTGCAGGGAGGACAAGGCTCCCGTTGGGCTCCAAGATCTCCCAATCTGCCCCTCTGCGACTCTTGCGTCTACATCGCGTTCAATATGATTCCCACAGGCCCCTTCGTTATCTCCGAGTCCTTGACAACGGCTGCAATCGAAGCGTACGACGTAGTGCGGTGGTCGATAACATGAGTAGCACCTGCAGCGCGATAATAGTCCTCGTCGTGGGCTGAGGGCGTCGTAATGATTAGGTTGAAACCACTGAGCTCCGCTATGGACACAATTTTTCGAGCTCTGCTCATCCGGAGAGGCAATGCACCATCTTGGCGCACGGAGCTGGTACACATGTGGCCGTGTCATGTTAACTGACTGCGGAATTTCGACGTGTCGGTGACTGAAAGCATTAACTGGATGGGCGTAGGAATAGTTTCCGTAAAGCGTGGCGCGCGCTTTATTGCGCTTTTATCGCCACTGTCAGGGCAGTACAATCACCAGCCCCCAAACCTGATACGGAACATTCGATTCTTTCAGCGTCCAGACTTCTAATAGTGTAGAGTCCTCACGTCAGGCAACAGAACGCGAGGAGAATGCGTTGTTGGGGGTCGAATGCACAATCAGCACACTGATCTCATATCCGAGGACAACGAGGAGCTCATATACGCAACCCCGGCGCGCGCCTGTTCCAACACAGCAGAACGGTCTTTGAACGGCACCCATGCAAAGGTACACGGTGCACCTGCCAGTCGATTATCCTTACATACTCGCATTCCAGTTTCCACACTTGTTTCTTGGTTTGATAGCCTGAGCTTCCTAGGAAATAACAAAATGTGTTCAGTTAGCCACGCATCGCAATAGTCCAATGGCTGTCATCAAGTCAAACACCCGTGCACTGCGGCCAGTACACTCAGGCTTTTGAGTTCCGCAGCCTCCTACAGTAACCGCCCCTGGCGCCAGCGCCCACGGTACCGGCAGAAATCGATCATCAAACATATTAGTCAGCAAACTAGTTATGGACTCCAACATCTGTGGCAGCCTCATGATCAGACCTCAAGCCTCAAGCTTGAAGCACGGAGCAATAATTCCGACTGTGCAAGTTACAGTGACCTTACGGAGTGCATTGGGTAAATCATCACCTATCATTCCGGAACAACGGTCTTCTGTGACCGCGATGCCACGCGACTGCCAACTTGAAGCTGTGTCGCCGCGGCACCGCAGCGTGTAAAGCCCAAATAGATCGCCACCAGTACCCAGGTCCAAGGGTCTACTAACACCGTTGATTCTTTCCCTTCAATTGGGTTCTGAATTTTTTTAATAAGTCCAGGTAGTCTTGACTTTTGAACCATCCGTACTGTCAGTCATGCATTGATCATATTTGATAGAAGACGGCTGCGGCACTATTACAGTTTTCGTAATTCCTCGCCCGCTACGCCCCGAGTCAAAAATGCTTATAAGTACGGCCTCGAGCCCTCAATCCCATTACATCCGTCAATCAGCGCCATGAGACTCTGGTCCCTCCTCCCCGTAATCGCTGCCCTTCACAACGCCGCAGATGCAACTCCGGCTAGAGCCCAACAAATCCGAGTCACCGCTCGTAGTGGAACGCCCGCCTCTATCCTCACACCCGATTTTGTGGACGCTGTGCAGCAGGTTGTCGATTCAAAGAAGATACCCGGCTTGACGCTTGCAGTCGTCTACAAAAACGGGTCATCCGAACTTGGCGCATGGGGTATCAAGTCCGAGGATGGTATCAAGATGACGACAGATGTACGCAACATTCTTGGAGGCTCTCAATGCACTGATGGGACCACGATTTATCTTTTAGACGCTGTTCAATATCGCCTCTTGTTCAAAAGCCTTCCTCTCTGCTTCTCTGGGAATACTGATTGACGATTTTGCCCATGGACGTAACGCCACAGATCTACCCGCAGGTTTATCGACCCTGAGCTGGAAGACCAAGGTGGCCGACATCCTACCGATTGATTGGGAACTTATGGACCCATGGGCAAGCCAAAAGGCGAATCTGATCGATATACTTTCCCATGTGTCCGGTCTCGCAAGGTGAAATTCTCATTCCGAGTCTTCGTACACCTAGAGTATTTATTTTGGTTCTTAGTCACGACTTGTCGTACCACCCCAAGGACAGTGTGAGCGACGTGACGAGAAATCTTCGAAACTTGCGCCCTTCAGCCGAGCTTCGCGAACAATGGCTATACAACAACCAGGTATGCCGTCTTTTCCCCCAATTTCTAGCACCGACTCAAGTTGGGGAGTAGATGTACATGATTGGTGCATACGCCGTTTCCACTTTGTCCGGCATGCGCTTCGCGGATTTTGTCAACAACCGCATATTCAAACCCTTGGATATGAGTTCCTCGACATACTCCATCGACGCAGCTATCCAGACGGGTAGATTCACTAGTACATGGACGTCTTTTGGCAGGTTGATACCCAATTGGCTGCAGGAGGAGTACGTTGACCTCATGGCTGGCCCTGCTGGGGTGATTACGAGTGTCGAAGAGTTGGCACGTCATGTCATTTGGAGTGTGTGGTGTTTGGCTTACGTTTTGAGAGCAGGTACCTTGGGTCAGAATGCTTCTGAACGAGGGCGTCGACTCCAACACAAAGGCAACAATAATCCCACCCACCCAGTTTGATGTCATCACCGGGGCGCACAGCATCCCTAGTTCTAACACCAGTGTGCAACCGGGGTTCTCAACCGTAGTATATGGACTAGGGTGGGAAATCTTCTCATATGAAGGCCACAACGTGAGTGAGACCTAACCCTTCGGACCCTTCCTCCTAATGTTCGCCAATAGGCCATCTTACATGACGGAGGTGCACCAGGAGTGTCAGCAGTCGTCGCTGCCGCTCTTGAAGATGGCGTCGGGGTTATCGTGCTCGCGAATGCCGATGCTAAGCAACCATACATGACAGATATCATCGGCCTGGTTGCAGAGAAAGCTTTCGAATTGGGGACTGGAGTTTCCCCATCTGCTAACACATCGACTCTGCGACGACGTACTGGAGTGTCACCTCGGGAAGAGAGCACTGCGGCGCCAGGTATCCTTGACCTAGCAGGGATCTATTTCAACGCGGGATATGGCACGGCTGAGTTGTGTAGTGTCCGCAGCTCATCTTCTTCCTGTCAGAGCGTCCTGGCCGATCTCCGCTCTGTTGACAAATCTCTTTCGTCCAACTCAACTGATCTGTTTGCCTCTTGGATAACGACGTTTACCTCTCACGTCCGCCTCACCCACGCAAATGACAGCCAGTTCATACTATCTTCTGGGTCCATTTACCCA
>Ga0137397_10004218_pt1 | contig 9998 bp, 7 predicted proteins | sample czorhiz116metaG_FD_106658 | JGI IMG/M metagenome (GOLD analysis project Ga0137397, IMG submission 106658) | Vadose zone soil microbial communities from Angelo Coast Range Reserve, California, USA - czorhiz1.16 metaG | ecosystem: Environmental > Terrestrial > Soil > Vadose zone | place: USA...
CGAATTCTGCGATCGCGAACACTACCTTGTGTGGTGGACCGATACGATGCGCGGGCGCCTCCAGGCCTGCAAGGATTTTGGCGAGAAGGCCTACGACGCGATGTATGACGCGCACTCCTCCGCCGCCGCAACCGGACTCTACAGCGACGCCAAGGAAGCCTTTCGCGACGCCATCCTGGTGGCCCGGAATATGGAATTGCCCGATGAAATGGCCGCGCTTCAGGCCCGGCTCGATCACATCAAAGCTGTCTTCCGCAGCCAGTTCTCGTGAGTAAAAGCAAAATCTCTCACCGCAGAGGACGCAAAGGGCGCAGAGGAGCGCAGGAAAACCAAAAGCAGGGGACATCTTGCGCTGCGAAAATTCTCGCGAATTTGCGATGATTTCTGCTTCGGAAATACCAGCCCCTGTTTTTACTCTTCCTGCGTTCTTCCCTGCGTCTCTGCGCCTCTGCGGTGGGTTTTGGTTTTGGGTCCGGTGAGCCGGATCTCAAAAACTCGGGCGGCCCCGAAAGGCCGCCCGCAAGATGATCACACATCCGCGCTAGTAGGTTGACGTCTGATTGACCCACTGCGTGCGAATTACCGTTGGGGTCGAAGGCGTGGGCGTGGTTGCGCCGGCCAGGGTGAGCGTGGTGGAAGGGAACCACGGCGGCGCGAACGCGCCGGCAAAACGGCGATCGAAGAAAACGTTTCGAGTGGACGCGTTGATGTTTTGAATGGTGTTCTGGATGCGGCCTCCGACGATGTTCAGATTGGTAATGGCCGAGCCCGTGTTGACGATGCCGCCGGAGCCGCCGTTGGAAAGCGTGGCGACCGAGGCGTCAATTTCCAGGTTGCCGCTGGCCTGTCCGTTGGCCAGCTGAACGTTGCCATTGGCCGTGAAGATTCCCAGGGCCTGACCTTTATCGTTGCCCGGGATCAGAGCATCGTTGCCAAGACCGGCAATCTGGGTGGCCGACATGGTGACCGGCTCCGTTTTGTATTTGATGTCGCCGGTGATGGTTACATTGTTGGAGCCGGTGACCGTTACAGCGGCGCCGTCATTGACTGCCGGTCCGGTGCTGGCGCCCTTGGAATCATGGGGTCCGCTCAGCGCGGTGATGTTGCCGTTGACGTAGAGCATGGTCTGCGGTACGTGCGGCAGCAGGGGATCGTTCTGCATCGGCACACCTGGAATGATGGTGGTCTTTCCGCCGACGACTACCGTGGTCTGGCCGTTCGGGGCAACCGTGGGATCGGTGGTGATGGTGGTGGTGGTCGAGCCCTGGGTAATGGTGTAGGTCTCGGCGCCGACCGCGGCTCCGGGTGAGAGCACAACAGCGGCATCGCCTTCCACGTAGATACCGCCGCCGTTGAAGGTGGTCACGCCGCCGGTGGTCGAATAGGGAAGATATACGCCGGTAGATCCGCTGTAGGCATTTCCTCCGGCGTTTTTCAGAGCAGCGGCCATTTGGGCCGCAGTCGGGTTCGATCCGCCCTTGCCAATTCCGTCAAGAACAGCGGTCTTCTGGTTGAAACTGTCGGTGGGCAGCGGAACCTTGGGCGCGCCGAGGTTGTAGCCCGCCAGGAATTTGGGGGCGATGGTGCCGTCGGTGGGCGCCGCCGTCTGCGCGCAGGGGCTGAGCTGATAGGCAAAAGTCGGGCTGACGGAACCCACCGGGTCGGTAAATGTGTAACCAGTCGATCCGGTTCCGAAGGTCCACGCGCCGTTCGTGAATACCGGGCCGGTGATCGTGCCCTGGACGAGCGTTCCGCTGCAGGGCGGGAACTGGTCGATGAACATGCCCCAGCCGGCAAAGTTCGCATTCGCGACTGCCGGAACAAAGGTCGCGCTGAATTTGAAGCTGCCGTTTTCCGTCAGCGTGGTCTTCTGGCTCGAGCCATATTGCGCGCCGGAGGAGCCTACGGTCGTCAGCGCGTAATTGAAGGTGTAGTTATAGGCTTTTCTCGCCGCCGAAAACACCGAGCAGTTGCTGCCGTCGTCGCCCACACAGGTCCCGGCCAGGGTCGATCCTGTAAGCTGAAAGGCTTCCGGCCAGGAATTGGCGGCGTTGCCCTTGCCGCTGCCCGTGAGCGAGGTGTTGCCGCTGTAGGACGTCTGGACCGCGGTCAGAACAGCCGGGCTGATCGTAACATTGCTTAGGGCATCGACGGCCAGCGGGGAAACGCCGGCGGCGCCCACCGCGGGCAGCGAGCCCACGACGCCATTGATCATGGCCTGGCGGCTGATATTGATGCCGGAGTCGGCCGCGTAGAACGCTCCGCGCGTGTTCCGATAGTAGCCGTTGACCAACAGGTCTGACCTGACGGAGATCACCATGGCAAGGCTCAGGGCAGTCATCAACAACAACAGCAGCAGGGTGGTAATCAGCGCCACACCGCTCTGCCGGCTGCGTCTTCCGCGAATCTTCGAAATCTGGTTCGTTGCAGTCATAGTTCCTCCTCAGTCGTTCATGCTGAGATTCCGCGGGTTGATCACCACGGAGACAGCTTCGACCCGGTACGGGCCCTGGTCGAATCCATTTCTGAAAGTATCGTTTACGTCTGAAAGGGGCGGCGTGCGTCCGATGACCGAAACCCGCACCGCACGGATGGCCTGCCAGTTATTGGAATAATTGGTTATTGAATCGTAGGAATAAGGGCTGTCGCCGGTCGCGGTATTGAAGGTGGAAGCGCCCACCTTGAATCCGATAATCTGCTCCGCCACCACGTCCTGGGCGCCGTTCTGCAACCGCATCAGTTTGGGATCGCTGGGGTTCGAGGCGTCCACATAATATGTGATCGAAGAGACCTTGTAGGCGAAGTCCGGCGAACCCGTCGGACAGAAGCTGTTGCCCAGAGTGAAAGTGGGACTCGTAATCATGGAGGTGGTAAGTCCCAGGGGATCGTCGCTGCCTGAACTCACGCCTCCCGCTCCCGGGCCTCCCGTGCTCGTTGCGCTGTGCGGAATGGTGACGAGCGTTCCGGCGCCGTTCACGCCGGGCTTGTCCGTCAGAATAAAGCTGGCGATAAATGCGCCGCCGTTATTCACCAGAAGTATCTGATCGCCCTTTTTATAAGTGGCCGCCAGGGCCGCCGCAGTTCCGGTTCTGGGCTTGAGGAAAAGGGTGGTGTTCCCGGTGTCGGCGCACGCCAGCCCTGTGGAATCCGTGGGAGTCGAGACGGGCGTGGCCGGGTCGTTGGTAAGGATGCTGACGGAGTCGAAACAGCTTGCGTTGTAGGTAAATGTTCCCGGAGCATGACAGCTGGTGTTGCCCGCGGGCACCACATTATTGGTTACGACAATGCCCAGGTTCCAGGTCGGGTTCGTAATATCGATAAAGCCTGTGCCTGCGTTGACCACGTCAATCTGCATCTGCGCCACCACGCTGCGCAGGGCCATATTCAGTCCGGCCTGGTTCGAGGAACTGCTCACCAAGGGAATATGGGCGCGCACCAGCTTTAAGGCGGCCCCGCCAATGACCAGAAATATCGCCATGGCGATCAGCAGTTCAACGAGCGTAAAGCCCGTCTGTCTTTTGCCTGTGCGGCGTCGGGCGTTCATCTTTGTCGAATTTGTCATCATGATGGTCGCACCCTGTCGGTTACTGAAATACTTCGTTTAGCTTTGCGGAGCGGGCCGCACTATGCTGCTCTGAAATGTCGTTGTCTGCGTGCGGGTGCCATTGGTCAGCGTCACCAGCACGGTGATTCTGAAGACCTTGGCCACCGGCGTGTCTTTCTCGATGATCCAGCGGCGTTTGAACACGAGCGCGTCGGCAGGCGGCGTCGGAGCTGTGGTCGAAGGGACCGGCGTAGCCACGGTGCCATCGGGATTGTGTGTAATCGTCGTGTAAGTCAGCACTCCTCCCGGGTTGGTGCTGGTGACTTCCTCGATCTTGCCCGCGCCCGAGGAGATCTGCACCGTATCGAAATAGTCCACCTGGGTCGCGCCGACTAAGGCGGTTATATCGGCGGTCAGGCTGCCGGAGGATGCCCCCGCGGGCACCGAGATATGGCTGTCGGTCGCCTGGTAGCGGTTCAAATCCTCAAGCTTTTCCGAGGCCAGCAGCGCCTCGATGCTCATATACCGGGAATCGTTCGCGGAGACACTCATGTTGCTCATGAGCGCCGCTGCTCCCAGCAGCCCGACCGCCATGATTGTCATGGCAATCAGGACTTCCGCCAGAGTAAAGCCGTGCTGATGCCGCCCGCGAAGGGACGAATGCGTTTTATATGACATTGACATTCCCATATTGCGAAACCGTAAAGGTTTTGGTGTTGCCCAGCAGGGTAAGCGTAAATCTTCCGGTCCCCGTGACAAACGTCACCTTCCCGCTGGGACTGAACTGCATTGTCTGGTCCGAACTCATGGTCACCACGACCGACGATCCGGCCAGCGGCTGAGCGATGCCGATATTCGTGTAGGCAGGCGCCGGCACACTCTGAAATCCCGGATTGTTCGCCACCTGATAGGTGCCTTTTGTGCTGTCGAACGTTATTTGATAGGGATAGCCATCCGAAATCGCGCGGTAGCGGGTCGATTGAATGACTCCGCGAACCGAGGCGACGGCGCTTCGGAGCTGATAAATCCTGAAGGTCACTTGCACCATGGGTATGACGGCGGCGGCCAAAATCATGACGATGGCCACGGTGACCACGGCCTCGATCATCGAGAACCCGCGAATCGACCGCCTGGATGGTCCGGCCGTTGTCAGCTTCATGGAAGCGATTTCCTGCTTACCCGTAATGCGCACTGGCTCCTCCTTTGCAGGAATCCGAATACATTCGGCAAAATTTTAATGGGTCCGTCCGGTCTGGCGGGAAAAACTCACTACATCCCTCCCCAGGCACGTACGTCCTGTCAAGCTGCACAAGTCACGGCGGCTGTTTGCAAGCTCCTGGCGCGGGAGAGAGAGCGCCAAAGAGCCCTGAATCGCCGTTGCCCGATAATACGACATCGAACCAACATCGGCGACGACAGGAATATAAAGTTCCCGAAGGGATCTTATATAAGGGTCAGCCTGCAAACTCACGAACGCCTTTAATTTATGCCGGAAAGCAAGGCGCATCGTATTTCACCGTCTGTCAGAAAGCTACTCTTGCACATTACCGAAGTCAAACGATTCAGGGGCTTTACATCGATATGGAAGTGAGTGACCCCTCGTAACGGCCGCGACCGGTCGGGGCTCTCTAATTTGGTGCGTGAGATGCTAAGATAATTTATTAAAATCCTTATTTTTCTGAGGGTTAGCGACATTCCCAGGCATTGTCGTCTATTCCAAAAGTCTTTGCCTTACTTTATAAGGTGCGCGGGCCAATATTACCAAAGGACAATTCGCGACTGCGGTTTTCCGCTAGAATGATCGACATGACCCACTTGAAAAAGCTGGCCGCTTTTGCAGTGCTTTTCACCCTTTGCGCCTTTGCCGGCGATAAATCGGCGTCTCTGCAATTCCTGATACTAAAGGATGCCGACGGGAAGCCGGTGCGCAACGCGGAAATTGTTCTTCATCCCGTGGACAAGAAAGGCAAACAGAAGGCGGAAGGCATTGAGCTCAAGACTCATGATGACGGCAAAGCTCAGATTACCGGCATTCCTTTTGGAAAGCTTCGGGTTCAGGTGATCTGTCCTGGTTTTCAGACTTTTGGGCAGGATTATGCCGTGGTCGATTCTCAGTTAGCGGTCACGATCAAGCTGAAGAAACCCGCTGACCAGTACACGATCTACAAATAGCAAAGATTCATGGGCCGGCTGAGGATGTTCCGACGCGGAGAACATCCGCCGCGCGTAACGCTTGCAAAAGTGCGGGTTAGCCCGAAAATGCCCAGGCAGCGGGGGCGGGGAGTTGGGGGAGTGCGGCTGCTCCTTTTTTGTTCCTTGACAAAACTCTTCAGGGACGGCAATTCTAATAGCTTTGCATCAGGAAGGGCGCGTCCCCCTGGGGAGAGGAAACAACGGATTTGAAAGTCAAGGTCTTCTTTCACAACAAGTGTTTCGACGGCGCCGCGTCCGCCGCTCTGTTTTCGCGTTTCTACCGCGAGAGAATCAACGCCCAGGCGGAATTTGAATTCGCGGGCCTGCTGCATCGCGCCGGGGCATTGTTTTGTGAAGATGACTTCACCGGCGATGAGAACGCGATCGTCGATTTCAAATACTCTCCCTCGCCGCGCATTACCTGGTGGTTCGATCATCACCAGAGCGCCTTTCTTACTCCGGAAGACGCGGAACACTACCGCAACGGAGATCATTCAAAGAAGTTCTTCGACCCGGAATTCACGTCGTGCACCAAATTTCTGGCCAGGGTGGCCGAGGAAAAATTCGGCTTTAACCCGGCCCCGGTTGCCGAACTGATCCAGTGGGCCGACATTATTGACGGCGCCCAGTTCAGCAGTGCCGGCATGGCCGTGGAGATGGCGGAGCCCGCCCTGAAACTCACCATGGCGATTGAATCCACCGGCGACCCCGCCTTTCTGCCCCGACTGATTCCGCTGTTGGTCGTCGAGCCTCTGGCGCGGGTCATTGAGGAGCCCTTTGTCGCGGCCCTGATTCCGCCGCTGCTGGAACGCCACCGCAAATCCATCGACATACTGCGTCAGCGGTCCGAATGCAAACAAAGTACGATTTATTTCGATGTTTCCGATCAGGATCTTGAGGGTTACAACAAGTTCATTCCTTATTATCTGCATCCGGAAGCGGTCTACAGCGTGGGTCTGAGCAGCAGCAGCGTCCGCGTCAAGGTGTCGGTCGGTTCCAATCCCTGGACAAAGAAGCGGAACATGGTGAACCTGGCCAAAATCTGCGAACGCTACGGCGGCGGCGGACACGCCCGCGTCGGAGCCATCTCCTTCCCGCCCGACCGGGGCGTCGATGCCCGCGTCGCGGCTGCGGAGATTGTGAAAGAACTCAGAGAGTCGGAGTAGAGAGCTTCTGGCTGTTAGCTGCTGGCTGCTGGGCCATGAAAGACCAGCAGCCAGCAGCAAGTAGCCAGTAGCTCTTCTAGTTCTTCTCCACCTGCAGGTTGTTTTGCACTGAGAATATCCCCGGCACTCCGTTGGCGCGAAGTCCGGCGGCATTCTTCTCGCCCTTGTCATGGACAACGCCTTCAAGGGCCACGTGTCCGCTCTTAACGATGATATGGATGGGCGGCACCGGTCCAACGGCATAGTGTGACAGCCGCGGGTCCTGGAAAATGGCGCGGGCCAGCCGGCGACGCAGCTGGTCATCGCCGCTCGAAGGCGGCAGTATCTCGATGTTATTGACCACCTTTTCGACGCCTTCAATTTTCTTCACGCGTTGTTCGGCTTCGTCTTTGAGAGTGGCATGAACGACCTGCCCCAGCAGGGTGACCGTGGTTCCGTCGATCTTGTAAGCCAGATTGTCGAAGGTATCGAACAGCGGCATCATCCGCAGCTCATGGCCGACCTCTTTGTAGAGGCGGTTTTGCAGCTTCTGGTCGGCGGAGGAGGAACGCCGGTCGGATGGCCGCATACCGCCTTGCGGGGGCTGGTTTGACTGTGCGAAAAGCGCGGCCGCGAATACAACCGTCGTCAGTAACCCCTGAAAAAGAGCTCTCATAAAATATCCTCCATTTGAGATTTAAGTCCCATCTATTCGCCCCATATGTGTTTAGATGCACGTTGCCGCAATTAAGTGCTATTGGAGGAAAGCTTCAGAGCTGCCGCCCGGAAAAAGCCGGCAGCCGGGAGCCAGCAGCCAGCAGCCTTTTGCATTAGACTGTTTGCGGCGGGCGGCAGGACCTCTTCTATGAATCTGCGAATTTTGATTTGTGGCGAAGACGGAGATGCGGAGCCGATCCTGCGCGAATTACCGGGGGGAGGGACCGATGTCACCTGCCGGGTAGTCGCCACAGCCGCCGATTTCGAGGCCGCACTCTCCCAGTCCGAAGCCTGGGATGTCGTTCTCAGCGATTACCGCGTTCGCGGGTTTACCGTTCTTGAAGCGCTGGAAATCATGAAACGCCGGGACTGCCGGATCCCGTTGATCGTGGTCACCGAGCCGGTTGGGGACGAGGCGGCGGCTGCCTGCATTCGCGCCGGCGCATGGGGGTTTCTGGCCAAAAGTGACCGGGCGCGAATCGGCGAGGTTATTCGTCAGGCCAGAGACGACCAGGCCCGGGCATTGGCGCGCGATCGGGCAAAGGATGAAGGGCAGTTCCATCGCCTGGTCCGGCAGAACCTGGCGGGCTTCTATCGCAGCACCTTCAGCGGCAGGCTGCTGGAATGCAATGAAGCGTTCGCCCGGATATTCGGGTTCGAGTCCGTGGCTGAAATCCAGGCCCAATCCACATTCAGCCTCTATCGCACTGCGGCCGAGCGCGATTCATTTCTGGACCTGCTCAGGTCGCGTATCCAGGTGTCGAACCTGGAAACGCCCGTGGTGCGCAAAGACGGTTCAACGATCTGGGTGCTGGAGAACACGATGCTGGTTCCTTCCGAAACCGGCGTCGAGCCGGTGATCGAAGGTACCATGATCGACATCACCGCGCGCAGGCAGGCGGAAGATGAGCAGTCCCGCCTGCGCGCCCAGCTGGTGAAGATCGCCTGTGAATGGATCGGGACCTTCGACGCGGTTTCCCAGCCGCTGGTGCTGCTCGACCGGGAGTTTTGCATTGTGCGCCTGAACCGCGCGTTCAAGGAAGCGGCGGGATTGCCGTCGTTTACCGAATGCATCGGCCAGCCCCTGTCCGCGATCTCGAGTCAGGAGCCGTGGCACGCGGCCACTGAAATCGCGGAGAACGTCGCCGCCGGCCTGGTGGGCACCAGGCGCGTGGCGGATTCCGTGACCGGCAGGACCTGGGAGATCGACGGCGGAATCTTTTCCGGGTCGCCCGATAACGATCCGCGCATCATTCTGACCTTCCGCGACGTGACCAGCCTCGAGACGCTGCAGCGCAATCTTCGGCTGAGCGAGCAGCATTTCCGGACCCTGATCGAAAACGCGACCGACCTGGTGGCGGTCATCGACGATGCGGGCGTGATCAAATACGCCAGCCCCGCGGGCAAGCGGCTGCTGGGGTATCCTCGCGAACAGGTTCTGGGCCGCGAGATTTCCACCCTGATTCATCCGGAAGACAGGGAATCGGCCCAGGAGCGAATTGCCGTTCTCGGCGACGTGCCCGCCGTGGCCCGTTTCCGGCTGCGGCACATGAACGGCGCATGGCGCTCGTTTGAGTTTGTCGGCGTGCGTGTGAGAAACGAGACGATGCAGGGGATCGTCATCAACGCGCGCGACATCACCGACCGTGTGAAGGCCGAAGAGGAAATCGTGCTGCTCACTGCGACCCTGGAAGCGAGGGTGAACGAGCGGACCCGTGAACTGGCCGAGACCAACGCCGAACTGTCGCTCCGCAATCGCCAGGTCGAGAACTCCAACCGCATGAAGAGCCTGTTCCTGGCCAACATGAGTCACGAGCTGCGGACCCCGCTGAACGCCATCATCGGATTTACCGAGCTGTTGCGCGACCAGTTCGCCGGTCCGCTCAACGATAAGCAGAAGGATTATCTCGGCCACGTCTCCAGGGCCTCCAAACATCTTCTGGGCATCATCAATGAAGTGCTCGATCTGGCCAGAATCGAGGCGGGCCAGATTACGCTTCATCCTGAAACCGTAAGCCTGCCGGAGTTCCTGGAGGAAATACGAGACCTCGTCGCGCCCATGGTCAGCGAGAAGAACCTGAGTTGCGAAACACAGTGCGAGCCGGGCCTCGCGTTATTCGCGGATTCGGCGCGCCTGCGCCAGATTCTGCTGAACCTGGTGGGCAACGCGGTAAAATTTACTCCTGAAAACGGCTCGGTGAGAATCACGGCACAACGCCAGGGTAACGAAGTTACCATCAGCGTAATCGATTCCGGCGTGGGAATTCCGGCCCAGGAGCAGGAAGCTGTTTTCGAGGAGTTCTTTCGCGCGAGCCTGGGGGCGGGTGTATCTTCCGAGGGGGCCGGGCTGGGGCTGCCCATGGTGCGGCGTCTGACGGAAAGGCTGGGCGGACGCGTGA
>Ga0137397_10004221_pt1 | contig 9990 bp, 9 predicted proteins | sample czorhiz116metaG_FD_106658 | JGI IMG/M metagenome (GOLD analysis project Ga0137397, IMG submission 106658) | Vadose zone soil microbial communities from Angelo Coast Range Reserve, California, USA - czorhiz1.16 metaG | ecosystem: Environmental > Terrestrial > Soil > Vadose zone | place: USA...
CCTCTCGCGTGCGCGCGGGGTCCTTGGCAAGCTGCCAGGGCTGGGTCCGCTGGAAGTGGCGGTTCGCCTCCTCCACCAGCGCGAAGATCGAGCCGAGAGCGTCGGCGAAGTACAGCCCGGCGGCCGCTTCGTCATGGTGGCGGAGCGTTAGCTCCGCGCGCTCGCGGACGAGCCGCTCCGACGCGCCTTCGTTGGGCGCGGGAGCGCGGCCACCCGTGTACCTCTCGACCATGGTCGTCACGCGCGACAGCAGGTTGCCGAGATCGTTCGCGAGGTCCGCGTTGAAGCGCGCGGCGAACGACTCCGCGGAGATCGGTGACGACTTCTCGAACGGCGCCTCGCGCAGCAGCAGGTAGCGCGCGGCGTCGACCCCGTACTCCTCGAGGAACGCGAAGGGGTCCCAGGCGTTCCCGCTGGACTTCGCGAGCTTGCCCCCCTTGTTCTCGAGGAAACCGTGGACGAAGACGCGCTTCGGAAGTGGCACGCCGGCCGCGAGCAGCATCGCCGGCCAGAAGATGCAGTGGAAGCGGCTGATGTCGAGCCCGATGACGTGGACATCGGCCGGCCACCACTTCTTGAACTTCCCCTCGTCCGTCCCGAAGCCGATCCCCGTGACGTAGTTGATGAGCGCGTCGAACCAGACGTAGACGGTGTGACCGGCCTCACCCGGCCATGGGATCCCCCACTCCAGGTTGCGTCCGCGCGACACGCTGATGTCCTTGAGACCGCGGTCGAGCCAGCCGAGGACCTCGTTGCGGCGGACCTCGGGAACGGTGAACTCCGGATCGCGTTCGTACAGCTCGCGGAGCGCCTTCTCGTACTTGGACAAGCGGAAGAAGTAGTTCTGTTCCTTGACGCGCTGCAGGTAGTCAGGTCGGGTCGGATGGATCGGGCATCGGCCATCGATGAGCTCGCTCTCGTCGTAGAACGCCTCGCAGCCTCTGCAGTAGAGACCCTCGTACGTGCCCGAGTAGATGTCGCCGCTCGCGATCCAGCGGCGCACGAACTCTTGAACGCCCTTCTTGTGATCAGCATCGACGCCCGTGCGGATGAAGCGATCGTACGAGACTTCATACGTGTCGCAGAGTCGCTTGAACTCGCTCGAATTGCGGTCGACGAACTCTTGCGTGGAGATCCCCAGGGCCTTGGCCGCGTCGACGTTCCGGTCGCTGTTCTCGTCGGTCCCGGTGAGGAAGAAGACGTCGCGCCCCCGCTGCCGGTGAAAACGGGCGAGCGCGTCCGCGCCCACCTTCTCATACGCATGGCCGAGATGGGGAGCGCCGTTGACGTAATCGATCGCCGTCGTGACGTAGAACTTCTGTGTGTTCGCATGGGTATTGTAGGTCGATGCCCCTCGTCGAACCTCGATGAGTCGCGCTGCCGCCGCGATCCTCGCAGCGATCTTCGTCGCATCTTGCACACCCCCGGCGGTCGTCGGGTCACCCACTCCACGCTCGTCGGTCGCACCGTCGCAGTCGTCGGCCGTCGCGGTCGCGGGCGCCGCGGTCTTCGACGGAGCGCGGGCTCGCGAGCACATCGCCTATCTCGCGGATCCCGCGCGTGGTGGCCGCTACAGCGGTTCGGCCGGCTATCTCGACGCGGCGCAGTACGTCGCAGATCAGTTCAAGTCGATCGGTCTCGAGCCTCTCGGTGACGGCGGCACCTACTTCCAGCGTTTCTCGATGCCGATCGTGGACCTGAGCGCCACGCCGACGCTCTCGCGCACCGGCGCGAACGCGAAGTCGTGGAGGCATCGCGTCGACTTCACCGAAAGCGTCGGCGGCCGCGCCGGCAACGGTGAGGCCGAGGCGCAGATCGTCGTGGTCGGCGGCGCCGTGAGGGGCGGCGGTCAGGACGACTTCGCGGGTGTGTCGGCGCAGGGGCGCATCGCGCTCGTGACGGGACCTTCATCGGGCAGCGTGGTCGAGGCGTCGTTCGGCCAGGGCGCGATCGGCGTGCTGATCGTCGGCGACCCGACCATCCGCTTTTCGTTCATCCCGCGGTTCTCGGGCGCAGTCATCCCCGTTCTGGTCGTCAGCGAGAGCGTTGCGAACGAGCTCATCGCGCCCGCCGGAAGGACGGTCGCGCAGGTGCAGAGCGCAGTGCGAGCGCGACGGTCGGATCCCGCCGCGCCGTCACCGGCATTCGAGACGAACGTCACCGTGCACATGGCGCTTCCACTCACTCCACTGCGCGACGTCGAGGGTGTGAACGTGGTCGGCCTGCTGCGCGGAACTGACCCGGAGCTGTCGAAGCGCGCGGTCCTCGTGGGCGGCCATCTCGACGGCGTGGGCACCGATCCCGACGGGACCGTGTTCGCCGCGGCGAACGACAACGCCTCCGGGCCGGCGGTGACGATGGAGGTCGCGCGCGCGCTGGTCGCGAAGCGCGCGGAGCTGCGTCGGTCGGTCGTGTTCGTCGCGTGGGCCGGCGAGGAGGAGGGGCTGCTCGGGTCGGAGGCCTACGCGGGGCGCATGGCGGTATCCCCGGGCCGCGTCGAGAGCCTGGTCGCGTATCTCAACCTCGACGTCATCGGCTGCTGCGGCAACACGCTCGAGGCGTCAGACGAGAGCGCGACGCTCGTCGACCGCATCCGCTCGGCCGCGCTCCGCCTCGGCGTGCCGTTCCAGTCGATCCGCGGCGGCGGCAGCGATCAGACGACGTTCGCGAAGCGCGGTGTCCCGGCCGCGATCATCCTGTGGAGCGACATCATCCTGCACACGCCGCGCGACACGATCGTGCTCATCGAAACGCCGCGGCTGCAGAAGGCGGGCGACGTCGTGACCGCGGTCGCGCTCGAGCTGGCACGCGGCGATGGGCCCTAGGCAAGGCCTTGCCCCTGGTATGACCGCCAGTCATACTGCGGAGGATGACGAAGAAGACGGCGATCAGCCTTCCGGATGACCTCTTCCGTGAGATCGAAAGAGCGCGCAAGCGCTCCAAGAAGGACCGGAGCACCTGGATCCAGGAAGCCGCGTCCGATTACCTAAAGCGCAGGACGATGCAAGAGAAGATCGACGCCTACTTCGACGGGTACCGACGCATCCCGGACGGAGACGACCCGGACTTCATCGCGATGGAGAAGGCCGGTCTGGAAGACGCGCCGTGGGCGGACGAGGAGTGGCCACAGGCCCCCAAAGATGCCAAGGGGAACTGAACACGGCGAGGTCTGGTGGGCCGACATCGATAAGCGACGTCCGGTCGTCGTCGTGTCGCGCGACGATCCGCGGGGGGCACGGATGTTGGCGACCGTCGCCGCCGTGACACGAACGGCCCGCGGGCTGCAGTCGGAGGTCGAGCTCGACGAGCGCGACGGACTGCCCGAGTCGTGCGTCGCCAATTGCGATGACCTCAACACGATCGCGAAGGTGCGACTCGTGCGGCGTGTCGGCCGGCTCTCCGCAGTGAAGATGCTCGAGTTGCACGAAGCCTTGAGGTTCGCGCTACAGCTCGACTAGGTCAGGCCACGATCGACGCCGCGCGTTCGGAGATGACGCTCGCGGCGGCCGAGCGAAGGTCCCCCGCTGGTTCGGTCGCGCTCTCCACGTCCGCCAGCGCGTTGTAGATGTTGCGCACCAGGCGATGTGCCTCGGTCGGCGGACTGATCACGGCAAGCGTCTTGTCGAGCTGGATGATGTGCTGGCGCAGGTGCTCTTCGAACCGATGGAGCCGGAAGCGGATCGGCATCGGCTCGTCTTCCCAAGACGTCGCGCGCTTCTCCAGCTCGGCGTCGGTCACGTCGCCGAGCTCGCGAAGCACGCGGCGATGGATCTCGAAGAACGCGTTGCGGATCGACTCGATCGGGCCGACCACGGCGTCCTTCGGCTGGGCGTACGCCTTGCGGAACTCCTTGAACTCCGCCTCCGAGGGCTCGGACGCATCGCCGCCGCGATGTCGCTCGATCGCGAGCCGGTTCACGCCGAGGAAGCCATACTCGGCGCCGAGCACGTGGTCGAGCGTCTCACGCAGCGGCCACTCGCCTTCGGCCGGCGCGCGGTCGAGATCCTCGGTGCGCACGCCGGCAAGGACACCGGTCAGGTCGCGGTAGGTCTGGTGGTACTGCGCGAGGATCCGCTGCGCCTGGGAAACCGGGCCGCCGCGGGCAGCGAGGCGCACGCCGAGATCGCGCAGCTCGTGATGCGTCAAGAGGAGTGCGAAGCGCAGGCCCTCCTCGTCGTAGTCGCCCCACTTCCATTCGCGGCCCATGTCGTCGTCCGAGAGATGGACCGTCGCGCGGACGATCTCCTCGACCGCCTGCGTGACCGTCTTGGTCATGTGGCGGAGGCGGTCATACGGTCAGGACGGGCACGCCGGCGAGCGTTTCCTCGGCGATGTGGTCGACGACCTTATGGAGGTGCCCGGTGGATGCGAACGCGCGCAGCTGACGGTCCGCGCTCGTGCCATCTCGCACGATCGTCTGGAGGTACTCGACCTCGCGCCGCGAGCCGAGCGCGTCCACGACGTCGTCGACGAACTCGAGGAGCTCCACCGCCAGGTCGCGCATCGGCACCTCGATCTCTTTGCCGAAGTCGATGAGCTTGGCGTCCATGCCGCCGCGGACAGCGCGCCACTTGTTCTCCTGGATCAGGCTCGGGGCATAGCGGCGGAAGCCCTGGTTCCGCGTGCGCAGGACCATGAGCTTCGCGCAGATCGCCTGTGTGAGAGCGGCGATGCACAGCGTCTCTTCCACACGCGTCGCGGCGTCGCAGATACGGAACTCGATCGTCGGGAAGACGGCGTGCGGGCGCAGGTCCCACCAGATCTTCTTGCCGTCATCGATGCATTTCGTCTTGACCAGCAGCTCGACGAAATTCTCGTACTCGTCGTACGACGCGAAGTCCGGCGGGATCCCGGTGCGCGGGAAGCGCTGCCAGATGATCTGCCGGTAGGACTTGAGGCCCGTGATGCGCGTGAGCCAGAACGGGCTCGAGCTCGAGATCGCGAGCAGGTGCGGAAGGAAATAGCGGGCTTCGTTCATCACCTCGATGCGCTGCTCGCGGTCGGGGATACCCACGTGCACGTGCAGGCCGAAGATCAGGAGCTCGCGGATCACGTCCTGCAGCTCCTCCTCGAGGATCTTGTACCGCTCGTGCTCGGTGACCTCCTGGTCCTGCCAGTGCGAAAACGGATGCGTGCCGGCGGAAGCGATGCGAAGGCCCGCCGGCTTGATGAGCGCGGAGATCGTGCCGCGGAGCGTGACGATCTCCTCGCGCGCCTCGCTGATGTCGGCGCAGATCTTGGTTCCGGCTTCGACGACAGACTGCATCATCTCGCGTTTGATCTGATCGCCGTAGCGGCCTGCCGCCGCCGTGAGCAGGGTCTCGATGTGGCTCTTGAGCTGTCCGTCGGCGTCGACGATCTGGAACTCCTCTTCGATGCCGATCGTGAGGCGCGGGACGTCCCGGATCGTCATGCCGCGCCGTCCAGGACGTACGTGGGAACGACGCTCCCCGCGCCGGCGGTGACGTTGAGGAGCGCGCTCGATGAGAGGCGCGTGAGCTGCCCGCCGACGCGGCCCCAGAAGAGATAGGGGTCGCAGTCGACGCTGAGATCGAGGAAGTGGACGCGGTCGAGGAGGACCGGGAACGGCTCGCGCGGGACCGCGACCTTTTCCTGGACGACCGAGGACGTGGTGAGTGCCCCGAGCAGGGCCTGCTCCCACTCGCGGCGGTCGACGGTCCAGCCAAGCACCACGCCCTTGCCGCCGTACTCGTCGTTCGGCTTGATCACCAGCGTTTCGCGGTTGCGGAGCACGAACTCGGTGAGGTCGATCACCTTCTCACCGTACGTCGTGTGGCCTTCGCGGACCTTGCGCGTCCACGGGATGTGCTTCGCGATCGCGCGCCGCTGCGACGGCGTGTACAGGCGCGCGTAGCGGTCGTCGGACAGGAGCGCGAGGCTCATCTTCTTGTGGAGCAGCTTCGCCCGGAAGCTGTTGACCACGGTGACGTCACCGGCGAGGTACGCCCGCAGCAGCGGCTGCGCGACCTCGGGTTTGGCGAGGAGCTCGGAGAGCAGCACGCGGCGATAGACGAGGTCGATAGGCGTGCCCTTCGCGCGCAGCCGCCCGGCGCGATAGCTGAGGTCGTCGGGGGCGCAGATGACGGTCTTCACTCCGAGGTCGGTGAACACGCGCTGGAACATCTCGAACTCGGTCAGCGTCGGCAGGCCGCGCCAGTCCACGATCGCGATGGTGCCCACCTTGCGGCCGTGCGCGCGTCGCATCACGGTCAGCTGCTTGCTCGCGGAGCGCAGCGGTCGCGCGCGGTAGCGCTTGCGGAACGCTCGCATCGCGGGTAGGCCGTCGAAGATCTTCACCAGCACGTCGTTGTAGGCCATGCCCGCCGGGGACTCGGCGTTGTACTCGACGTAGCGGATGACGCCGTCGGACACGAAGCCGTCGAGTCGCGAAGAGGGTGAGGCTGCCGCGAAACCCGGATCGGCCAGCGCGAGCCGGTCCTCCTCGGGCGAGAGGTCGAGCTCGCGGCGCAGCTCCTCCTCGCGGAGCAGCGCGCGTTCGAGGCGCGCGAGCGCTCCGTACAGCGACTCCGAGGCGGCTGTGTTCGCGGCGTGCTGGCGCTTCGTGACGAGGTTGGGCCGGAGTGAAACGCATAGGGGCCGGTCGCCGAACACGGCGCGCGCTTTGCGCTGGCCCTCCGCCAGCGTCTCGGCGCACGCCGCCGCCGTCGCCGCGTCCGCGAGGAGCGCGTTGTATGCGACGACGAAGGCCGGCTCTTTGCTCATGTCCGCACGTGCCGCCACCAGCGGTGCTCGCCCTTCCACGGCGGCGTCGCTGCACCCGTCGCGTAGCTAATGACAAGGTCGCTCATCTTCTCCAGCACCCAGTTGAAGTTGTCCTCTTTGATGGAGAACGAGTCGAAGTCGGGCGCCGGGTTGAGGAAGTCGATCGCGTACAGCGTCCCGTCGCGCACCGCGAACTCCACGGTGTCCATGTCGTAGCCGAGAGCGTCGACGAGAGCGCGCGCGTCATGAATGGCGCGCTCGCGCAGCTGGCCCTCGACCGGACGGCTTACGACGTAGCGGTCCGCGAACGGCGCGGTCGGGTCGTAGCGGATCGGGAGGATGTTCTCGCGACCGATGCAGATGCACCGGACGTAGTCCTCCCACTTGATGAACTCCTGCAGGATCATCGTCTTCGGCCGGTGGCCCGGGCTCAGGCCGCCGGACTGGTCGTAGGCCCAGAGCAGGTCCTGCTTCGAGTCGACGCGATACACGTCCTTCCAGCCGCCGCCCGTGTTCGGCTTCAGGATCGCGGGCAGCCCGACATACGAGAGGATGTCGTCCCAGTCGAGCGGGTACTTGAGGTTGCGCAGGGACTGGTCGTTGATGTCGGAGATGTACGACTTGTTCGGCAGGACGACGGTCTTCGGCACCGCGACCCCGAGCATGCGCGCCAGGGTGCACTCGAAGAACTTCTCGTCGGCCTCCCACCAGAACGGATCGTTCACGACGACCGTGCCCATGAGCGCGGCGCTCTTCAGGTGCGCGCGGTAGTAGGGCACCTCGTGGCTGATGCGATCGACGATGACGCGATAGCGGGGCATCTCGAGCTCGCGCGTCCCGCCGAGAACGGCGAGCTCCGCGGTCACGTTCTGCGATGCGCCCTTGCGATTCACCGTTTCGATGAACGGTCCCGGGAAGGTGTTCTCGCGCCCGACCAGAAGACCGACGACTTTGCTCACAGGAACACGTCCACCATCTCTTTCCAATATGGCCAGTCATGCGCCCAGCCATCCCACACGTGCAAGCTCGCGGGCACGCCCTTCTCCTGAAGCGCGGTCGCCATCCGCCGCGATTCCTCGACGTTCGGATCGTCGCGTCCCGTCGCGATGACGATCTCGGTCGCGCGCAGCGGTTCGAGGTAGCGCTCGTCGCTCAGGTTCGGCAGGAAGGTCAGCGGATTGACGTAGTAGGCCTCGCCTTCGCGCGAGCCGCCCAGCCACCGTGCCGCGTCGTACGCGCCGGAGAGCCCGACCGCCTTGCGCGCGAGACCCGGACGGCGCGTCGCGAACGCCAGCGCGTGGAACGCGCCGAAGGACGCCCCCGCCGCGATGAGGAAGTCGATCGGGTTCTCCGCCCGGATCTGCGGGAGCACCTCCTCGACGAGATACCGCTCATACGCGAGGTGCCGCCGCGCCCGTTCCTGCGGCGGCTTCTTCTTGTCATAGAAGGACTCGGCGTCGACGCTGTCGACGCACCAGAGCTGGAGCCAGCCGGCGTCGATACGCGGCGCCATGTGGGCGATCATCCCGAAGTCCTCCCACTGGAAGAAGCGTCCCATCGACGTCGGAAAGACGAGTACGGGCGTGCCGGCCTCACCGAAGACCAGGAGCTCCATATCGCGGTCGAGCGCGGCACTGCGCCACGTGCGGTAGTCGCGTTTCAACGGAACGGCTCCCCCTTCGCCCATCGGAGGATAGCCGGGCTGGCCGTTACCGGAACCAGACCTCCTCGAGCACGCGCATCACGTTGCCGCCGATCGCCTTGCTGATGTCGCCGTCCGAGTAGTCGTGCTTCACCAGCCACCGCACGATGTTCGGGAAGGCCTCCGCCGGGTTCTCGATGCCGTCGACGAACTCGACCTCTTCGAACGGTTGCGCGCCGTGAGCCGATTTGATGGACAGCTGCTTGGCGAAGTAATGGTGCAGCCCGACGTGATCCCCGAACAGCGTGTCGGGCCCGAAGGCGACGTGGTCGATCCCGACGAGATCCGCGCAGTACTCGAAGTGCTCCATGAAGCTCTCGATCGAGTGCTTCGGGTTCTTCTTCGTGAGCGTCGTGTGCGGGGCGGCCTCGATGCCGATGACGCCGCCCTTCGCCGCCATCGCCTTCAGGACCTCGTCCGGCTTCATCCGCTTGGTGTTCCAGAGTCCCCGCGCGCCCGCATGCGTGATGAAGATCGGCTTGTCGCTGACTTCGATGGTGTCCAGCGACGTCTGGTCGCCGGAGTGCGAGATGTCGATCGCGATCCCGAGCTTGTTCATGCGGCGCACGGCCTGACGACCGAACTCGGTGAGGCCGCCGTCCCTCGCCTCCTTGAGTCCGCTACCGAGCGTGTTCGCTTCGCTGTACGCGATGCCCGACGAGCGGATGCCGAGGCCGTACAGGATGTCGAGGCGGTCGACCTCGTTCTCGATCGCCGTCGCCGCCTCGAGCGACGCGATGAACGCGATCTGTCCGTTCTCCTTGGCGCGGCGGATGTCGTCGAGCGTCTCGCCGCGTGCGATGAAGTCCTGATGCGCGATGTCCGAGAGACGCATCCCGAGGTCGTAGATGATGTCGTCCCACTTCCAGCCCGCCTTCGACGTGATCGTCGCGGTGCCATCCATCAGGCAGTCGAACACCGCGTCGAGGCCGGACTGCGCCATGCCCGCGTAACCGGTGACATCGCGACCCTGGCGCCGGTACTCCGCCAGATCGTCGAAGTCCGCCGGAACGACGAAGCAGTGATCGTGCAGTGAGATCGCGAGCTGTTCGTCGAGCAGACGCTGGACCCGCTGCTCCTGCGCCTCGCTGACCTCCACCTTGCGCGAGGGCACGCGATCCAGCTCCTTCGCGAGCGCGAAGTCGCGGTAGTCGGCGCCAGGCTCGAGGTACTGGAAGCTGCGGTATCCGGTGTAGCGCGTGGCCTTTCGAACGTCGGCTGTCTTCATCTCGTCCTCCCCTGCGTGTCGTGGCCGATATTAGCGACGGCGGCGGGGGTCCAGCGCGTCGCGCAGTCCGTCTCCGAGGAAGTTGAACGCGAGGACAACGGCGGTGATAGCGAGACCGGGATACACGGCAAGCGCCGGCGCGGTGAAGACATACTGCTGCGCTCGCTGCAGCATGTTGCCCCACGACGGGAGCGGCGGCTGCACTCCGAATGCGATATAGCTGAGCGCAGACTCGGTGAGGATCGCGAAGGCGACGCCGAGCGTCGCTGACACGACGAGCGACGGGATCGCCTGCGGAAGGATGTGCCGCACGAGC
>Ga0137397_10004222_pt1 | contig 9986 bp, 5 predicted proteins | sample czorhiz116metaG_FD_106658 | JGI IMG/M metagenome (GOLD analysis project Ga0137397, IMG submission 106658) | Vadose zone soil microbial communities from Angelo Coast Range Reserve, California, USA - czorhiz1.16 metaG | ecosystem: Environmental > Terrestrial > Soil > Vadose zone | place: USA...
CCCGGCGTGCTCTCATTCCTTTCCGCGGAACCGTCGGACCCCGGACTCGGCGATCTATTGCCCTTCACCATCGGCGGCGTGCAGTTCACTCCCTTGCCCAGCAGCGCCCCAACTTTTGTTCAAGGCGCCAACCTTCAGGTCGTCTACCAGATTTGGACCCCGCCGTCAGATCCGCGAGAAAGTCTTGGCAAGAAATTTGAAGTGGAATACGCTTTCGGCCGCCCCGCCGCCCCCGGCAGTGCCACCAAGGTCAGAGACGAAATCAACCGGGAGCAATTCGATGCCGCCGGTTCTTTGGTGACCGGAAAAAAACTCTCGCTCGATCAGCAGTCGAGCGGCACCTACATTTTGAACGTCACCGTAAGTAATCCGGAGACCAAGCACACCGGTTTCGGGACCATGAATTTCAGGATTCTGGACGCCCCCGCTGGACCTGAGCCTTGGGATGTGTTCGAACCTGGAATTGCCGAGGACGCTCAAAAAGGAATCCTCGACCAGCAACGTGGGCTCTGCTATTGGACTCTCGGTCAATTTGACGAGGCCCGCGTCTGGTTCCGGCGTTCCTTGCAACTGGACCATTCGAATGACGTTGCCCGCGCGCGGCTGGTGGACGCTTATTTCTCAAAGAAGGATTTCGCTGCGGTTGTCAGTCTTTTCTCCGACGCCGGAGTTACCGAAACGACGGACTCAGAGACCCTGCTACGTATTGCGACCAGTCTCGAGAAGAAGGGCAACGCTCATCAGGCCATTTCCGTCATCGAGAATGCACTCCCCTCGCGGCCAGATGAGGGTCCGCTTTATCTGGCGCTGGCAGAGTTCTACACCGTAATTGGAAACCCGAGCAAGGCAGCAGATCTGGCACAAAAAGGCAAATCACTCTTGGTTGCGGCTCCAAGCAAGCCTTGAAGAGAGTGTATTAGCCTTCGGTGCGCAGATACCCAATCCGGCGACAATCCATATTTCTGCATACTTATCCAGGAATCAGGAATTATTCAGCCCCGCTCTCTATCATTTTTAGCTCAGTTCTCTCTAAGCTGCTGAATTTCCGAACCTTAGAATTGGATAAAATATCTCTGAATTTGGCAGTTTCTATGCATAGTTTGTGAGAGTATGTCCGGGGAACGCGGGGAGTGGGGTGGACTCCTTCTCGCTATGTCTATTCCATTCTGCAAGCCAAACTGAGTTCTAAATAAATTGCGAATTCTGATGAAGGGAGTTCGAGCTCTATGAAGAATAAGTGGCTCGTAATCAGTTCTGCTTTGGCATTTAGCCTGATTTTCACGCTGTCCGTCGCTGCTCAGGACCAGGGCGCGGCCCGCGGCAATCTGAGCGGCATCGTTTATGACGCGACAAAGGCTTCGGTGCCGGGAGCCCAGGTCACAATTACCGGTCCGATCGGCAGCCTCACACAGTCCACGACCGACCAGGGGTCTTTTTTGTTCTCCACGCTGATCCCAGGCATTTACTCCGTCAAGGTGCAGAAAGCGGGCTTCAAGCTCGCCAGCGTGAAGAGCGCAGAGGTTCAGATCAACAAGACCACCAGCATCGAAGTCATCCTCGAAACTGGCCAGGTTTCCGAGGTTGTGGAAGTGAGCGCAGCCACGGTGACCGTGGACACCTCCACATCGGCAGTCACTGCAGATATTTCTGATACTTTCTTTGAAAATATTCCTGTGCAGCGGGGCGTTGCTAACCTCTTCTATCTAAGCCCGGGCGCGGTTGACGGCATTCAGACCGGCGGCAACAACCCTTCCATCTCCGGCTCGAGCGGACTCGAGAACTCTTACATCGCGGACGGCGTTTCGATCAATGACCCGGCCTTCGGAGGCTTGGGTGTTTGGGCGCGGTCCTACGGCGCGCTTGGCAGCGGCATCAACCAGTCTTTCGTCAAGGAAGTGCAGATCAAGACCGGTGGATTTGAACCGCAATATGGGCACGCGAGCGGTGGTATCGTCCAGATCGTTACCAAGTCCGGCAGCACCAAGACCCATGGCGAAATCGGCGGGTATTTCCATCCCCTGGGCATGCAGACAACGCCGCTCAATGCCGACGATCCCCAATTCGGCACGGTGAACAAGTTCGGCCGATACCTTGGCAATGCCAACTACGAGGGCGATGCCGAACTCGGCGGATACGTTCCTATCGGAAAATTGCGCGATCACCTTTTCTATTTTGGAAACTTCAATCCCAGTGTCAGCAATCAGTACGTCGCGCCAGCCGTCGGGTCGGGCCTTTTCACTGCTTACAATGGTCAATTGCAGCGCACCAAGACCTCCTACGACTATGCCGGCAAACTGACCTTTAAGATTAACGACAGGCAGACCGTGGAATCCTCGGTTTTCGGCGACCCGTCTCATACCAACAATGTGCCTTGGGCCACCTTGAACGCCTCGGACAAAACGGTAAATTCCAAGTGGGACTATGGCACACGCAACTGGGCGGTGCGCTACGATGGCGCGCTCACCTCCACCTGGCTGATTGACGGCGCATTCACTTGGAACTGGAACCACTTCAGCGAGAAACCACTGGCGGACGTAACCCAGATCGTTGATGAAACGAACTCGAATCTGCTCGGCACATTTAATGCTCAAGGATTTGGCTTCCTCGAGCCCTATGACTCCAACACTCGCGGCCTCGCGTTCGACACTTCAAAGACGTACCACTTCCTCGGTCAACACACGTTTAGCATTGGCTACACCTGGCAGTTTCCTGTCTACGACGACACCACGTCGTATTCCGGAGGAAAATTTGCCATCCCAGCCACAAATGCTTCCGGGGGAGATCCCGGCTATGGGACCGCGACCGATCCGACGGTCGCCGGCAAGATGACTAACGCGTCGCTAGTGCTTGTGCCGCTCGTCGACCCTGTCACGGGAAGTCAGATTGTTCCTAACAGCTCAGGGTGTACCCTTTGCCCGTATATGGCTTTCCAGGATCCCAACAATCCAGGCAAATTCTTAGCTCCGGTACAGGTCGTTTTCTCTCAGTCCCGCGGCCGTTTTGACGGTGGAGTGACAAAGAGCAGCGGAAGGTACCATGCCGCTTATGTAAACGATTCCTGGGCCTTGGGCAAACGCTTCACTGTGAACCTTGGCCTGCGTTGGGAACAGCAACGCCTCGTTGGCAACCAACTCTCAAAGGTTTTCAATGACATGTGGTCTCCACGTTTCGGTTTCGTTGTTGATCCGAAAGGCAACCGAAAGACCAAGTTCTATGCCAACTATGGACGGTATGCCTTCATTTTGCCGCTCGACGCTGCGGTTCGAGCGTTGAGCGCCGAAGACGATGTGCTTGGTGCGTACTGGCAGCCTGCTTCGACGACGGCGGGTTGTCCGGCGGGCACACCTGCTGGAGCCTCTTGCGTCAAGACAGATTCGAACGGAAACCCTGACTACGCAAACTTGTTCCAACCCAGCTCCGCTACCCTTCTCAACTCGGCCTCGGGCGGAATCGGCAACGCCGTGAACGTTGGACTCAGCGGTGGTGAACCGTTCGCTCCCGGTACGCGCATGGAATACACGGACGAGTATGTGGCCGGGTTTCAGCACGAGTTCCGTAACGGCATCGTTTTTGGCGTGCGCTATATCGATCGGCGGCTCAAGCGTGTCATCGAAGACCAGGGCGGCATCTCTGTCGAGCAGTTTAACGCTTTAGCCAACAACGGTGGCGGCCTCAACTACTTTATCGGCAATCCCGACGCCAAGCAGGACATCTTCGTGAATCCGAACGAAAAGACCTTCTCTGGCGTGGACGAAACAAATACTACTTGCGCCGCTTACGGCGACACGATTGCGAACGGGAACGTGCACGGAGCGTTCGACTGTGCCCTTAGAAACGCCATTAATAATCCCTCGGCTGCCAATGCTGCGGCGGTTGAAGCTCTAGGGCTCCCCTCCAGTTGCGTCGACGCCAACAATCAACCCACACCCTATGTCGCGCCAAACGTAGCCAATACCTTTGGAACGGTGCTGGGAAGCGCTTGTTTCCCTTCCGTGAATGATCCCGCTTGGATGCAGCTTAATCCGGACTATGACCCGGTGAAGAATCCGTCGGCACCCAAATACATCCCGAAGGACGGAGCGCTGTTCGGCGGAGAATTTCAGCCGGACGGCAAGCCGGATACCTACAAGGATCCAAAGCGCGTCTATCAGGCGGTGGAGATTGAATTTAACAAGGGCTTCAGCCACAACTGGGCTCTGGTTGCAAACTGGCGGATCGCCCGTCTCAACGGCAACTATGAGGGCGCCTTCCGCAACGATAACAACCAGGCTGACCCGGGAATCAGCTCCCTCTTTGACCTCACAGAAGGAGCATTTGGGCTGCTCGGAAAGCAGCAAGGCATTGGTCCTCTGAATACGGATCGCAGGCATGTGATCAATGTTTATCCGGTCTACGTGCTTGACCATAGCCGACTGAAGGGCATGGTATTTGGTGGCGGTCTCAGAATCCAGACCGGACTGCCGCTAACCACCTTGGTCGCTCAGCAAGCCTATCAAAACGCAGGTGAAGTCCCTTTGTTTGGCCGCGGAGACCTTGGCCGTGCGCCCACGACAGCCGGTGTTGACGCTCACCTGGAATATCCATGGAAGTTCAACGACCGCATCAGCTTGAAGTTCGGTTTTGATGCCTTCAACATCGCCAACAGAAAGTCCAAAACTCTGATCGACCAAAACGCCGACCAGGGCTTTGGCGTCAACAACCAGGACTTCAAGCTCCCGTTCGCAACCAATGGAATGAACAACTATTTCTTCCAGCAGCCGTTCAGCTCGCGCCTGAGTCTGCGGCTCGTGTTCTAACGGAAACTCTTTCCCAAGGAGGGCGCTCGCTCCGGCGAATGCCCTCCTTTTTCTTTTGTGGCGCGAGAATCGGCCAAGAGTATTATTGCGGTTTAGGTCGGTTGAGCGCTTGTTTCGAAGACTCGATGGCAACATATCCCACGCACTTCAGCCATGACAAAAGCAGAGATTCGCTTGTGAAGCTATTCTTGCAAGCGGCATCGCTTGTAACGCTTCTCATTTTCCTTGAGGTCCCGGCCTGGGCGCAACGCGGCGCTGCCTCCAGCGGCCGCTCCCCAGGAGCCGCCGAAATTAATGTCCAGGTCCGTTATCCCAATGGAACCGCCGCCCCTCGCGGCATCCATGTGCGTCTCGAGTCTGAAGAAGGCGGAGCCGCCGACGATTGCGTCACCGAAACGGGCGGCAAGTGCCGCTTCCTTCCCAATTCTTCCGGAATGTACATCGTGCGGGTCAATCAAATCGGCTACAAGGAAGTCTCCGTTCACGTAAACCTGGTGGATAGTTTGCGCGGATTTGTCACTCTGGACCTGAAACCTGACCACCCGGAGGCACCGCCCGAAACTCCCGATGGAGTCTCCGGCGATTCCATCTCCGCCGCGGATCTGAGCATTCCAGAGAACGCCCGGCAGGAGTTTGAAAAGGGCCAGGTCGCCATGAAGGAGAATAAGCTTGACGCCGGCATCTCGCACTTACGCAAGGCCGTCAAGCTCTACGAAGCGTACCCGATGGCCTACACGCTTTTGGGTACCGCCTATCTGGAACAAAAAAACTGGAAGGACGCTGAGACGGCCCTCGAAAAGTCGATCAGTTATGATCCCAGTTCCGCGGATTCGTATTTAGCCTTGGGCGCGGTTTTCAATCAAACCAAAAACTATCCGCAAGCAGAAACAGCTCTTCTCCATGGACTTGATCTGAAGCCGGAGGCCTCCGCCGGCCACTATGAGCTCGCCAAGACCTACTGGGCTATGGGCCGCTGGCGGGAAGCCGCTCCCCACGCGCGCAAGGCCGTCACTGGCATGCCCGACCTAGCCTCGCCCCATGTCCTCTTGGGGAACGTCCTGCTTCGCGAAAATAATCCGCAAGCAGCCCTTAGCGAATACGAGGAATACCTGAGGCTCGATCCCAGCGGCTCGATGGCCCCGGGTGTTCGGCAGATGATCGAGAAGCTCCAGAAATCTCCCCGCCCATAGCATCGAAACCGGAGCTACTCGCTTCATTCTCTTCAGCTTAGTGCCCCATCCGGTCCCGCAAAATCTTCCCCGCACGCGTAATCTCAATGCTCTCCCGCGCGTATGTTAGGATGAGGTGGAGTAGTGTCCCCTGGTTCTATGCCGCGTCCAACAACCATGAACTTGTCCGAGGCTGTGGCTATCTCTGCCTCCAGCCTTTGGGCGCACAAACTGCGCAGCGTTCTCACGCTCATTGGTGTAGTCATCGGCGTCGCCGCGGTCATCGCTGTCGTCAGCCTCATCAACGGAGCCAATCAATACGTTGCCACGCGCGTCTTTCGCCTCGGCGCGGACGTCTTCGGGCTCTCCAAACAACCCTCGATCATCACCAATGTGGACGACTGGCTCGCATTCCAGAAACGCAAACGCATTACCTATGACGACTACGAAGCGGTCCGCGAACTCTGCAAATCCTGCAAGGAAATCGGCGCCTCGCTTGGCGGCCGCGTCGAAACCAAAAGCGGCCTGAATTCGCTCAAAGACACCAACCTGCGCGCCTGGACTCCGCAAATGGCCCAACTTTACGACGTCGACCTCCTCGCCGGCCGCCACATAACCGAGGAAGACTTGCGCGGCGCGGCTCCCGTCTGCGTGATCGGCAACGACCTCGTGGAAAACCTGATGCCCGGCATCGATCCTGTCGGCAAGGAAATTCGCTGGAACAACATCCCCTGCGAAATAATCGGCGCCGGAAAAAAGCAAGGCTCCGCCCTAGGAACTTCTCTGGACAACTGGATCATTATTCCCCTCACCACCTACAAGAAAAACTTCGGCACGCAGCGGGATTCCCTGCGTATCACCTCCCGCGCCGGCTCGGCCGCGAAAATCCAGGAAAGTGTCGACGAAGTCCGCCAGATCATGCGCGGCCGTCATCACCTGTCCTATGCCAAGCCGGACGATTTCGCCATCGAGACCAGCGATTCCTTTCTGTCGCTGTGGAAGGACATCAGCGGCTCGTTTTTCGCCGTCACTATCGCCATCGCCTCTATTTCATTGGTCGTCGGCGGCATTGTTATCATGAACATCATGCTGGTCTCCGTCACCGAGCGCACCCGCGAGATCGGGGTGCGCAAAGCGCTCGGCGCATGCTGCAGCGACATCCTGCTTCAATTCCTGATTGAATCTTCGACCATCGCCGTGATTGGCGGCGCCGTCGGTGTTCTCTCTGGCGTCCTGGTCGCCAATTTTGTCTCCTGGGTTTCGCCGCTCCCCAGCGCCGTGCAGTTATGGTCGGTCATGGGCGGTCTGATCGTCGCTTTGAGCGTGGGCCTTTTCTTCGGTACGTATCCCGCGTCCAAGGCTGCCAAGCTCGATCCGGTCGAAGCGCTGCGTTCGGAGTAGTGAACAACATTTATGGCTACTTTCGACAAAATCTTGCCGCGGCCTGCAGCGCTGCCAGTGCGCGCCCGCAGGCGCAAAGAAGGCGTCCTCAAGCTCCGCGAGGAGATTCTTCTCGCGCTCGATACCCTGCGGAAAAACACCCTGCGCTCCGCGCTCACCATTCTTGGAATCGTCATCGGCATCACCACGGTCATCACCGTCACGTCCGTCATCAACGGGCTCAATGAAAACGTCCTCGGCGGGATCCGCGAGCTCGGCTCGGACACCATCATTGCCTACCGCTTTCCCTGGGCCTCCTTATCGCGCGCGCCCAGCGAGTGGTTTACCCGCAAGGAACTCCAGCCGGAGTGGGCCGAAGAAATTGCCTTGCTTCCCTACGTCAAGGCGGCCTCCGCCTCCATGCGCATCTTTCAGCCGCAATTTGGTTCCGGCACGGAAGACGTGCGCCGCGGCGCTTACCGCGCAAAGAACGTCATTCTGCAGGGGAATCAACCGTCCATCGGCGAGATTTTCGACTTGAAAATCGAACACGGCCGCTTTTTCAACGACACCGATGCCGAGCACCGCGCTCCCGTAGTGCTGCTGGGCTATGACACCACGCGCATTCTGTTTCCGGAGTCCCCCGCGAACAGTCTGGGCAAGGAAGTCATCATTGACGGGCAGATTTTCACGGTCATCGGCACGCTTCAGAAGCAAAGGCAGGGCATCTCGGGCGGCTCCAATCCGGAAGACAACTCCGCTTACATGCCGGTCACCACGCTGCGCAAGCTTTATCCGAATCAAAAGGACTACGTGATTTTTGCGAAAGCCCGCTATCCCGATAAGGTCGGCGAAGCCGTCGAGGAAATCCGCGATCTGCTTCGCCGCAAACGCCGCCTTTCGAACCAGAAGCCTGATGACTTCGCGCTTTTCACCTCGGATTATTTTCTGGACCTCTGGAACAAGATCAGCGGCCTGATCTTTATTCTTATGTTTGCGGTCGCTTCCGTTGGCCTCATTATCGGCGGTATTGGCGTCATAAACATCATGCTAGTCAGTGTCACTGAACGAACGCGCGAGATTGGCGTTCGAAAGGCCATCGGCGCAAAACGCTCCAACATCCTCGCTCAATTCCTGATCGAAGCCGTGACCCTAAGCGCCGTCGGCGGCGTCATCGGCGTTCTCTTCGGCTCCGGGATCTCTCTGCTCCTGCGCTACGGCCTGAAGATGGCCGCGGTCCTTTCCTTCTTCTGGATCGCCACGGCGCTGATCTTGTGCGCCCTCATCGGCATCGTCTTTGGCGTCTATCCCGCTTGGAAAGCCGCCCGCCTCGATCCCGTCGAAGCCCTGCGTTACGAATAGCCACGAGCGCGTGCGCGATGTCCTATGCTCTGGACTACGGCAATTCCAGAAGTTGCTTGAGCGGCACCACGGCCGTTTTTCCGTAGTGCTCGCCCTCCAGAATTCGGACCTGGCAGCAGGACTGGGGTTGCTGAACGTCCAGGATTCTCACCTGCGTTCCAGTGGGCACCATCAGCAGCTTTTGTGACGCAATCAAGAGAGACAGCCCCACATCGTCGCTCGCCGCATCCAGCCTCTCTCTCTCGGCAGCAGCTTCTTCATCAACGGACACTAATGCGAAAGAAAGTTTGCCTTCCGCGCAGAGCCTAGCAAGTTGGCCAACGCCAGAGGCCGGGACGGGGGGTTTCGCGGACAACGATGGAGCCGTCTCGGCCAGCTTGCCGATGAACCGGTAGCCGCGCTTCGGAAGGGTTTCAACGAACCGCGGCTTCTTCTGGTCATCGCCCAAAGCCAGACGCAGCTTCTTAATTGCCGTGTTGAGGCTGTGATCGAAATCGACGAAGGTATCGCCGGGCCAAAGCCTTTTCTCGAACTCTTCGCGCGTGACAACTTCCCCTGGACGCTCCAATAGCAGGGCAAGCGCGTGAAACGGTTGAATTTGCAGCCTGATTTTGCGGCCTGCTTTGTAAAGCTCTCCCGCGCGAAGATCCACTTCGAAGACATCGAACCGTATCACGCCCGACGAGCGGCCCGGAGACGACATAGGATTCCCTCTGCTTTTGAAAACTATACCACTCCTGTCTGCCCCCCGATTGCGGCAGCGCTACTCGATTAAGTCCCGCATTTTCGGGCAGTTTGCGGTTCATCTAAAGTCGTCTTTCAGTTCACCCCCAGTGCATTGCGCTCGGGACGAGAATGCGCGAAAGTGCGCAACATTGATTGACGTTCGTTGGGCGTCACAAGCGAAGAAACAAACAGGCTGGCTCCCACCGCCTGAGAGAGAAGAAAGAAGAGGTCCCCATGAAAAAGCAAACTTTTGTGAAAGCAACTTTATTGATGTTCTCCATGATTGTGGCGGCCCAGGTTGCGCGGGCAGAACAAGCCCTGTTGGTGAACATTCCATTCGAATTCGTGGCGGGCAATTCCGTGCTGCCTGCCGGCGAGTATCGGGTCCAGAAGTTGGGCTCGAATTCCGAGGTGTTACTCATTCGCTGTTCGGACCCCAGCGCATCCGTCGTGCTGAACACCAATGCAGCCGTGGCAAACGATCTGCAAACCGAATCAAAACTGGTGTTCAACCAGTATGGCAGCCGCTATTTCCTGTCGCAGGTCTGGACCG
>Ga0137397_10004225_pt1 | contig 9982 bp, 9 predicted proteins | sample czorhiz116metaG_FD_106658 | JGI IMG/M metagenome (GOLD analysis project Ga0137397, IMG submission 106658) | Vadose zone soil microbial communities from Angelo Coast Range Reserve, California, USA - czorhiz1.16 metaG | ecosystem: Environmental > Terrestrial > Soil > Vadose zone | place: USA...
CCTTCTTGGTTCTTGGCAAGGGCCGTCCTTGGCTCGCAAGAACAATGAGGAAGTCATCACTGCGTGTGTCAGCTTGTAGCCCGTTTCGACCGTTCGCTCGATGCCGCAATATGACCATCCGGCAAGAATTTCCAGTGACAGAGAAACTATGCAAAACATCTCTCTGCGCAACGCCACAACCGACGATGCAGCCTTTGCGCTGCACGTGACAGAAGCCTGTATGCGCGCCTACGCAGAACAGACTTGGGGAACTTGGAACGGGTTGCCTGACTTCGATCCAGCCACGGATATGATTGTCGAGAGGGATGGGCGTGGCATTGGCATGATCGGTGTCGACCGCCGTCAAGAGTTTTGGGTTCTTGAAAAGATTTATCTCTTACCCGCTCACCAAAAGCAGGGCATCGGCAGCTTTCTTCTGCAATGTTTGATTGAAGAGGCGAAATCTGAGCAGGCCGTGTTGCGACTAACGGTCTTGCAGGTAAATCCTGCGCGTCGCTTTTATGAACGCCACGGTTTCATTTTGACCCACACAATCTCGCCGCGCCATCACATGGAATGGCGGATGTCCTGAGCCAACAATGGGCTTGAACTATGGTCCGCCACTGGCCCCGACTCTGACCTCTCGGCATGTCCGCTTCTCCGCCGCTTGTGACCGGACATCCGTCAGCCGATCAGTCCTGATTCATGAGTACGCGCCCTGGTCATAGTACTGCGCACAAGAGCTGCGGCCTCCCGCGTGCTGGAGGAAGAATGCGCTCTCGCCGGGATTACTAGCCTCCGTCCGTAACGTGCGGCCATACCTGTGTCCGTTCGCAGGCTTCGCCAATTTCTGCCGCGCGTCTGCTCTCCTCTCGCCTTGCTCTAGTCACGGGGCGATGGCCTGTTGCCCTCAAATAATCGGGCGGAGGTTGCCGATGGCTTACACGCTTAGCTCTACACAATCTGAGTTTCCGGAAGATCGGTGGGCCACCGAGCCGCCGATCCAGGCGGGGATTCGCCGGACCGACCGAGGGATCGAGCAGCCGTCGCCCGACAAACGAGCCTCGGGCGGTTTTGCGCGCTTCTTGATCATATTTTGCATTGGTGTTGCTGCCACTTTGGTTTGGCAGTCCTACGGCGATGTAGCCAGAGAGGTGATCGCGAGCTCGTCACCGCAGCTTCGCTGGTTGGCACCGCAAGCTGTTGCCCAGACCGCTCCCGACATGGTCGCGCCGACTGCGCCCGCCACCCCTTCTCCCGATGTGCAGCAGTTCAAGGCGATGTCGCTCGGTCTCGCTGCGGTACGACAAAGTGTGGAACAACTCGCTGCCGCCCAGCAGCAGATGACGGATGAGATCGCCAAGCTGCAGGCGACTGAGCAGGAAATCCTTGACAGGGTCTCAGGGCCGCCGCGGCCAGCCGCTGCCCCTGCCCCCGCGCGTAAGTCCGCACCGCCGGCGCCGCCGCCATCGTCGCAGGGACCGCCGGCACGCTGACGGGCAGATCGGCGCGCGTAAGGGGCAGCTTGCGCCCGAGCGGTCGCTTGCTCTTCATGCGCTTTCGCGGCAGTGGGAGCGGATGGACACGATCGACACCGAATCTCGGCTCGTCACAGTGCGTCAGGAGATCGCGCAGGCCTGCCGGGCCGCCGGCCGTGATCCGGCCTCGGTCACGCTTGTGGCGGTATCGAAGACGTTCGGCGCCGAGGCGATCGAGCCGGTCATTGCGGCGGGCCAGCGGGTGTTCGGCGAGAACAGGGTGCAGGAGGCGAAGGCGAAATGGCCTCCCCTGCGCTCTCTCCATCCTGGGCTCGAGCTTCACCTGATCGGCCCGCTGCAGTCGAACAAGGCGAGGGAAGCAGTCGCGCTGTTCGACGCTATTCATTCGGTCGATCGGCCGAGCCTGTGCGAGGCGCTGGCCAAGGAGATCGCCCGACAGGGTCAGCGGCCTACTCTCTTTGTCGAGGTGAATACTGGCGGCGAGCCGCAGAAGGCAGGCGTCCTGCCCGAGGCGGCTGACGAGTTCCTCAAGGCTTGCCGAGAGCGCCACGCCCTGTCGATCTCCGGCCTGATGTGCATCCCCCCGGCCAATGAACCACCCGCCCCGCATTTTGCTCTTACGGCGAAGATCGCGGCGCGCAATGGCCTCGCTCTCCTGTCCATGGGAATGAGCGCCGACTTCGCAGCCGCGATCGCGTTCGGGGCCACGCATGTGCGGGTCGGGACCGCGATATTCGGCGGCCGAGGCTAGTGCCGCCGATTTGAAGTTCCTACACCACCTGCAGCAAACTCGGTTAGGAACTTCAAATTGAAAAGCGGCACTAGAATCATAGAGTTGCTAGTGCCCCCTTTGTTTTCGAAGTTCGTGTCAGAGTGTGCTGAGGTGTATCACGAACTTCGGAAACGGGGCACTAGATCTGAATCAGAATTCGTGTCTTGGGTCCGAGCCGTGCAAGCAGGCGACGCAGGTCTGGAGCCGCGAAAGCCACGCATCCTGCGGTCGGGGCACGGTCTGGCCGCGCCACATGCAGGAACACGGCGCTGCCCCGGCGGGCAATCCGGGGGCGGGTATTGTGATCAATCTCGATGATGATGTCGTACAGCTGGTCGTCGCGCCAAAGGCGATCACCTGGTTCACTGGCCGAGCGCCGGAATGGCCGATTATAGCGGCGGTCGCCGGGGTCCTCGCACCAGGCCACGCAACGGTCGATACGGGCCGTCGGCAGCAAGGTGGGCGGCCTCGGGCCGCGATCGGCTCGCCACCACAATCGCCGCAGGCGGAACCAACCCCGCGGCGTGGCCCCGTCACCTTCACGCTTGTTGGCGCGAATCCCGGTTCGGCCGAGCACTACCGGGATGGCAAGCCGCCCTGCGATCAGCACCCCACGGCAGCGCATACCTGGCCTGGTGGCAACCTTGAGGAGCGATAAGGCCATGTTGTGCATAGGTTTCCCCCACCCTTGGAGGTTCTTTCATGGCCGCAGTCGAGGTATAAGCCCCTGCCAACTGCCGCTTGCTCTTTTGGCCGCGAATGCTCTACTTCCCGCAACGCCTGCCCGGCGTTAACAATTGGGGGGATAGTCCTAGCCGGTTTTGCGGCCATTGCGTATGGTTGGAGGCCGGAACCACATAGGAATCATGCGTTTGCCCGTGTCTTGCTAGGACCGCCGAAGTTCGCAGCGCCGACCCTCGTAAAAGTTGCGAATGTCGGACATTGAACCACCAGTCCCCGTCCAGAGCCCTCGATGAGCAACGTTCGCAGAATCCTGATTGTTGAAGATGACTCCGAATTGCGCGACGCGCTGGTCGAACAGCTCGCCTTGCACGAAGAGTTCGAGGCGGTCCCCGCCGAGAACGGCACCAAAGGTGTGCAGGCCGCCAAGACCGGCCAGATCGATCTCGTGATCATGGACGTCGGTCTGCCCGATATCGATGGGCGCGAGGCGGTTCGGATACTCCGCAAGGGCGGCTTCAAGTCGCCGATCCTGCTGCTGACGGGTCATGATACCGATTCCGACACAATTCTCGGGCTTGAATCGGGTGCCAATGACTATGTGACCAAGCCGTTCCGGTTTGCGGTGCTGCTGGCGCGAATCCGCGCCCAGCTGCGCCAGCACGAAGCGAGCGAGGATGCCGTATTCACCATCGGGCCCTTTACGTGCCGGCCGAGCTCAAAGCTTTTGCTCAACGCCAAAGGGAACAAGGTCCGTCTGACCGAGAAGGAGACTGCGATCCTGCGCTTTCTCTACCGGGCCGGCCAGAAGCCGGTGTCGCGCGAGACGCTGTTGCAGGAAGTGTGGGGCTACAATTCAGGCGTGACCACCCATACACTGGAGACTCATATCTATCGGTTGCGGCAGAAGGTCGAGCGCGATGCCACCACGCCCACGATCTTGGTGACCGAGACGGGGGGCTACAAGCTGGTGCCGTGATTTCGTCGATGGATGACGATTGAAGGATGGCGATTGAGGACGACATCAATTTCTTCGAGAAGGTCCCGACCCTGAGCATGCTGGGGCGGGGTGCGCTGCGCATTTTGGCGATCGGTGCCGAGAGCCGCTATGTGCACAGCGGCGAGACGTTGTTCGCGGTCGGCGATGATGCCGACGGCGGCTACGTGGTGCAGGAGGGCTCGTTCCGGCTCTCGCCGCGCGGCGGCGATACCGTCAAGAGCATCAGGGTCGGCGTCGGCACGCTGCTCGGCGAGCTTGCCTTGTTCACCGAGACGACGCGGCCTGTGACCGCGACCGCGCTCGAGCCTTCGACCGTGCTCTGCATTCCGCGGCCGCTGTTTCTCAAGATGCTCGAGGGCTATCCGGATGCGGCCGTGCGTCTGCGCGAAATCCTCGCCAAGCGCACCGACGAATCCGAGCGCGACATGCAGCGGCTGCGCGCCGTGATCGATCCGAGCGCGCGGTGAGAGGGGCGCACTGCCTTTCCACCGTCATGGCCGGGCTTGGCCCGGCCATCCACGTCTTGCTTGCTGCGTAAGGGAAGAAAGACGTGGATGCCCGCGACAGGCGCGGGCATGACGAGCCGATAGGCTGCCACCTGATCTCACACCTCCAGCGTCGCGGTCACCGGCACGTGGTCGGACGGGCGTTCGGCGCCGCGATACTGCCGCGCGATGGCGATGTCGGATACGCGATCGCCGAGCGCGGGCGAGGCCCAGATATGATCGAGCCTGCGGCCCTTGTCGGCCGTCGCCCAGTCGGGCGAGCGATAGCTCCACCAGGTGTAGAGCTTGGCAGGCTCCGGCGTGAGCACGCGCATGGAATCGACCCAGCGGCCGGCCTGCGCGATCGCGGTGAGCTTGTCGCACTCGATCGGCGTGTGAGACACGACGCGCAGCATCTGCTTGTGGCTCCAGACGTCGTGCTCGAGCGGCGCCACGTTGAGATCGCCCAGCAAGATCGCGCGCTCGCTCGCCCCCGGCTGCAGCGCCTGGTGGCCGCGCATCTCGTCGAGGAACGCGAGCTTGTGGGCGAACTTCGGATTGAGCCGAGGATCAGGAATGTCACCGCCCGCCGGCACATAGAAATTGTGCACCGTCACCGGGTCGCGCAGGCCGGCACGCTCGCCGAACACCGCCGAGATGTGGCGGCAATCGCTCTTGTCGCAGAAGGTGTGCACATTAAAGTGCTCGAACGGCAGCCGCGAAAGCACCGCGACCCCGTGATAGCCCTTCTGCCCGTTGATCGCGGCGTGGATGTAGCCGAGCCGGCGGAGTCGCTTGTGCGGAAAGCTGTCGTCCGGGCACTTGGTCTCCTGCAGGCACAGGATGTCCGGCCGCACCGCCTTGATGAACTTCGCCACCAGATCGATGCGCAGGCGCACCGAGTTGATGTTCCAGGTGGTGACGGTGAGACGCATGCAGGAAGGAGTGAGATAGTGAGTAGTGAGACTGTGAGTAGTAGAGTGAGACTTACTTTCTACGCACTACTCACGATCTCACTACTCACCCTTAATCGCTCAATTCGGATACTGCGTGTAATCAATCTTGAACATGTCCGGATCCGGCCGCTTGGCCGTATCGAGATTGGAGAGCGCGACCGTGGTGTCGTAGCCTTGCGGGTCGGTCACGATCCACTGCTTGAGCTGGAAATCCTTGGCGCCGAACATCATCATCAGCTTGCTGGTGCCGATCACCGCGTGCTTCTCCTCGACCAGGACTGTCACGTAGGTCTCATCCGCGGACACTGCGGTGACGGTGGCGTCCTTCAAGAGATCGATGCGGTCGGCCAGCAGGAACCGGAGCGGCGTCTGCGATAGTGGATAGACATCCTGGGTGGCGAGCTTGCGGTCGCGCACCACGACCGAGGAGCCGTCCGCGATGATGTCGATGCGGCTCGGTGAATCGTAATCGAAGCGGACCTTGCCGGGCTTCTGGACATAGAACTGGCCCTGCGACCGCCGCCCGTCCGGACCGATCTGGGCGAAGTCGCCCGACATCACCTGCACGCGCGTCAGATAGGCGCTCACCTTGTCGACCAGCGCGCGCTGCTTGGGCTCGAAATTCGAGCCCGGCCGCGCCTGCTGCTGCGGAGCCTGCTGCTGCGGAGTCTGTTGCTGTTGCGGTGGCTGTTGTTGTTCTTTCTTCTCGTCTCCGCCGCCAAAGATCGGCGGCAACCATTGCTGCAGCTGCTGCAAAGGACTGCTGCTCTGCGCTTGCTGCTCGCCGCTCTGTGCCTTCTGGGCGCCTTGCGCCGGGGCGCCAGGTCCCGATGTGTTCGCCCCTTTGGCGTTGGGGATCGCGCCCGGCGGCTGCGGCGCCGCGCCCGGTGTCGTACCTGTTTTGGGCAGCGGCGCAGGTGGCGGCAGCGGAACAGACTGGGCCGCTGCCATCGTGGCCGCAACCATCTGCCCTGCCATCACGATTGCAATCCAAGCTGCTGCAATTGAAGCTGCCTGGCGCTTGCCAGCCATGGGACACTCCGGTTTCCGCCTTAACCCCGATTCGCTAGCCGTGTTTGCTAGCCGCCTGGTGTGGCGACATCGCGGCCCGGGTTGAACCCGATTCACGATGCGCCAGCAACACCTTATTCCTAAGCACCGCTATTCATTCTCGCCGCCGATCAGGATTTCACGCTTGCCGGCGTGATTGGGCTGGCCGACCACCCCTTCCTGCTCCATTCGCTCCATCAGCGAGGCGGCGCGATTATAGCCGATCTGCAGCCGGCGTTGGATATAGCTCGTGGAGGCCTTGCGATCGCGCAAGACGATCTGGACCGCCTGCTGGTAGAGGTCAGTAGGATCGCCGGCCTGGCCCATGCCGGTCGCGTCGAACACCGGATTGCCGTCCGCGTCGAGCTCGGGCTCGTCGGGGGTGGTGACCGCCTCGAGGTATTGCGGCTGGCCCTGCGACTTGAGGTGACGCACCACCTTCTCGACCTCGTCGTCGGACACGAACGGGCCGTGCACGCGGCTGATACGGCCGCCGCCCTGCATGTAGAGCATGTCACCCTGGCCAAGCAGCTGCTCGGCACCTTGCTCGCCCAGGATGGTACGGCTGTCGATCTTGGAGGTGACCTGGAACGAGATACGGGTCGGGAAATTGGCCTTGATGGTGCCGGTGATGACGTCGACCGACGGCCGTTGCGTGGCCAGGATCACATGCAGGCCGGCCGCGCGCGCCATCTGGGCGAGCCGCTGCACGGCGCCCTCGATGTCCTTGCCGGCCACCATCATCAGGTCGGCCATCTCGTCGACGATGACCACCACGTAAGGCAGCGGCTCGAGGTCGAGCGCCTCCTCCTCGTAGATGGCGTCGCCGCTCTCCTTGTCGTAGCCGGTGTGAACGGTGCGGGTGAGCGCCTCGCCTTTGGACACGGCCTCGGCAATGCGCGCGTTGTAGCCGTCGATGTTGCGCACGCCGAGCTTCGACATCTTCTTGTAGCGCTCCTCCATCTCGCGCACCGCCCACTTGAGTGCGACCACCGCCTTCTTGGGATCGGTGACCACAGGCGTGAGGAGATGTGGAATGTTGTCGTAGACCGAAAGCTCCAGCATCTTGGGGTCGACCATGATCAACCGGCACTGCTCCGGCTTGAGCGTGTAGAGCAGGCTCAGGATCATGGTGTTGATCGCGACCGACTTGCCGGAGCCGGTGGTGCCGGCGATCAAGAGATGCGGCATGCGGGCCAAGTCGACGATGACCGGCTCGCCCCCGATAGTCTTGCCCAGGCAGAGTGGCAGCTTGGCCGTCGAGCTGTCGGAGGCATCGGTGGCGAGCAGCTCGCGCAGCATCACTTTCTCGCGATGCGGATTGGGCAGCTCGATGCCGATGGCATTGCGGCCCGGGACGACGGCGACGCGGGCGGAGAGCGCGCTCATCGAGCGGGCGATATCATCCGCGAGCGCGATCACGCGCGAGGACTTGATGCCGGGCGCGGGCTCGAGCTCGTAGAGCGTCACCACCGGTCCAGGCCGCGCGTTGATGATCTCGCCGCGCACGCCGAAATCACCGAGCACGCCTTCGAGCGCCGCTGAATTGTTCTGCAAGCTCTCGGCGCTGACCTGCGGGCGCCCATTCGATCGGGCTGCCGTGAGGAGATCAAGTGACGGGAGCACATAGCCGCCGCCCCCACGGCGCGATGGCTTGGCCTTCTTCCTCGGCGGCTCCGGCTGTTCTTCCTCCGCCACCTGGTCGCTCGATCCGTCGCTGCCGAAGCTCGGCTCGGAGCGCCCGGTGAGCGCGCGCCGGCTGCTGTCGTCGTCCCCGCGGCTGAACAGGCGTGCCAGCCGCGCCTTCAGGCTGAGGAAGCCGTGCACCAGGAAGCCGAGCGAGATCGCGGCGCGGCTTTCCTTCTCCTCGCTTTCAGCGGTGGCCTTCGGCTCTTCGTCCCGTTGGTCCTCTTGGGGCTCCTCGTCCGTCCCGTCGAGATCGTCGGCGGTGCCGTGCAGACCGAACCCGCATGTGATCGCAAGCGCATTGAACCCGAGCACCGCAGTCGTTGCGCCGATCACCACATAAGCGAAGCTGCCGAGCGAGCCGCCCATCAGCCAGGCCGCGCCGCGCAGCACGGCGTCACCCACCACCCCGCCGAGACCGACCGGCAACGGCCAGGATGCGGGCCGTGGCAGACATGCTGCGAATGCGGCCACCAGTGCGATGGCGAGGACCCAGACCACCAGCCTGATGCGCTCGCGCGAAAGCGGGCGATGGCTTGTCAGCCGCCAGCCCCAGAGCGCGATCGGGAGTATGAGCGCGAGCGCGGCCATGCCGAAGATCTGCATCGACAGGTCGGCGACAGTCGAGCCCACGGCGCCGAGAAGGTTGCGGACTGGCGATGTGGTGGCATGGCTGAGCGAAGGATCGCGCACTGACCAGGTCGCCAGCGCAATCGTGAACACCAGCGCGAGCAGGATCAGCGCGAGACCGCCGAGCTCGTGCAGCCGCCGGCGCAATGCCTCGCGCGCCTCCTCGGTGAGGAAGGTCAGACTCTCAAGGGTACGGTCAATGGCCGACATGCAATTCCTCAGCCCAATACACCAACCAGTCGATGCAGCGCTTCCGCGGTCGTCGCCTGGTCTTGCACCAGCGCGACCCGGATGTAGCCGGCACCGGGATTGCTGCCATCAGCCTGGTCGCGCGCGAGATAGCGGCCCGGCACCACGCGCAGCCCGGCTTCGCGCCACAGCCGCAGCGTCACAGCCTCGTCGCCGCCATGCTGCGAGACGTCGAGCCACAGCAAAAAGCCCCCGGCCGGCCGGCGATAGCCATAGCGGCCGCCGAGGATCTGGTCGGCCAGATCGAACTTCAACTTGTAGAGCCTCTGGTTCTCTTCGACATGGGCCTCGTCCGCATAGGCGGCGATCGCCACCCGCTGCGCCGGCAACGGCACCTGCGGGGAGGAGACATTGCGCAGCTCAAGGAAGGCGCTGAGGAAGTTGCGGTCGCCGGCCACGAAGCCCACCCGCAGACCCGGCAGGTTCGAGCGCTTCGACAACGACTGAAAGACGACAACGTTCCGAAAATCCGGGCCGGCCTGCTCGAGCGCGCTCGCCGGCGGTCGCTGGGTATAGATTTCCGAATAGCACTCGTCGCTGAACAGAAGGAAGCCGTGGCGGCGGGCGAGCCCAATCAGCCTTGCGAGATAGTCCGGGTCGGCCACTGAACCCTGCGGGTTCGCGGGCGAGGCGAGATAGAACGCGACCGTGCGCGCCAGAAGCCCTTCGGACAGCGCATCGAGGTCGGGCAGGAAGCCGGTCTTGGCGGTTGCCGGCAGATAGGCCGACTCGCACTGGGCCGCGATCGCGGCGGCCTCATAGGCGGCGTAGATCGGGTAGGGCATCAGGATCGCGGGGCGGCCCGCTCGGCCATTGACCCAGTGTGGAGCCGCGAGCGCGGCAAGGAAGAGGCCCTCGCGCGAGCCGTTGAGGACGAGCACCTCGCTCGCGGGATCGATCGGCCGCGGCAGCTTGAAGCGGCGGCCGAGCCATTGGGCGGCGGCGGCGCAGAATTCGTCGAGCCCCTTGTTCATGGGATAGCGGCCGAACTCGGC
>Ga0137397_10004226_pt1 | contig 9981 bp, 4 predicted proteins | sample czorhiz116metaG_FD_106658 | JGI IMG/M metagenome (GOLD analysis project Ga0137397, IMG submission 106658) | Vadose zone soil microbial communities from Angelo Coast Range Reserve, California, USA - czorhiz1.16 metaG | ecosystem: Environmental > Terrestrial > Soil > Vadose zone | place: USA...
CCGGACAGCGCGTGGACGACGCCGGGGCCCGACACCACGAGGCAGGCGCCGGGACGCCCGGTGAGGTAGCCGACGGCCTGCGCGGCATACGAGGCGGACTGCTCGTTGCGCATGCCGACGTACGTGAGCCCTTCCTTCTGCGCCGCGGCGGCGACCGGGTTGACCGGAAACCCGACGATGCCGAACATGAACTGGACGCCCTGCCGCTTGAGGCTCCTCGCGATCAGCGTTGCGCCGTCGACTTCGGCCATGAGTCCTGTCTCCTGTCAGTGGGCTAGCAAGGTCGGCGCGATCGCCGTAGGTCTGGAAGTGTCGCTGTTGTCCGGGCAAAAAGAAAGGGGTTAGCGGCGGCGTCCGCTAACCCCTCGTCGGTCGGCGCGGGACTAGGCGCGATAGCCCCGCGATCGCAGGCAGCTCGCGTACGCGTCGCGGTACGCGGCATCGTGCTTACGGTTTTCGTTGAGGCCATAGAGCGCGCCGGCGCCGCCTCCGACCAGGCCGCCGATCGCCGCGCCCTTGCCGGCGCCCTTGCCTCCATCGGCGATGGCACCGCCCGCCGCACCGACGGCCGCCCCGAGGAGGGCCCCGACGGCGCCGTCCTTCACCGTGTCCATCGTCTTGTCGCGCGGCCCGCTCGCTGCGGCCGCCTGCTCGTTGCACGCCTTGACGACGACCGCCTTCGGGGCGGCCGGCGCCGGCGCGGCCACGTGCGCCGGGGTGGCCGGCCGCGCCGCCGGCTCCGGCGTGATCGCTCCCACAGGCTTACGCTCGTCAGGCTTCGATCGATTCGCCACCACGACGCCGGTGACCAGGGCGGTCGTCGCGACCAGCATCATCCCGATTGCCGTCAGCTTCCACGGATTACCAGTCATCAGGTCTCCTTCGAGCGAAAGTTCAGGTCAGCGTTCAGATCGGAAATGCAGCGGGTGTGCCAGACGTGCGCGCCCGTATTCGGCGCGGTTTACGTGCGATGGCAGAATCCAGATTTTGCCGCGGCGTCAACGATGTGACGATCGGAGTCGGCCTGCAGACAGTCGGACTTCAGTGGGCGGCGGCGAGCAACCTCACCGTGGCCTGTCCCGGCATGAAGAAATAGCCGCCCCCCCGTACCCTGACGCAGCCGCCCATGCCCTGGAGGCGCAGCGGTCCGTGCTCCGTCGGGATCGTCAACACGCCGCTGAGCCCGTCGCGGCGGGCGAACGAATCGACCTCGTTCTCGAGCCCGTGAAAGCTCGCGCCGAGCATGTACGTCTGCTGCATGAACTCGAACTGCCGCTCGATGTTGGCGTTGAGGCACATGAAGAGCAGTCCCGGCTTCTCCGACCCGTTCTGCGCGAGGTACCTGCGGCCGACGCGCAAGATGCGGTGCCGGTTGGAGATGTCGAGCTGCACCTTGGATCCCGCGTCGAAGCTGTCGCGCGGGTTGACGCGACGAATATGAGCGCCGAAGGGACAGCGCAGCCCGTCCGGGTCCTCGGTGCCGAACATGAAATCGTTGTCCGGAGGCGTATCGGGCCGGCTGGCCGATCCAGGCGCGCCCGGATGCCGCACGAGCGACGTGCCATCCTGCCATCGGCCGACGATCTTGGCGGCGATCCACTTGCGCCGCTGGGTCCAGGTGAACACGGGGACGCGCGGGTCGTCCAGCAGGCGGTCCGCCTCGGCGTCGAGATAGCGGTTGAATGCCTCCGCGTCCTGCTCGAGCTGACGCACCACGAGATAGGTGCCGTTGCGCCCGAGATCCTGCTCACCGATGCGCGGTGACGACGGCCTCTGACCGGAGTTGTCTGGATAGCCGAGGATCATCTCGCCTGGCTCGACGACGTGAATCTGATTTCTCGCTACCACGGATCGGCTGGCGCCTCGCACGATCGGCTGCGAGATACCGTCGATGAAGCCGAACGGCTCTTGGGTCGGCGCCTTCTCCGGCACCGTGGCGAGCAGGATCCGGTGGATGACCGCACCCCCCAACTCGTCGAGCAGGGCCTCCAGCGCGCCGACGGCGTATTGCAGCAGAACGTCCGACATCGCGTACACGTTCAGGATCGCGTCGGCCTTGTTGGGGCCGGTACCCCACCACCACGTGCTCGGAGCGTTGTCTCCACGGTCACCCAGCACCTGCGACCGCCACGGCATATCCATGCCCTGCTGAAACGCCGTGGGAAAGGTCGACCGCGTCTCGTCACCGAGACCGAGTTTCCGGAGACCGCTCTCCGACAGGCCCAGGGCGAGCACCCAGCCCTCCGGCCTTCGGTGCTCTCCGAACGCGATATGAGGCTCGATGGTCGCCAGCCAACGACGCGCCCCATCGACCACAGCCGGAAGCCGCACGATGAGCGCCTGGGCGTGGGGCAGACGAGACAGTCCACCGAACACGAGGGTCGGAATGTCGTCCGACGCCAGCGCTCGCTCAGGGGGTACCGGCGACGGGAACCGGAAGTGGACCAGCCAGCGTGCCGCCTCGGCCTCGGTCGTGGCGGTGGCGAGCCCGTGGCGGATCGCCGCGTTGGTGCGGATGCGATGCGTCGTCAGGTCGGGGTAGGCGGTGTACCAGCACAGCGTCGGGTTCTGCTGGCGGCGCGCCCAGCCCTTGAAGAGGTCGGCCGCCGTGGCGCCGTCTTGGATGAGATTGTTCGTCCGCGGAAAACCACGCGTATTGCTCCAGATGGCACTCAACCCTTCGTGCAGCTTGGCGATGAAGTCTTCCAGGTAACTCTCCCAGCTTCCGGTGTAGTTGGAGAAGAACAAGAGCTTGTCGGTTCCCGGGAGCAGGATCCAGCGCGCGAAGTGGATCGTGCCGATGTCCCCGAGGTATCCCGGCCGCGAGTGGTGTCTGGAGAACGCGCCGACCGCCCAGAGGGCGAGGCGAAGCGTCAGGCGCCGCAGCCGGCCGGGCTTCAGCGTCGAGACGGCGGCGAGGTGATTTTGCATGCACCGGTTCTCGTGCTCCATGATGGCTTGCATCGCATCCGCCGCGGGCTCGCCGGGGCCGTCCGGAGCGTCGCCCTTCTCCTTCCGGCGAAGAGCCCTGTAGGCCAATCTCGCGGCGAGCGCGCCGGCGACGACCTCGGCGCCGAGGGTCACGAGGGCACCCAGGATTCCCTTCCACACGAACGCCAGCGCAATGAGCAGCGCCAGAGGCCACAGGAACGTGCGCATGCCCGACCACAGGATGGGAGGATAGACACGCCACCACGCCTTCGCGGCCTCCGCCAGCAGCGGCACCTGCTCGGCGACGAACGCCCATTTATAGTCGCCGGCATCGAAGAGTTGCGCGCGCAGCCACTGGAGAGTTTCCAGCGCGGAATTCTGCGGATGAGGAGCGTCGAGACGCGCCTGGATGTCGGTCGCCAGCTCCTGTTCGCGCAGGATGCGCTCGACGGTCATGCCGGGGGTGCCGGCGAACACGACGCCCGGGACGGCGAACCACCCCGAGCCGACCTGACGCTCGTGTTGACCGAGGAACGCGCCGACTTGCGAGTCGGACAGCACGACGCCGGCCACGCCGAGAAGCTCACGCAACCGGGGCCCGATCGCGCCGACCAGCCGCCCGATGGCGCTGCGAGGGTGGCCGTCGGCGGAGACTTCCAGCACGAGATGCGCCGGGCCGGCGGGGGAACCAGGAACGACGGTCAGGCTCATGAAGTGCACGAACATGCCACGGTTCAGCGGGTCGGCGATGGGCGCCCGCGCCGGATTGCCCAGGGCGCGAAGGTGCGCCCTGACGTCGCCCGCCTTGAGGTCATCGAACGGAACGACGACGGTGACGAATGCGTGCGCCATGGTGCCTCGTCCTCCGCGACGGTGGAGCTCGGCTACGGGTCGAACTCGACGCGCAGGTGCACCGGCATGAAGCCGATACGCTCGAGCCGGGCCGCGCCGTAGTCGCCGCGACGGAGCCGGCGTGTTTTCAGCAGCGGCTTGAGGGTCCGCGTGATCTGCGCCGCGGCCAGGAACGCCCCGATGCACCAGTGCAGCCCGTATCCGAACACCATGGAGTCCTGCCGCGGGCGATCGGGGTCGAATCGCTCCGGCTCGACGACGCTCTGCTCGTCGAACATGGCTGACTGTGTGCTCACCAGCAGCCGGCTGCCGGCGCGGATCGGCTTCGCGTCGGGACCACCCTCGGCGATGGTGTAGTCCCTCGCGCACACACGATATGGGCCCGGATTGATGGGCTTGAAGCGCAGCGCCTCGAACAGACACCGCCAGAGCCGCTCGTCGTCGTCCTTCGCCGCCGCCGCCTGGGCCAGCTCCAGCATGTCGCGCCGACGGAGCAGCATCTCGAGCATGTGGGCCGAGGCAATCGTATTGGTCGGCACGAACCCGGTCACCATCCCGAACAGCTCGGCGCGGATGAGGTCGTCGCTGGGCCCTCCAGGTTGCCCCTGCAGCGCGACCAGGCGGCCGACGATGGTCCGGGGGTCCGGCGCACGGTGAGCCTGGCGGATCGATTCGTCGATGACCTCGCGCATGCCGCTGGCCGCGGCCTTCGCGGTGTCGGTGTGACGATCCCGCTGGCCCCACGGCCACCCGAATACATACGCGCTGACGGCGAGCGTCCATTGCGCGAACAGCGTCGGGTTCCGGATATCGAGGCCGTAGTAATCGCGGCAGAGCAGCGTCGGAACGAACGTCAGCAGGTCTTCGACCGCGTCGAGCCGGCCGCCACTCCGCTCGACGATGGCCTCGGCCACATCACCGGACCAATCCGAAATCCGCGGGGCGACGTCCTCGAGCTTGAACGCGTGCATGAGCTGCCCGCGCTGGCGTCTGTAGTCGTCGCCGTCTTGCAGCGCCAGCACGAACGTCGGCCCGGTGATCAGCTCCATCATCCGATGCGCGAAGGGGGTCTGGAACACCTGGTCCCGGGCGAGCACTTCCTGGACGTGCTCGAAGCGCGTCACGACGGTCAAGCCGAGGCCTGGAACGCGGAAGATCGGCCACTCCTTCCGCAGCCAACGCATCCACCACTGGGGCGAGTCGACAAACAGCCTGACGAACGCGCGACCAAGCGGGCGCGATCGCATGCCGTTGAGGTCGAAGCTGCTCGATGCCGGACTCGCGGGTCTCCACGCGGCGATGGTCATCGCCCGTGCGCCCGAAGCTGCTGTCGCAGCGCCTCGGCTTCCGTCCAGGCCGGCAGGCTTCGTGCCTCGGTCAACCCGTCGCATGACGTGCCGAGGAGATCGGCGGCGAGCCCGAACCGGCCCTGGTCCGCCCAGAAGCGCGACAGGCTGATCGCCGCGTAGAACTCCCACGTCTTCGCGGCCTGCGCCCGCGCCAGGGACAGCGCGCTGAAATAGGCCGACTCGACCTCGGCCGGCGAGCTGCCGGGGCACAGGCGAAGGTAATCGCCGAGCAACCGCTGGCACTCCGGCCAGTAGTAGCGCTCCGATCCCGACGTCAGCTCGGCCTGGACTCTCGAGGCATAGCCCGCCGCTTCGTCGAAGCGGCCGACCGAGGCCAGCGCGCGGGCGTGCACCGCATAGTGCACGGGGACCGAGTGGCCGGTCTGGGTGCGGGCCAGCCAGGCGAATCCGTCTTCCATCGCGCTGATCGACCCCGGCGCGTCCCCCTTCAGCAGGAGCGCGTGCGCGTGGATGATCGACCCGTACCCCTTCCACATCTCGAGCTCGTGCCGGCCGGCGAACTCGATGGTCTCGGTGCTCAGCGCCAGCGCGTCGCCCACGCTCCGATTGAAAGCGGCGATGACCGACGAGTACGCCAGCGCGTGGCACAGGGTATGGACGTGTCCCAGGGCGCGCGCGGAGGCGAGCGCGTCGGCGACGACACGCCGTGCCGCCTCGATCCGGCCGAGCGACCACAAGGTGAGTCCCAGGTGAAACGCGGTCGCGATGTCCGGCTCGGTGGAAAAGCGGTCGGCGAGGGCGATCCGGTCCTCGCGCGACCGCGGCCGCAGCGAGCCCGACAGCGCCGTCGCCCGATCGAAGGTCTCGAAGGCGAGGGTGGGGGCGCCGGTGATCACCTGCGACATGGCGAGGGACCGCAATCCAGTGAGCACGTGCGAGTCACTGCCGTCGCGTTCCGCCTCACGCACCATGCTGCCCGCGGCGTCGAGCGCGTTGTCGTGCTCGCCGCGAATGTAGAGCGCGACCCAGACGGCATAGAACACGGAGAAGCGGTGCGGCGCGTCGCGCATCGCGCTGACGAGCTCCTGGGCGCGCGTGAATGCGGCGACGGTCTGCGAGTGACCGTACCCGCGTAAGGGGATCGAGGCCTGACCGAGCGTCAGCAAGATGAGGAGCCGTCGCTCGAGCCAGGCCCGCGTCTCTCCCATCTGCTCGGCCAGGCGCAGGGCCTGACTCAGATGCCCGATGGCCTCCTTGTAGGCAGGCCGCGCGATCGCCTGCGCGCCGGCCTTCTGCCACCCGGCGATGGCCTTTTCGGTGAGGCCGGCCTGCATCGCGTGGACGGCGACGATCTCCGGCGGCGTATCCGGCAGCGCTTCGAGCGCGTTCACGAGCCGCTCGTGGATCTGCTGGCGCTTGGCCTTGAGGAGACTTTCGTAGGCCGCGTCGCGCACCAGGGCGTGCTTGAACGCATAGAGGCCTTCCTCCGGCGTTCCGCGGCGGAAGACGAGCTCGGCCTCGACCAGACGGGCGAGAGCCTGGTCCGGCGCCTTGTCGGGCGGCATGATCGCCGTGAGCAAGCGATAGCTGAATTCACGGCCGATGCAGGCGGCGGTCTGCGCCACTTCCTTGACCGGCTGTAGCCGGTCCAGCCTGGCCATGAGGCTGTCGTGCAACGAGGCGGGAATCGCCAGGGTCGGCAGCGCGTCATCGATGACGAACGCGTCCGACGTCTCGTGCAGGCTCCCGGATTCGAGCACGGTCTTGGTCAGCTCTTCGATGAACAGTGGCACGCCGTCCGATTTCGCGGCGATCTGGTTCAGCAGGTCTTCGGGAATGGCCTTGCCGCGAGTCACGCCTCGCACCATCGCGACGATCTGCGTCCGGCCCAGCCGGAAGAGCGGCAGCCGGGTCACGTTCGCGCGGTTGCCGAAGGCGTGGTGGAAATCCGGTCGCGCGGTGGCGAGGATGAAGACCGGCAGGCTCGCGACGCGCTCCAGGCACAGATCGATGAGCTCCAGCGTGGTCGGATCGATCCACTGGATGTCTTCGATCGTCCACAGGAGCGGGCCGGTACGCGCAATGTCGGTCAGCACCCCCGTCAGCGCCTTGAAGATGCCGAACCGCTGCTGCTGTGGCGTGAGCTCGAGCGGCCCGTAGCGCGAAGCTCCGTCGACGCCGAGCAGCATGGCGATGAGCGCCATCTCCGGCGCGCTCCGAGGCCCAAACTCCTTGACGAGTGCTTCGAGGCGGTCGAGGCGCCGCTCCGACGTGTCCGTCGGCTCGAAACGGGCGGCTCCGGCCAGATGCCGAATGACCGGAAACAGCGCGCTGTCCGAGTGATACGGCGAGCACTGGTAGTCGATGCGCACGGGCCGCTCGCCCGCGAGGCCGTCGTGCAGGGCGCGGATGAGGCGCGACTTGCCGATGCCGGCGTCGCCGGTGACGAGGGTCAACTGCCCTGCGCCTGACTTCACCCTGAGCCACGTGTCGATCAGAAGCGTCAGCTCGTTGTTCCGACCGACCATCGCCGCCAGGGGCTCTCGCCGGCGCGCGTCGAAGCGACTTCTGGCGGACCGCTCGCCCGTGATCGCGTAGGCGGCGACCGGCGCGGTGAAGCCCTTCACATCCTGACGACCAAGATCCCGGAATTCGAACAGGTGGCCGACCAGGTGACGCGTGCTCGCGCTGACGACGACTTCGCCGGGCGCGGCCAGCGCTTGCAGGCGGGCCGCCAGATTGGGCGTCTCGCCCACCACGGCATGCTCCCTGGCTGGGCCATGACCGAGCAGGTCGCCGGCGACGACGATCCCTGTCGCGATGCCGATACGCACGGCGAGACGTTCCACATCGGACGAGCCGATGGAGGCGACCGCACTGAGCGTCGCGAGCGCCGCTCGCGCGCCACGCTCCGCATCGTCCTCATGCGCCATCGGAAATCCGAAGTGCGCCAGCATGCCATCGCCCAGGTACTGGGCGACATAGCCGTCGTAGCGAGTCACTTCACGGACCACCGCCTCCTGGTACCTGCGCATGATGTTGCGGAGATCCTCGGGGTCAAGGCGGTTCGACAGTGCGGTGGAGCCCACGAGGTCCACGAACATGACGGTGAGGTGCCGGCGCTCCGCCGTGACGCGGCCGGACGCAGGGGCGTCGGCTGAGCTCGGCGAGGGATCCGCGGACAGCTCGGCGATCGCCTTGAGAAGCGTCGCCCGGCGGTGCAGCGGGACGCCGAGTTCCTTCAAGTGCTCGTCGGTCAGCGCGAGCAGCGCCTCGCCATCGATCTCGTTGGCCTCGAACGAGTCGGCATACTCGCCGAAGCCGCCCGCGTCCAGCCATGTGCGGACGCTGAGGCTCATCGGAAGGCCGCAGCGCGGAACCGCCGCACGACGTCACGAGGATCGCGCATCCACGCCCTCCGACGGAGTCGAGAACGGTCCGAGAGGTGGCGAGAGATTAGGCCCCACCCGCGACGTCGTCAAGGCCACTTCCTGTGCGTGCCGAAGGTCTATGAAAATGTCACCCCCTAACTGCTCCGTGAAAATGTCACCCCCCTATGGAGACTTTCACGATGAGCAGGAAGGAAGTGCCGCGGGCCGGCCTGGTGAAAGCCGCCCTGGAGGGCAAGATCACGAACGCCGAAGGAGCGCGCGCGCTACGGATCAGCGTGCGGCAGTTCACGCGACTCAAGGTGCGCCTGAAAGCCGAGGGGGTGCGCGGTTTACTGCACCGCAGTCGCGGCCGGCCCTCGTCCCGGCGTCTGGCCCCCGCCGTGGCCGAGCAGATCGAGGCGCTCATGACGACGGTCTACGCGGGCTTCAATGACGCCCACCTCACGGAAAAGCTCCAGGAGCAGCACTCGCTGCCCATCAGCCGCACCACGGTGCGCCGCGTGCGGGTGGCGCTCGGCCGGCCGGCCCACCGCCGGCGCCGCGCGCCGAAGCATCGCCGTCGGCGGCCACGCGTGCCGGCCATGGGCCAGCTCGTGCAGCTCGACGCCAGCCCGTTTGACTGGCTCGAAGACCGCGGGCCCCGCGCCACGCTGCACGGGCTCATCGACGATGCCACGTCGCACCCCTTGGCGCTGTGGTTTGAACCGCACGAGGACCTGCACGGCTATCTCACCGTGCTCGACCAGACGTGCCGGCGCTTCGGCCTGCCCGTCACCCTCTATGGCGATCGCCTCAACGTGTTCGTCCGCAACGATCCCCACTGGAGTCTCGACGAACAGCTCACCGGCCAGCGGGATCCCACGCACTTCGGCCGCGTCCTGGCCGACCTCGGCATCGGCTTCATCGAAGCCCAGTCGCCCCAGGCCAAGGGCCGCATCGAGCGGCTGTGGGGCACGCTGCAGGATCGCCTGGTGAGTGAGCTCCGGCTGCGCGGCCTCAGCACTCTGGAGGCGGCCAATGTCTTCTTACCCGAATTCCTCGAGGACTTCGGGCGCCGCTTCACGCAGCCGCCCGCGAGCCCGACGCCGGCCTGGCGTCTCGCGCCGCGCGATTTGGACCGCGTGCTCAGCTGCCGTTACCCGCGCACCGTCGCCCGGGACAACACCGTGAGCTTGGCCGGCCGCTGGGCGCAAATCCCGCCGGGGCCCGGGGGCCGCTCGTATGCCGGCTGTCGCGTCGAGCTCCGTGAACTGCTCGACGGGCGCCTGCTGGTTTTCTATCAGGGCGTGCTGCTCGTGAGGCAGCCCGCGCCAGAGGGGCCCTTCGTGCTCAAGCCGCGCGGCACTCCGAGCGACGATCGCGACCCCGCACGCCGTCGGCGACGTCGCCACGCCGCCAAGCTGCACCGCGCCGTCGCGGCGTTAGCGGCCACCGTAGCGGCACCGTCATCCCCGGCATCGCCCTCGCCCCAGCCACATCGGGACGTCCCGGCGCCC
>Ga0137397_10004227_pt1 | contig 9981 bp, 6 predicted proteins | sample czorhiz116metaG_FD_106658 | JGI IMG/M metagenome (GOLD analysis project Ga0137397, IMG submission 106658) | Vadose zone soil microbial communities from Angelo Coast Range Reserve, California, USA - czorhiz1.16 metaG | ecosystem: Environmental > Terrestrial > Soil > Vadose zone | place: USA...
GACACCCTCGCGGATGGAACTGTCGGTCGCCGCCTGCAGACGCCAGACGAGATTATCGGCGCCGTGCAGTTCGTCATTGATCCCGCCAAGGTTCTCAGGATTTTCCATTCCCGAGCAGCGCGCGATCGACTGCCCAAGAACGTCGTCGTGTGGGCGGGCGGCTCGGACACGGGCGTACTGCGCCCGGCGGAGCTGGCGATATTCGCCCCGGCCGTTCCCGACACGCTCGTTCTCAATCAAATCTCATGAACGCCATCACCGACACCGATACGGCGGCCCGGCTCGATCGTCTCTACGCTTTGCTGCCGGCCATCCATCGCATGCGGGACGCGGATCGGGGCTATCCGCTCAAGGCCCTGCTGCGGGTCATCGCCGAGCAGGTGAACGTCGTCGAGGACGACATCGCGGGCCTCTACGAGAATTGGTTCATCGAGACCGCTGCCGGGTGGGCGGTTCCCTATATCGGCGATCTGGTCGGCTATCGCCCCGTCGCCGACGGCGGTTTGCCGCCCGATGGGTCGTTCTGCGAAACCAGCCCGGTTCTAGTGCCGCGACGGGAGATCGCCAACCTGATTCGCTATCGCCGGCGCAAGGGCACGCTGCCGCTGCTGGAAGTTCTGGCGAACGACGTCGCCGGCTGGCCGGCGCGAGCGGTGGAGTTCTTCAAGCTCCTGGGCTGGAACCAGAACATCGACCATTTGCACCTCCATCGCCACCGAACGGTCGACCTTCGTGACGTGGACGCGCTGGATCGTCTCGACGGCCCGTTCGACGCGATCAGCCATACGGTCGACGTGCGCCGGATCGATTCGAACCGCACGCGGGGGCGGTACAACATCCCCAGCGTCGGGGTCTTCCTCTGGCGGTTGCGAAGCTACCCGGTGACCCGGACGCCGGCCTATTGCGCCGAAGACTCCGGGCCGCATTGTTTCAACTTCAGCGCGCTCGGCCAGGACGCGCCGCTGTTCGTCAATCCGCAACGCGAAACCGACCCCACGCACATCGCCGAAGAGTTGAACCTGCCGGCGCCGATCCGGCGGCTCGCGTTCGACGAGCGGCCGGCGGATTACTACGGTCCGGCGCTCAGCCTGGCGATCTGGACCGATGACTGGGCCGGGTTCCCTGCCGATCAGCCGGTTCCGCTGTCGGCTCTCGTGCCGGCGGATCTTTCCGATTGGACCTACGTAACGCCCCTCAACAAGATCGCCGTCGATCCGGTGCTCGGTCGACTCGCCTTTCCGCCCGGCCAGTTGCCGAAGAAAGGTGTGCGCGTCAGCTACTGCTACGGATTCCCTGCTGACCTGGGTGGCGGAGAGTACGCGAGACCGCTCCTGCAGCAGCCCGGACCCTGCAGCGTCTACCGCGTCGGCGAGGCGGAGCCGTATCACAGCATCGTGGACGCCCTTAGGCAGTGGCAAATCGACGAGCCGGCGAATGCCATCGTCGAAATCGCCGCAAGCGTCCTCTATGTCGAGCCGATCGGCGTCACGCTTGCCGACGGGCAGTCACTGCAAATCCGTGCAGTGAGCCGCACGCGTCCGGTCCTGTACATGATCGATCGGCAACCCGGGCAGGCGGACGCCCTGTCGGTGACCCTGGGGCTCGGCAGCCGTTTGACGCTCGACGGGCTGCTGGTGACCGGGCGCCCCGTGCAGATCGAGGGGGCGGATTCTTCCGACCGGGGCGCGGTGTGTCCCGCTGAAGTCGTGATCCGGCATTGCACGCTGGTGCCGGGGTGGGGGCTCGACTGCAACTGCGAACCGAAGCGGCCGACCGAACCCAGCCTAAGACTGAGCAACGTGCGCGCTTGTGTCCGCATCGAGCACAGCATCGTCGGCTCGATCCAGATTCAGGAAGACGAGGTGCGGCTCGACCCGATCCCGCTGGACATCTGCAACAGTATCCTGGATGCGACCGATGCCGCGAAGCGTGCGATCGGTGCGCCCGGCGGCGGCAGGGCTCACGCGACGCTCACCATCCGCCGCTGCACCGTATTCGGAATCGTCGATGTGCATGCCATCGAGCTCGCCGAAAACAGCATCTTCACAGGCTGCGTCAACGTCGTGCGGCGCCAGCTCGGCTGCATGCGCTTCTGCTACGTTCCTCCCGGCTGCCGCACCCCGCGGCGCTACCGCTGCCAGCCCGACGGCGTGGTCGCCGCCGTCACCGAGCGGGTCACCGATCCGGCGAAACGGGCCCTCGAGATCGCCAACGAGCGCCTGCGCGTGAGTCCGCAGTTCACCGCGAGCCGCTACGGCCGTCCGGCCTATGCGCAACTCGCGGACGGCTGCGCCCAGGAGATCAAGCGCGGCGCGGACGACGAATCGGAAATGGGCGCCTACCACGATCTGTTCCAGCCGCAGCGGGAAGCGAACCTGCTTGCACGGCTGGCTGAATACACACCGGCCGGGATGGACGTCGGCATCTTCTTCGCCAATTGACGAACAGGGGATTTGCACATGAAAGGCGATTTTTCCCGTATAAGCTTCGACGCCAAGAATCATTTCAGCCGCGTGCTCACCCAGCAGGGCCGCGTCACGCTGGACGCGGACTTCAACGAGCAGTCCGACATCCTGCTGCACACGCTGCGCACGCTGGCGCGCGACCTTTTCGGACCCTTCGGCGGTCCGGTCGCTAGCGGCGGATTCGGGCTGATCCTAGGCCCACCGAACGACCCCAACACCCCGGACCTTACCATCGGAGGCGGGCACTACTACGTCGACGGCATCCTCTGCGAGTCCGACGGCTGCGACTACGCGCACCAGCCCGACTATGTGCCGGCCGGCGGCGATCCGTTGCTGACGTGGCTGAAGAGGCCCAGCGGGGGCGACTTTTTCTGGATCTATCTCGATGTCTGGGAACGCCATATCACGTGGATCGAGCAAGACTCGATTCGTGAAGTGGCCCTGGGCGCGGGCGGTCCGGACACTTGCACGCGCTCCAAGGTCGTCTGGCAGGTCAAGGCGATCTCAGTGCTCGCGTTGATCGACATACTGAAGAAGAAAAAACATGCCGTCGATGCGATGACACAGACCAACGACGCAAAGGCACTTTCCGCCAAGCTGCAAAGGGACATGGCCCTGCTCGATGAGCGTAAGGGCGCATGCGAGGCGCCTCTGGCTGCCCTCACGCCAATCAGCGACGCGACCATGGCAGCGCGCCTCGACCCAGAGGAATTGCAGATCAAGGATCCATGCACCATTTCACCGGACGCAAAGTATCGCGGCGCCGAGAACCAGTTGTACCGCATCGAGGTTCATCAGGGCAATGTCGATGACCCTGCGCCGCCTACATTCAAATGGTCCCGGGACAACGGCAGTGTTGCGACTCGCTGGCTGGGGACCGAAGGGAACGACTTGATCGTCGCCAACGCGCGCGGGTTCGCCGCCGGGTGCTGGGTCGAGTTGTCGGACGACGGCCTCGATTTGAACGGGAAGCCGGGACACCTGGTCAAGCTGACGAGTGTTCAGAGTGATCGGCTGAGTGTCGACCCGGGGGCGGGCTCGATCGCGTGGACCGCGCAACTCGACAACCCCAAGGTGCGCAGGTGGGACCAGAGCGAAAACGACAATACGACTCTCGTCGATGGGGCGATACCGATCGTCGAGTCAAGTGCGCAGAATCCGACCTGGATCGATCTCGAGGATGGCATCCAAGTGCGGTTCGCATCGGGCGGCGGCTACCGCAGCGGCGATTACTGGTTGATTCCGGCCCGCGTTGCGACCGGCAGCATCGAGTGGGAAAGCGACGCGCAGGGGGACAGTCTGCTCAAGGCGCCGCAGGGCGTCAAACACCACTACGCGCCGCTGGGGTTCATCGGCCTCCGTGAGGGCAGGGCACACTTTGACGATTGCCGGGTCTGCAGGGAGACATCGCCCGGCAATTGTCCCTCCGCCGCCGTGATTGTTACACCGGCGGGACCGCCTGCGCCACGGCCAGTCATCCGCCCCGTGGCTCCGACCAGGGCGAACCGCGCCGGCAAGACCCGGAGACCTAGGCCGTAGAGAAACCAACGGGTGCCGGTCTAAGCCTGCAGCGCCGCGAGCAGATCCGTCTCGAACTGCAATACGGTCTTCGGGTTGCCGAGCGCGGCGCCCGACACCACCAGCACGTCCTCGGCGCGCTCGCCCAGCGTCACGATCTTGGCGTTGTGCAGGCTGATGCCGTAGCGGCTGAGCACCAGCGCGATCGCATAGAGCAGGCCGGTGCGGTCGCCCGCGGTGATCGATAGCGAGTGGTATTGCCCCTTTTCGTCCGGGACGATGCTCACTTCGGGAGCGATCGGAAAATGCTTGACCCGGCGCGACACGCGTCCGCGGATCGGCGGCGGCAGGGGGACCTGTTCGGCGAGCCAGCGCGCCAGCTCCTCCTCGATCTTCAGAATCATGTCCCGCGGGTGGGGTATGTTGCCGACGTCCATCACCTGGAAGGTGTCGAGCGCGTAGCCGTGCCGGGTGGTGTAGACCTTCGCGTCGACGATGCTGAAGCCCACCGACCCGAAGTAGCCGCAGATGCGCGCGAACAGGTCGCGCTGATCACGGACGTAGATCATGGCCTGCAGTCCCTCGCCCGCGGGGGACAGGCGCGTCTTGACCACCGGCTGCTCGGCGCTCGTCCGGGAATGGAGCATGCGCGTGTGCCAGGCGATCTCCTGGGCGTCGTGGCGCAGGAAATACGGGACGTCGAAATTCTTCCACAGCGCGTCCTGGATGGTGTCGGAGAGCTCGTAGAGCCGCAGCAGGCGCTTGGCCTCGGCCTGCTTGCTCTGGATGTACTGGTCGGCCTCCACCTTCCCGCCCTTCAGCACGTGCTGCGTCGCCTGGAAGAGGTCCTCGAGGAGCTTGCTCTTCCAGGCATTCCACACCTTCGGGCTGGTGCCGCGGATGTCGGCGACGGTCAGCAGGTACAGCGCAACGAGCCGGCGCTCGGTCTGGACGATGTCCGCGAAACGCCTGACCACTTCGGGATCGGACAGATCCTGCTTCTGCGCCACCGACGACATGTTGAGGTGGTGCTCGACCAGGAATACGACGAGCTCCGCGTCCTCGGTTGAGAGGCCGTGCTCGCGACAGAAACGCCGGGCGTCGGCCTTGCCCAGCTGGGAGTGGTCGCCGCCACGGCCCTTGGCGATATCGTGGAATATCGCCGCGATGTACAGCAGCCAGTGGCGCTCGAGGCCGGCGATCAGCCGGCTGCACAGCGGATACTCGTGCGAGAACTCGAGCATGGTGAAGCGGCGCAGGTTGCGCACCACGGTGAGGATGTGCTGGTCGACCGTGTAGACGTGGAAGAGGTCGTGCTGCATCTGGCCGACGATGCGCCGGAACGCGGGCAGGTATCTCCCGAGAATCCCGTACTGGTTCATGCGCCGCAGCTCGTGAACGATGCCGCGCGGCTGCTGCAGCAGCGCGAGGAACGTAGCCCGGTTGCGCGGATCGCGCCGGTAGGCCGCGTCGATGCGCTCGCGCGCGCGCCACAGCGCGCGCAGCGTCTTGGCCGTCATGCCCTTGAGCTCGGAGTGCTGCTGCATGACCAGGAAGCTCTCCAGGATCGCGCCGGGGTCGCGCTCGAACAGATCGGCCCGGCGCGCGTCGAGCAGCTCGCCGACGCGCGAGAATTTCTCGTCGATCGCCTCGGCATCGGAATCCCTGACCGGAAAAATCTCGGCGCCGATGTTCTGCAGCAGGATGGTGTTGAGCTGCGTGACGGCCTTGGCCGCGCGGAAGTACGCCTGCATCAACTGCTCTCCGGCGCGGCGGTGCGCGGTGGCGGAGTAGCCCATGTCGTGCGCGAGGCTTTCCTGGTAGTCGAACAGCAGGCGGTCCTCGCGACGCCCGGCCGCGTAGTGCAGCCGCACGCGCAGGTTCTGCAGCAGGCGATGGTGCCGCTGGGCCGCGCGCGCCTCGTCCGCCGTGATCAGGCCGCGGCGCGCCAGCTGCGGCCAGGTATGCCCCAAGGCGCAAGCGCGGCCGATCCACAGAACCACCTGAAGGTCGCGCAGGCCGCCCGGGGCCTCCTTGAGATTGGGCTCGAGGCTGTAGGGGCTGTCCTGGAACTTGGTGTGGCGCTGTTCCTGCTCGAATCGCTTCGCCTTGAAGAAAACCTGGGAGTCGACGCATTGTGCCCTGGCGCGGTCGAAGCGGGCGAAGAGGTCGCGGCTGCCGGCGAGCAGTCTTGCCTCGAGCAGGCTGGTCATCACGGTAACGTCCTTGGCGGCCTCCTCGACGCATTCGGCGACGGTGCGCACGCTGTGACCGAGCTCCAGGCCCATGTCCCACAGTCGACCGACGAGCTCCTCGATCTTCGAAGCCAGCTCGGGGGAAGCCGAATCATTCAGCAGGATCAGGACGTCGATGTCCGAATGCGGGTACAGCTCGCCGCGCCCGTAGCCGCCGACCGCCAGCAGCGCGAGAGGCGCAGGCAGGCGCAGCTGGCGCCAGACGTCCTTGAGGGTGTGGTCGATCAGCCTGCAATGCTCGCGCAGTACCCGCGGGCCGTCCGCGTCGGCGCGGAAGCGGGTTTGCAGGGCCGCCCGCTCGGCCTGAATGTCCGCCTTCAGGCGGGTGAAGGCGGACCCCACGTCCGCAAGCGGTGCCGCGGAGGTCAGCATGTTTCAGTGCTTCGGCGGAGGCGGCGGGGCGCCCACGGAAACCGTCAGGACCTCGTAGCCCTCGTCGGTGACCAGCACGGTGTGCTCCCATTGCGCCGACAGGCTGTGGTCCTTGGTGACGATGGTCCAGCCGTCGGCGAGCTCCCGGACCGCCGGCCTGCCCGCGTTGATCATGGGCTCGATCGTGAAGGTCATCCCGGGTTGGAGGCGCATGCCCGTCCCGGCTCGCCCGTAATGCAGGACCTGCGGCTCCTCGTGGAATTTCTTGCCGATCCCGTGGCCGCAGAATTCGCGCACCACGCTGTAGCCTTGGCCTTCCGCGTGCTGCTGGATGGCCGCGCCGACGTCGCCGAGAAAGGCGCCGGGCTGAACCCTGCGGATGCCCAGCCACATGCACTCGTAGGTGGTGTCGCACAAGCGCTTGGCCTGTATCGAGGGGTCCCCGACGTAGAACATCCGGCTGGAATCGCCGTGGTAGCCGTCCTTGATGACCGTGACGTCGACGTTCAGGATGTCGCCCGCTTTCAGTACCCGGTCACCCGGGATTCCGTGGCAGACCTGGTGGTTCACCGAGGTGCAGATCGATTTCGGAAACGGCTTGTACCCCGGCGGCGCGTAGTTGAGCGGCGCGGGGATGGCCTTCTGCTCCTCGACGATGAGGTCGTGGCACAGCCGGTCGAGCTCCCCGGTGGTGATTCCCGGCTTGACGCGCGGGGAGACGAAGTCGAGCACTTCGGCAGCGAGCTTCCCGGCAACGCGCATGTAGCCGATTTCCTCCGCCGTCTTCAGATGTATCGCCATGCCCGAGAAAAAAAGTGCGAAGGATAAGTCATCGACCCGGTCGGGGCAATCGGTTGGGGTAATGCTCTGTTTGCACAGGAAAAAAGCTTGCGTCACTCATTACGCGCATGCTACTATTTTAAATCTAGCCGGGCAGTTGGCTCGGCTAAATTTTTCCGCTCCCTCCGTTAGGGTGCCCGACCGGTTTTCCGGAGGGTCAGTGGCTGGGAGCGGCCTGATAACCCTAACCGGAGTCAATCATTCATGTCGACCACGATGCGCCAGATGCTCGAAGCGGGCGTGCATTTCGGCCACCAGACCCGCTACTGGAACCCGAAGATGGCGCCTTTCATCTTCGGCCACCGCAACAAGATCCACATCATCAATCTCGAAAAGACGATGGTGATGTATATGGAGGCGATGAAGTTCGTTCGCCAGCTCTCCTCCAACAAGGGCACGCTGCTGTTCGTCGGGACGAAGCGCCAGGCCCGCGAGATCATCCGCGAGGAGGCCGAGCGTTGCTCCGCCCCCTACGTCGATCATCGATGGCTCGGGGGCATGCTCACCAACTTCAAGACCGTCCGCCAGTCGATCAAGAGGTTGAAGGAGATGGAGGCGATGATCGCGGACGGCAGCCTCGAGAAGCTGCCAAAGAAGGAAGGCCTGCACTTCCAGCGCGAGCTCGCCAAGCTGCAGCGCAGCCTGGGCGGCATCAAGGCGCTGGACAACCGACCCGACGCCTTGTTCGTCATCGACGTCGGCTACCAGAAGGGCGCCGTGGCCGAAGCGAAGAAGCTCGGCATCCCGGTGATCGGCGTGGTCGACACCAATCACAACCCCGATGGAATCGCCTACGTGATCCCGGGGAACGACGACTCCAGCCGGGCGATCCGCCTGTACGCGCGCGGCATCGCCGACGCGATCCTGGAGGGGCGCAGCCAGGTCGTGCAGGAAATCGTCGGCGCGGCTTCGGACGAATTCGTCGAGGTCGACGAGCCCGGCGGGAAGAAAGAATGAGCCTCCTTTCCGGGGCAAAAAAGGGGCTCGGCAGCCCCTTTTTTTTAAACCTTTCAGCAGATTCGAAGCGGTAGGGAAATGGCGGACATCACCGCGAACGCGGTCAAGGAATTGCGCGAGAGAACCGATGCTCCGATGATGGAGTGCAAGAAGGCGCTCGTCGAGGCGGGCGGAGACCCGGCCAAGGCGGAGGAGTTGCTACGCATACGGCTCGGGAACAAGGCGTCCAAGGCCGCGTCGCGCACCGCCGCGGAAGGTACGGTTGCCATCCATGTCGCATCCGACGGAAAGAGCGGTGCGATCGTCGAGGTGAATTGCGAAACCGATTTCGTGGCAAAGACCGAAGACTTCCAGGTGTTTGCGGCATCGATATCGGAGCTGGTCGCGAAGAAGAATCCTCGGGACCTCACAGCATTGGGCGGCATGCCTCTGGCGGGATCCACGGCCGAGGAAGCGCGCAGGGCACTGGTGGGGCGTATCGGGGAAAACATAGCCGTACGCCGTTTCGCTAGATTCGAGGCGAAGGGCCGCTTGTTCCAGTACATCCACGGCGGTGCCAAGATCGGGGTACTCGTTGACATCGTGGGCGGAGACGAGCAACTCGGGCGCGACCTCGCCATGCATATCGCTGCGTCAAAGCCCACGGGCTTGTCGGCGAGCGATGTCCCGGCGGACCTGGTGGAAAAGGAACGAAGCATCGCTGCGGCAAAGGCAGCGGAATCAGGCAAGCCTGCCGACATCCAGAAAAAGATGGTCGAAGGAAGCGTACAGAAATTCCTCAAGGAGGTGACGCTGTCCGGTCAGCCCTTCGTCAAGGACCCGAGCGGGAAACAGACCGTCGAGGCGCTTCTCAAATCGCGGGGTGCTTCGGTCTCGCGCTTCGTCCTGTATGTGGTTGGGGCAGGGATAGAGAAGAAGAGCAACGGCGCGTGAGCGAAGATGGCGCGCGCCGACACTGCGATGACAATGCAAGGCACACGGCAAAAGGCTGAGATGGCTCCAACGGCCAAGTACAAGCGGATTCTGCTCAAGCTGAGCGGCGAGGCGCTCATGGGCGAGGACGCCTACGGGATCAACCGCGCGACCATCGAGCGCATCGTCGGCGAGATCGCGCAAGTGGCGGCGCTCGGCCTGGAGATCGCGGTCGTGATCGGCGGCGGGAACATCTTCCGCGGCGTGGCGCCGGGCGCGACGGGAATGGACCGCGCGACGGCCGACTACATGGGCATGCTCGCGACCATCATGAACGCGCTCGCGCTGCAGGACGCGATGCGCACTGCGGGACTGAACGCGCGCGTTCAATCGGCGCTCAACATCGAGCAGGTGGTCGAGCCCTACATCCGCAACAAGGCGATCCGCTATCTGGAGGAGGGCAAGATCGTGATATTCGCCGCCGGCACGGGCAACCCTTTCTTCACGGCCGACACCGCCGCGGCGCTGCGCGGAACGGAAATCGGGGCGGAGATGGTGCTCAAGGCGACCAAGGTCGACGGCGTGTATACCGCCGATCCCAAGCTGCGTCCGGACGCCAAGCGCTACGACAAACTGAGCTTCGACGAAGCCATAAGCAAACA
>Ga0137397_10004228_pt1 | contig 9980 bp, 10 predicted proteins | sample czorhiz116metaG_FD_106658 | JGI IMG/M metagenome (GOLD analysis project Ga0137397, IMG submission 106658) | Vadose zone soil microbial communities from Angelo Coast Range Reserve, California, USA - czorhiz1.16 metaG | ecosystem: Environmental > Terrestrial > Soil > Vadose zone | place: USA...
CCGGCGCCATGGCGCCGTATACCTGGTCGCTGAACGGCGAATATTGGCCTAACGTAACCCCGCTGATAATCGCCACGGGTCAGCGCGTGGCAATTGAGATGCTCAACCACACGATGATGGCGCATCCGATGCACCTCCATGGGCACGCCTTCCAGGTCATGGCCCTAAACGGCGCGCCCCTCGCAGGTGCCGTGCGCGATACCGTCCTGGTGTCCCCAATGGGCAGCGTCACCATCGCCTTTGACGCCGACAATCCCGGCCGCTGGGCGTTTCACTGCCACAATCTCTATCACATGATGACGGGCATGATGACCGAGCTTCGCTACCCCGCGACCATCTGAGCGAAGCCATCCGCCCGGCGGAGAGATCGGCAACCGATGAGCGTTGTACGCAGCATTCTGATTCTCAAGCCCACGCGCGTGCGCCGCCGACACGCCGCTCAGGCGAACGTAGTCTCTCCCGGTCTCAGGGTGTTTCAGACCCTTGGAGGCTGTCTTGAACTACTCGGGAACGGTAGGCGTACCAATTACCTCCGAGGTAATGCTGAGAGGGGTCAGTCGGCCGCGGGGAGCGAGATGCGGGGAGTCCACTCCAGCCACTCCTTCTGCGCCTTGTCGTAGAGAGTGAAGACCATCCCGTTCGTCGCCGGGCGGCTGTTCGGATCGTCCGGGGTGGCAAAGGCGATGCCTCCGGTGATCAGGGATCTCAGCGACTCGAGGCTTATCTCCAAGCCGCGGAGCAGGCCGACGTGCACGTCGAGGCCACTCACGCTCCAGAACTTCGAGCCGCCCCGAACCAGCCGCGCGTACCGTTGGCCGATGAGCAGATGAATGTGCGCGGCCGTCGCGTCGCTGTTGAGCTCGGTGCTCGTGGCCGAGCCCACCTCGATCCCGCGATAGTAGACGGGCGATCCGGGTCTCACGGAACCGAGGTGATTGGCCGCCAGGATGATCTTCAGCCCCTTGCGTTCGGGCGCCGCGGGCGCACTCTCCAGACCGACGAATTCCGATTTGGGTTTGCCGGTGCCCGGCAAGACTTGAATGTAGGGCCCGGTGATGACCGTGCTCAGGCCACTGATCGTCCCGAATCCGACTTCGGGACGCACGATCCAGAACTCCGAACCTTCCTTGGCGATCGCCGAGGCCGAGCGGCGTAGGCGCGCCTTCACGACGACGTACTTCTCGTCCTCGCTCAAGTCGATCGCCGTCACCTCGCCGATCGGCACGCCGCGATAGCGGATCTCGGTTTGGCCGGCCTTGATCCCGTGGCCATCTCTGAACTTGATGGTGATCGTCGCACCGGACTCCTGCAGGTGCCCGTACACGAGGTACCCGGCGACGATCGCGGCCACCACAGGCACGAGCCAGACGACGGGGAAGCCACGTCTCCGCCGCTCGATTTTCGCCCTCGGAAGCTCGTCGACGAGTTCCGGGTCCTCTTGCGACTCCGTCATGGCCCTTCGTCCCGCTCTTGCCAGATCAGGGTCGGATCAAAGCTGGCCGAGGCCAGGATCGTCAGCACCACCACCGCGGTGAAGGGAAACAGGCCGGGCCCCGGCAGCACGGTGGCCAGCTCTCCCAGCTTGACCAGCGCGACGAGTATCGAGAGCAGGAACACGTCGAGCATCGCCCACGGGCCGATCACCTCGATGGTCTTGTAGATCCATGTGCGCTCCGGCCGCCGGCGCTGAGCTCCGAATCGCGTCGTGAGGGTCAGGTAGAGAAGCCCGAGCAACTTCAGAAACGGAATCACGAGGCTCGCGAGAAAGACGATCACCGCAACCAGCTTTTCGTCTTGCCTGAACAAGGTGACGACACCGTCCCAGACGGTGTTCTCCGAATGCACGCCATACAATTCCATCCGCAGAATCGGATACAGGTTTGCCGGCAGGTAAAACATCAACGCCGCCAGCGACAATGCCGCCGTACGGCTGAGGCTGTCGACGGTGCGCCGGCCGAGGATCGACCCGCAGCGATCACACCTGGCCGCCATGCCCGGGGCCAGCTCGCCGAGGCGCTGCACCAGGCCACAGGTCTTGCAGGCCACGATGGCTTCCATGCCCAGAGCAAGAGCGGCGCCAGGCCCGCGCGCATGCCATCTCGTTGCGGATTCGCAACTTAGGTAGGAGCCCGGTCGAATGCGGATGAAAACACCGGGTGAGATCTCCCCCACCCGGGGCGAGGCCGGCGAGCCTCGGCGGGGTGGCCCTGGCCGGAACCCCGCGGGCGGTACTCGAGTACATGGAAGAGTACGTGGCGACCGGGGCGAACTACTTCGTCTGCTCGTTCCAGTGGGGCGACATCACCCACGAGAACGCGATGCGATCCATCGAGCTCTTCGCGTCCGAGGTGATGCCCCGCTGCCGGGCGGCCGCGACCTTCTAGCAAGGGCTCACGAGCCAGCGCGCTCTATTCGATCACTAGCGGCGAGCCGCGCAGAAATATGTTTCTCAAAGCTGAGATGTCAGAAATCATTGCTTGGCACCGTCGAGCGTGAGCCTCGATGTCACTCCTTCGTTCCGCTCGGCAACGCGGAAGAATTTGGTGCGACACTCGAGCCCCTGCGAATTCCCCGATTTAGCGCGCCCTGACGCGATGCGGCCGCCGGGTGGCACCCTCCGTGCACGATCCCCATGAGAGAAGACCCACGGGTCTTCCTGAGAGGGAGATCATCATGTCGAGCAAGCGAAAGACCTTCATCCTCCTGGTTCTCGCCCTCGTCGCAGTCCCGACCTTGGCCGTCGCGACGCTCGTCAAGGATCCGATGCGCATCTTCACCGGGCAGATGGCCATCGGGGGCACGGCTCCGGCTCTGGCGCGCCTGGACGTTCGCGGGGACGCTGACACCAGAATCCGGATTGACGGAAGCAACACCGCGGGACTCGCCTTTACGCGGGGGGGCAACGATTCGGGGACCCTTCAATCGACGGCATCGGGTCTGGAGATGTGGACCAGCAATGGCGTCCTGGCACTCGCGCTCCAGGGCACCCGCGCCCATTTCACTGGAGACGTCCAAGTGGACGGCAATATCGCCGCGAAGTACCAGGACGTCGCGGAGTGGGTCCCAGGGCCGCCGTTGCGGTCTGGGACGGTGGTCGTCGCGCAGGGCTCGAACCGCGTGATCGCCAGCGAACGGGCCTACGACACGCGCGTGATCGGCGTCGTCTCTGATCGGCCCGGGGTCCTCCTCGGCGAGCGTGGGACGAACAGGATCAAGATCGCCCACAGCGGCCGAGTCCGTGTGAGGATCGTGGGCCCCGTCGCCACGGGGGACCTCCTGGTGGCGAGCTCTACTCCGGGCCGCGCGATGCGCCCGGCGCCGCGAGAAGTCAGGCCGGGGACGATTCTCGGGAAGGCGCTGGAGCCCCAGGAGCGAGGAGAAGGCTCGGTCCTGATGCTCTTGACCCTGCAGTAGCCAGAGCGACGACGCTGGAGTCCGAGCCCCCACTCTGCGCGGCGTGAGCTTTACCGCGCGGCCGCAGCACCCGCCGGCTGCGCGAGCGCCTGCGCCGCCGCCTTCTCGACCGCCGTGCCCGTGAAGAAGTCCGGGTTCACCTCGCCCCAGAAGCGGACGGCGTTCGTGAACATGAAGTCGCGGAAATCGTCGGCGGTGAGCAGCCCGTGCTCGACGAGCTCGTACGCCTCGGGCACGACGTCGGTCATGTCCGGAACGTCGAAGTGGCCGATGTCCGAGCTGAAGAGCGCGTTGAGCCGCGCGCCCATCGGGTTCGCGCGCCGGTTGAACGCCCAGGCGTTGACCGGGTCGTCCGCCTCGCAGCCGAAGTAGAAGCGCGGCACGAAGAGATCGCGGATGTCGCTCTTGCCGCCGATCTTGCACCGGAAGTAGTCGTCGAGGTCCTCGAGGCCGCCGGTCAGCTTCGAGTTGGAGTCGCCTTCGAGGCCCTCGCCGCGGCGGACGGCTTCCACGACCGCGTCGCGACCGTACTTCTGCGCGTACCCGAGCAGCGCCGCGAGGTCGAGCTTGTTCGGGTTCGTGGCCTCGATCGCCTGCCGGTTGCGCTTCTCCCAGTGGCCGATGAGATCCGCGTAGAGCATGCACGCCCAGCCCACACCGCCCTCGAGGAAGGCGAAGTTCAGGTCCGGGAACCGGCGCGTCACGCCGCCGAAGAAGAGGGCCTTCGCGACCGCGTGGCCGGCCGAGGCGAAGTGCCCGATGTGGTTGTAGCAGAAGTTCGACGGCGAGTTGCGGAGCAGGATCGAGCGCGCGCCGTTGTGAAAGCTCGGCGCGACGCGGAGCTCGCGGCACTTGGCCCACACCGGATCGTAGTCGTGGTCGCTGTCGATCCCGATCACGTCGTACCACTCGGCGAAGCGCGCCGCGTCCGGCTGCTCCTCGGCAACGGCCGGCACCCGGCGCCTCATGAGCCCGCCGACCATCATCACCTTGTAGCCGAGCTGCCGCGAGGCGAATTCCAGCTCCTCGATCGCCTCCTCCGGCGTGTACATCGGGATGATCGCGGCGGGGATGACGCGGTCCTCGAGCCCCCGGAACTGGTCGGCGGTGAAGACGTTGTAGGCGCGGCAGATCGCGCGGCGCAGCCGCGTGTCCTGCATGCGGTGGAACCCGAGCCCGGCCGTGGGATAGACGACGCAGAAGTCGATGCCGAGGTCGTCGAGCCGCTCGTACATGAGACGCGGCAGCATCGCGGTGGCGCGGTCGAGCACGTTCTCGGACGGCGAGGACCAGAACGCCTCCATGCCGACCCGGCGGCGCCGCCGCTCGGGCACGGACATCCGGAGCGCGCTCGGGACGCGATCGGTGGCGGCCGCCAGGGCCTCGACCGCCGCGTCGCCGCCGATGCGCCGGAACTCTTCGCGCATGACCGGCCCGTACTCCAGCCAGTGGCCGTCGGCGTCGATGATCGGGTGGTTGAGGCGAGAGCGGAGCTTTCGAGCCTCAGTCGATCCGTTGGTTGGCATCGCCGCACCCCCAGGGCAAGCTCGGTTTTGGGGCATCATACACAAGAGCCCGGCCGATCGTCACTCGGCATTACCTTCCGGGTAATTGATCGGCTCCGCCGCTGAATCTGATTCGCTGACCGAAGAGGGCGTATGGTTCTGCGCGTGCCCTTCTCAGACTCGCGCCGGCCGCTCTTCTACGGATGGATCATCGTGGCTGTCGGCTTCGTCACGATGGCGGTCGGCGTCAACGCGCGCACGGCGTTCTCGCTGCTCTTCCCGCCGATCCTCGATGAGTTCGGCTGGGAGCGGGGTGTGACCGCCGGGGCGTTCTCCTTCGGCTTTCTCGTCTCGGCAGCGCTGAGTCCCCTGGTTGGTCGCTTGATGGATCGCCGCGGTCCCCGGGTCGTCATCGAGATGGGCGTGGTCGTCATGGCGGCCGGGTTGATGCTGGCGCCGCTCGTGAGCCGACCGTGGCACCTCTACGCGACGCTCGGTGTGCTCGTCGGTGGTGGCGGCAACTGTCTGGGCTATACGGGTCAGTCGCTCTACCTCCCCAACTGGTTCGTGCGCCGGCGCGGCTTGGCGATGAGCCTGGCCTTCTCCGGCGTCGGTGTGGGCTCGATCGTCCTGCTGCCCTGGCTGCAAACCGTCATCGCGCGCGCCGGCTGGCGGGCCGCCTGCTGGACGCTCGGCCTCCTGGTGCTCGGACTCTTGGCGCCGCTCAATCTCCTGCTGAAGCACCGGCCAGCGGACCTCGGCCTCGAGCCCGATGGCGACGACTCCTCGCGCGGCGCGGCGGCCGAACGGCGGTCGGGGAATGTGGTGGACGCCGCGTGGGTCGCCGTGGACTGGACGCTCACGCGCGCCCTGCGCACGACGCGCTTCTGGTGGATCGCCGTGGGCTATTTCTGCGGTCTCTTCGCCTGGTACGCGGTGCAGGTCCACCAGACGAAATATCTGGTCGAGGTCGGGTTCAGCCCGACCCACGCGGCCTGGGCGCTCGGATTCGTGAGCCTGGCGGCCGTCCCCGGGCAGATCGCGCTGGGCCATCTCTCTGACCGGATCGGGCGTGAATGGGTGTGGACGGTGGGCAGCCTGGGCTTCGTGATCGCTCTTCTGACGCTGCTCGTCCTGCGTCACACACCGACGGCGGCTCTGCTCTATCTCATGGTGATCTCGCAGGGCATGCTCGGCTATAGCCTCACTTCCGTGATCGGCGCCATTCCGGCCGAGATCTTCGAGGGCCGGCACTACGGCGCCATCTTCGGCACGCTGATGCTGGCGGCGATCTCGGGCGGGGCCGCAGGCCCGTGGGTGGCGGGCGTGCTGTACGACGCGACGGGAAGCTACACGACGGCCTTCTGGATCGCGATCGGCGGCTGCGCGCTCTCGGTGCTGGCCATATGGCGGGCGGCGCCGGGCAAGGTGCGCGCCGTCAGCGGGCGCGTGTAATCGTGGCCGCATGCGCGCCAGGGCGTTACGATGGGCTCCCATGCTGAGTCGAGCGGTCCGCGCTGTGCTGGGAGCGATGAGCACCGTCAGTCTGCTTGCTCTCGTTCCTCCCACCCACGCGCAGCCGAGCGCCGATCAGGTGCTCGCGGACGTGGGGTTGTCCGCAGATGACAAGCAGCGTGTCATGAAGGGCGAGTTCGTCACCGCCGACCTGGCCGGGGTGTCGGAGCGCAGCCTGGCCGTCTCGATCGTCTTCCTGGCCAAGACGTCGCCGGACGCGCTCAGCAAACAGATCGTCGCCAGCGACCTCATCGGCGCGGATCCGCTCATGCGGGCACACGGGGCGTTCAGCCGGGCCGGGAGCCCGGCGGATCTCTCGAAGGTCCAGGTGGCCGGATTCGGCGGCTCCGCCAAGCGTGTATCGGTCGCCGCGTCATGGCGGAGCAGCTGAAGCGGTTGTTCGAGGCGGGACGGACGAAGGTCGAGTGAGCCAGAGTCAGAGCCCAAGAGGAGGAGCACCCATGACCCGTACGGCACTGGTGGCGCTCGTCGTGGTGGTGGGAGCGATGGTCGGCGCAGGACCGAGCGCGGTCGATGCCGGCGTCGAGCGGCTGTACGTGCTCGACTGCGGCCAGAACGTCGGGAAGGATCAGTCCCGCTGGTCGCCGGGGGTCAACGAGGGCAAGGCGATCGAGTTCTCGGACAACTGCTACCTGATCCGGCACGACAAGGGCCTGTTGCTGTGGGATACCGGCGTGCCCGACGCCGTCGCGGCGATGCCGGACGGGATGGTCGTCGCCAACGGCGCGATCACCTACCGCCGCGCCAAGACGCTCGTCGCGCAGCTCGAGCAGCTCGGGGTCAAGCCGGCCGACGTCACCTTCGTGGCGGTGTCGCACACGCACGGCGATCACGTCGGCAACATCGCGCTCTTCCCGACGTCCACGGTACTGATCCAGGGCGCCGAGTACGACTGGGCGATGGCCGGGCCCAACAAGCCGGCGTTCGCCTCCACGCAAACGATCAAGAAGCTCGCGGGTGACCACGACGTCTTCGGCGAGGGCAGCGTGACGATCGTCTCCACGCCGGGGCACACGCCCGGACACCAGTCGCTCCTCGTGCAGCTGCCGAAGACCGGATGGCTCCTGCTGTCGGGCGATGCGGTGCACTTCCAGGACAACTGGACGCACAAGCGGGTGCCGCAGATGAACTTCGACCGCGACCAGACGCTGGCCTCGCTGCAGCGGATCGCCGCCCTGCTCGAAGAGCGCAAGGCGCAGCTGTGGATCAATCACGACAAGCCGCAGAGCGCGAAGCTGCGCTATGCGCCCGCGTACTACGAGTAGGCCGGGCTAGCGACCGCCCGAGACTTTCACCGCCGCCAGACGCTCGATGACCGTCATGATGACGCTGGTGTCCTGCTCACCGAGACCGGCCGCCAGCGCCGCCTGCTGGTAGCGTTGCGCCACGTTCGCGAAGCTGACCGGGACGTGGAGCTCCTTGGCGATCGTGTTGAACGTGTCGAGATCTTTGTTCATCAGCGCCACCTTGAAGCCCGGCTCGAAATCGCGCGGGATCAGCGCCTTCGGGATGCGCTCGAGCGCCTTGCTGCCGCCGCTGCTGGCCTTGACGACTTCGTAGATCGTCATCGGGTCGAGGCCCGCCTTCACGCCGAGCGCCAGGCCTTCCATCATGGCGCACGAGTTGACGCTCGCCATCATGTTGTTGATCGCCTTCACCGTGTTGCCGGCGCCGACCGGGCCCACGTGGAAGATGTTCGGGCCGATGGCGCGCAGGACCGGCGTCGCGCGCGACAGGGGCTCGGCGTCGCCGCCGACCATGATGGCCAGGGTCGCCGCGCGGGCGCCGCTCACGCCGCCGCTGACCGGCGCCTCGAGGAAATGCACGCCGCGGCCCTTGGCGCGGGGCTCGATCTTGCGAGGCGTGGAGGGCAGCACGCTGCTCAGATCGATGAGGATCGTCCCGGGCTTGGCCCGCTCTACCAGCCCGCCGGGCTCGAGGTAGACCGCCTCGACGTCGGGCGAGGCCGGCAGCGAGGTGAGCACGATCTCGGAGCTCTCGACGACCTCGCGCGGCGAGGCGGCGCGCCGGGCGCCGGCCTGGATGAGATTTTCCATCGCCTTGGGATTCGTGTCGAAGACCGTCATCGGGAACTGCGCCTTCAACACGTTGGACGCCATGGGGTTGCCCATGTTTCCGACACCGATGAAGCCGACGGTCATGGCCATTGGACCCTCCTTTAACGCGTATTGACGATCTTGTCCCACATCTCGGCGTACTGCTGGCGATACTGCGGCCAGATTTTCTCCTCGGCGATCTTGCGGAACGAGGCGACGTCGGCCTGGTTCACCTTCATGCCCTTGGGCTCGAGGATCTCCTTGGCCTTCTGAAAATTGTCCACCGTCTCGGTGAGCTCCCGGATCTTCGTCTGGGCCTCGCGGCTGACCTCGAGGAAGAGCTTCTGCTGCTCGGGAGTGAGTCCGCGCCAGATGTCGAGGTTCATCACCAGGACCGTGGGCCCGTAGTTGTGGTAGGTCATCGAGGCGTACTTGGCGACCTCGTAGGCCTTGAGCGCGTTGATGTTGACCACGGGCAAATCGGCGCCGTCGATCACGCCCTGCTGGGCGGCCGGGATGACCTCGCCCCAGGGCATCGGCACCGCGCTGGCGCCGAGGCCGTTCACGGTGTCCGCGAAGACTCGCCCCTGCTGCACGCGGAGCTTGAGCCCCTTGAGGTCGGCGGGCGTGGCGATGGGCCGCCGGTTGTTCCAGAAGTGGCGGAACCCGTAGTCGTAGAAGAAGAGGACCTTCACCTTGTACTTCTTCTGAAAGGTCTCGTCGAGGTTCCGGCCGATCTCACCGTTGAACATGGCGTAAGCGTGATTGTAGTCACGGACGAGGTACGGCGTCAGGAACACGCACATCTCCGGGAAGACGGTGCACGCGGCCCCGGCCGGGTTGCCGAGGGCCACGTTCCCGGACTTCACGGCGTCCATGATCTCGAGCTCCTTGGTGAGCAGGGTGCCGCCGTGGAACACCACGTTGAGAGCACCGCCCGAGCGTTTGGTCAGCTCCTCGGACATCCACTTGAAGCCCACCGCGCTCGACTCCGGCGGGGCCGTGACGTGGGGGAAGTCGAGCTTCTTCACTCCCGGCTTGGCCTGGCCCGAGGCCGGGCTCGGCCCGCTGGACAGCACCACGGCCACCAGGAGGACCACTGACACCGCACCGAAGAGTCGCCCGCCCATGAGCCGCCCTCCTTCGTTCAGAGTCGCGCCACCGCGTCTTGACTTCGAGGCGGGGCAACTCTACCATCCGCGCGCGATGCGCGCGCGACTGTCGTGGATCGGGGCGATCCCCCACGTCGTCATCACCGTCCTGATGGTTGTCGTCATCGTGGACATGCTTGTCGGCGTGTTCCTGCGCTACGTGGTGACCTGGATCTCGGAAATTTTCGACCTGCCGACCGTCCGCTTCTTCTGGGTCGAGGAGGTCGGCGAATGGTCGCTGGCCTGGCTCACCTTCATCGGCGCGGCTCTGGGCGTGCGCCGCGGCACGCACTTCGCCGTTCAGCTGGTCCTCGACC
>Ga0137397_10004229_pt1 | contig 9977 bp, 9 predicted proteins | sample czorhiz116metaG_FD_106658 | JGI IMG/M metagenome (GOLD analysis project Ga0137397, IMG submission 106658) | Vadose zone soil microbial communities from Angelo Coast Range Reserve, California, USA - czorhiz1.16 metaG | ecosystem: Environmental > Terrestrial > Soil > Vadose zone | place: USA...
TTCCACAGCTCGCTTCTCGTTGCCACCGGCGTGCGCGACGCTTCGCCTTATCGCGGCGTCGTCACGCACGGCTGGACTCTCGACGAGCAGGGCCGCCCAATGTCCAAATCGCTCGGCAACGCGGTCAATCCCATCGAAATCTGCGAAAAGTGGGGCGCCGACCTGCTCCGTCTCTGGGTCGGCTCGGTGGAATATCAAGCCGATGTAAAAATGAGCGAGCGCGTGATGACGCAGCTCAGCGAAGCCTACCGGAAAATTCGCAACACCTTCCGCTTCGCCCTTGGCAATCTCAGCGATTTCGATCCCTCGCGCGACGCTCTTTCGAACAATCAGCTCGAGGAAATCGATCGTTGGATGCTCGATCGCACCGCCGAACTCGCTACCAAGTGCCGCGAATGGTACACCGGCTACGAATTCCACCGCGTCTATCACGCCATCCACGACTATTGCGTCGTGGACCTCAGCGCCTTCTATTTCGACGTGCTGAAAGACCGCCTCTACACTAAGGCGCCCAGAAGCAAGTCCCGCCGCTCCGCGCAAACCGCCGTCTGGAGAATTACCAGCGCCCTAGTCCGTCTCATCGCACCGATCCTCGTTTTCACTTCCGAAGAGATCTGGAAGTATTTGCCGAAGTCCGCCAGCGAACCCGAGAGCGTCCACATGGCGCTGTTCCTGGAATCGCAAGCCCTAGCCTCCGGCCTCGACAAGGACGCGTCCGAAAAATGGGCGCAGCTTGCGCAAGTTCGCTCCGCCGTTCTCGCTGCCCTCGAACAAGCCCGCGCCGCAAAAATCATCGGCGGTGGCCTTGAGGCCAAAGTCTATTTACATGCCGGCCCGAAAACAGCGGCATTGCAGAAACTTCTCGAAGAAAAGAAATCCATGCTCCCCGCCTTCTTCATCGTTTCGCAAGTCGAGGTCGCGCCTTCGGTCATCCCTGCCTCCATCCAGGCCGAATCGCTCTCGGAACTCTCCATAAAAATCGAGCACGCCGAAGGTGCGAAATGCGAGCGCTGCTGGAACTATTCCACGCACGTTGGTGAGAATCCTCGCTACCCGACCGTCTGCGAGCGCTGCACCCGAACCCTCGCCGAGATCGAAAACGACGGCTCGGCAAGCGTAGCGGTAACCTGACATACTGACTTGCCCTACAAAACACGATCATCGGAGGGCCGCGGCCCATCGCGCATAACTGAGTTGGCCCTCCACAACCACACTGTGATTCCGAGCGAAGCGAGGAATCTGCTTTTCTCTTCTGCGAGAATGTCATGAGCCTTGCCACGCGCCTCCGCTTCCTCTGGCTAACGCTCGCTGTCGTTCTCCTCGACCGCGCCACTAAAGCCTGGTTTGAATCGCAGACCGTCGAAGGCTGGCGCCACGAAGTGATCCACCATTTCATCTATCTCGTTCACGCGCGTAATCCCGGCATCGCTTTTAGTTTTTTCGCCGATTCCACTTCGCCTTGGATGCGCGTCCTCCTCATCACCGGCTCGCTCATCGTCATCGCCGTTCTTGCTTGGCTCCTCGTCGCCGGCCATAGTGGCAGCCGCCTCACCGCCGCGGGCCTCGCGCTTCTTCTCGGCGGCGCTACCGGCAACGTGACGGACCGCATCCTCCACGGCGCCGTCACCGACTTCTTCGAAGTTTGGTTCGGCTCCTACCACTATCCCGCCTTCAACATTGCCGACTCCGCCATCACCATCGGCGCCGCCCTCATCATTCTTGATGCACTCTTAGGCCCCAAACACGCCGCACCCGAAGCCTCCAAGCAGCGCACAAGCTAGGAAGGAATCCCGTTCCTTCAACGTTCGGGAGCAGAGTGCGTAACTCGCAACCGCCGCCTTCGGTTCCGGAGGCCGGCAGCAGATCCCTTCCTTTTTCGTCCGCTCGGTAATGGCCAATGCTTCAGGTATCTCCCGAACTTGGTTTTGCAGCATCCACCCGATTGCCTTGCTGTCGCTACTAAAGCATAGATAGTGCGGCGGCGAACTGCCTCGAAGCTAGCCAAGAGTAGGAAAGAGTGGATGAGTTAATTCAGGGCGTGTGAACAGAAACTTGAGAATCTCGCGCTGGAGCTCAACGTTTTGGAAAAGCGCAGCTCTCCAAGCGTGAATTCTAAGTGTCCCTCGTGCCCACCGTGAGCATGACTCTGGTTTAAGGTGCGGCGCCCTCCCCCCGTGCGCCCCAGCCATAGGCCGTACGTTCACAACAAAATCGACAGATTCAGTCGCCCAGCCAGCAAGTGGAGGAACGATGCGTAAGCTGAATGCTCTGCTGATCCTGTGTTTCGCATTGGCGTTTGCTTTGACGACTCAAGGCCAGACCGCTCCCGGGGTGAACAACGCCGAGTTGAATGGCGACTACGCATTTACCTTCACCGGCATCAGCGGGAATGGTACCGTCTCGTCCACTTTTGCCGCGGTGGGAAGATTTACGGCGGACGGGGCCGGGAATGTGACGAACGGCGAACTGGTTACCAATGGCGTAGGTTCCGGGGCCACAAGCGCTCAATCGTTCACCGGGACCTATGCGATCGGTGCGGACCACCGGGGCGTGATGACCTTTAATATCGGCGGCGGCAGTGCGAAGCTCGCATTCGCGATGATGGCCAATGGCAACGCACAGTTCATTAAGTTCGATGCCGCGGGAGGCTCCGGCACAATCGGCTCAGGGACCATGGAAAAGGTGGACACCACTGCGTACAGCACGGCCAAAATAACGGGTGACTATGCATTTGGTGTTGCCGGCCTGGACCACTTGAACAATCGGGCGGCCATTGCGGGCCGATTTACTTCGAACGGAACAGGCACTCTCACCAACCCCGTTGGGGACGTCAACGCTTATGGCACCGATTATTTGATGACCTTTACGGCAGCGAATTACACGGTGTCCAATACCGCCACGGGGCGGGGCACCATGAACCTAGCCTTCACGTTTGGCGGAACACCCGACAGCCTGAATTTCGTCTTCTACATCGTGAATTCAGGAAAGCTGTTTGTGATGGTGAGTGACCAAGTCACGACTTTGACCCCACTGCTGAATGGCGTCGTGCTGCGGCAGCAAAGTCCCGCTGGAGGCTTCTCCAACGCCTCGCTGAATGGCAACATGGTGATTTCCCTCACCGGACTCTCCGCGTGCGGTGGTGCAACAGGGACTGTGCCCAAAGCGGGCGTAGGTCTGCTCACTGCTAACGGCAACGGCGCCCTTTCCCTAACTTGGGACGAGAACTACTGCAGGGCGCCCAATTCCTTCACCGGTGCGCCGGGGACCTACAGTGTGGCCGGCAGCGGGCGTACATTGATTACGATTGCGGGATTCAGCCTGGTTGCTTACGTGGTGAACTTGAATCAAATTTTCCTCTTCGTCTCAGATACCAATGTTTTGTTCGGGCTCGGCGAGCCCCAAGTCGCGGGGCCGTTCACCACTAGCGCGCTGAGGGGCTCTTATGCGGGCCAGACGACTGCCCCGGCGACATTCGGCGTGGTTGTATTCTCCGGCGAGTTCACGGCGGATGGTGCCAGCCCGACGGGCAATATGACTGGCACCGAGGATATCGGCGCGCAGAGCGGGCCGGTCTCGGGCGCCGCGTTCAAAGCCACCTACTCCGTCTCCTCATCACCAACAAATGGAAGAGGAACTATGACGGTCACTTCCGGGATAGGAGGCAGCGCCGTCATCTATATGGTCTCTGCCGCGAAATTCGTGGCAGTCTCACTGAACGATCCGAATCCCGCCGTCTTGATCTTCGAGCAGTCTTCACCACCACCACCTCCTCCGACCCTCTCCCTTTCCTCGCTGACGCTCAACCCGACGAGCGTCATTGGCGGGACTGAATCCTCCACTGGCACAGTAACGCTGAGTGGGCCGGCTCCCGCGGGCGGCGCGCAGGTCGCACTTTCCAGCAACAACACCGCGGCGGCCAGGGTGCCTTCCAGTGTGATTGTTCCGGCCGGAGCCACCAGCGCGACGTTTACGGTCAGCACCAGTTCCGTCGCTGCGTCGACCACGGCGACCATCTCCGCGTCTTACGGTGGCGTGAGCAAATCAGCCACGCTCACCGTAACGCCTGCACCTCCTCCCGCGCCCTCCCTCTCTTCGTTGACCCTGAACCCAACGAGTGTTATCGGCGGCGCGCAATCCTCCACGGGGACGGTTACGCTGAGCGCGCCGGCTCCCGCGGGTGGCGCGCAGGTCACACTTTCCAGTAACAACACGGCGGCAGCCAGGGTGCCTTCCAGCGTGATTATTCCGGCTGGAGCCACCAGCGCAACCTTCACAGTCAACACTTCTGTAGTTTTCATCTCAACTTCCGCGACGATCTCCGCTTCTTACAACGGTACGACTCGGACGGCAGTTCTTACAGTGCACTTCTAGCGGGGGTGCGCCTTCATACGCGGGCGGTATTTACAACGGGCCAGGGCGTGTGGAGCCTTTGACCTTTCTTCCAAGGACTCGCCACGCGCGGGTTGAAGCTAACTGAGCCCTGCTCGTCATCTGGAAGGGCCAATGTAAAGGGCTGAGATCAATTTGGCGCACCTCGCTCCTGGAAACTCATTTCGCACCCGCGGAACCGTTGCGTCGCTCCGCCGTGTTACATTCGCCTTCGGGGCCGGTGAATCTTTGACTCTCCACGGCCGCCGCCGATTGGGGCATCCAATGGCTTCTCGCGAAGAGCTCGTGGCGCGACTGACTCGCGCCGCCCCGAACTTCCTCCGCTATATTTTCATCTTCCAGGCCTTCGCGGGCCTGCTTCTCATTGGCATTGCGTATTTCATGGGGGCGGCGCATTTCCATCTCATTCGCGCGGGAATCCGGACGCCCGGGAAAATCGTCGGCTACAAACAGCAGTACTTCACGAGCTCATCCGGAAACACCTCTTCCACTACCACTGGCTATATGCCCATTGTGGAATTCCAAGCAGGGGATCGCGTCGTCCAATTTCAAGATTGGCTGGGAGCCAAAATCGCGGGAACCGCAAATGTTTCCGTGATTGTCTTGTACGATCCCGTCAATCCCGCTGTGGCTATGATTGATCGCCCTGTCTGGAATTGGATCCCCTGGGCCCCGACTTTCGCCGTCGGTGTCTTCTTGGTTCTCGTGGCCATCAGAGGCGCACTCCGCTCGCTTTCTGTGTAGGAGGCGGGCTTCAGGCCGCCATCTTTGCGTACCGCGCAAAAGCTAACTTAGTCGTGCAGGACAACGCTCAGCAGGGAATTGTTGACGTGGATCTCGCCGTTGTATCGGATGAACCCGAGTTTCCTGAATTTGTTCATGAAAAAATTGACCCGCGACCGCGTTGTGCCAATCATCTCCGCCAGCATCTCCTGCGACACTTTGGGAAGCACCTGTTGCGGCTGGCCTTGCGCGCCATAGCGCGCCAGCAGCAGCAGCGTCCGCGCCAGCCGTTTCTCGCTGGAGTTGAATAGCTGGTCGATCAGGTCTTCCTCGACTCGTATGTTTCGCGCCAGCATATACGCGATGAAGCGGTCGGAGAACTCGTGCTCCTCGTGCAGCACGCGAATCATCTCGTCTTTCTCAATGACCAGCATGGTGGTAGCCGCAATCGTCGTCGCCGTCGCCATGCAAACGGACTGGCCCGCTAGGCACCCTTCTCCAAAAAAATCGCCCGGTCCAAGAATCGCCACAACCGCTTCTTTGCCGGTCTCATTGACGACGCTAAGCTTCACGCCGCCTTCCTGAATGTACATGACAGTCTTCGCGGGATCGCCCTGCCCGAAGACCGTTTCTTTTCCTCGGAATTTCTCTACTTTTCTCCGCAGACCCGCTGAATCTAGAAACAATTTCACATCGAACACAAGGCTTCTTGAATTCGCTTTCTTGGGGGAGCGATGGACAGGGACCCTCGCGCGTCGGGCTGCGGAAGACACCATGCGCCAGAATAGCATGAAGTTCGATTCTGTACACTGTGCAATATTGAACAGTTCTTGCCGATTTGCACAGCTTCCCTAGCCTGAAGTTGGACGACAACAACTACTTATAATTCAATGGATTACAGCTGATTCCTAGCGGCTCCGCAGAACTTTCCGCAACGACTGGCGCACTTCTAATCCCCCATCATAGCTGATGAATCCCTGCTTCCGGAACCGATTCATGAACAGATTGACTCGCGGGCGCGTCGTCCCGACCATCTCCGCCAGGACTTGGTGACTTAGGATGGGAATCTCAACCGCCGACGCGCCGTTCTTATCCAAGTGCGCCAGCCGCAGAAGCACGCGCGCGAGCCGTTGTTCTGCGGAGGAAGTCAGCAGGTCCGCCACGTGATCCCGGTACTTCTTGACGCTGGACAGCAGATAGGCCACCAGGGAATTTGACACCTTATTCTTTTTGCGAAGCATTTGAAGCATTTTTTCTTTCTTGATGGTACGTATCGAGCTAGCGGTCAACGCGACGGCCGTGGACACGCGAAGGGGATAGCCTGCGAGGCAAAGCTCCCCAAAAAAATCATGCACGCCAAGAATCGCGGTAACTGCGGATGGCTGGTGTTTCGCTTTGGTGGTGAGCCGCACTCCTCCTTCTTGAATGTAGAAAAGCGTGTAAGCAGGCTCGCCTTGCTTGTAGATATTTTGTTTGTCCCGATAGTGCAAGACCTTCCCGCCCAGGCTCGCTCCTGAATTGAAACCACCCAGGTGTGAATTCGTTTTGTTCATGCGTTTCATAAATCGCCACGCTCCTGCCGCAGGGTCACGCCAGTCTATGATTTTCCCGCTGACTTCACGGACTTCCCATGAGCTTCTTGCGACCACTGGAAAGCTTTATTGGCATGTTCCATGGCCTGCTTGGAATGCTCGTGCCCGGTCTGGTGATCTTCTTTTCCGTGGTGCGCGGCGGCAGCACGGTGCGCGTGTGCGGCGAGTTCGTGGAACTCGGCGGCTCTTTGGTGCGCCTCACTTGGCATAATATTTCCCATCTCCGATGACCCCTCCATCTTGGAGCCATTTCATTTTCCGAACTGTACAATACTGAACACTCGCGCCCCGGCCGAAGCGAGACCACCGGAGTTTCTCACCTATCGAGCGAGAACCAATAGGCTGAACCCCCCCAGAAGGCGGGCAGCGAAATCTTCGTGGAGGACAAAGAGGAGTTTCCGTGGCAGCTTCAGAAGCATTTGGCCTGGCGACAAGCCAAAGTCGATTGACCGCGGAGTGTAGAAGGAATCCAGCACTTCATAGCCGGAATCTGTCAGGGTTCGCAGGGCCGTCTCTTTGGTGAAATAGTGGAGATGCTCATACATGTCTCGCCGTTTTAGGAGCGCATCCTTGCGGAATATGGTTTGCACGGAAAGGTCCAGCGGAATGTGAAATATCTTGTAATGGCTCCTGGCTTTCAGCATCTGCAAGAAACTGAAATAGTCCGGAAGATGCTCGACGACGTCCAAAACCAGAATCAAATCAAAGAACTCATCGGCGGCCTGTTTGAAGTCCGCAAGCTCGAAGCGAATGCTGTCGCTGGCTCTGCCCTTGGCCAGATCGATGGCTTGTGGGGAGACGTCGTATCCCCAGAAGCGGCATTCGCTGGCTAGACTTGCCTGAAGCTGCTTAAGCACTTCTCCGACGCCGCACCCCACGTCGCAGATTGTCTTGGGGGCGACGTTATTCTGCCGAAGCATGCGAAGAACCTGCTGGGCCTTCCAAGCCGATTCTTCAACGTGCCAGCCCGGATTCCTGGCAAGGTATTCCCCATCGAGGTAAAGAGTTCGGTTGGACATGAACTCTCCGTGCAGCAGAGCGGGGACGGGACGAGAACCGAATACTCGATATCGGTTTTGTCTCTCGCAAAAACGTTATCGGAACTGTTCTGTGGCGTCAAGCTGGGATCAGCGCGGCCACGGTCACGGTGCGCGTGGCGTGCCTGCTACGATCTTTCTGCGCCTTCACCAGATTCCGCCGCGCATCGCGAACTTCTCGCCTCTGCCTCCGATTCCGGTGCTCATCTGCGAGTATCGGACAAACTGTGCACAATCGCACATAAACGCCCAGACCTGGTGTGCTATACACCCGTGCATGAAAACGGCACTCCATCAGGTTCAAAACCAGGGTCTTTGAGACCGCCATGACTCGTCAACGCCAGCGGTCTTTTCATCCAGCAGTTTTTCTCGCGAAAATGGGCGCGAAAAGCATTGTCGCCTTATTTCGTGAGGGGCAGGCCGTATGTTCACAGGGCGACGCCGGCAAGGAAGTGTTTTACATCGAGAAAGGGCAAGTGAAACTCACCGTTAATTCGAAGCGGGGTAAGGAGACGGTCCTCGGAATTCTGCACCGCGGAGACTACTTCGGTGCAGGATGCATGAGGGATCAATCATTCCGCACGGCCACTGCTACTGCACTTACGCGATCTAAGATCCTGGTCATCGAAAAGAAGGAGATGACGCGCGCTCTCCACCATGGCCATGAGTTTGCTGACCATTTCATTGCCTGCTTGCTTGGACGGAACATCCGGATCGAAGAGGACCTAATCGACCAACACTTGTGTTCCTGTGAGGAACGGTTGGCTCGCGCACTCTTGCTAATCGCACGCTACGACAAGATACGCAAGCCCATCGCGGTCATCCCGAAGATCAGTCAAAAAACACTAGGGGGATTAATTGGCTCCACCCGCAGCCGCGTCTGTTATTTCATGAATAAGTTCAAGAAGCTCGGATACATCGAGTACGGGGAGAGACTACGGGTTCACAATTCTTCGCTCAGCGGCGTTTTGAAAGACTCGATATTCTCCGATCTGCATGCTTCTCGACCGAACTGAACACCTGGGCGTAACTTAGGTGCAAAACAGGCCCGATGCGCTTTGGTCAGCAGCTAATTCCCAAAGCCACTGGAGGACTGCTATTTCTGTCGCTGCCAGCATTGTCAACAATCTCCCCGAGCTAATCGCCAACAAAGCCTCGGTATATCGCTTGCGCCACGCGGAGCAGTTTCGTTTGTAGTCCAGTGTGCGACCTCTTCCGACGGCAGCATTGCGCGAGCCTTTGCCGAACTGCCCGTCGTTCGGCAAGGCTTCAGACTCAGTGTCTAATCTTGAACACTCGAAGTGTCCTATTCTTACCGCATCGGACACGTATGTCCGCTCTTTAAGCATGTTCCAGCGTCTGGATACTGTTCTGTTTTACACATCGTTAGGCCTATACTGTGGCCATGCCACGCAAGCTGGTATGGATTGAGAACCAGAACCTTCAGGGCTTCGGTTGCTCCGAGTGCGGCTGGGTGTTTAATCCTTTTGGCGCGCTCGTTGGCGAATCACTAGATGAAATGAAGCAGAAGTACGAGGCCCAGCGTGACAAAGAGTTTGCTGCCCACGTTTGTGCCAAGCACCCGAGAGCCGCCAGTCCAAAGACTAAATAGCACCGCGCACTCCAGTTACTCGATGTGCGAACCCGGCTTGCTGCCAATGATAAAGTGGAGAGCGCCTTCGCCCACGGCGCTGAGTGCCTGCGTTCGGTCGCAGGCTACATTTTGGAATGCGGCGGCTCGCCGCCGCCTCTTTCCTGGAAGTGCGCAGCCCGCCGTGACGGGCGCCCCAGCTTGGCAAGCTGCTGAACGGAGAGGGAATCTCTTGACGACCCAGAGCTATCTAAGTGCCGCCATCGAAATCGCAAAGGAAGCCGGCAAGATCCTCGTCGAAGAGTTGTCGCGCCCGCTGAACATCCGCTACAAAGGCGACGAGGTCGATATCGTCACGCAGGCCGACAAACGCTCCGAGCAAGCCATCGTCGAGCGCCTCAATAAATATTTCCCGGACCATTCCGTCGCCGCCGAAGAAGGCACTGGCAAGGAACGCTCCTCCGAATTCCGCTGGCACGTCGATCCGCTCGACGGCACCACCAACTTCGCCCACGGTTACCCGTGTTTCTGCGTTTCTATCGCTCTTGCCCAGCGCGACACGTTGCTTGCCGCTGTCGTCTTCAATCCCTTTTACAACGAACTCTTCGCCGCCGCCCGCGGCGAAGGCGCCACTTTCAACGGCAA